>WNGD01007698.1_pt1 | contig 10129 bp, 11 predicted proteins | sample 5400671 | NCBI WGS metagenome assembly WNGD01 (sample SAMN13153369, study PRJNA577476) | soil metagenome | isolation source: 40 cm soil or saprolite under grassland replicate 2 | place: USA:California | collected 2016-06-15
CCAATCCAGAAGGAGTTGCTCAAGCGCGATCAGGCGTTCGATAGAGCCGGCAGGACCGGCTTTTTCGACAGCGGCCTTGAATTCCTGCAACTGTGCTCTCGTGCGTTCCACTCGTGCTACTGCTGCCGAAGGCCAGAAGAGCGCCTGCGGCAGGTAAAGAGGGGCACGCGTGAGGACCATGAGTGAGCCAAGAGTACGCACAACCCTCCAGCGGCGTGCAGGAACGAGCGAGAGGCGCGGATCAGTGGTAAGCTGCTCAAAGAGTCCAGCAGAGAGCGTCTCTCCGGCCTGTGCTAGTCCTATCAGGATTCTGCGCCCAAATGAACTGCGCAGAGGGGTGGTCACATCAATGAAAAGACGGGAGGCCGCCTCGACAAGCACACCGGGACCGATCAAGGGATCGCGAGGGGGCATGCCAAGAGCTATTGCGAGAGCAGAGGCGATGAGATGGGCGGAGGAGATTCCCATTGGGGTGAATGGTCGATACACTCCCTGAAAGACGTTGAACGAAAAGTAGACGCGCAGTACATTATCGGTCGCAGGTGCAGTGACAGGCAACGGGAAGAGGGTCGTAATCGGTCGCGCCTGGGTGAGCCAGAGGTGGCCGGAGGTGTCGATTGCCCACTCTGTATCCTGTGGCGCTCTATAGTGAGCCTCGACCTTCGCCCCGAGGTCGGCCAGCGCTCGTACCTGCACATCAGAGAGACAAGCCTCGGTGCTCTGTATAGCCTGCTCGATGCGCTGTGTACCCCCTCCTGCAATGGCCTGGATAGCTACACGTTTGTCACCAATGCTGCGTTCGACAATCTCACCGGTAGCAGTATTAACCACGAAGTGGTCGGGGTTGACTGCGCCGGAGACGACTGCCTCACCCAGGCCAGGGCTGGCATCGATCACCGCCTGGCGGCGCTTGCCGGTCAATGGATTAGCTGTGAAGAGGATGCCCGCCACTGTGGCATCAACCATGTGTTGAACAGCAACCGCGAGACGCACACAACGCTGGTCGAGGCCGTTGCTGGCACGGTAGCTTACCGCGCGGTCCGTCCAGAGCGAAGCCCAGCAGCGGCGTACAGCGCTGATCAACGCATCCACACCAACGATATTGAGATAGGTTTCCTGCTGGCCAGCAAAGCTCGCATAGGGTAAATCCTCAGCCGTGGCCGAGGAGCGCACAGCAACCGGGACAAATTCGCCGTCTCCCAACGTGCGATATGCTCCAGTGATCGCTTCCTCGATGCTGGTTGGAATGGGTGCTGCTAACAACCTGACTCGTGCAGTGGTAGCCAGTTCAGCAAGTCGTGCTGTGTCGCCGGCGCGAGTCGTGGCGAGTTCGGCCAGGATGGATTCAAGGTGGGATCCTTCTGCCACGAGTGTATAGGCAGTGGTGGTTACACAGAACCCTGGCGGCACAGGCAAACCGGCATGGATCATCTCGCCCAAATTCGCTGCCTTGCCGCCGGCGATGGGGAGCGAGGTGCGATCAATGGCAGTCAACGGTAGCACGATGTCCGCCTGAACTGCACTAATCTGTGGTGTTGGACTCTGAGCAAGCGTTTCACGGTCGTTTGTATTAATTGGTTGCATCTTCCCAATATTTATATATGAATAACATTTGTGTTAGAAGCATAGTAGCATGGAGGCAAGTAAATATCAATATCCTTAAGGATAAGCGCCAGAGCTGTATCGATGCCAGATTTGTGAAACTGTAACTGATTACGTCTATCTAGAATAGAGGGAGATGTGAAAGGAGGCACACAATGCTTTTTCTCTTTCTCTTCTGGATAGCTCTTCTGCTCCTCGTAGCTGCCGGTACCCTTATCAGCACGCAATTACACAGGCTCTACACAAAGGGCTATGTATAGTAGGTAGTTAGACTAGACCTTCCCTCCCTCCCGACACTCAACTTACAAGTGGTGTACAGGAGAAAGACGCAGTTCAGCGCGAGCATGATTGGCGGCGCGAGTAACCTGCGCGATTAGCCACTCAGCACGCCTGGCAAATACTTCGGGTGTAAATGAGATGCCAAGAGCTGCTACGACATGTCCCTGTGGCGCGAAAATTGGGGCCGCAATACAACACGTATCAATCGAAAACTCTTCGTTGTCGATGCTATACCCCTGACGCACAATATCATTCAGTTCGTCTATGAACCTGGACCGCTGCACGATAGTGTTCGGACCAAAGGGCGTCAATGGATGGACATCGAGGTAACTGTCAACGTGAACCGGGTCACTATAGGCTAACAAAACCTTCCCTAGCGCATGGGAGTGAGCCTGGCCGCGATAGCCGACATAGAGTTTGCTGACCTTGGCGGCCTGAGGAGATTCTACAATGGCCTGTAGCACTATCTCTCCGTAGCGCCAGCACGCCAGGTAGGAGGGTTCTTGCGTCTGTTCGGTGAGGCGGTACAGTACCGAACGCAGTCGTCCTACAAGTGATGTAGCAATCATGCTAGATGACCATGCAGTATTTTCTGAGAGAGTAGAAGATTCCTGCGTAACGAGGCTTTGCACGAAAGCGTTGTTCAGAAAAGGGATCTGCGGGCCTAAGAGGTAGATTTGCTTATGAGGATGACGATCGAGATAGTTACCGGCCACCAATGTATTCAATAGATGGTAGCATGTACTAATGTTCAGGCCGAGCGCCTTGCTGATTTCGCGTGCCGATAAGCCTTGTGGATTTTCAGCAATTAGACTCAGTACTCGCAGCGCGCGCTGCACGGAATGCAATAAATCGCCTTTTTCGCCAGGGGCAAGAGCGGAATAGCTCTCGATTTGAAGCTGTCGTGCCATAGATGCTCTACTCCCTATGAGCAAACAGACAGTAAAAATGAAGCCCAAAAATACTCCTTTTGCAAGTATAATATTCAAATGACCAAAGCACAAGGGGAGAAATTTCTCCAGGCAAAATATTTCTGTATTATATTTCCTTGTACTCAGATGACATATGGGTATCAGGTATTTTAGGAGCGAGAATTATGGCCTACCTTCCTGGCTAACTATGTACAAAAGTGTTTCATTTGCTGTAAAATAGATGCAAGTGTAGTTTAATTACATGAGACGTTTTTAGGGGGACGCGTAATCAAGTAATTTAACGTAAACCCGACGGGATTTGAGAAAGAGGAAAGGCAATGGACGCTATTATTGGACGTTATAAAGTACGGATGGAGGATTCCGAGCTTGTCCTCACTCATCCGTCAGGCATCAGTTTTGATATAACAGCTGATGAGGCTTTGGGACTACAGGATTTTCTCAAGGTCTATAGACAAGTATTAATTACTTCGGAGCGTGAGACAAATCCGGAACTAGAGCGCATTGTCATCGAGGAACGCGAAAACTAATAAGACTAATAGAGTAAGAATGGGTGTGCAGCTTTCGCACACCCATTCTTACTGGTAGATTATGCCTCGTTTGATCTTGAAGTACCTGCCCAGAAAAGCATCGCAATGATTATTATAAAGAGCACCAGGAACAGACCTATCAGGCTATCAATAAGCTGAGAAAGATCCCACTGGAAAACTGCCGCGCCAATAAATACCAAGAGCAGCAAGAAGCCCAATATGGGGATAAATAACATGGCGCTAAAGCGCGAACCTGGCCTGGCTGGGCGCGGCCCGCTTCTTACATACTCCAGGTCAGTATCAAGTGGCTCCATAACATACCTTTCTACGTTCATGATGGCCTTCTGGGCCTAAAATACAGAGGTCTGGGCAGAAGCAGACCAGTTACTCGATTCTGCAAGTGATGTGAGAGCCGGTGGAATGGTAGAGGAAATAGTGGGTAGCGAATGAAACTTATTCAGATAGCGCCTCAATTCGTATGCATTCACCGTATACATTGAACCTTCGATTGTTGCAACGATACTTCCCTCGGCGATTGCGCTACAGAGATCAGCCAGCGTTGGGATACGGTCGGACATAAGACACCTCCCTACAAAATACTGTGACTATCTATTCTATCGGCTCACGGTTTCCAACTTCACGGTCTGTACTTACTACACGTATGTAAGCACCGCCGGGTTTATTCCCACCTTATTGTTGAGAACAATGAAGTTGTCCCTTTTATTTCATTCGCCGGGATTTAACGGCTCTACTTCCTCCTCTCTTTTCTCTTGACCCACATTATCTAACAAACCAGGCAAAGGGTCAATATGCATGGTGCGGCGAATGAGATCAATCTGTTTAATGACATCTTTGATAGCTGGAATGAGAATTTGAGAGCCGTCAGGTGTTTTGATACTATAAACATCGTTGCTGCCTGTGACGATGATATCAACAATCGTTCCCAGGTCCTGCCCATCAAGTGTAAATACATGCAAGCCAAGAATGTCGTGTTGATAGTAAGAGTCGGGTGGAAGTTTCGCCAGTTTGCTCAGTGGAATAGAGAGGTCTTGATTGCGTAAAGGCTCGGCAACATTGGCATCATCAATGCCCACTAATTTCAACACGATCATCTCACCTTTGTAGGGTCGTACACTTTGGATTGTATGGAGGATATGATCGGGACCAACATAGACAGCTTCGAGTTCCGCGAAACGATTAGGAATGTCGGTAAGCAGGCGGACTTTGAGTTCGCCACGTACGCCAAAAAGGGCTACCACTTTTCCAATAGTAGCCCACTCTGTTTCGTTTTGCTTTGGCATTAAGCCAGACCTCTCTTATTGAATCTCGAGTGAAGTATGGCGACCTTCACGCGTGCCACCGGCTCGCAAGAGTGTTCGCATTGCCTTGGCGACTCGACCTTGACGACCAATTACTTTGCCAAAGTCATCAGGCGCAACACTGAGTTCCAGTGCAAGAACATTGCGATCATTACGAACTTCGCGAACCTGTACTGCTTCCGGGTCATCCACTAACGATTTGGCGATGTACTCAATGAGTCTACGCATGTTTTCCCTTTATGAGCAATTATTCAGCTTGAGTAGCTGTTGTTGCAGAGGATTTCATCTGCTCGAAACGCTCCATTACTCCTGTTCGCTTGAGTAATGAAGTTACCGATTCGGTTGGCTGTGCGCCGACTTTGAGCCAGCGTAAGGCCTTCTCCTCATCGATGTTGATGGCGGATGGCTCTACCAGCGGATTGTACCAGCCAATCTTTTCAATAATACGACCATCGCGTGGGGAGCGCGCATCAGCAACCACGATACGATAGCTTGGGGCTTTCTTTTTCCCTACACGTTTTAAGCGAATTTTGACACTCATGTGTTTTTTCTCTCACCTCTTCCCCTTGGGCACATTACAGCACGTCCCGACAAAGGGGGATATCTATTTGGTAGCGCCGCATCCTGCGCAGCGCAATGAGCGTTCCTGAACTACGGCTTCATCAGGATAGCATGGAGCAATAAAATTGTCAATCTTATTTTCCATTGCGGCAGGTAATTCTTCTATGGTATAGTTGTAATGCGATCATACAAAAACCTCCTAATCGAGGAAGGTGGCATTTTATGGGAGTCTTGCGCGAACGCGCCTGGTACTTAACTATCTCCAATAAAAACGGCTAAGCCGCTGCTTACAGGTCCAGCGTCAGTGTAAGCAGCGGGATTGACGCACCTCTTCTTCTCGGCTCAGCACCCGTAGGACTGCTGTATGAGCCGAGCTCTCGGTGTGCCTCCTGCTCTGATCTTCAAATAATCAGGAGTGTATTACCCATGCCTATGCCTCATCGAACTCAAATGCAACTTATAAAGCGCCGCCTTGTTGGCAAAGAAGGTAGCGAGCGTGTGCGTGAACTGCGCACCATTCTCAATGAACTGCCAGGCTATCTCAATGGTCCCTATGGAGACATTCGTAAGTGGGTACTTGCCCAGATTGAAGAAACCCATAAGCGCGCTCATGTTGTACAGCGAGACTCTATTGCTGTCCGGCGCGAAGGGGCCGCGCAGGTAGCTCTGGTCGGTGCACCCAATGCAGGGAAGTCGTCGTTGCTCTATGCGCTATCCGATGTGCAGATCAAGATTGGCGACTATGCCTTCACAACGCTGCGTCCTGTGCCAGCGCTCACACGCATCGGCGGCGTACTCGTGCAGTTGGTGGAGATTCCGGGCCTGATCGCGGGAGCCAATGACGACCGTGGCGGAGGACGCGCCCTCCTGGGGGTGCTGCGCGCTGCTGATGCTATCGTCTATTGCCAGGACATCAATGCACCTCATCATGTCCTCAAAGATGTACATGTCGAGGTAGCCGCTGCGGGAATCACAGTACCGGCACTGCTTGCCGCCACAAAGATGGACGAGGCGAGCGAAGGTGCTCTTGCCTCCTTGCAAGCGGCGGTGCCGGACCTGCCGGTCATAGGTGTTTCTATCATTGATGATGAGAGCCTTGTCGCATTCAAAGAGGCCGTGTGGAACTTGACCGGCCTGATTCGCGTCTACCTGCGCCGCGATGGAATCAGCGATGAGGAGCCGTTGGCCTTGAGGCCAGGCGCGACGGTGACCGATGTCGCCATGAAGATTCACAAGGATATCGGGGCTTCCTTTCGCTCTGCGCGCCTGTGGGGCCCTTCAGCCCGTTTCGACGGTCAGCAGGTGGGACGTAACCACCACCTGCAAGATGGCGATGCTGTGGAGATCATCATGTAATCATATTACCGGTACAAGTGATACATTAGCAACAAGTGCCACAAACGCTACAAGTGCCACAACTGCAACAAATTTCGCTGTTTCCTAAAACCTACTCCTATGCTATACTTCCATAGTGAGTTATCGAGCAGTGCGGCGGATACAACGTTGTTGTCCGCCAGGGCGATTTCAAAGTGGGGGTGCAGGGGGCGAAGCCGCCCTGCTGGGGTCTGGGGTGTCCCCAGAAATTTCCTTTTTCCCCTCGCCACCGTGGGTGGCGCGTCTCTTGCAACGCGGCAAAAACGACATTTAAATCACCCTGCAATTTCTTATAGACCGGCTATCCAGGCCGGTATAGATGGAGTAAAAGATGACAATTCATGAACGTAAAGCTATTCCTGTCCCACAGGTAGAGCCTCGCAAACCTGTTCCAGAACAGAACCTGCGCATTCCTGGCCCAACACCTGTACCTGCTGAAATATTAAAAGAAATGGCTCGGCCATTGATCAACCATCGCGGTCCTGAATTGGCCGCCATCCTGCGACGTGTTACTCCACGATTGCAATATTTCTTTCAGACAAACTCACCTGTGCTGACCTTCGCAGCTTCCGGTACCGCGGGACAGGAGGCATCAATCGCCAATCTTTTCTCACCGGGCGATCATGTTGTGGTGATTACGATTGGTTTTTTTGGAAACCGCCTGGCGACGATCGCTGAGAGATTTGGACTGGATGTAACGCGCATTGAATTTCCCTGGGGAGCAGCCGCAGATCCCACGACAGTTGAAACACGCCTGAAATCTCTTGCCCCTTACCGGGCAGTCCTGATGACGCATAACGAAACCTCTACAGGCGTTACAAATGACCTGGAAACGCTGGCAACTCTCATACGCCGTCTCAGTCCCCCTGCGCTCATCGTTGTCGATGCAGTGAGTTCTCTTGGCTGCATTCCACTTGAGATGGACGCCTGGGATATTGATGTTGTCTTCACAAGTTCACAGAAGGGCTGGATGACACCTCCCGGTCTGATGATGATTGCCGCCAGTCCCCGCGCATGGGAAGCCAATAAAAATGCAAAGTTACCACGTTTCTATTTTGACTGGGAACTTGCTCGTAAGTACCTGGAGAAATGGGAGCATCCTACCACACCACCTGTCTCGCTGTTCTATGCTCTAGACCTGGCGCTCGAGAAGATGCTGGAAGAGGGACGGGAGGCTATCTTTGAACGACATCAACGGATAGGCGATTACGTGCGCTGGCGAGCTAAAGAGATGGGTTTACGCTTGCTCGCTGACCATCCAAATGCCTCAAATACCGTTACGGCTGTGTTCACACCGGAAAGGATCGATACGAAAGCGCTCCTGAAGATCCTACGTGAAGAGGATCACGTGGTCTTTGCCGGCGGACAACAACAACTTGAGGGAAAGATTTTCCGCGTAGGGCATCTCGGCTTCTTCGAGGAAGTAGACCTGGTCGAGGCCATGGACTCAATGGAGATGCGTCTGCGCACACTTGGTTTTAATGTGTAACAGAGAGGGACCAGGAACGATGGGAGAGGAACAGGGCAACGTGGAAGAAGGAATCAGGATACTTATCGCTGATCGTATAGCGCAGGAGGGCGTCGATCTCCTGCGCTCGCAGCTTCCAGAAGCACACTTAGATATACTTCTCCGTCTCAAGCCTGAGCAATTGAAGAGTAGTATCGGCAACTATACAGCGCTGATTGTTCGTAGTGAGACCCAGGTGACGGACGAGATACTGGCAGCGGCCAGACAGCTCAAGATCGTGGGACGGGCCGGAGTTGGCGTTGACAATATCGATATCGAAGCTGCAACGCGCCAGGGCATCATGGTCGTCAATTCGCCTACGGGAAACATTGTCGCGGCAGCAGAACATACCATTGCTATGCTAATGGCATTAGCGCGTCACATACCTGCCGCCAGCAGCAGCACAAAAGCAGGGAAATGGGAAAAGAATCGCTTTCTGGGAGTTGAGGTACGAAATAAAGTACTTGGCATTATTGGCCTGGGGAAGGTAGGCACCGAAGTAGCACGGCGCGCCCAGGGACTGGAAATGCAGGTGATCGCCTTTGATCCCTATGTCGCCCCTGAACATGCTCGCAAGCTCGGTGTCACTATGTTGAGTATGGAAGAAGTGCTACAACAGGCCGATTTTGTGACGCTGCATACCTCACTTACAAGCGGTCCACAAGGTACTCGCGGGCTTATCGGCGCCAGCGAATTACATTTGCTCAAACGTGGAGCGCGGCTGATCAACTGTGCGCGCGGCGGACTAATCGATGAAGAAGCCTTGCTCAACGGGCTGCAAGAGAATCACCTGGCGGGAGTCGCGCTCGATGTCTTTAGCCAGGAACCGGTCGTTGATAATGCAATTTTGAAGCAACTGCTCGCACACGAGCGAGTGATCGCTACACCACACCTGGGTGCATCAACGGAAGAGGCACAATTGGGGGTCGCTACAGACGTGGCTGAACAAATCGTCACAGTCTTGCGCGGCGGCTTTCCGCGAGCAGCAGTCAATGCGCCACTCATTCTCCCTGAAACCCTGAAAATATTGCAGCCTTATATGCACCTGGTTGAGCAGATGGGTCGTTTGTACACGCAACTACAACCAGGGCCGTTTAACAAGATCGAATTCTCTTGTAGCGGTGACATTGCGAATAATGATCTGCGTCCCCTACAGGCAGCGCTGATCAAAGGGCTACTTGAATCGGTTTCAGATGCGCATGTCAACATGATTAACGCGCCATTGCTGGCAAAACAGTGGGGATTGGAGATCATCGAACAGAAATCGACCATACCAACCGAGTTTGCCAACCTCGTCACCATACGCCTCTTGAATACTAACGGCTATAGCTCTTCCTTCGCGGGAAAGCCAGGCTCTGGGGACGACTATGTAGAGGTGGTAAGCGGAACGGTCATGCATAATGAACCACGTATCGTTCGCATAGGTCGCTATTGGACAGAATTTGTACCAGAGGGCTACATTCTCTTCTGCCGCAACCCCGATAAGCCCGGCATGATCGGGCGCGTCGGCACTATCCTGGGCAGAGCTAACGTCAATATTCGCCACATGGACGTGGGACCCACTGCACGCGCACCACATACCAGAGACCCCAGGCATTCTCCTGATACCGCGCTGATGATCATCTCAGTAGATGATCCTATTCCCGATTGGGCACTTGAAGAAATCAGTGGCACGGGGGATATTTTTGGCGTAACATTAGTGAAGGTGTAGATATTCCTGGCGGGGCTTGCCCCCGCCAGGAGACAACTTATTCGTCCTGAATACGTATGAGTTCTATAAGTGCATGGTTTATCATAGCGAACAGAGACAACTAGAATGCATCGAAACATAACAAAAAAACTCTCATAATTTCATAAACATTGACGTAAAAAGTGGGAGAGAAAGAACTTCACAATGAAAATAACCACTCCATTGGAAGCCAGAGAGAAGCTCCACATCAGGCCCACAAGAGGGCAGGCTCGTTTTGCTTTTACCATTCTGTTTATCATTAATGTGCTCAACTACGCGGATCGCTACGTTCTCCCTGC
>WNGD01007701.1_pt1 | contig 10126 bp, 7 predicted proteins | sample 5400671 | NCBI WGS metagenome assembly WNGD01 (sample SAMN13153369, study PRJNA577476) | soil metagenome | isolation source: 40 cm soil or saprolite under grassland replicate 2 | place: USA:California | collected 2016-06-15
TAAGACCGTCGAGAGGAAAATCAGATCATTACAGGTTCTACTCGGCGACGTCACACCACAGCGAGCCAGAGCCTACGGCTTCGACTACGGCCGATGGCTCAAAAGCACCGAGGACGCAATACGGATCGATTACCCGAAGATAACCGAGCTGGGAAAGAGGATCGCGAGTCGCCTCGAACGCGGCTCGAGAGTTCACGTCACATCAAAGCTTGGCACAGATATCAGGTTCGACGTTAGCAAGAGACCGGCGCATGTTCAGGACGGGATCGTTGACGAGGAAGATATGGCTCGGGGACTTGTCTCAACCCAACTCCCATCAGGAAAGGTCGAAGTCGCTCCGATTGAGACCTCAGGTCGGGGAAACGTCGTGTTCGACACGCCTAGAGCATTGAAAGGACGTTTGATAACCGACTTGCAGCTTGTCTTCGAGAAGGGACGTGTCAGAGAATTTCACGCCAAGAAATACGAGGATGTCTTCCGAGAAGTGTTCGAGGCTACTCAAGGAGACAAGGACTCGATCGGCCACTTTGCAATAGGACTGAACCCCAAAATCGAACTCATTGGGTATCCAAGTGACGAGCTGGCTCTCGGAACCGCCACCATCGGAATTGGCGCCAACAAGGGCAATGGTGGTCTAAACGATAGTAGTTTTGAATTCTCGGGGACACTGACCAAGCCGACCATCGACATTGATGGCACGGCTCTCATGGTAGACGGGAGACTGGTCCTCTAACTCCTGAGACCCGTCCCGGACCCAAATGCCAACAGCTGTAGAGGGAAGCAGCGGACGAAACGACGAATAGACCTACTTATTCTCAACTCGAAGGAAACGGTAACAGTCAATGAGTCAGAACAGAACGACCTAGGAGTAATTGACGAGGGCGGAGTTGCAATCGACAATGGAAGGATCGTCGAGGCGGCCTCTTCCCAGCTGCTAGAACACAAGTATTCAGCATCACACCAAATTAGTGCAGGCGGAGAGATCATTCTTCCGGGCTTTGTAGATCCCCACACACATCTCGTGTTTCAGGGCTCGCGAGAAGAAGAATTCCAGCTACGACGGGAAGGAGCTTCCTACCTTGACATCCTAAAGAAAGGCGGTGGAATCATGGAAACAGTTTACAGAACTCGCGAAAGTAGTCAAGCGGAACTGCTTTCGATGGCCCAGCGCAGGCTCAATATTGCTATGGAGTCTGGGACAACAACATTGGAAATCAAGAGTGGATATGGGCTACGGGTTTACGACGAGCTCAAGATTCTGAGAACTATCCGGGAATTGCAGAGGAAAAATCCGTGCAGGATTGCCGCAACGTTCCTAGGGGCGCATGCAATACCGCCGTACATGAATCAAGACGAATATGCAAGGATCGTCATTGATGAGATGCTCCCGATGGTTCGTCAAGGGAATCTGGCTGACTTTTGCGATGTATTCTGCGAACGCGGAGTCTTCGATCAAAAAGCATCGAGCAAGATACTGAAGGCTGCCGGTCGAATGAGTCTCCCAGCAAAGATACACGCCGACCAGTTCACGAACAACGGAGGAGCGAAGGTGGCAAACGATGTAGGAGCAGTCTCAGCAGACCACGTAATTCATTCAAGCATCTCTGAAATGGAGAGAATGAATAAGACAGAGGTCACTCCGGTTGTCCTGCCCGCGTCTTCGCAGAGCCTCCTCACTCGTCAATATGCTCCTGTCAGGGAATTACTATCAATGGGTCTGCCGGTGGCACTGGGATCCGACTTCAGCCCCTCCAACTGGGTTCTTGGACTGCTAACTGTTGCGGCGATAGCCGCCAGAGAACTTAGAATGAAGGCTGAGGAGATTATTCGCGGGATCACGATCAATGCCGCCAAAGCGGTTGGCATGGATCGCCAAATTGGCAGTCTCAGCCCCGGCAAGTCCGCAAACATCGTTGTGCTTCGGGCTCCCAGTCACAAGTGGATCGGATATACGTATGGGGAAGGCATGGTGGACAAGGTCCTTATCGCAGGAAAAGAAACGGTGAGAGAGGGCAAGCTAGTCAATTGACTGAGCGCCGGCGACGTCAGTCCGTTGCTACTTTGAAGTACAAGAGGAGCCCATCCGTCATTACTGGTACCGCTCTTCATTGCAAGAACTGGCAGATCGAGGGAGCGTTGAGGATGCTCCACAACGTGCTGGACCCGGAGGTGGCCAAGGATCCTCAGAACCTGATAGTTTACGGAGGAACCGGGAAGGCCGCACGCTCATGGGACGCACTTGAGGCGATTGAGGATTCTCTCAAGAATCTAGGAGAAGAAGACACGCTTCTTGTGCAGAGCGGGAAGCCGGTCGCAATTTTCAAAACACATCGAATGGCTCCGAGGGTTCTGATCGTCAATAGCATGCTGGTGCCCAAATGGGCGACATGGGACTACTTCTACGAGCTGGAGCAGAAGGGTCTGATAATGTACGGTCAAATGACAGCTGGCTCCTGGGCCTTCATCGGAACACAGGGAATCCTCCAAGGAACCTACGAGACTCTTGCAGCCGCCGCCAGAGAACACTTTGACGGGAGTCTCAAAGGAAGAATCGTCCTAACAGCCGGTCTCGGGGAGATGGGCGGAGCCCAGCCTTTGGCTGTTACTATGAACGATGGAATTACCCTGGCCGTCGAGATCGACAGACACGCAATAGAGCGGAGGCTCAAGCACGGGTTCGTAGAAAAATGGACGGACAGTCTCGACGAGGCCATCGACATCATAAAACAGGCCAAACAAGAACGGGCCCCGATGAGTATTGCACTGCTTGGAAACGCTTCAGAGGTCCATCCAGAACTTCTTAGAAGATCGGTAATCCCCGATATTGTCACCGACCAGACCTCGGCCCATGATCCTCTGAACGGATACTATCCCGCGGGATCATCGAAAGAGGAGGCCGACCAGCTTAGAAAGTCCAACCCGAAACAGTATCTTGAAAGAGCCACTAAGAGCATTTCGATCCAAGTCAAGGCAATGATCGAGATGGGCCGGAGAGGATCGGTCGTCTTCGAGTACGGCAACAATCTTCGCCAACAAGCCTTCGACGCTGGGCTGAAGGAAGCCTTCGAATTTCCTGGATTTGTCCAGAAGTACATCCGACCGATGTTCTGCGAGGGAAGAGGCCCATTCCGTTGGACATCCCTCGTGGGAGATCCGGAAGATATTAGGAAGATAGACGAGCTGGTCCTTGACACCTTTCCACACAACAGAGACCTTGCTCGATGGATAGAGAAGGCGCGAGAACATGTCAAGTTCCAAGGACTGCCAGCGCGAGTCTGCTGGCTCGGCTACGGAGAGAGAGCTCAGTTTGGAGGACTCATCAATACCATGGTCAGAAATGGAAAGCTTTCGGGCCCGATTTGGATTGGACGCGATCACCTCGACTGTGGAAGCGTAGCATCACCTAGGAGAGAGACCGAGGGAATGCTAGACGGTAGTGACGCGATAGCCGACTGGCCTATCCTGAACGCGCTTCTCAACACGGCGGCCGGGGCAACATGGGTCAGCGTGCATCAAGGAGGAGGAGTCGGTATGGGCTACAGCATCCATGCAGGAATGTGCCTCGTAGCCGACGGAACGCCTGAATCATCCGAACGACTCGAACGCGTTCTAACCGTCGACCCTGGCATAGGAATAGTCCGTCACGCCGATGCTGGATACAGCACGGCAAAAAGGATAGTTAGGCAGCGGGGATTGCGCATGCCAATGCTCAGCTGAGCTACCAATACTTATTTGCCCCAAACCGTTCTCCGCGACCAACCGTGAAACATTGGCCCAAATCACGATAGATGGATCTCATCTAATCCTCGACCAGCTCCTACAAGTAGCTAGAAACGGCGCGCAGACCGTTATCTCCAAGGAAGCACTTTCGCGTACACTGGATGGACGCAGGGCCCTCGAACGGCTGATTAAGAGGGAGGGGACGATATACGGAGTCAATACCGGATTCGGGGCCCTCGCCAATTTTCGAATCCCTCCTGAGGAAATCAAACAGCTCCAGACTAATCTTGTCCGAAGCCATGCCGCCAGCGTGGGAAGACCGCTCTCTTCAGATGTTGTAAGGGCGATGATGCTGCTGCGCGCGAACACGCTTCTCAAAGGCAATTCCGGTATTCGTCCGGAAGTAGTGACCACCATTGTTCGACTTCTAAACAAGAGAATACATCCGTACGTTCCCGAGAAGGGCTCTGTTGGTGCCAGCGGCGACCTCTCACCATTATCTCACATAGCCCTCGTGCTCATAGGAGAAGGGCAAGCAGAGTCACGTGGACGATGGATTTCCGGCAGAAATGCCTTAGAAGCATCAGGTAGCGCTCCTCTAGAACTGGAAGCAAAGGAGGGGCTCGCGCTGAACAATGGGACCCAACAAATGGTCGCGATTGGCGGCTTGTGCCTCCATGATGCCTACAAACTGTTGGCGAGTGAGGAAGCGGCTCTTGCATTATCCCTCGAAGCATTGGGCGGCTGGATAGACGCATTCGATAAGAGAATTCACAGGCTCAGGCCCCACCCCGGCCAGCAAGCGATAGCCCAGCATGTGAGGCTCCTCCTGGAAGGGAGCCGAATGATTCGCTCGGTGACGAGCAGAGACCCGTCACATGGGCATCCTCAAGATCCGTATTCATTCCGGTGTGCCCCTCAGGTGATGGGTGCTGCAATGGACGCGATGGATTTTGGCAAAGGTGTCCTAGAGGTGGAGATGAACTCTGCGACCGACAATCCGCTTGTCTTTCCGCGAGATGGTCTTTGTATTTCCGGAGGCAACTTTCATGGTCAACCTGTGGCAATGGCTCTTGACTTCATATCACTGGCCTTGTCTAACTTGGCTAACATCTCCGAGCGAAGAACCTCGGCTCTCCTGGACCCGTCGCTCAACAACGGTCTTCCACCCTTCCTCGTTGGGCGAGGATCGAAGCCTGGATTGGCCAGCGGAATGATGGCTGTCCAATACACAGCAACCTCGCTCGTCGCCGAGTGCAAGTTGCTCACCCATCCTGCCAGCAGCGACTCGATCCCGACATCGAGCAACTTTGAAGATTTCGTCAGCATGGGCCCGGGTGCCGCTTACAAGGCGAGGACCATTCTCGAGAACGCCCAGTATGTGATCGCAATCGAGCTTCTAGTAGCGGCTCAGGGAATGCACCTGAGAGGCGCGAAGAACATGGGAATGGGAACGAAGAAACTGTACCAGATGATCAGAAGTAAGGTTCCAGCGCTGGAGGAGGACCGCTCCTCGCACCAAGACATAGAACTCTTGTGTAAGATGGTCCGCTCTGGAGAGATCGCTAGGATTCTTGAGGAGATCGGGATAACGGAGCGAAAGTGATAGTCTATCCTCTAGAGTCGAGCCTCGTCAAACCAGGAGATTCGATTCTTCGAGTGTTTTCCAAGACTCTACTCAGAAACCGTGTCCGACTTAGGTCCAAGGATATTGTAGCTGTCTCCAGCAAGATTGTAGGGATATCCGAGAGAAGGATCAGAAAGATTCACGGGATAAAACCGACTCGAGAAGCAATAGGGCTGGCCAGAAGATTCTCTCTAACATCGCCGTTTGCGCAAGCAGTCCTAGACGAGTCTGACAAGGTGATTGGAGGAGTCAAAGGAGCGATCCTCACAATCAAGGACGGCTACGCTGTTGCAAACGCAGGCATTGACAGAAAGAACGCTCCTCCAGACTCTCTAGTTCTATGGCCTCACGACCCCGATCTTTCTGCTAGAACGCTGCGTGATCAGATCAGGAAAGAGTTTGGAAAGCATGTTGGGGTAGTCATCGTTGACAGTCGAGTAACCCCGCTAAGGCTCGGGACCACGGGTCTTGCCATAGGCGCAGCTGGCTTCAGGGCAGTCGAAGACATCAGAGGTAATGTGGACCTGCATGGCAGAGAGGTAAGAATCACATTCCTGGCAATCGCGGACGCATTGGCTGCGACCGCTCAGCTCGTCATGGGCGAATCTTCAGAGCACAAGCCATTTGCGATAATCCGTGAAGCTCCTGTCAACATGGAAAGTGATAGTGGTGTCCGTGAAGCCAAGCTCGCATGGAACAGATGTCTCTACATGAGCCAGATACTGCCGCCCAGTCGCCATCAAAGCCAAGACAATTGAATTGATGCTAGGCCGCACACTGAAATGACACTGTCCAGTTAGGGTAAGAAGAGTCGACTGGGTCAGATCGGCTTCTGGCATCTGTCGCAGTACCAGCGCATTTGGACTGGATCCCACCTCAATGGCTGTTGACATGTGGGGCATCGGTTATGCTGCAGTCCCGTATGATTTCTCCTCCGGAAAATCAGGTAACCCAGCAAGATGCCGATTCCAACACCAATTGCGACGCCGATGATTCCGAAAACTAGGCTCGGGGAGATTACGCTTCCAGCAAGCTGTTGCGCCGAATAGGCAGCTTCGGCAGCGGCGAACGAGTAGGGGACTGCTCCGCTATAGTTCATTGCCTGGTACAACTTATCCGCTTGGGCGATGTTCTGTTCTGCGAGTAGTATCTCTCCGGAGTTGAATATTGTATTCTGGATTGTTGACAGCGTCTGTTGCGCAAAGGAGAGGAGCTCGTCGTTTACGCCTCGTAGAAGAGTGTCCCTATCGAACTGGCTATAGTTGAGGCTGTAAGCGTAGTAGCCCATTACGGAATCCGTGAAGTCTTCTGTCTGATCATAGATGAAGGGATGGTTCAAGCCCATCATGTGTCCCAGCTCATGAATAGCAGCGTGAGTGAACCCGTCTCCCTTGCCGCTTTGTGCTGGGGTCGTGCTGTTGCCAATCATAAAGTCTGATTGAGACAATCCGATTAGGACCATATCACCCAGCGCTTCTCCTGCGAAGCTACGCCCAGGATCGGCTGACGCGATATCTTCTTTCACAGGCACTCCGAACGTGTAGTTTCCTTTGAACGCGAAAAGAAAGCCTGGGACATCTATTTCTGATGTCGTTCGAGTAACGTTGATGAAATTTGCAATGTGACCCAGACCGTTGGTAGTCAACCAGCGGTAAACGAGATTCCCATCTACTATCGGCCTATGGATCGATGGATCTATGAGTTTCGTAGTTGCGTTTGCCACAATCGCAGCTAGCCCGGGGTAGTCTGTTATGTTTGTAGGGTTAACTTTGACTATCACTCTTGCGAAAGGTACGAGGCCGGTCAGAGTCTCCTGAATCCGAGTCTGGTTGATCGTCCCGTTCAAAGGAAGGGCTGACTTTTCGGCTAGGGTTCGGTTGTCGAAGACGAACAATTGGATATTGTAGCTTTGTGCGTAGTTCACAGGGTAAAGCTGGTCTGCAGCAAACATGTTGTAGACGGCTCCAAAGACGTAAGACCCAACGAACTGGCTCATCCAGAGCTTGCCGTAATAGTTGCTCGTGTCGACTCCTCGAAGTGAAGAAGCGACTTGGACGGGAAGCTCGTTCGTCCAGTAGCTGGGTCCCGCTGAGAGGTCCATGTAGTAGAACCGGCCGCTTCCTCCCCAGGCAGTCATGTAGTGACGCGTGTTCACTAGGCCCAAGTCTGGGTCGGTGATGGTTCTATTGTAGTAGTGAGGGGTGACGATCGCCGATGGGGATGGGCAGAGCCTACAATTGTAGGCTTGATACTGGGGATATGTGAAAGATGGGATCGTGAAGTTGTGTAGGTCGGCTACGAAAAGAGTGTATCCTGGAATAGGATTGGCGCCGAAGAGTGTCATATTGGACGCTAGCCATGATTCGACCTTGTCCGCGTCGTAGAAGGCGTTCCGTGTTTGTAACAGAGTGGTGGAATTTGTGAAATACGGATTGATGAACGCCGATGTTCCAGTGGTCGTCTCATTCTTCTGTATCGAACGCAAGAAATTTGAGAAACTGGTCACCGTCGAGTTGTCCGCATAAACCGGCTGATAACGGAAGTTGTAGATGACACCTGTGTTCAAGGGACCGGCAAGAATCGTCTGGTACTTCAGGGCGGGAAGCGTGACGTTGCTCGTTAGATAGGTCGAGTTCAGCTCGTTCTCCGTTATGCCCAGAAACACTATCTTGATCGTGAGAGGAGAAGACCTGTTCAGCCCGAAGCTTTGTTCTGCAATCGTCATCGGAGCCTGGGTATGACCAGTTGGGATTGATGAAGGTGAGAGCGCGATGATCACGAGGATAAGGAGCGTTTGTCTGGGTCGCATAATTAGCCACCGGTGAATTGAAGGGTAGTTTAGTGTTAAGCGTGGTTCAAGATTCCATCGTCGGAACTGTAAAGTCTCCTCGTGGAACTATGAGTATCTTTGACTCCTTGCCCTCCACACGTACTGCCTTCTGCACAGCCTCGGAAGCTGTTTGAGATGGTTTCAGATTGAAGGTATCTCGGACGAAGAGTTCGGGAAGTACGGATACCAGTTGTATTCTGCATTTCTCCAGTGCCTCTTGAAGGAAGAGATTGACATGACCCCCGAGCTTGAACCTATGTCTCAATTCTGTCGAGAGCTCCTTGGGTTCTCGAAATCTTCTCGCGTAATCCAAGAAAACTGATTCTCCGACACCTTGAGAACACTCTGCCACTAGGATTATAGTTCCCTCCTTTTTGACTGCCCCCATCGCGTTGGACACGACTCGTATCGCGTGGTACAGGTTGGTTCCCATCAGAGGGCCCGCTGACACCACGACGATGTCCAGCTTGCGCTCTATTCGTGGACTGTGCAATTGTGCGTAACGAGACAAGGTCTGTCTGAAAACAGACTCGAGTTCTCCTGCGAATGCCGCAGCGACACCACCATAACCGTCGGGCAGAAAACAGAGGCTGTAGAATGGTCCGGCTAGCTTGCAAGCTTCAAACGAGTCGGCGAGAACTGGGTTGTCAGTAGAGCTGAGTGGAACTGGAAAGCCTTTGGTGAGGTTGAATCGATTCTTTGTTATCGAACGAATAGAGGAGCATGATGGTATAACCACCTCTGGTCCTCCCATGAAGCCGCTCGCGAAATGAGGCAGTGCGAGTCCTACGCTGACTTTGACTTCACAAGACAGTATCTCAGGATCGAGATCTACGACTGTGCCCATCGGGGTCTTACCGATCTCGGTGAACGAGTTCTGAGAAGGGTCCAAGGCCTTGGCATGGTCCCGAGATTCTTCCACGCTGGACATGCGCCTACGAAGGAAGACCTTGGTATTCTCTACTCCGAGGGATAGGAGGTGTGAGGTTAGAACAGTTACCGCCTCACGTCTTGCGTCCAGCGGGACTATCGGGTCGATGACGATGGCTGCAACGGCCCCGGGCTTGACCACTTCTCTTAGCGAGTAGCCATTGAGAGGAGTCTCAAGGGCGTTCTCTACCAGAGCTCTAGGATTGCCGATCCTTGATGAATTGTTGGGTTCTAGAATTCGATAGAAGTTATCGTCCGGGATCCGGATCGGAATCTCGGTCTGCCCGTATGGCAACCATAGTTCCAAGATGGCATCTCCCTGCCTCCTCTCAGGCTTGCCTTTAAATCGCTATCACAGGATGCCAAGTATTCTGTACCGAGAGAAATCGGAGAGCTTGATCTGAATCTTGCTGAAATCCACTGGGAAAGAACTTCCGAAGATTCTGACCCACACTGGTGCGCTCAAGTTTGGGGTCTTCACTCTCTCAGGAGGCAAACTCAGCCCGTTCTACCTAGACCTCCGGATCGTTCCAAGTTTCCCTGACGCATTCCGCAGTTCGATCGGACTACTTGCGGAGGAAGCGAGAGGAATCAAGACTATCGACAAGATTGGCGGGATCCCCACAGGGGGATTGCCGTGGGCATCAGTCCTTGCCTATTCCCTCTCGAAACCCCTAGTCTATGTCAGGAAGGAGGTCAAGCATCACGGCCGAGAGAAGATGGTCGAAGGCATACTGGCTCCGGGAGACCGAGTACTTCTCGTGGACGATGTGATAACCACCGGACACAATATACTGACAGCACTACAGACGCTGAGAGCGGAGGGGGGCGTGATCGAGGACGCACTGGTTCTCGTAGATCGAGAAGAGGGAGGAAGAGCACGCCTTCTCAAGGAAGGAGTAACACTGCATTCCGTGACACGAATCTCCGAACTCGCCCAGAGTCTCCTAGACATGGACGCTATTTCTCAATCACAATTCGAAGAACTTACAACGCAGCTGAAGAAGTGATTCTCTTAG
>WNGD01026992.1_pt1 | contig 10126 bp, 8 predicted proteins | sample 5400671 | NCBI WGS metagenome assembly WNGD01 (sample SAMN13153369, study PRJNA577476) | soil metagenome | isolation source: 40 cm soil or saprolite under grassland replicate 2 | place: USA:California | collected 2016-06-15
GTCCATGGCGATGAACCATTGCGGCGTGTTGCGGAAGATCACCGGCTTCTTCGAGCGCCAGGAATGCGGATATTGGTGCTTGAGCCGGCCGCGCGCGATCAGCATGCCGGCGTCGGTCAGGGCCTTGATGACGGCGTCGTTGGCGTCGCCCTTTTCGCCGGTGTCGGTGAGCACGCGCTTGCCGGTGAAACCCGGCGCGTGGTCGGTGAACGCACCGTTCTCATCGACGGTATAGGGGATGGTCGTGTTGATGCCGCGCGATTCCAATTCGCGCTGATATTGCATCCAAATGTCGAAGTCCTCGCGGCCGTGACCGGGCGCGGTGTGAACGAATCCGGTGCCCGCGTCATCGCTCACATGATCACCCGCAAGAATGGGAACGAGAAAATCGTAACCCATCGACCTCAAGGGATGGGCACTCCAGGCGCAGGCAATCGGATCTACGTCGCGGATTCTCTTAAACCTAGCGACGCGGGCGTGCTGGAAGACGTCGGCGGCGAGCTTGTCGGCCAACACGAACTTATCGCCTACTTTCGCCCAATTGCCCTCAGGCGCATCGACGACCTCGTAAAGCCCGTACTTGATCTTCGGTGAAAAGCTGATGGCTCTGTTGCCGGGGATCGTCCACGGCGTCGTCGTCCAAATGAGAATCGACGCCCCGTTTAGATCATCTTGCTGGGCGTCAACGATCGGAAACTTCACCCACACCTGGTCCGAGACATAATCCTCGTACTCGATCTCGGCCTCCGCCAGCGCGGTCTTTTCCACCACCGACCACATCACCGGCTTGGAGCCGCGATAGAGCGTGCCGTTCTGGGCGAACTTCATGATCTCGCGCGCGATCTGCGCCTCGGCGGCGAAAGTCATGGTGGTGTAGGGGTGGGCCCAATCGCCCTCCACGCCGAGCCGCTCGAATTCCTCGCCCTGCACCTCGACCCAATGCGCGGCGAAGGCGCGGCACTCGCGGCGGAATTCGATGACCGGCACCGCATCTTTGTTCTTGCCCTGCGCGCGGTACTCCTCCTCGACCTTCCACTCGATCGGCAGCCCATGGCAGTCCCAGCCCGGCACGTAATTGGAATCGTAGCCGAGCATCTGCTGGCTTCGCGTCACCACGTCCTTGAGGATCTTGTTGAGCGCGTGGCCGATATGGATGTTGCCGTTGGCGTAGGGCGGGCCGTCGTGGAGGATGAATTTCGCGCGGCCGCGCGCGGCCGCCCGCAGCCGTTGGTAGAGGTTGAGCTTCTGCCAGCGGGCGAGGATTTCGGGCTCCTTCTTCGGCAGCCCGGCGCGCATGGGAAAGTCGGTCTTGGGCAGAAATAGAGTCTCGCTGTAATCGCGGGCGGCGTCGGTCATGATCGTGGCGGTCTGCTTGGAATTGGATGGCAAGAATAGCTCGGCAACGCAATCCCGGTCCCGCCGACCGATGGTCAGGCGGAGGCCGGGCCCGTAATTCGCCGAGCGGCCGGCCCGAACAAAGCAGCGAATGCAACGCGCGCCATCATGGGCGCTTCCTAGCAGATCGCCCGAAGGGCGAAAAGGCCCGCGCCGGTGGCGCAATCGGGCGTGATACTGTCCCTGACGCTCGTCCATGAGGCCCGCGGCGGGGAACTCGCGCGACGATGTCGCGTTGAGTTGCGCGAGACGGAACGGTCCCGCCGGCGTTCTGGAGGTGAAAGTGGAGTTTCCCCGCGCCCGCCGCGAACAGGGCGACGCGCTCGGCCTCAAGGATCCGGAGCCGGTCGAGTCGGTCGAGGACATCTGGACGCCGGCCGCGCAGATGGCGACCGTCGGAATTTTCGTGCTGCTGCTGGGGGTCTGTCTTTTTTTCTGCCGCCCGCTTCTGCTGCCGGTGGCGGCGGCGCTGGTGGTCGGCACCACGCTGGCGCCCATCGTCAAAGGCGCGGCGCGCCATCGCATCTCGCCCTGGGTGACGGCGCTCGTTCTCGGTGCCGCGCTCCTGGCCGCCGCCGGGGCCGCGGTGACGTTGCTCGCCCAGCCGGTCAGCGAGTGGATCGCCAAGGCGCCGGAGATCGGCGCGACGATCAAGCAGAAGCTCTACGTGCTCGATCGCCCGTTGGCCGCATTGCGCGAGCTGCAGGAGGTCCTGCTGCCGTCGGCGGGAAACGCCGTCGCGATCGAGCCATCGCAACTGGGCATTGTCACCCCGGTGGTTGCCTTCGTCACGCCGGCGGTGGTTCAGATCACCCTGTTCTTCGTGACGCTGATCTTCTTTCTCGCCACGCAAATGGATTTTCGCCGATACGTGGTGTCGTTCTTCACCACCCGCGATGCCAAGCTCCGCTTCCTGCGCATCAGCAACGACATCGAGGATCATCTGGCGTCCTACGTCGCCATCGTGACGGTCATCAATTTCGGGCTGGGCGTGGTGGTCGCGATCGGCGCGTGGCTTTTCGGCTTCCCGAGCCCGATCATCCTCGGACTGGTGGCCATGGTGCTCAATTACATCCCCTATATCGGCGCTGCCTGCACGACGGTGATCCTGCTGGGCGTTGGACTCGTGACTTTCCCGTCGCTCGGCTACGCGCTGATGCCGCCGGCGGCATTCGTCGCGCTGGCAACGATCGAAGGCCAGTTCATCACGCCGACCGTGCTGGGCCACCGGCTGACGCTCAATCCGCTCGCGGTTCTGCTGGCCATCGCCTTCTGGGCTTGGCTGTGGGGTCCGATGGGGGCGTTTCTCGCGGTGCCGCTCACCATCGTCATCCTGGTCACGATGACCCACCTATTTCCGCCGGACGAGAGTAAACTGCCGAACTGACAAGCGCGTGCGCGGCGGCAGAGGGGAACTTTTTCCCTTGCGCCCCGTTGGCGGCACGGCGAATATTTCTTGGGTGAGAGTGGAGCAGGTCCATGTCCAACACATCCGGCACGATCAGGGATACGGTTCGGGAGACGGCGCGAGACGTCAAGGATGCGGCGCGGGAGAGCGGCAAAGCCGCCTCTGCCGCGAGCGGCGATATCCAGGCGGATCTGCAGGCGCTGCGAGACGACGTGACACGGCTCGCCACCCAGATCACCGACATTTTCGCGGCCAAGGGCAATGTGGCGTGGAGCCGCGCGAAGTCGAACGTCGAGGGTGTGGTGTCCGATGTCGGCGCCAAAGGGCAAGAAGCCATCGATGCCGCGCAAGAGGTCGGCGACAAGGTGATCGACGCCATCGACGAGTCGCTCAAGACCCGGCCCTACACGACGCTCGCCGTTGCGCTCGGCGTCGGATTCCTGTTCGGCGCGATGTGGCGCAGATAGGTTTGGCCCAACCGTCGACGGGGCCTCGCCGCTTCGGCGTTGATGAGTTGAACGAATGCGCGGCTGGCTCCGTTACTTCGCCCTGAACGCCCAAGTTCGCACCGGCGTCAGCGGCCCGGTCCTGGTCTTGGCGATCATCGCCGCCGCGGCCGCCGCCGCGGCGGTGGTTTTTCTCCTGGTCGCCGCCTTCGTCTGGCTCGCGGATCTTTATGACAGTCTGACCGCGGGCGTGGTGCTGGGTTGCGCGTTCGCGCTGATCGCGCTGATCGCGCTGGTCGCGTGCCTCATGACCCGTCGCCGCAATATGGAGCGGGCGCGCCTCGAACTCGCGGCGCGCAGCAGCACCAGCTGGCTCGACCCCAAGCTCGTGGCCGTCGGGGTCCAGATCGGGCAGGCGATCGGCTGGCGCAGGCTGGCTTCGCTCGCCGCGCTCGCCGTGCTCGCAGGTGCCGCGGCAAAGGAGTGGTCCGGCCGCGACAAGCCGGCGGAGGATGACGCGGCGGGGGATGACGACGAGCCCGGGTCGGAGGGCTAGTGTCCCGATTCCGAAGTTCGCAAGACCTTGCGGCATATTCTCATGCGAACTTCGGAATCAAAGGGACACTAGCAAACTTTTGAGTCTAGTGTGGTTTTCTGGATTTGAAGTTCCTATGCGAGCTTGCTGCATACCCGTAGGAACTTCAAATCCACCACACTAGCCCGATACTTGCCCCAGCTTGGGAAAAGCGTCCGGCGCAGCCGACAGCGCCGCGCGCGCGAGCCGCGCATCCTCGTTCATCCGCCGTACGAGATCCTCGACGCGGTCGAACTTCAGCTCGGGCCTGATCCAATCGATGAAGGCGACGTCGATGACCTCGCCATAGAGATCGCCGGAAAAATCGAACAGGAAGACTTCGAGCAGCACGGTGCCCTGGTCGAACATCGGCCGCCGTCCGAAGCTCGCGACGCCGTCGTAGCGGTGCCCGCCCACCCCCGCCCGCACCGCGTAGATGCCGTGCTTGAGGCCGCAGGCGGGGTCGAGGCGCAAATTGGCAGTGGGATAGCCGAAGTCGCGCCCGCGCTTGTCGCCGTGCACCACCTCGGCGCTGACGAACCAGGGATAGCCGAGGAGTTCGTTGGCTTCCGCAACCCGACCGGCGGCGAGCGCCGCGCGGATCGGTCCGGAGCGCACCGGCCGTCCCGCGTCTTCGAACCGCGGCACGACGTCGACGGCAAAGCCGAGCTTGGCGCCCTGCGCCGCGAGATAATCGGGCGACCCCGCGCGCTTGAGGCCGAAATGAAAATCGGGGCCAATGGCGACGCCGGCGACGGCAAAGCGGCCGACCAGAATGCGCTCAACGAAGTCCTGCGCGGAAAGGCCCGCGAACAGCGGCTCCTCGGGGCGAAAAAAACTGCGGGGATGCGGTTCGAAGGTGAGCGCCGCGGCTGCCCGCCCGAGCGCCTTGGCGCGCGCCAGCACCGCCGCGATCACGGCGCGGTGGCCGCGATGCACGCCATCGAAATTGCCGATGGCGACGACGGCGCCGTCGAGCGCGTGGTCCGCGGGCGCTTCGCCCCGCACCACGACGAACGGCTCTCTCGGCGGCAATTTGTCGGTCATGACCGGCGCTGGAACGGGCCTCGGAAGACGTCGCAAGCTTGATCACGATCGCGCCTGTCATCGCAAGCCCGCTCGCCTTGTTCAAGCAAGCCGCGAGCTACCAGCTCAGCCGGTGCATCACCGCTTTCGGCGCGACGCCCGCCGCCGCGAAGATGCCCGCCAGCGCGGCGGCGTCGGGATCGTGGCGGTTGCCGAGCTCCTCGGCGTGGATGCCCGCGGTCACGAACAGGCAATCGATGCCGAAGGCGGCGGCGCCCTTGAGATCGGTGCGCACCGAATCGCCGATCGCGAGCAGGCGATGGTGCTCCACCGGCGCCCCGCGCGCGGCCTCGGTGAGGGCGAGCGCCTGCTCGTAGATCGGCCGATAAGGCTTGCCGGCGTAGATCACCTCGCCGCCCGCGGCGGCATAGAGATCGGCGATCGCGCCCGCGCAATAGATGAGCTTGTCGCCGCGCTCGACCACCACGTCGGGATTGGCGCAGATCATCGGCAGCGAACGGGCGCGCATGCGCGCGATGAGATCGCGGTAGTCATGCGGCGTCTCGACGGTATCGTCGGTAAGCCCCGAGCAGACCGCGTAGTCGGCGCGCTCCAACGGCGCCATCGGCGCGTCGAGTCCTTCGAACAGCCCCACATCGCGCTCGGGACCGATGTGGAACACGCGCGCTCCCGCGCGCGCGGCGATCAGCGCGCGGGTGACGTCGCCCGAACTCACGATGCCGTCGTAGGCCGCGCGCGGCACGCCCAGCCGGTCGAGCGTCAGACGCGCCACTTTCTCCCCCGGCCGCGGCGCGTTGGTGATCAGCACCACCGTGCCGCCGCGCTCGCGGAAGCGCGCGAGCGCGTCGCAGGCCTCGGCCGCGGCGGCGACGCCGTTGTGGACGACGCCCCAGACGTCGCACAGCACGGCGTCGTAGTCGCCGGCGAGCGTGGCGAAGTGACGGGTGAACGAGGGGAGCACAACCGACATGGGATCAGCGGGCGGAGGGCGGACGGGCGTCGAGTGACTCGCATCGTCGGTCGGGCGATGTCAACCACGGCCGACGGCTTTGCCCTATCCCGCCGCCGCCCGTTGCCGATATAACGCCATCCCGCAAACCCCGGGATCTCGCATCCGAGATCCCGCAACCTTGAGGCCCTTGCCGCATTCGATGTCGGGATTGATCGCCACCATCGAGCGCCGTCCGCAGGCGGCCTTCGCCGCCTTCCTCGCGCTGCACGTCGTAGTCTGGACGGCGCTGCCGACGCTGCTCTATCCGAATCTGCCGCTCGATCTCATCGAGGCGCTCACCTATGGCCGCGAATGGCAGCTCGGCTACGACAAGCTGCCGCCGTTGCCGTGGTGGCTGGTCGAGCTGGTCTATCGGACGGTTGGGGTCGACGCCGCCTATTACGCGCTGGCGCAGATCGCGGTGGTAGCAGCGTTTGCGGCGGTTTGGCTGACCGCTCGCCCGCTGGTCGGCGCCGTCGGCGCGCTCGTCGCCGTGCTCTTTCTCGACGGCCTGCACTACTTCCATTTCACCGCCGCCAAGTTCAATCACGACGTGATCGAATTGCCGCTGTGGGCGCTCGCCGGCTACGCCTTCCATGCCGCCTTGCGGCGCGGACGCATGATCCACTGGCTGCTGCTCGGCGTCGCCCTCGGCGTCTCGCTGTGGGCGAAATATTTCGTGGTCGTGCTGGCGGCGCCGCTCGCTTTGTTCCTGCTGCTCGACCGCGATGCGCGCCGCGCGCTGGCCACGCCCGGCCCCTGGATCGCGCTCGTCGTCGCGCTCGTGATCATGGCGCCGCATCTTGTGTGGCTCGTGCGCAACGATTTTCTTCCCTTTGCCTATGCCAGCGCGCGCTCGGCGCCGTCGCGCGGGCTGTTGGATCACGTCCTGCATCCGCTCCTCTTCGTCCTCGGCCAAGTGGCGTTTCTGCTGCCGGCGCTGCTGATCGCCGCCGCCGTCGTTTGGCCGCCGCCCACGGCGCAGGACGAGGCGCCGCCGCCGGTCGCGGCCAAGGCCGACGCCTTCGACCGGCGCATCGTGACGCTCTTGGCCTTCGGCCCGGCGGCGGCCACCGTCGCCATGTCGGCGCTCAGCGGACGCGGCGCCATCGCCATGTGGGGCTATCCGCTGTGGCTGTTTCTCGGGCTTTGGATCGTGCTCTATGCCGGCACCGCGCTCGAGCCCGCGCGTCTCCGTAGGATTGCGGCGGTGTGGGCGAGCGTGTTCGCGCTGTTCGCGATCGTCTTTGCCGCGAGCTACTCGGTGCTGCCGGCGATCGACCACCGCTACCGCGCCGTGTTCTATCCGGGCGATCGGCTCGCCGACGAGCTCGTGCGGCGTTTTCGCGCCGCCACCGGCGCGCCCCTCGTCTACGTCATCGGCACCATGTGGGACGGCGGTAACGTCGCCCATTACGCACGCGAGCAGCCGCGAGTGTTGATCGACGGCGATTGGCGCCGCGCGCCGTGGATCGATCTCGGCGACTTGCGCAGCAAGGGCGCGGTGGTGGTGTGGACCGGCAGCGATCCGACCGTGATGCCGCTCGCCCTGCGCGGCGTCGCGGGCGACGCCCAGATTCAGCCGCCGTTCACGCTGCCGTTCCGCCGCGGCGATCACGTGCTCACCGTCGGCTGGGCGATCCTGCGGCCGCAACCGGCGTTCGCGCGGGCGAAGGGGTGCTGCCGCGGAGAAGGCGGATAGCGAACGGCTTCCTAAGCGACCGCTTTGATCACGCGCACGACCTTGGCGAACATCTCCTCGATCTCGCCTTCGCTCACGATCAGCGGCGGCGTGAGCACGATGGTTTCGCCGGCGGCGCGGACCACCAGATTCTCCTGGTGGAATGCTTTGTCCATCGCATCGTAGGCGCGCTTGCCGACCTCGCCCGGACGCGACGCTAGGTCGATGCCGGCGGTGAGCCCCACGCAGCGGATGTCCAGCACATTGGGCAGGCCCTTGAGGCCCATCGCCGCCTCGGCCCAGGCCGGCTCGAGCTTGCGCGCGCGCTCGAACAGGCGCTCGTCGCGGTAGAGGTCGAGCGTCGCGAGCCCGGCTGCGCAGGCGAGCGGATGCGCCGAGTAGGTGTAGCCGTGAAACAGCTCGACCACGTGCATGGGCCCGCGCATGAACGCGTCGTAAAACCCCTTGCGCACGATCACTCCGCCCATGGGCACGCTGCCCGAGGTGATGCCCTTGGCGAAGGTGATCATGTCGGGCACGACGCCGTAGCGCTCGGCCGCGAACGCGTGGCCGAGTCGGCCGAAGCCGGTGATGACCTCGTCGAAGACGAGCAGGATGCCGTGCTTGTCGCAGATGGCGCGCAGCCGCGGCAGATAGCCCTTGGGCGCGGGCAGCACGCCGGTCGAGCCCGCCATCGGCTCGACGATCACGGCGGCGATGGTCGAGGCGTCGTGCAGCGTGACGATGCGCTCGAGCTCGTCGGCCAAATGCCCGCCCCAGTCCGGCTCACCCTTGCTGAAGGCCTGATGCTCGCGGCTGTAGGTCGTCGGCAGATGGTCGACGCCGGCGAGCAGCGCGCCGAACAATTTGCGGTTGTTGACCATGCCGCCGACCGAAATGCCGCCGAAGCCGACGCCGTGGTAGCCGCGCTCGCGCCCGATCAGGCGGGTGCGCGCGCCTTCGCCGCGCACGTTGTGATAGGCGAGCGCGATCTTGAGCGCGGTGTCGACCGCCTCCGAGCCGGAATTGCAGAAGAACACGTGGTCGAGGTCGCCGGGCGCGAGCGCGGCGACTCGGCTCGCGAGCTCGAACGCCTTGGGATGGGCGAATTGAAACGCCGGCGCGTAGTCGAGCGCGGCCGCCTCCGCCTGGATCGCCGCAACGATCGGATCGCGATTGTGCCCGGCATTGGTGCACCACATGCCGGCGGTGCCGTCGAGCACGGCGCGCCCGTCGGGGGTGTAGTAATGCATGTCCTTGGCGCGCGCGATCAGGCGCGGCGCGGCCTTGAACGCCCGGTTGGGCGTGAACGGAAGCCAATAGGCTTCGAGGTCGTTGGGGACGGCGGTCGCTCGCTGTGCTGGTGCCGATGGCATGGCGCTGTCTCCGTTGCTGCTCGCCGTGATGCTGCGCTCGACGGCGTCCCTCGCCGCGTTCCCGGACGCGTCCCTTGCCGCTGCGTGAGTCGGCTGCTACCACCCGCGGGCCGGCAGTGCAGGGCAATAATGCGCGATAAGCCCGACAAAACCAACAAGCTCAAGGCGCGTCTGCCGCGCGGGTTTGCCGATCGCGGCGGCGCCGAGATCGCGGCCACGCGGCGCATGCTCGACAAGATCCGCGCGGTCTACGAGCGCTACGGCTTCGAGCCGCTGGAGACGCCGGCGATCGAATATACCGACGCGCTGGGAAAATTCCTGCCCGACCAGGACCGGCCGAACGAGGGCGTGTTCTCGTTCCAGGACGACGACGAACAGTGGTTGAGCTTGCGATACGACCTGACCGCGCCGCTCGCGCGCTACGTGGCGGAGAATTTCGATACGCTGCCCAAGCCCTATCGCAGCTATCGCGAGGGCTTCGTGTTCCGCAACGAGAAGCCGGGACCGGGGCGCTCGACGCCGACACCGTCGGCTCCGCCTCGATGGCCGCCGACGCCGAGATGTGCATGATGGCCGCCGACACGATGGAAGCGCTCGGCATTCCCCGCGGCAGCTACGTCGTGAAGGTGAACAACCGGAAAGTGCTCGATGGAGTCCTGGAGTCGATAGGGCTTGGCGGTGAATCGAATGCGGGAAAACGCCTCACCGTGCTGCGCGCTGTCGACAAATATGATCGCTTAGGTGTCGAAGGCGTGCGTCAACTGCTTGGCGCTGGACGAAAAGATGAGAGTGGTGATTTTACTAAGGGCGCGGAACTTACGACCGAACAAATCTCCGAAGTTTTGCAAAACATCATTTCGGGCACCGCCGGCGACATAGGACCGACAGGCGGAGTGATGTCAGTCCTGAAGGCACCACATGGCGAGATCCCTAGCGGCGAAAATTTGCGTCTTAGCGCGTTGTCCGAATTATTCGAAATTCAAAAGCTGGTTCGGGCGGCAGGATATGGTTCTGACCGCATTGTCATCGACCCCTCCGTTGTCCGGGGTCTCGAGTACTATACTGGTCCGGTTTATGAGGTGGACCTCACCTTCGAAACCAAGGACGAACACGGCCGTCCCGTGCGTTTCGGCTCCGTCGGGGGTGGCGGGCGCTATGACGGATTGATTGCGCGCTTTCACGGCGAGCCGGTGCCGGCGACGGGATTC
>WNGD01007705.1_pt1 | contig 10122 bp, 10 predicted proteins | sample 5400671 | NCBI WGS metagenome assembly WNGD01 (sample SAMN13153369, study PRJNA577476) | soil metagenome | isolation source: 40 cm soil or saprolite under grassland replicate 2 | place: USA:California | collected 2016-06-15
GACCGCGCTGCTGGCCCGCAGCGGCGGGAAGTCGTGGCCCGTGTCGCTCTACATGGTGGCGCTCGTGCTCATCACGGTCGTGTCGGTCTGGCTGACGCGCGAGACGCACCGGCAGGCCATCGACGACTGAGACAGGGCGGGTCGATACGAGGGCGGCGCCGCGAAGGCCGCCGAAGCCGATCGTCGTCGTAACGTATGCGCCAGCCGCGATTCGCATCATAGTCCTGGCTGACGAAGGTTGGGCAACCGTCGATTAGTCTTTGGAGGATATCGGCCGGCGGGGACTGTCAGGGAGCGAGGACTTTTCATCTCCTGGGTTCGATCCCCAGCCGGGTCATAGGTTTAGCAGCGCGGCCTGTAGCTGGCCTGTACCTTTGCCCTCCCGGGTCGGAACGCTACGACGCCGCTTTCTCTCGTGTGGCTTTGACTCAGATTTTGCTCTAGGTTTCAATAACGGTGACAACAAAACGACTTGCACTCCTTGGTATCGCGGCGCTGGTCGCCTGCTCCAACTCGTCGACCCCTCTCGACCTGAGTGCGCTCGACCTGAGTGGGAGGTGGACCCTCCTTGATTCCGCGACGGCGCGCCAAGTGGACACCGACGTTGTTTATGCCACAGTGGTGGCCCGCGGCACGGTCGTCCTCGCCGCGCTCGGGGCGGGCACGTATACCATGAGCGAGACGTTCGCGCTACACTTCACGCTCATCGATTCCACGGCGCGGCTCACGAATTACGATTCTAACAGTGCCGGGCTGGTACAAGACACCGTCGTCGTGCGCCGAGACTCGATCTTCGGATTCACTCCGGACCCGATCGTTGCTCCGCGAGCGACGATCTCCTCGACGGAGATCTCGCTCGAGGAGTCGCGGGTCGACCCTGCCGCGACCGACCCGAACGCAATGGGATGTGGCCGCGCCGTCTCCCTCTTTACGCGCCTCGGGTCAGCTCCCCATCCCTCCTCCTGTATAGAAACGCTCCTCCTCGTCAAACAGTAGTTCCGGTACAACGTACTGTAAGTAAAGAGCCCGCGGGCCCGGCTCTTCTCTACCACGGTTGTTACCACGAGGAAGCCTGCGTTGTAACTCCATGCGCCAGCCGCGATTCGAACGCGGGACCTTCGGCTCCGGAGGCCGACGCTCTATCCAGCTGAGCTACTGGCGCGAGAAGTAGGTGCTAGGTGCTGGGTGTTAGGTCTTGGGTGCCTAGCACCCGGCACCCAGCACCTGACACCTCATGAATCTGCATCCTCTCCGTGCCTAAACAAAGACCTTCCTGGTCAACGGCCTAACGGTCCCACGTACCAGACTCCAGGTTAGAGCACCTAGAAAGGGAGTCAACCATGCTTCGTCGGCCAATCGCCTGTACGCTCCTGCTCTGTTATCTCCCCGCGTGCACGAGCTGGCACGTTCACGAGGGAGTCAGCCCGCTGCAGCTGGTCTCCACCAACCACCCCAATGTGGTGCGCCTGACCCGGGCCGACGGCTCACGCATGGTTCTCGATGAGCCCCGCATCGCCGCGGGCGACAGCCTGGCCGGAGTCCGCCACGGACTGCCGTCGAGCGTCGCGGTCTCGGACGTCACGCAGGTCGCGACCTCGAGGTTCAGTGCCGGTAAAACGATCGGGCTATTCCTGGGCCTCTCCGTGGTCGCAGTAGGAACCGCGGTGATCGCTTGTTTGTCTAGTAGTGATTGTATAGACAATTAGCGGGAATCAATTAGGGAAGGTCTGTCGAAGCAAGAATGCTCGATAACTCAACTGGTTATCGAGCATTTACCTAAATAATGTCGGGGCGAGAGGATTTGAACCTCCGACCTCCTGGTCCCGAACCAGGCGCGCTAACCGGGCTGCGCTACGCCCCGAGGGGATGCGCCCGAAACCTAGAACCCGACGAACTCGAAAGAAAGCCCGCCGGGGCTTGCGGCCTCCCTGTCGCGCCCGTATTTCCACTGCAAGGTCCATGACACCTCATGCTGTCGTGCGGACGAGACGTTCTCTCCGAACCGCGGTCTGCGCCGTCGGCGCCGCCGCCCTCCTGCAGGGCGGCTGGGCGTGTCGGCGGGCTGCCACTGCTACTGCCCCTCGTCCTCCGGAGGTCTCGGTGCTCACCGTCGCTCCGGAGACGGTCTCGGCGCGCTTCGAGTTCGTCGGGCAGGCGGCGGCCTCGCGGCGTGTCGAGGTGCGGGCCCAGGTCGCCGGGGTCGTCGTCGCGCGACCCTACGCCGAGGGCACGGATGTCCCGAAGGGCGCCCTGCTCTTCCAGATCGACCCCACGACATACGAGGCGGCCTATCGGAGCGCCCAGGCGCAGCTAGCGGACGCCACGGCCCGATTCGCCAACGCCGAGCGCAACTTGGCGCGCCTCAAGGCGCTGCTCGGCTCGCGCGCCGTGGCCCAGAAGGACGTAGATGACGCCGAGACGGCCTTCGATCAGGCGCGCGCCGCCGTCCAGGCGGCGCAGGCCGCGGTGGATCGCGCCAAGAAGGACTACGACGACACGTTCGTCCGCGCGGAGATCGCCGGGCGGGCCGGCCGCGCACTTCTGGACTTGGGCGCGCGGGTGACGGGGCCGGGCGACCTGCTCACGACGGTCGAGCAGATCGATCCCGTCTACGTGAACTTCAGCCCGTCCGACCAGGAGGTGCTGCGCTGGCGGCAGGACATCGCGACGCGTCGGTTGCTCGTGCCCGCCCGTATCCTCGCCGTGCAGGTGACGCTCTCGGACGGCAGCATCTTTCCCGGCACGGGTCAGCTCAATTTCGTCGACCTCGCGCTGCAGCCTGCGACCGGGACGCTCTCCCTCCGCGCCGAGTTCCGGAACCCGCAGCACGTCTTGTTGCCGGGCCAGTTCGTGCGCCTACACTTCGTGGGCCTCAAGCGCCCCGACGCGATCCGCGTTCCCCAGCGGGCCGTGCAGCGGGGCCTCGCCGGAGCCTTCGTCTACGCGCTGGGTGACAGCAACAGGGTGACGGTGCGGGACGTGGTGGCCACGTCCTGGGACCAGGGGGCGTGGCTGATCGAGCAGGGCCTCAGGGCGGGCGACCGCGTGGTGGTGGATGGCGTCCAGAAAGTGGCCGCCGGGCAGCTCGCCTCGCCGGTCGCCTATCGACCCGCCGTGGACTCGAGCACGGCGGGTGCGGGGGTGGGGGACAGCGCGGTGATCGCAGCGCCATCGGCTCCGCCCAAGATCAAAGTCGGCCCGTGAGCGGCGCGTAGCTCGACCCTCCTCGCACCGCACCGATCACTTTGACGGCCGCCGGTTCTTCAATCCGAGCGGCGCGCAGGGCCAGCCCGTCTGGATGGTGCCGCGCATGTTGCTCACGCCACGAACCCGGTGGCCGTCGAGGGTCCCGGTTGAGCCCCGGCTTCCCCCGAACGTCGGACCCAACGACGTGGTCGTGACGTTCGTCGGTCACGCCACGTTTCTCATTCAAGTCGCGGCCACCAACCTGCTGATCGATCCGGTGTACTCCGAGCGGGCGAGCCCGGTCTCGTTCGCGGGCCCCCGTCGGGTGCAGGCGCCTGGTGTGCGATTCGACGATTTGCCCACCATCTCACTCGTGCTCCTGAGTCACAATCACTACGATCACTGCGATCTCGGGACCCTGCGCGCACTCGATCGGCGCTTTCAGCCGCGGCTGGTGACACCGATCGGGAACGGCCGGCTGCTCCGATCGGCGGGCATCCGTCAGGTGGAGGAAATCGATTGGTGGCAGCGCGCGAGTGGCGCGCCGCTCCCGGTCACGCTGACGCCCGCTCAGCACTTCTCCGCGCGCAGCATGCTCGACCGCAACCGGGCGCTGTGGGGCGGGTTCCTGATCGAGGCCGGTGGGCGCCGGATCCTGTTCGCCGGGGACTCGGGCTACGGCCCCCATTTTCGGGAAATCGCCGCGCGGCTGGGGCCGATCGATCTCGCGCTACTCCCCATCGGGGCGTACGAGCCGCGCTGGTTCATGAAAGACATCCACATGAATCCGGCGGAAGCCGTGCAGGCGCACCTCGATCTCGGCGCGCGCCGGAGCATCGCGATGCATTTCGGCACGTTTCAATTGACGCCGGAGGGAATCGACGAGCCGGTTCGCGAATTGGCGAAGGCGGTGCGGGAGCGCGGCGTGCCGGTGGAGCAGTTTCGCACGGTGGACGTCGGGGAGTCGGTAGCAGTGCGCCCAGGAGGACTCGAACCCCCAGCCTCTTGATCCGTAGTCAAGCGCTCTATCCAGTTGAGCTATGGGCGCGAGTGGGCGGTACTAGACTCGAACTAGTGACCTCCACGATGTCAACGTGGCGCTCTAACCAGCTGAGCTAACCGCCCTCAACGAATTGCGGATTGCGGATTGGCGATTGCGGATTGAGGTCGCCTGCCGCCTTCAATCCGCAATCCGCAATCCACAATCCGCAATGGAAGTAGCGGGGGTGGGATTTGAACCCACGACCTCCGGGTTATGAGCCCGGCGAGCTACCAGACTGCTCCACCCCGCGTCGTTTTATCCGTCAATCCGTGCCCAGAGCGGGAAACGGGACTCGAACCCGCGACCCCAACCTTGGCAAGGTTGTGCTCTACCAACTGAGCTATTCCCGCGTGCCGCCCAAATCTAACCGCCTAGTGGGGTTGTTTCTACCGACCGGCTGTCCGCCTGACCGCCCGCCCCCCCCAGTGGAGGCGAGGGGGATCGAACCCCTGACCTCGTGAATGCCATTCACGCGCTCTCCCAACTGAGCTACGCCCCCGTTATATTGGGCCCCGCAAAACGCGTTCCGACGGGAACACGGCATCTTATCGGAGCGTTGTAGCGGTGTCAAGCGTTTTTGTGCCCTTACGCGAACTTTTCGGCCGGTATCCGGTATCACACGGTGATCCGGGACTATAGACATGCCTAAGCACATCCGACGGAAGAAGACCACCTCCCCCGCCCGGGCGAAGCCCCATGCGGCCGCGCGCGCTGGCCCGGCCGCGCCCCCGGCGAAGGCCGCCCCCGCCAAGAAGCGCGGGCGCCGCCGGGGTCTGCTCTCCGGTCTCGCGACCCATGAGCACGAGCGCGACATCCTCGACCAGTACCTCCACGAGGTGTCCAAGACCCCGCTCCTTACACAGAAGGAGGAGATCGCGCTCGCCCGGAAGGTGCGCGCCGGCGACCAGGAGGCGATGCAAGAGCTGGTGAAGCGCAACCTGCGGTTCGTGATCTCGGTCGCCAAGAAGTACCAGAACCGGGGCCTGCCCCTCACCGACCTGATCGGGGAGGGGAACGTCGGGTTGCTCACGGCGGCCCGGAAGTTCGACCCGGACCAGGGGGTGAAGTTCATCTCCTACGCCGTGTGGTGGATCCGCCAGGCGATCCTGGCCGCCCTCGCGCGCCAGGGGCGCACCGTGCGGGTACCCTTGAACCGCACCGCCGACCTGTCGCGCATCGTCCGGACCGCCGAGTTCCTGCGCCAGACGCTGCGGCGCGAGCCCACGCCGGAGGAGATCTCCGACGCGACCAAGTTGTCGCTCGAGGTGGTGCAGTCGCTCGCCGCGCTCAACACGGGCGACGTGCGACTCGATGCGCCGCTCGATCCCGACGGCGACCGCTCGCTGATCGAGCGCTTCATCGCCGAAGACCTGCCCGATACGGAAGACCAGGCGATGGACCGGTTCCTGTCGGACGAAATCGAGCAGGCGCTGAATACGTTGCAGCGACGCGACGCCAAGGTGTTGCGTCTGTACTTCGGTCTGGACGGCGGCCGCGAGCACACCCTCGAGGAGATCGGCGGCATGCTGGGCGTGACGCGCGAGCGGGTGCGCCAGCTGCGGGACCGCGCCCTCAAGCGGCTGCGGGATGGCGAAGTTGGGAAGGCGCTGGCGAGCTTCGCGGCCTAAGGGCGTCACAGATTCCACGTTGCACGTTGCAAGAGGGCCGGCGAAGCGCCGGCCTTCTTCGTTGTGGGAGCAATCGTGGAACGTGCAACGTGCAACGCCTAACGTTACCTTAGGCCCGTGATCGAGCGGATCGGCCGCAGGACCGTCGACGCCGTCAAAGTCGTCGGCCGCTTCGGCCACTTCATGGGGGACTTGGCGCGCGCCGTTCCCGACGTCGACGTCTGGGGCCGGCTGACGCTCGTCCAGCTGCGGCGCGTGGGTGTGGACTCCCTCCCGGTCGCCCTGTTCATCGCCGCCTTCACCGGCGTGGTGCTCGCCCTGCAGGCGTCCTACACGTTCAGAAATACCGTCCCACTCTATTTCGTGGGCACGCTGGTCGGGAAGACCATGATGCTCGAGCTTGGCCCGGTGCTCGCCGGGCTCGCGCTGGCGGGCCGGGTCGGGGCGAGCATGGCGGCGGAGCTGGGGACCATGAAGGTCACCGAGCAGGTGGACGCGCTGGAGACCCTCGCCTACGACCCGCAGAGCTTTCTCGTCCTCCCCCGGGTGCTGGCCGGCACCGCCATGTTCCCCATCATCGTGGCGCTCGCGATCCTGACGGGGATCCTCACCGGCTGGATCGCCAGCCTGGTGCTGCTCGATCTCACGACGCCGGAGTTCATCAAGGGCCTGAAGCTGTTCTATCGGTTCAAGGACACCTGGTTCGGCCTGTTCAAGAGCGCCACGTTCGGGTTCACGATCACGCTGGTGGGGTGCATCGTCGGGCTGGGCACGCGCGGCGGCGCGGAGGGAGTGGGCCTGAGCGCCACCCGGGCGGTCGTCTATTCCGCCGTGCTGCTGCTCGTGCTGGACGCGTTCTGGGCGCTGGTGCTGCTGCGGTGATCCAGTTCCAGGATCTCCACAAGAGCTTCGGCGCGAAACCGGTGCTCGCCGGCTTCACCCTCACCGTGCCGGACCGGGAGACCGTGGTCATCATCGGCTACTCGGGCACCGGCAAGAGCGTGGCCCTGAAGCACGTCGTCGGGTTGTTGCAGCCCGATGCGGGAGACGTCATCGTTGACGGTCGCGCGGTGTCGACGCTCGAGCGGGACGCTCTGATGGCGCTGCGGCGCGACATCGGGTTTGTCTTCCAATTCGCCGCGCTGTTCGATTCGATGACGGTGTTCGATAACGTCGCGCTCGGCCTCAGGCGGCGCGACCTCTCGGACGACGACATCGCCGAGCGCGTGCGCGAGGCGCTGGCGGTCGTCGATCTGACCGGTGCCGAGGGGAAGTTCCCGGCCGAGCTGTCGGGCGGGATGCGCAAGCGGGTGGGGATCGCGCGCGCCATCGCCCTGCGGCCCCGCTACCTCCTGTACGACGAGCCGACCACCGGCCTCGATCCGGTGACCTCGGCCGTGATCGACCAGCTGATGGTGCGGACCCGCAAGCATCTCGGCGTGACCGGCATCGTGGTGACGCACGACATGCGGAGCGCCTATGCCGTCGGCGACCGCATCGCCATGTTGTACGAAGGCAAGATCCGGCAGGTGGGTAGCGTGGCGCAGATCCAGCAGACGGAGGACCCGGTGGTCCGGCAGTTCATCGAGGGACGCCCCGCGTGAAGCGCGAGAACGAGTTCACCGTCGGCGTGGTCGTGATCGCCGCGTTCGCGGTCGTGGTGACCGGCGCGCTGTGGCTCTCGGGCGCCCACCTCGGCCGTACGGAAGCGGTGTACACCGCCCGGTTCCGCACGGTGGGAGGGCTGGGCGTGGGCGACCCGGTGGTGCTGCGCGGCGTGCGGGTCGGCCGGGTCGAGGGGATCCGGCTCGCCTCCGGCAACTGGGTGGAGGCCGACCTCAAGATCTACGCCGGCGCGCAGCCGCCGCCCCGGCCGGCGGTGATCGCCGCATCGGCGTCCCTGTTCGGCGAGTGGGCGGCCTCGCTCGTCTCGCTCGACCAGCTCCCGAACGATCCCAATATCCAGCAGGCCATCGCGGAGGCGCAGGCAGCGGGGAGCGGGAAATGGCCCGGCGCCACCCTCCCCGACATCGGCCAGCTGACCGCCCAGGCGAGCCGCATCGCGACCGACATCGCGACCGTGTCCAGCCGGATCCAGACCGCGTTCGACTCCGAGGCCGTGCTCGAGCTGCGGCGGTCGATCAGGGACTTCGGTCAGGTCGCGGACAAGCTGGTGAAAGTCACGAACGAGCAGGCGGAGGTGATCGGCTCGGTCGGGTCGAACCTGCGCCAGGGCTCGGATGTCCTCGCCAAAGCGGCGACCAACCTGCAGGCCACCCTCGGTCGGGTCGACTCGGCCACCAATCAAGGTCAGCTCGCCACCATCCTGAACAACTCCGCGACGACCAGCACCAACCTACGCTCGGCATCGCAGGACTTCCGCGACCTGCTCGACGCCGCTCATAAGAACCAGGAAAGCCTGGTGCACGTCCTGGTGTCGGCCGACAGCGTGATGTCGCGCATCGCCAACCGCAGCGGGACGCTCGGCCTGCTGGTGTCGGACTCGACGTTGTACCGCGAGACCACCCTTACGATGATCCAGCTGCGGCAGCTCCTGTCCGACATCCAGGCGAACCCGCGGAAGTATTTCTCGTTCAGCGTCTTCTAAAGACAAATGCGGATTGCGGATTGCGGATTGCGGAATGGATCGCGCCAACGTCGCTCCGACGGCCGGCTTCTGGGATCGACCTTTCATTGCAATTCCGCAATCCGCATTCCGCAATCCGCAATTCGGGGTAGGGCGGTGTGGTGAGGCGCAAGCAACGCCGCGCCCAGCGCGAGACGTCCGCGGGCGGCGTCGTCTTCCGGCGTGGACCGGAGGGCGAGCCGCGCTTCCTGTTGATCCGCGACTCCTATCGCAACTGGGGGTTCCCCAAGGGCCACCTGGAACCCGGCGAGCCTCCCGCCGACGCCGCGCGCCGCGAAGTGGCCGAGGAGACCGGACTCAAGGACCTCGTACTGCACGGCCCGATTCGCGTGATCGACTGGTACTTCCGATTCCGCGGCAAGACGATCCACAAGTTCTGCCACTTCTTCCTGTTCGAGTCGAGGCGCGGCGAGTGCGTGCCGCAGACGGAGGAAGGCATCACCGACTGCGCGTGGTACGCCCCCGAGGAGGCCCGCCGCACGATCTCCTACGACAACGCGCGCGCGGTGCTGGAGCAGGCGACCGCGATGGTGCAGGCGCTGGCGCACGTAGCGGACGGCGCCGCCCCGGAGCAGCCCGCCTGACCGCCGTGGTGCCCGTGTTCAACCCTCGGGCCGAGCCGCGGCGCGCGGTGCAACGGGGCTACCCGCGCGATGCCGGGAGGGTCCGGCTGTGCCGCAACCTCGCGGCGGTCGAGCGACTGCTGTACCAGCGCCTCGTCGACGCGGTGGTGCTCGATGTGAAGACCGCGCCCCCCGCTGCGCTCGCGCTGCCGGCCCGGTTCCCCCGCATCCCGATGTTCGTGCTGGCGGCGCTGCGGCCCGACGACGGCCCGCTGCTCGCCGCGTGCGACGCGGCGGGATTCGCCGGGGTGCTGGTCGAAGGCGTGGACAACGCGGTCGCCGGGGAGTGGATCGCGGCCCGGACGGCGCAGGTGGCGCGGCGCGCGGCACTCGCCGACGCGCCCAGGCTGCTCCGCCTCACCGATCGGCTGCAGCTGGCGGCCTGGGACGAGGTGCTCCGCCGGGTGGGCTTCCCCACACAGACGGGCCAGGTGGCGGCGGCGCTGCGGGTCACACGGGAGCACCTGTCACGCCAGTTCGCCGCCGGCGGCGCTCCCAACCTGAAGCGGGTCATCGATCTGGCGCGCACGGCGTGCGCCGCCGATCTGCTCGGCAATCCGGGGTACACGGTGCGGGCGGTGGTACACATCCTCGGCTACGCGTCGACCAGCCATCTCGCGGGCGCGGCACGGCGCGTGGCGGGCTCGACACCGCAAGAATTGCGGACGGTGGGAGCGCGGGGGGTGTTGGCGAGATTCATAAGAGGAAGGACGCGGTCGAGAATATAAAGTGCGGAGTGCGGAATTCGGAATGCGGAATTGCAAGGGAGGTTCGATCCTGGATGGCGGGCTCTCGGTTGGAGGCTTGCACGGGCCATTCCGCACTCCGCATTCCGCATTCCGCACTCTTGTGATAACTTTCACAATCTTCTAACCGGACCCCCATGGCCACCGATTCCATCCTGAGACCCGGCGAGCTGAAAGAAATCCTCCTCAAGGAAATCCAGGCGGCCGATCTCGCCGAGATCGACGTGCGCGAGGTGGGCACGGCGCTCGA
>WNGD01007710.1_pt1 | contig 10119 bp, 9 predicted proteins | sample 5400671 | NCBI WGS metagenome assembly WNGD01 (sample SAMN13153369, study PRJNA577476) | soil metagenome | isolation source: 40 cm soil or saprolite under grassland replicate 2 | place: USA:California | collected 2016-06-15
TGATGGCCGCGGCGATGGGCAAGCAGGTCGCCGACGTCTCGCTGCGCATCTGGACGCCGCAGCAAGCGTCCATCCAGTTCGTCAAGCAGGTGGCGCCGGCGGTCGAGGACCTGACGGGCAGGCGCACCGACTCGGGCCCCCAGGTGGGCGACTACCCGACCGGCGCCTGGGCCACCAGCGAGAGCCGCGACTACCATCTCGGTGTGCAGGTCGCCGCCGTCGGCGCGGTGGGGCAGGAGATGCTGGCCGCCCGGGTGAGCCTGGTCGCCGCCTCACCCTCCGGGCCCGAGGTGCTGGGCCAGGGGCTGGTGAAGGCGATCTGGACCGATGAGGAAGCGCTGTCGACCCGGATCGACCAGCACGTTGCGCACTACACCGGCCAGGAGGAACTCGCCCAGGTCATTCAGGAAGGGCTGGAGGCCCGCAAGCAGGGTGACGAGGACACCGCGACGGCCAAGCTCGGCCGGGCGGTCGCGCTGGCCCACCAGTCCGGCAACGATGACACGGCCAAGCTGCTGGCCAAGGTGGTCGACGTGGTGGACGCGGCGACCGGGACCGTGTCGCTGAAGAAGAAGGTCGACGACGCTGACGAGATGGCGCTCGACACCAGGTCGGTCAAAACGGTCAGGACCAAGAGGTAGCGGGGCACGGAGCTAGCTGACACAGGGCTAGCAGACACAGGACTAGCAGACACAGGACTGGCAGGCACATGACGGGCAAGCACAGGACTGGCCAAGCAGGGGATCAGCTGGGGGGACCAGCTGGCACGGAGGAGGCGGAGAAGGGGATGCCGACCTGTCCGGCCGGTCACACATCGGCGAGCAGTGACTTCTGCGACGTGTGCGGGATGAGGATGGGCGCCTCCGCCGGCGCCCAGCCGCAAGAGCCACAGGAGCCGCAGCAACAAGCGCCGGCCGAGCCCTGCCCGCACTGCGGCGCGGCCAAGTCGGGCCGGTTCTGCGAGTCCTGCGGATTCGACTTCGATGCGGGCGGGGACGCGGGCCGGCGGGAACGCACGATCGAGGGTGTCATCGTCCCGCCGCCGGGGACCGGCCCGGCCACGCCCGCCGAGCCGCCGCCACCACCGCCGCCCGCCGCGCCGATGCCGGCGACAGCCGAGCCGGTACCGGCGTCAGCCGCCTCGGCCCCGGCCGGCGGCGCCCCCGCGCCGGCGGCCGGTGGGCCGGTCGCATGGACGGCGGTGGTGGCCAGCGATCACGATTACTTCGAGGACGTGGTCGCGGCGGGCGGCCCGGACTCGGCGGCGCTGACCTTCCCGGACTACTGCCCGGAGCGCCGGTTCCGGCTGGCCGGGCCGGAGATGCGGATCGGGCGGCGCAGCGCGTCGCAGGGCCTGGAACCCGAGATCGATCTGACCGGCCCGCCCACCGACCCGGGGGTATCGCGGATGCACGCGGCGCTGATCGCCGAGCCGGATGGCAGCTGGACGGTCCTCGATCCAGGGTCGGAGAACGGCACCCTGGTCAACGGCACCGAGATAGCCGCCGGGGTGCGGGTGCCCCTGCACGACGGTGACCGCATCCACCTCGGGGCCTGGACGGTGATCACCATCCGGGCCAGCTGACGCCCGCCCGGGCGGTGGTCAGATCGCCCGCTCGCGGCCGGCCCAGTGGGGATCGCGCAGGCGGCGCTTGTAGAGCTTCCCGTTGGGGTCACGCGGCAGCTGCGTCACATAGTCGATCGTGCGCGGCAGCTTGAACCTCGCCACCCGCCCGGCGAGAAACGCCAGCAGCTCATCGGTCAGCGCGGGACCGGGCTGCGCCCCGGGCACCGGCTCGACCACCGCCTTGACCTCCTCCCCCCAGTCGTCGTGCGGGATGCCGAACACGGCGGCATCGGCGACCGCCGGATGGCAGGACAGTTCGGCCTCGATCTCGGACGGGTAGATGTTCACCCCGCCGGAGATGATCACGTCGCTGTCGCGGTCACACAGGAACAGGTAGCCGTCCTCGTCCAGATAACCGATGTCCCCCACGGTGAACAGGTCACCGGCCCGCGCCGCCCGCGTCTTCTGCTCGTCGTTGTGATAAGCGAAGCTCGACGTGCCCATCCTCATGTAGACCAGGCCCTGCTGGCCGGGGGCCACCTCCTGCCCGGCCCGGTCGAGCACCCGCACCTGCGAGCCCGGCCAGGGCAGGCCGACCGACCCCGGCTTGCGCAGCCATTCCTCCGAGCTGATGAGCGTCCCGCCACCCTCGGTCGCCGCGTAGTACTCGACGATGACCGGCCCCAGCCAGGCGATCATCCGCCGCTTGATCTCCTGCGGGCAGGGCGCGGCGCTGTGGATCACGGCGCGCAGCGAGCTGGTGTCATACCGGGCCCGCGCCTCGCCGGGCAGGCCGAGCATCCGCCGGAACTGGGTCGGCACCACGTGCGTGTGCGTCACCCGGTGCCGCTCGATCAGCCGCAGCGCCTCCTCCGGATCCCAGCCCGCCATCAGCACCACGGGATGGCCGAACTGTATCGAGATGGTGGCGAAATTGAGCACGGCGGTGTGGTAGAGCGGCGAGCCGCACAGGTGCACGTGGCCGTCGTAGGGCGCCAGGCCGAACAGGTGGAAGAACCAGGCCGCCGTCACCGCGGTGTCATCGGGGTCGGCGCCGGTGAGCGGGCGGCGCACCCCCTTGGGGCGGCCGGAGGTGCCGGAGGTGTACAGCATCGGCGCGCCGTGCGTGCGCGGGAACGGGCGCTCGTCCGGCCCGTCGTCCACGAGCCGGCCGAGCGGCTCGAAGCCGGGCACCGTGCCCACCGCGAACCGGTGCTTGACCCCGGCCAGGCCGGCCGCCGGCGCGGCGGTCCCGGCGAACCGCTCGTGGGCGACGAACGCCGCGGCCGCGCTGTCGCCGAGGATGTAAGCGACCTCCCCCGTTACCTGATGCCAGTTGATCGGCACGATGTACAGGCCGGTCTCGATCGCCGCGAAGTACATGGTCAGCGCGGTGACGCCGTTGGGCAGCAGCGTCGCGACCGTGTCCCCCGCGCTCAGGCCCAGCGCCTGCAGGCCCCGGCCGTAGCGGTCCGCCCCACGGGCCAGCTCCGCGTAGCTCACCACGTAACCGTCGGCCCCGATCACCGCGGGCCGGTCCGGCGCGTGCGCGGCGATAGCCCACAGCCCGATGGCGTTCACGGGCCCCAATCTAGAACACGTTCTATAGGCGAACAAGCACGCGGCAGCCTTCGTTTCGCGCCTATTGCTCGTGTATGAAGAAACATGTTTCACTGCTGAGCGTGGAGGAGCCGCTGCGCGCGCCGCTGGAGATCGGGTTCGACTACACCCGGTCGCTGGGCCCGGTGCTCGGCGAGTTCATGACCGCGCTGGCGGGCCGCCGCATCCTCGGCTCACGCGGCGCTGACGGCCGGGTACATTCCCCGCCGTTCGAGTACGACCCGGTGACCTTCGCCCCGCCGGCCGGGCTGGTGGAGGTCGGGCCGGAGGGGACGGTCACCAGCTGGACCTGGGTGGCCGAGCCGCTGGAGGGGCAGCCGCTGGCGCACCCGTTCGCCTGGGCGCTGATCCGGCTGGACGGCGCCGACACCGCCATGCTGCACGCCGTGGACGCCGGGTCGGCCGCCGCGATGCGGACCGGCATGCGGGTGCGCGCCCGGTGGGCGGCCCGCACCGCCGGGCACATCCGCGACATCACCTGCTTCGAGCCGTGCCCCGCCGAGCCCGCCAGGCCCACGGAGCCAGCCGGGCCTGCCGAGCCCGCCAGGCCCACGGAGCCAGCCCAGCCGGAAGACCAGCAGCCAGTGACGATGATCACCACGCCGGTGCGCCTGCACTACGAGCACACGGCCTCTCCGGTGGAGAGCGGGTTCCTGCGCGGGCTGGCCGACGGGCGGCTGCTCGGGCAGCGCTGCCCGGCCTGTGGCAAGGTCTACGTCCCGCCGCGCGCCGCCTGCCCCACCGACGGGATCCCGACTGCCGAGGAGGTGGAGCTGCCCGACACCGGCACCGTGACCACGTTCTGCGTGGTCAACGTGCCCTTCCGGGGCCAGCGGGTGCCCACGCCTTACGTCGCGGCGGCCATCGTGCTGGACGGGGCCGACATCCCGTTCCAGCACCTGATCCTGGGCTGCGATCCGGGCGAGGTCCGGATGGGCATGCGGGTGGCCGCGGTCTGGAAGCCCCGCGATCAGTGGGGCACGACGGTGGAGAACATCGACCATTTCCGCCCCACCGGGGAGCCGGACGCGCCGTATGAGTCGTATGCCCACCACCTCTAGACGGCAGCCCCCGCGGCTGGCGGCCCGGTGGCCGACGGCCGCGCGACTGGCGGCCCGGTGACTGGCGGCGCACCGACCGGCGTCGCCGTCGTCGGGTTCGCCCAGTCCCCGTGCGTGCGCTACGGCGAGGGCACCACCAGCGGGGTGGAGATGCTCGTGCCGATCTTCGGCGAGGTGCTGGCGGCCACCGGGCTGGCCAAGGACGACATCGGCTTCTGGTGCTCGGGCTCCTCGGACTACCTGGCGGGCCGGGCGTTCTCGTTCGTCCAGGCGGTGGACGCGATCGGGGCCTTCCCGCCGATCATGGAATCACACGTGGAGATGGACGGCGCCTGGGCGCTGTACGAGGCCTGGGTGAAGATCCTCACCGGCGAGGCCGACGTCGCGCTCGCCTACGGCTTCGGCAAGTCGTCCGCCGGGCAGCTCCGGCGGGTGCTCGCCCTCCAGCTCGACCCCTACCTGGTCGCCCCGCTCTGGCCCGACTCCGTCAGCATCGCGGCGCTGCAGGCCAGGCTCGGCATCGAGGCCGGGCTCTGGACCGAGAAGGACATGGCCGAGGTGGCCGCGTGCAGCCGCGCCGCGGCGCTGTCCAACCCGCAGGCGCAGCTGTCCGGCAAGGTCAGCGCCGAGGAACTGCTCGAAGCGCCCTACCTCGCCGACCCGCTCCGCGCCCACGACTGCGCGCCGGTCGGCGACGGCGCCGCGGCCGTGATCCTCGCCAGCGGCGAGCGCGCCCGTGAGCTGTGCGAGCGCCCGGCCTGGATCGCCGGGTTCGAGCACCGCATCGACTCGGCGTCGCTGGGGGCGCGCGACCTGACCACCGCGCCGTCGGCCGCCGCCGCCGGGAGGGCGGCGGGCGCCGCCGGCGTCGACGCCGCCGAGCTGCACGCGCCGTTCACCCATCAGGAGATCCTGTTGCGGGGCGCGCTAGGCCTGGGCGACGGCGTGCGCATCAGCCCGTCCGGCGGGGCGCTCGCCGGCAACCCGATGTTCGCCGCGGGCTTGGCGCGGATCGGGATGGCGGCGCGCGAGATCTTCTCCGGCCGGTCGGGCCGGGCGCTCGGCCACGCCACCAGCGGCCCCGCCCTGCAGCAGAACCTCGTCTGCGTGATGGAGGCGCGCACGTGACGCGGCACCGGGCCGCCGTTCTCGGGGTCGGCCAGACCCACCACCGCAGCCGGCGGACCGACGTGTCGATCGCGGGCCTGTGCCGGGAGGCGGTCGACCGCGCGCTCGCCGACGCCGGCCTCTCACTGGCGGACATCGACGCGGTCGTGGCCGGGAAGGCGCCCGACCTGTTCGAGGGCGTGATGATGCCCGAGCTGTACCTCGCCGACGCGCTCGGCGCCACCGGCAAGCCGCTGCTGCGGGTGCACACGGCGGGCTCGGTCGGCGGCGCGACCGGGATCGTCGCGGCCAGCCTGATCCAGGCGGGCCTGCACCGCCGGGTGCTCGCGGTGGCGTTCGAGAAGCAGTCGGAGTCCAACGCGATGTGGGCGCTGTCGATCGCGCCGCCGTTCAGCATGCCGCTGCTCGCGGGCGCGGGCGGGTACTTCGCGCCGCACATCCGCGCCTACATCCGCCGCAGCGGCGCGCCGGATCACGTCGGCGCGCTGGTCGCGGTCAAGGACCGGCGCAACGGCAGCCTCAACCCGTACGCGCACCTGCGGCAGCCCGACATCACGCTGGAGTCGGTGCGCTCCTCCCCCATGCTGTGGGACCCGGTCCGGTACGACGAGACCTGCCCGTCCTCCGACGGCGCGTGCGCCGTGGTCATCGGCGACCAGGCGGCGGCCGAGGCCACCGAGTCCGCCGGCCGGCCGGTGGCCTGGATCCGGGCGACCTCGATGCGGACCGAGCCGACCATGTTCGCCGGCAAGGACCACGTCAACCCGCGGGCCGGGGCCGACGCCGCTGCCGCGCTGTGGCGCCAGGCCGGCATCACCGACCCCCTCGGGGAGATCGACGTCGCCGAGATCTACGTGCCGTTCTCCTGGTTCGAGCCGATGTGGCTGGAGAACCTCGGCTTCGCCGAGCCGGGCCGGGGCTGGCGGCTCACCGAGGCGGGCGAGACGCGGATCGGCGGGGCGCTGCCGGTCAACCCGTCCGGCGGGGTGCTGTGCTCCAACCCGATCGGGGCCTCCGGCCTGCTGCGGTTCGCCGAGGCCGCGCTGCAGGTCATGGGCAAGGCCGGGGCCCACCAGGTGGCCGGGAGCCGGACCGCGCTCGGCCACGCCTACGGCGGCGGCTCACAGTACTTCTCGATGTGGGTGCTGGCCGCCACCCCGTAATCACCGGTAGCTGACCGGCAGCCGCTTGATGCCGTTGAGCCAGCCGGAGCGCAGCCGTTCCGCCTCCCCGGCCTGCCGGATGGCCGGCATGCCGTCGGCGATCGCGTTGAAGATCAGATCGATCTCCAGCCGGGCGAGGTTCGCGCCGAGGCAGTAGTGCGTCCCGGTGCCGCCGAAGCCCAGATGCGGGTTGGGGTCGCGCCGGATGTCGAACCGCTCGGGCGAGCCGAAGACCTCCTCGTCGAAGTTGGCCGACCGGTAGAACAGGCCCACCCGCTGGCCGGCCCGGATCTGCTGGCCGCCCAGGGTCGTGTCGGCGAGCGCGGTGCGCTGGAAGACCGTCACCGGGGTCGCCCAGCGGACGATCTCATCGACCGCGGTCCCCGGCCGCTCCGCCCGGAACAGCTCCCACTGGTCCGGGTGGTCCAGGAAGGCCAGCATCCCGTGCGAGATCGCGTTGCGGGTGGTCTCGTTGCCCGCCACGGACAGCAGGATCACGAAGAAGCCGAACTCGTCCGCCGAGAGCTGACCGCCGTCGACCTCGGCGTGGACAAGCTTGGTGACGATGTCGTCCCGGGGGCAGGCCCGCCGGTCCTCCGCCATGACCATGGCGTAGCCGACGAGCTCGGCGGCGGCGGCCTGGCTGTCGCCGCCGTACTCCGGGTCGTCGTAGCCGATCATCTCGTTCGACCAGGCGAAGATCTTGCTCCGGTCCTGCTGCGGTATCCCGAGCAGCTCGGCGATCGCCTGCAGCGGGAGCTCGGCCGCCACGTCGGTGACGAAGTCGCCGGTGCCCTCGGCCAGCGCCGTCTGCACGATCCGTTCGGCGCGGGCCGTCAGCGCCTCCCGCAGGCGGTCGATCGCCCGGGGGGTGAAGCCGCGGGAGACGATCCCGCGCAGCTTGGTGTGCAGAGGCGGGTCGAGGTTGAGCAGGATGAGCCGCTGCATGTCGAGCGACTCCTGGGTCACGGTCTGCGCGTGGCGGATGATCGCGGTCTTTTCCTCGCTGGAGTACAGCTCGCTGAGGCGGGAGACCTCCAGCACGTCCGCGTGCTTGGTGACCACCCAGTACCCCTCGTCGTCGAACCCGGAGGCGCCGCGTGGCTGGGCGTTCCACCAGACCGGCGCCGTGCGCCGCAGCTCCGCTAATTCATCCGCGGGCACCCGGTTCGCGTACAGGTCGGGATCGGTGAAGTCGAAGCCCGGGGGGATGCTCGGCTCGGCCATCGCTGCCTCCCGCTATAACGTGTTCTAGTTGATTGAACCACGCCGACCGGCCCCCGGGAACGGCCGTTCGCACCGGAATCAGAACGCGTTCTACTATGAGCTGGACGGCTGCCGGACGGAGGAGCTGCGGTGGGAACTGCGGTCATCATCGAGGCGGTACGGACCCCGATCGGCAAGCGCGGCGGCGCGCTGGCCGGCCTGCATGCCGCCGAGATCCTCGGCCGCGCGCAGACCGCGCTGCTGGAGCGGGCGGGCATCGAGCCCGGTTGCATCGACCAGGTGGCCGGCGGCTGCGTCACCCAGGCGGGCGAGCAGTCCAGCAACATCACCCGGACCGCCTGGCTGCACGCCGGGCTGCCCTACCAGGTCGGCTGCTTCACCCTCGACGCCCAGTGCGGCTCGGCGCAGCAGGCAGTGCACCTCGTAACCGGCCTCATCGCGGCCGGCGCCGTCGAGGCCGGCATCGCCTGCGGGGTGGAGGCCATGAGCCGGGTGCCGCTGGGCGCCAACGTCGGCCAGGACGTGGGCAAGCCCCGGCCCGGCTCCTGGGACATCGACCTGCCGAACCAGTACGTCGCGGCGGAGCGGATCGCTCAGCGGCGGGGGCTGTCACGGGAGGACGTCGACAGCTTCGGCCTCCGCTCGCAGGTGGCGGCCCAGCTCGCCTGGTCACAGGGGCGGTTCGACCGCGAGGTCGTGCCCATCAAGGCGCCGGACCTCGGCGCCGATCGCGGGCCGGCCGGCGAAACCCGCACCGTCGACCGCGACGAGGGCCTGCGGGAGACCAGCCTGGCGGCGCTGGCCCGGCTCCGGCCGGTGCTGGCGGACGGCCTGCACACCGCGGGCACGTCCTCGCAGATCTCCGACGGCGCGGCCGCGGTCCTGCTGCTTGAGGCGGGCCGGGCCCGGGCGCTGGGGCTGCGGCCGCGCGCCCGGATCGTCGCGCAGTGCCTCATCGGGGCTGAACCGTACTACCACCTGGACGGGCCCATCGCGGCCACCCAGCGGGTGCTCGACGACAGCGGCATGGCCATCGGCGACATCGACCTGTTCGAGGTCAACGAGGCGTTCGCGTCGGTGGTGCTGTCCTGGCTGAGCGTGCACCAGCCCGACCCGGACCGGGTCAACGTCAACGGCGGCGCGATCGCCCTCGGCCACCCGGTCGGCAGCACCGGCGCCCGGCTGGTCACCACCGCCCTGCACGAACTGGAGCGCAGGGACGCAAGCACGGCCCTGATCACCATGTGCGCCGGCGGCGCCATGTCCACCGCCACCATCATCGAGCGCCTCTGAGCGAAGGTGGCGACAGAATTGCTACCACGATCCTACCTCCGGTAGGATTGCTGGTATGAAGGTTAGTGTCAGCTTGTCTGACGAAGATGTGGAATTCCTCGATTCCTACGCCCGGGCGCAGGGCATGGGGTCCCGGTCCGCAGTTGTGCACAAGGCCGTCGGGCTACTTCGGGCCAGCCAGCTTGAAGGCGCATACGAGGAGGCCTGGGCCGCCTGGGCCGCCTCCGACGATGCCGCCGCATGGGAGACTGCCGCCGCCGACGGCTTGGGAAACTGAGGTGCGCCGAGGCGAGATCGTCCGCGTCAACCTTGACCCTGACCGGGGATCCGAAGCAGACAAGACCCGCCCCGCCGTCGTCGTCAGCAACGATGCCGCCAACGCCGCCGCGACCCGCCTTGGCCGGGGCGTGATCACCGTCGTGCCCGTGACCTCCAGCACTGACCGTGTCTACCCCTTCCAGGTCCTGCTGCCCGCCCACCAGACCGGGCTGCCCCGCGACTCCAAGGCGCAGGCCGAGCAGGTCCGTTCCATTGCCGTCGAGCGGGTCGGCCAACGGGTAGGGCGGCTGCCGGCTGCGCTCATCGCCGAACTCGACCAAACGCTCCGCGTCCATCTCAGCCTGTAAGGCCTGTCACCGCAGACTCCCGGCACCCAGGTCAGCCTTCGGTACGGTCAGGGGTGCTGGCTGCTGACCGACAGCACCTCGCCGGTCAGGTAGGACGCGTAGTCGCTGGCCAGGAACACGATGACGCTGGCTACCTCCCACGGCTGGGCCGCGCGCCCGAACGCCTCCCGGGCCGCCAGCTCGGCGAGCAGTTCCTCGCTGGTCACCTTGGCCAGGAAGGGATGGATGGCCAGGCTCGGGGCCACCGCGTTGACCCGGATACCGTGCGGGGCCACGTCCAGCGCCGCGCACCGGGTCAGGGCCATCACGCCCGCCTTCGCCGCCGCGTAGTGCGCCTGCCCCGGCTGCGCGCGCCAGCCCAGCACCGACGCGTTGTTGACCACGGCACCGCCGTGGCCCTGCGCGACCATCTGGCGCAGCACGGCCCTGGTGCA
>WNGD01023174.1_pt1 | contig 10119 bp, 11 predicted proteins | sample 5400671 | NCBI WGS metagenome assembly WNGD01 (sample SAMN13153369, study PRJNA577476) | soil metagenome | isolation source: 40 cm soil or saprolite under grassland replicate 2 | place: USA:California | collected 2016-06-15
AGGGCCATGATCATGTAGTCGATTCCGAGGCCGAATGCCGAAAGGATGAGGACGGGTCGTCGACCGTAGCGGTCGGATAGTGCGCCTAGCAACGGTGCAAATAAGAACTGCATTAGCGCCCAAGTTGTGCCAAACAGCCCGAAGATCTCAGCGCCTCTAGCCGGGTCTCCCCCGACGAAGCTGACAACCAGACCGGGGAGTACTGGAATTATGATTCCGAATCCGAGGGTATCAAAGAGGACTGTGGCAAATATGAACGCTAGGGCGGCTCTGCTGGCCCCAGTTCTCGTTACAGTTTCTACTCTTGGAGGCTCTTGGGTTAGTTCAGTCAAATCGTGGACACTATTTTGGCTGCTTAAAGATCGATTGTGTTCGAGTCGCTATTTTCTGTCGGGCACGTAGGGCCACTACTTCAAGTTAGTGAGATCCCAGAAAGTGAGACCATGCGTGCCTGCGATAGGACATTGCAGAGAACCTATTCAATCATAGGATTCCATAGAGTAAGAGTGTGTGCAGTTTCAGAGTCGGTTCGATCATTTATTGACCAAGCGCATCGCTGCGCTTATCCGAGTGAGATGGTTAATTGTAGGATTGAAAAAAGGAAGGGAGGAGGTTTAGCCTCCTATAGTCCGATTCCTGCTCCGAGAGTGTAGATTGCGTTCAGAGTCTGGCTGTCTGTAGTCCCGTCGGATAGTGTAGCGGTGATGGTTGCTTGGTAGATGCCGCCAACCGTAAGGACTACTCCCAGTGGGATGTTGGTCGTTGTGGCCGTGGCAGTCTGGCCTGGCTGGATTGGAAGGCTCGGGTTCCAGGACAGTGTTACTAATTGTCCGGAGAGCTGGGTCGAAAGCGATGTAATTGCTTGGTCTCCCGTGTTAGAGGCTTGTAATGTGAGGCTGGGTGCCTGGTTTAGCTGCTCAAAGTCGATGCTGGCTGTGACATGGTGTTTTGTGCTCAGGAGGGTTGAGCCGCCTGTTTGGATTGTAATGTCCGTGTGAGAGCAGTCTACGCTGTTGCTAAGGGCTTGGGTGCAGACCCCGCTGCCGCTTGTCCGGGTGGTAGCTGGCTCCGCTGCTGTGTTCAGGTATTGGTCGTTGGTATAGATGATGGCGGCCAATCCGGTTGTAGGGCTTGCTGCTATTCCGAAGTCGTCTAGAAGGTCCCTGTTGCCCGTGCACGCAACGCCTGATTCGCAGACACCACCGTAATGGATTATTCCTGAGGCTGTGCTCTGGGCGAACTTGCTGCCAGGGGTCGTTGCGGCTAGGTTCTGGGCGAAGTATACCTGCCAGGAAGCCGTCATTGGATAGCTGTCCGGCGTGTTGACGCCATCGTAGTAGCTGGTGCCGTACCAGACCACGTCTAGGGCTCCATTGCCGAGAGCACTACTCCACGGAAAGATAGCAGTGTTAGACGGTGTCTTATTGATCTGGTATGGCCCAGACCAAGTCTGGCCGAAAGTGGTGCTGAAACTGTAGAACATGTTATGGTCATCCGTATAGACGAGATAGACGTTGCCGGCCTGGTCAACGCTGACATTGACGAACTGGTGTCCGTAACCTACTGCCGTGTTGGGATTGATGTATACTGGATAGTCAGTGAAGCTCAGCCCTCCATCGATGGAGACTGCGATCCAGACGGCGTGGGTGCTGCAGCTTAGGCAGGAGACTTCGCCGGCGTTGGCGATGCTGCTGAAGGATTGGTAGATCAGGTGATTGTTGGGGTCGATCGCTAGGTTTCCGATCTCGTTCTGGTATGGGGCATGCCATGGATGGTTAGCATCGAACGCGTTCGCGACTTGGGCAAATGTTGTGCCGCCGTCGTAGCTGCATGTTACGAAGAGGTTGTTGGTTGTGGCGTAGGCATGGTAGGAGACGCAGACCTTGTTGGCGCCGTCCGCTGCGATCCATTCCCTGTCGTCGACCGGAATAGTTGCTCCTGTGGGATTGAGGGTGAACGAGGCGCCTCCGTCGTGGCTGGTGCTGACGTATACGTTTGCGAGCGGCGGGGTTGTGGCGAGGCTGGCCACATAGATGTTGTACTGGCCGTTGGTGTTCAGCGCGGGTGCCACTGCAATGTCGGTGTCTCCTCCTGCTGGCGAGAAGCCAACGCTTCCGGTTGAGACGCTGTCAGGCAATTGTAAGGTTGTGAAGTGGTTGCCGTTGTCTGTGGATTTCCAGGCGAAGGTTCCGCCGCAGAGGCCGCCTATGACGCAGAAGACGTTTTCCGAAGATCCGTAGAAGTTGCCGGATGGGTCGGCTCTTATTGCTGGTTCGCCTTCAGTGTTCTGGCATGTGCCTGCGCCGTTTGGACAGGTGACTCCGACGCTAAAGCCATGTCTGAACGGGTTGCCTGCGAGACTCCGACGCTAAAGCCATGTCTGAACGGGTTGCCTGCGAGTTCGTAATTGCTGAATGTTGGAGTGCTAGGGCTGGCGGCATTGGCAGGATGGAAGGCTGTACCGACTATTACTAGCGTGCTGGTTAGCATTAGGATTGAGAGCAGGATTGTTGTTGCTTTTCTTGATAGTTCGAGAATAGGTTTCATCGAAATCCCAGCGTGGTCGTTGGAAAGATAATCATTGTTCCGGGAGGCGATAATTTCGATTTTCGAAATTTTCGAACTTCGATATATATCAAAACGATATCATTCTATATGCGCTCCGTTATCGGAGAAAAAAAGGAGGGCTCGACTCGCGTTAACTGACCCTACGTTTTGGCCAGGTGCTCGTCGAGGCGTTGGTAGGATTCACGCATGCCCCCTTCTGCGCCTGAGGCGACATATCCATCGCGTTGCTCGCGTGACTTGAAGAGAACGCGGATCGTCACCTTCGTTGTCGGACCGTGCTCTTCTAGCGTCATTGTTTCGAGCGATTCTGCGCGGGAATATTCTCGTAGTTGCTTGTCCTTACAACGCGTTCGGGTGGTCGGAACTCGCGGATTACTCCGCTGAAGACGTGGTCAGTACCGTCGGGAGCTCGATGTACAAAGCGCCATCCACCTCCCACGCGGAGGTCGGCGTCAGCGACTGTCATTGTCATGACCCGTGGGCCCAGCCATTGTCTTAGGTGGCGGGGTTCGGTCATGGCTTGGAAGACGAGTTTGCGCGGTGCGTGAAGGGTGCGTGTGATGAGGACTTCTTTGTCGGAAGGGAGTGCTATGGTCATGTCGTCTTTGTGTCGGATCTTTTCCTTCTGCATCATTTCACCTCCTTCTTCTTCATCCGATCGAGGTGGGCGTCGAGTCTGCTGAAACTCTCCTGCATGTTCTGCTTGTATGATCCCAGCCATGTTTCTAGCTCCCCGAAAGGTTCCGGTCGGAGAGAGTAGAGGCGCTTGGGGCCGTCGGGGTGGACCTGTACGAAACCTGCTTTTCGCAGGATGTGTAGGTGGCGGGAGACGCCCGATTGGTCGATGCCGACTTCTTCAACGATGTCGTTCACCGCGTGTTCGCCGTTCCGGAGCACCTCGACGATGCGCCGGCGTGTCGGGTCGGCCAGTATCTCAAACACGGCAGTATGCATGTGGATACATATGCATGATGGTGCATATAAATGCTATTCTCCAGAAGGGAAGTGCGGTGCACGCTTCATTAATGAGGCCAAGCATGAATCGTAACGAGGGTGCCGAGATGATCCATCAACTCAGAATTTACGAAATTTTCGAGCACAACAAGGCTGCGTTTCATGACCGATTTCGCGACCACGCGGCGCGGATTATGAAGTCCTACGGCTTTGACATCATCGCAACGTGGGAATCAAAAACGAATGACCGCACAGAGTTTGTATATCTATTGGCGTGGCCCGATGAGCAGGCGATGCTTCGAGCTTGGGGACAGTTTAGGGCCGATGAAGAATGGAAGAACATCAAGAAGCTTACGAACACCCAGCATGGTGACCTAGTCGGGGTCATCGAGGACCGGACGCTAGTCCCTACAGACCATAGTCGATCTATTCGTCGAACGAAACTCGGCAACAAGTAATTCAGACCAACAAACTTCATTCCGCCTGGATGATATGAGATGCACCGGGATGATTACTTCTGCCAGGGCGGCTTTACGTCCTTGATGCGGGAGGCAAGTGCCAAGCCCAGCAGGCTCAATAGCACTGCAGCAAATAGGGCGTAGCGGAACCCAGTCACTACGCCTTCCAGGGCGGCGTACGATCCGACGCCAGCAGCGGCAGGAGGGTCAAAAGCTCCGGCGATCGTCAATAGTACGGCCAAGCCGAGGGGAAAGCCTATGCGGAAAGATGTGCTGATTACTCCGGAAGCGAGGCCCTCTTCACCCGGCTTCGTTCCGGCAACTGCTGCGAGGTTGACAGCGGGGAACCCAATGCTCGCGCCGAGGGTCCAGACTATCATGCCGGGTAGTACCAGAAAATAACTCCCTTGTGCTGATATCACGGTTAGAAGGGCAATCCCCACCGTCGCAAGACTTGTTGACATGAGAAGGGTTCGTCTAGCACCGAGTCGATTCATGATTCGGGAGGCACCCCAGCCGCCTACAAGGAAGAAGATTACTGCGCTAGGAAGGGTTCCGAGACCCGTGAGTACGGACCCGCGCTTGAGGAATGCTGGCGGTATCAACGGCGACTTAGATCGTGATTCAATGGCAAGAAATGATGCAAGGACGAGCACAGATAGGCCCAGCGAGACTATTGTGACTAATGAGTTGAAACCCGAGGTCGCCGCAATGGTCAGTCCGAATACTAGGAGGATCGTTCCAAGGGTCACGGCTATGGCGCCGGGCACATCGAGACGTTGATTCTTGAGCCAGCCCTCGGTTTTTGGGAGAAATCTCTGGCTAAGAAGGGCCGCCGCAATCCCAATTGGAACATTGACGAACATTACTGAACGCCATCCAAAAGCAACTGTCAGCGCTCCTCCCGCAACGGCCCCGGCTGCGAATCCGGCCGAGAGCACAGCTACTAGAACCCCGAGCGCCTTGTTTCTTTGGGGGCCTTCGGGAAATATTCGAATGAAAATCGCGAAGGCCGTAACCGTTGACATTGCGGCTCCGATTCCTTGCAATGCCCTGAAAATGATCAGAACTAGGAGCGATGGGGCAAGACCGCCGGCCATCGAAGCGATGGTGAATAGGACAATTCCCGCAATGAAGATCTTCTTTTGACCGTAGACATCGCCTGCTCTTCCCATGAGCATGAGAAAGCCGGCTAGGGTCAGCCCGTAGGCACCGATTACCCATTGAAGGTCAGCGTATGTAGCTAGGAATTGGGTCCGAATAGTAGGGAGAGCTACTTGAACGATGGAGAAGTCGATGATGTCGAGAAAAGAGGCCATAATGATTAGTGAGAAGATGAGACGGACGTGCTGGGCTGGCTGTAGGACGCTTTCGTTAGTCTGTTCCAAGGTCTCCATGGCCCTTCGACGAAAACGCCGTATTTGCTGACCGAGTTTTATCCATTTCAGTCATAATGATCACTCGCTCTTCCGGTTGACTTCCTCAACTGGGACGATGAGAAAATTGAGATGAATAATGTCGGAGAGTTAGCTAACACTAATCCTCTATAGTTGGATTCCATGACAGCTCAACAAAGCCTAGAGAGTTCGATTGGATTGTAGCCGAATCCCCGCGTTGACCGAAGTCCGTAAAGTCAGACTATTTGCTGGGCGAGCTTGCGCCCTTGCCGAAGAAGCTTTTCGGACCAGGTCTAGTAAGATAAACCGGGATGACTATTCCAGCAATGGTTCTGATGATGCCTCCGATAAAGCCCACGTTGCCGCCGCAAATGATCTCAACGATTCCGAGACCTATCGAGATGACGTAGATCATGATGCCCCCCATCCAGCACCATTTTGCTCCTGTAAAGAATCCGGCGCCGAGTGCTAGGCACGAGGATTCCGAATATTATGACTATGATTGCAAGGGCGAGAGGTCCCGAAGCCATTCCAGCAAGAACCGACGCGCCCCCAAAGAGAGAGAGCAAACCTCCCGCGGCAGCGACAATCGCTACTATCGTGACACCGACTGGTCTCCTAGGCTTCGGTGAAGAGGACTGCATCGTATCTTGATTTCACGTTTACATGATAAGCCTATTGGACATACCGATGGCATGGGCGATGAGCAAGACCCATGCGATCTCCGCGGACTCTCATCTTCGCGCAGAACTGTTTGTTCGCTACACTTTCCAGAAACTTCTCGGGAGTTCTCCCCGTCCTTGCCGGAATAGTTTCAGCGTAACGACCCATGATCCTTCAATAATCCGGAAACACTATCAGCACGTCCAGCGTAAATCCTCACCCGCGAAGTCTCCGAGAGATAGTTTGGTCATGGAACTCCCAGTCCAGCCTACGGCACACTCGTCACGTAGAAGAAACTTCGAGAAGGCTCCCTGGTGCTATCTGCTTTGGGGCGTTCCTGTTGTTCTCGTAATAGGAGCGAGTGCAGCTTACGGTGCTTCGATAATCTCCCTTACGGCTAGAGGAGCTCTTTGGGTAATCGCTGTCGCGTGGGCGGGGACCGGCTGCTTGATAAACGGTCGATCTTGCGGGAGGGTCCACTGCAGAATAGACGGGATCTTCTTTCCGCTCCTCAGCATTATTGGCGCACTAAACACGCTTTCAGTTATCTCATTCGACTGGAATCTGTTCTGGTTGGCTTTCATCGTGATTCTTGTCGGGAGCTTCGTTCCCGAATGGACCTGAAAGAAGTACTCGTGATGTCTGATATGGCGGGGGCCGACGATGTGCGTAACTACCCCGGTTAAGGCCTCGAAGCGTTAGGTAGGATAGTCATGTCAGAATCGGAAGATACTGACATTATTCCTGCGCCAACGAGTATCGTACGGGCGCCTACAGATATCACTACTCTGAACTCATCCCTTGCCAAGCCAGCTATCCCAAGCCAGGACTCGCTCGCGAAAGTTACTCACTACAAGCTCGACCTTGACACTATCCTTGACGGGCTTATTCCTGATCCGCTTCCGGAATCGGGCGGCAAAGACAATGCTATTCATCACTTGAACATCATAATCTTTGGAAAGCCAAACACTGGCAAAACCACGTTGGCGGAATCGATTTCTCAAGCGTTAGCGCGTAGATATGGTCAGAGGAATGTGAAAGCACTGCGCGCTTCGCGTGACCTTCCAGGTTTGTTTCAGAATATCGACAAGCTCTTCGGCCGTTTCCGGAAGCCTCCGAAGGCGATACTCTTGTTTGCTGATGATATGACGAAGGCGCTGAGAAAACTTTCTGGGACCGTCGAGGTGAAAAACTCCAATGGACAGTTGGAGAAGATGCGGAGGATCGATTACTGGCTGGACAAGTGGTACGACATTAGAGGCGAACTCTTCAAGCGTGGCATGCGCCAGGGGTTGGTGGTCATGGTTGCGGGTCTCCACCGTTTCTACGGGGGCGATATAGATCTGCGGGCTGATGCGGACCTGTTGCTTGTCAGAAGCACGGGAACACCCGGCACATTTGACGCGAACAAGGTCGAGAAGATGCTCGGCTCAGTCGTCTACTACGCCATGCGCCAGCATGAGGTCGACGCGCTACGGGACAGGAAAGAACTTGCATGGACCGCCTTCGTGGCAAAGACAGGCTCAGGGGTCTTCCGTGTCCCACGTCCCTCAGTTTCCACGAAATGGCTGATGCGAAATGTTGGATCTGTCGAGACCTTCCAAGAATTGGCCGTCGAGATAGACGAGCCTAAGAAGAAATCAGCTCTCGAGGAAGTTGAGCCCAAGAGAAAAGCAGCCGTCGAGGAGAAATCGGTCGTTCAACCAAAACAGCATCTTCAGCCCAAACAGCATAGAAGCAAACGGGGCCGCCGTGTTTCAATAGTCCTAGCGGTTGCGGGTGTCTTGATCATAGCGTTCTTGGCCTGGAAGTACGTTTGGCCCTTTCTTAGATAAGGAACAGTAGGTGGGCTCTCAGTCTTTCTGTAGAATTCCTCCAGTGGCCGAAACTTCCAGAGCTCTCGAGTTGGGAATTATCGTTGATAGAGTCCGTAGGACAAGGTCAGCCTTTCCAGAGTCCTATTGCGGCCCCTGCTAGAAATGCGACTGAGGATATCGGTAACAGGCTAGCGAGTCCGACTGCTTGGGCGGCTACTGGTTGTGCCCCGTTGAAGACGTAGTAGATTGTATTTGCTGAGGGCATGCTCCAGGCGAAGTTGAGGTAGCCTGTGACCACGAGCAGTCCGACCAAGGCTACGATAGCTAGGGCGAGCTTGATCGCTCTCTTGATAATCACACCTAGTAGGATTCCGATGATGAATGTTGTAACGGAGAGCACGGAGGTTATGGTGGTTAGGTCGAGACCGTTTGCCATCTGGAACAGTATAGGTTTCGCCTTCCTAGTATAAGGGGCTATACCGGGGAGAATTCGCAAAAAGACGTCTATAGAGCGAGGGTTTCACGACTAGACGCTTCATGATACCGAAACAGGTTGATTGTCTAAGCTGAATCCTTGACGTCGCAGCTTCGAATTTGTCAGCGGTTCAGTCACAATGCGATCTCGAAAACCATTCAACAGTTTTTCTTTTTTCTACTAACTATTTCTCGAGAATCGCAAAGAGAAAGCAAGGCTTCTGGGAAAAACACTTCAAGAAGAAAGACTAGGAAGGCTCACACGACAAAAGCCGGCCCGTAGTCAGGATGATCCAAAAGCGTGGTTTTCAGCACACAGAACGATCCTAAGAGAAATCGTTCAGAATCAGCCCTGATCCGGAATCTAGGAGGGGGTTCCATATGGAGCCCAGTTTCACGCTTGCATGATTCAGCAAATGCCCAGTTGAAAATGGCTGATTCGGCCATTCTGCGAGAAAAATCGGAAAATTCGCCCAGAAACGTTCCAGGCAGCGAGCAGCCCCTCTTCTAGAATTTAGAAAATAAAAAATTCCTGCGACACAAAACAGCGCTTTGGGAGTTCTCTAGGATCTGTTATCTTTTCTTTTCTACTAACTATTTCTCGACCCCCCTAGGGGTATGTCTGAACAAAAAAACTCCTTCACACTTTACGAGCTAGAACCGTATAGCGTGTTGGCGCCGGGAGTGGGATTTGAACCCACGCGCCCCGAAGGGGCACAGGCTGACAGTAGAGCCTATTCCAGACATGGGCCCGCGTGCTAGGCAGACTGCCCGGTACCAGGCTCCGGAATCCCGGCTAAACTGGGCAACGTTTCACCGACTATTTTCCCTTTTGGAAAGCGCGCCAGAAGACGCTAACCCAAGGAAATCAGTATGCGAAACTCCCACAAAAATCGCCCTTGGAGGATGGAAGCATGAGATGTTTCTTGAGAAGATTAACGAGAGTGGCGATGGGAGCGAGCCAGCCAACAACCCTTAACGGGCGAATGGCAGTGCTCGCGCCCGGGGGACGCCACCCTTGAAACATTAACGTGAGGAATAATGATTCTAAGCCTGGCGTTACCCGGATTCCCAAGCGCTCGTAACTATCACAAACTCCTTTGGAGGCACGATTTTAAGTGACTAAGACCCTCTAACACGAGGCAATCTTGGAACGCTGTGCAGTATGCGGAGCAGAAGAATTCATCCCATACGTCTGCCGGTACTGCGGCCGTACACACTGCGTCTACCATCGCCTACCTGAGAACCATGAATGCCCCAACATCCAGCAGGTTCGCAACTCCAATCGCATTTCTAGAAGTTTTCCTCCTCACCATGCTCGTAATTGGAACAGGATTTCTTGGCCACGAGCTAGCGCACAAGTTCACCGCGCAGAGATATGGCGCGTGGGCAGAGTTCAGACTCTGGACTATAGGAGCGATAATGGCCCTTGTCTTTGCAGCCATACCACCCGGAACCTTCGTATTCGCCGCCCCAGGCGCCGTCTACATCGCGTCTAGATCCAGCTACATTGGCGATTCGACGAATCGAAAAGCCAACGGCATAATCTCTCTCATGGGACCACTGGTCAACATAGCCGCCGCAGGCATCTTCGGTCTAGCGTACACCGCGCTCTCAGCTGCTGGAATCAGAGCATTCGTCATCAACGGTTTCAATTTCCTTCCATGGGCCATCTTCGTCAATCTCTGGCTGGGAGCTTTCAACATGATACCCTTCTTCATACTCGACGGGCAGAAAGTCCTAACTTGGAACCGAGCCATCTGGGCACTGGTCACGATTCCCCTCTGG
>WNGD01015380.1_pt1 | contig 10117 bp, 5 predicted proteins | sample 5400671 | NCBI WGS metagenome assembly WNGD01 (sample SAMN13153369, study PRJNA577476) | soil metagenome | isolation source: 40 cm soil or saprolite under grassland replicate 2 | place: USA:California | collected 2016-06-15
GATCAGCGAGGGCGGGAATTGGGTCAGCTCGGCGTTCGTCTTGAGGGCGCTGATGACCATCCAGTAGAACGGCGCGAGGAAGACCAGGCATCCGAGGATGAGGACGACCCTGGGCAGGACTGAGCGTGTGACGACGCGGCGCCACCGTCGCCCGGATGGGGCGGCCAGGGCGATCGGTCGGGCGGCTTCCGTCGTAGCCACTCAAGCCTCCTCGGAGCCGTAAAAGACCCAGCCGCGCGCCCACCGGAAGACGGCGCCTGCAAGGACGATGCTCACGATGAACATCACGACTGAGAGCGCCGCCGCATAGCCCATCTGTCCGAACTGGAAGGCCTGCTGGTAGAGGTAATAGACGTACGTCAGCAAGGAATTGTCCGGTCCGGCGCCGCCTCTAGTGCCCCCGCCCGTCAGGATGTACGCGGAGGTGAACACCTGGAGGCCGAAGGACAGGCCGATGATCAGGTCGTACAGGATCACGGGCGTCATCAACGGAAGCGTGATGCTGCGGAACTTCCTGAAGGCGCCCGCACCGTCGATCTCCGCCGATTCGTAGAGCTCGATCGGGATTCCACGCAGGCCGGCCAGGAACACGAGGGCCCATTGCCCGGCACCGAGCTGCGCGATCATCACGAGTGCCAGCTTGGTGTAGGCCGGGTCACCCAGCCAGTTGGGTGAGGGCAGCCCGACGGCCTGGAGAAGCCAGTTGACCAGCCCGTAGCCCGGGTTGAGCAGGACCACGAAGACGAACGAGATCGCGAAGACCGGCAGGATCGAAGGCAGGTAGAAGATCGCCCGGTAAATCGACACTTCGCGGATCTTCTGATTCATCGCGAGCGCCAGCAGCATGGCCACGACCACGCCGACGGGGACGGCGAGCGCCGTGTAGTAGAGCGTGTTATAGGACGCTTTCCAGAAGTCCGGATCGGCGACCAGCCGCGAATAGTTTGCGGTCCCGATGAGGACTGGCTCCCGGAAACCGGAGTAACGCGTCAGGCTCAGGAAGAACGTGTACAGGATCGGGAAGACGCCCAGGGCCAGGAACCCGAACAACCAGGGGCTGATGAACAGCAAGCCCCAGCGCAAGTTGCGGCGCTCGATCGCTCCGAGCTTGAAGCGCGAGCGGCGGGAACGGCCGACCGATGCGGCTGCTGCGGTCATTTCGCTGTTTCTCCCACGAGCCGCGGTGATAGGTGTCGCGGGGACCGGCGAACCAGTCCCCGCGACGAGTTAACGCGTGGTCAGCAACCTGCGGTTGCTAGCTGAGGCTGCACCGCCGCTTCGACCTCCTTCAAAGCGTCCATTGGCTGCTTGGTGTTGAGCTCGACCGAACCCTGAGCGGAGGTGAGCTTGTCCCAATAGAGGGCGCCCACCGCCAGCGGCGGCCGGTTGAGTGCCGACGGCAAGAGATCGAGGAACGTCTTGTGCTGCGCGTCGTAGAGCGACGCGTCGGTCTGCAGCGCCACGAGCGTCGAAAGATGCGTCGAGTCCTTGGTGTACACCTTCTGGCCTTCGGGCCCGGTGATGTACTCCATGAACTTGATGGCCTGGGCCCTGACCTGGGACTTCGGGATCAGCGCCATGGACCACCCGCCGGCCCACGTGGACGGCTTGTCGCCAGCCTTGGGGACCGGGATGTACGTGAAGCCATAGTGGCCGTTAGGAGCGTACTTGGCAGCATTCGCGATCTGCCAGTCACCGCTGATCGTCATGCCCAACTTGCCGGTCCATAGTGGGAACTGAGCCTGTGGCGCATTCGGCGGCCAGTTGGTGCTGACGAAGCGGCTGACGGCCTGCGGATCGTGGGCCTTCTGCCAGTCGTAAAGGAACTGGAACCCGGCTACGACACCGGGGTCGGTCGGCGTCACCTTGCACGCAGCGAGGTCAGCGAACTTGCCGCCGTAATCAAAGCCCCACGTGTAATGCCAGCCCTGATCGAAGGCTCCGGGCTGACCGCCGGCTCCGGGTCCGCCCGGGAGCCAGCCCATGACGGTGTAGTTGCCGCTGGCGTCCTTCTTGCTGATCTTGTCGGCGATCTTCACGACGGTGTCGATCGTCGGCGCACCCTTGCTGATGTCGAGCTGAGCCGGATCTTCGCCGGCCGCCGTGATCAGGTCCTTGTTGTACCAGAGCGCCCGAGCGTCCGTGTCGAACGGCAGGGCGTATGTCTTGCCCTTGTACTGGGTCTCGTTCCAGGCAAAGGGAAGATGCTGGTCCTTCAAGTTGCCGGCCTCGGCCGTGATGTCGTCGAGTGCACCTTCGGCGGCGCGCTGCGGCACTGTAAACCGGTCGGCCATGTAGACGTCTGGCGCCACGCCGCCGCGGATCGCGGTCAGCAGCTTGGCGATGTCCGTTTCACTGCCTTTGACGATCGTCATCTTCACGCAGATGTCGGCATTGGCCGTGTTGAAGTTGTTGACGATCTTCGTCAACACGTCCGAATCAGGTGGGGTGTGGCTGGTCCAGAACTTCACCACCGTTGCGCTCGCCGCGCATGACGCCCCTGTCACGGGCGAGGGATTTGCCGCCGAGGACGCCCCGGCTGCAGGGCTTGCTGCCGTGCTGGCACCGGTGCTCGCGCCCGGGCTCGCGGCTGAGCTACATGCCCCTACCACGAACATTGCCACCACGGCGAGAATCCACCGAGATCGGCCTAAAGACCGACTCATCGCTCCTCCTTCTTCGCTCTTCAGATCCGCCTCGGGGGCCAGGTCGCAGCGTCTAACCGCTCGAAAATTGGCAGGAGCCGCCAGCAAGGAGTCGCGGAGGCGCTCCCTCCGGCATGGGAGCAAAGATCGGTCGGCTCATCTGCAGTCGTCGAGCGGGCGACGCGGCGCCGAACCTCCCGGCAGCCGAACGCCCGAGCGAGAAACACAGTCGGACCGTTGTCCTCTGCTGTGATAATCGATTACATGGAGGTTCGTCAAGGACGTGATGTCTTTGGCGGACCCGGGTGTACGATTCTGCGATGGGGTCGACCGGGTGGAAGTGATCGTCATCGTGGTTGGGATCGGCCTTGCGTTTGCGCCCGTTGCCGCCCTGTCGGGCTGGCTCGCGGGGCCGGGACAGCGCCCTCTCGGAGCGCTCATGCATGGCCGCGACACGTGGTGGCGCTCCACGATGCCCTGGCCCCAGGGAGTCCAGGAGGAGGACGGCGTCCACTGGCACGTGCGGGAACCCGGAGGCACGACGACCGTGCCTCGTGACGACGGTGCGCCGCGGCGGGAGTCGCCTTCCCCCGAGCCGCCGACAGTGCCTCTTCGGAGGGCGCGTCGCCGCCTCCACTAGGCTGCAGCCGAGCGCTACTCGCTCGGGACGACGCCCTTGACCGCCTTGCTCGATTCACGGAGGCGCTCGTGGGTGCCGCGCATCCAGTCGACCCCTGGCGGCAGGTGTCGCTTGGGCATCTTGGCGACGATCGTGTAGTTGGCGTCGCACACGTTCGCGATCGGTGAGCGGGACGCCTGCGTGACCAGCTGATACGTCGTTCTCGAGCCGCGGCCAATCGCAGAACACGCCTTTGATCAGGTCGACCGTCAGGAGGGTATTCATCGAGCCCTCCACGGCGACGCCGCAGACCTCGCCCTCGCCCATGGTGTAGTGCCCGTCGCCGATCGAGAAGAGCGCGCCCTCGACGTTGACGCCGAGGTAAATCGTGGCCCCGGCTCGCGCTTCGGGCGTGTCCATGTTCCCGCCAAAGGCCTCCGGCACCAGGACGTTCCGCGCCTCCGACGCAGCCGGCGCAACGCCGATCGTCCCCAGGAACGGCTCGAGCGGCAGGCGGACCGAATACTCGGAGTCGAGGGCTCGGTAGGTTACCTCGCGGGCGCCGCTGTCGACCGCGTAGATCCACGTCTTCTCCGGAAGCGGCTCCTGGAGGGTCGGCGTGAACTTGGTGCTCGTGAGTGAGCCGAAGAGTGGAACGGTCGTCGAGACTCCCCAGTCCCGTGCCGGCTGCACGTCGATCAGGTGGATCGCCAGCGTGTCGCCCGGGGCAGCCCCCTCGACGTAGAACGGCCCGGTCTGCGGGTTGATGAATGGGTAGACGATCGACTTGCTGGCGATGTCCTGGCTTGACCGGATGCGCCCGCCGAAGGCGTCCTCGGTAAAGAGGTCAAGGACGTCACCCGGCCGGACCTGCATCACTGGCTCGTAGCCACCGAACGTCCAGGCGTACTGCTCGGCGGTCGGGACGAATCGTGTGACAGCGGTTCGCGCGCTCATCTGCTCTTCTCCTTATACTCCGCTCCGACTCAGCGCTCGTTCAGGAGGCCGGACTCGTTGACAGGCCCCGCGGCGGGTGAGCCCGATCGGGGCACGGACGTGCCGGCGCGGATGACCAGGACGCGGGAAGCCGTAGCGGCGATCGTCGCTATCCTCGCGCTCGGGTTGGCCTTCCGCATCATCATCGCCTACCTGCTGCCCGGCTCGGGCTTCACCAACGATCTCGCGTCGTTCCGAGGCTGGGCGCACGACCTGGCCACGAACGGGCTCGCCGGTTTCTACACCCGTCCGGGCTTCCACGACTACACGCCCGGCTACCTGTACGCGCTGTGGCTCGTGGGCATCATCGAGCAGGTCCTTCCGAAACTGGACCTGATCAAGATCCCTGCGATCCTGGCCGATCTCGCCCTTGGCTATCTCGCCTGGTCGATGACGCTCGAGCTGGGAGGGGGCCGGCGAGCCGCCGTCGTTGCTGCCGCCCTCGTCGTGTTCAACCCCGTCACGTGGTTCGACAGCGTGGTCTGGGGTCAGGTCGACTCTGTCGGCATGGTCTTCCTGCTCCTCGGCGTCCGCGAGCTGTGGCGCGATCGGCCGGAACGGTCCGCGATCCTGGCTGTAGTCGCGGCCATCATCAAACCGCAGCTCGGGATCCTCGTACCGATCGTTGCCGCGGTCGTGATCCGGCGCTACCTGTGGGATCCGGTGACCCGGTCGCAGCGCGGGCAACCAGCGGAAGTGGCCGCCGCCGGGCAGCCGCTTGTCGCGCGGGTCATGAACGGCCACCACCCGCTCCGCGTGGTCACGACCGGTCTCGCCGGCCTGATCACGGCGGTCGCCGTCTCGGCCCCGTTCGGTCTGTCCATCGTCGGGTTGTTGAAGCAGATCGCCGACACGGCGGGTGGCTATCCGTACCTGACCGTCAACGCGTATACGCCCTGGGCGCTGGTATCGCAGGATGGCCGCGGGATGGCTGCAACAGGAACGTGGATATGCGATTCCGTGGCGGGATCGTCCTGCACCACGCCGTTCCTGATTGGTCCGCTATGGGCCGTCGCGGTGGGCACGGCCCTGCTCCTGATTGGCATCGCCGTCGTGTCGGGCCTGGTTGCCTGGCGACCCGATCGGTTGACGATCCTCCTCGGGGTGAGCGTCCTCGCGCTTGCCTTCTTCGTCCTGCCGACGCGCGTTCACGAGCGATACCTCTACCCGTTCGTGCCCCTCGGGGCGATCCTGGCGGCCGTCTCGTGGCGGTGGCTGCTCGCCTTCCTCGCCGTCAGCCTCGGGACATTCGCGAACATGTACGTGGTGCTGGCCGCGGTCTATCCCGGCTATCCCAGGATCTCCGACTGCGGGTCGAACCAGATCTCGCTGTGCCCACCCTTCACAGCCTTCCGGGGTGCCGCCGACGCGATCCGCTCCGGGACGGGCGTGACCCTCATCGCCCTGACCGTCCTGGCGGCCTTCATCTGGGGCGTGCTGCAGTTCAGGCGTCACGGCCGCGAAAGGCTCGACGTCGAGCTTGCCGTCAGCGCCGAGGATCGAGCCTGGACGGCGATCGGGGCTCAGCTCGCCGGCGGCGGGCCAGGTCTGGTCCCGGTCGGGGCCGCCAGGGCCTCACCCTACTCGTCCGGCGGGTCGAATTCGTCCAGTTCATTGATTCCCGGCATCGACAATTGGTCCGAGGACAGCGGCATCCTGGGGTCGGCTCGCCGGTGGCTCTTCGCCCGTCCGATACGGCCTGACCGTTCGCGCGGGCTGCATGGCGAGCCGCCCGGCCGGCTCGATCGTCTCGACGTCTGGGTCCTTGCCGTCGTGGTCGTGGCGGCTCTCGGACTGCGCCTCTTCCGCCTGGCCGAGCCCTATCAGATGCACTTCGATGAGGTCTATCACGCCCGGACCGGGACGGAGTTCCTGCAGGACTGGCGGTACGGGATCCCGCACTCCATCTACGAGTACACCCATCCCCACCTGGCCAAGTACGCGATGGCGCTCGGCATCGAGGCCTTCGGTAACGACAAGGTGACCGCGAGGAGTGAGCTTGGCGTATCCGTGCGCGATGCCGCCATCGAGCCGCGCTGGGACGGCACCAGCCTGGCCGATCGGCGCGCGGGCGACCGTTTGTACGTGGCGACGGGCTCGGAGGTGCGCGCCTACGACCTGCGCGACCGGACTCTTATCACGGCGTTTCCGATCCCCGGCGCCGGGGCCCTGGCCGTGGACCCGACGGGCCACCGCCTCTACGTGGGGACCGACGACGGCAGCATCCTCGAGCTCGATACCGACACGAGCCTGGACCAGGTCCGGGCGGGGCTCGCCGCCCGCGACCTGCCCGTGCCCGAGCCGCTGGGCTCCGTGCACGCCCGGGTGGATCGCCTGTTCGTGACGCCGAACGGCGATTACGTGGTGGCAAGGAGCGGCGACGCCCTGACCTCGCTCGATCCCGGGACGGGGGCGCAGCTCGGGCAGCTCACGATCAAGGGCGCCACGGAGATGGCCGCAGCTGGAAATGCCGAGGCGCTCCTCGCCCGGCCCGAGGAGATCGTCGATCGGACAGCCACAGGGACGCAGCTGGCGAAGCTGATCGGGGGAGCGGCCAAGGAGTACACCGCGCGCCTGAACGCCGGTCCCAAGGTCATTCCACTCGCCGTCGGCCTCGATACCGAGACCCGATCCTCCGTCCAGGCCGCAATCGACAGCGGGCAGCTGAAGGGGGTGTCGTTCGCGCCCACGGCGAGGATCGCAATCGCCGACGCCGCCGGTCTCAGCTTCATGGTCCCGGGTGTGAACCACACCACGTCCACGATTGCGCTGCCTGGAGGAGCAACCGGGCTCGCGCTGACGAGCGGCCTCGACGCACCGAGGCTGTACGTTGCAAACGGCACGTCGGTGGCGATCGTGAAGCTGTCGCAGGACACCGACACCACGGGCGTCCCCTCGCTGGAAACGTCGATGGTCATGCCCGGAGCGGTGCAGCGCGTGGCCTACGACCCGGCCACGCTCATGGTCCACGTCCTGGGTCGCGACCCGGCGGGTAGCAGCGAGACGATCTACGTCATCGAGCCGCACGCCAACGCGGTCTACGAGGATGCCCCGCTGCCCTTCGAGCCGGCGGCCTGGGTTGCGGACGTGGCACCCCAATATCCGAGCTCCGACCGCGAGGCCATCGTGTCGTTGTCCGCAACGGGCTCCATCGCGAGCGTGGACATCGGGAGCCATGCCTTTGCCTGGCGCCTGCCTGGGGTCATCCTGGGCGCCCTGACGGCGGGTCTCTTGTACCTGCTGACCCGAATCCTGTTCCGCCGCCGGAGCGTGGCGATCCTGGTGGCGATCCTTTCACTGGCCGACGGCATGCTGTTCGTTCAGGCGCGAATCGCCATGAACGACGTGTACGTGGGGTTTTTCCTCGTGGCCGCCTACACGCTCTTTGCCGCGCTCTGGACCGGCATGTGGCGCGCCCGCTGGGCGTTCTGGGTGGCCATGCCAGTCATCGGGGTACTGCTCGGCCTCGCGCTCGCCAGCAAATGGGTCGCCGCATACGCCATTGCCGCCCTGGCGATGCTCATCCTCGTGCGCTCCGCGCTGGGCAGGCTCGTGGCGATCGCCGGCCTGCTGGCGGCGACCTTCGTGCTCGGCTACATGGCCATCAGCGTGCCCCAGGGCGTGACGAGCTCCGGGAACCTGTTCTTCATGATGCTGATGATCGGCCTGACCCTGGCCGCCGTGGTGGTGAGCGTGCTCCACCCGATCGCCTGGTCGCTCGACGAGGTGCGCCTCGCGGTTGGTGTGCCGGCAGGCCTGGGTGCAGTCGTTGCCCTCGCGGCCGTTGCCTTCGGGAAGACGGGCACCACGATCGGGCTGGGCGGATCGAGGCTCTCCCCTATGGCGGTTGCGCTTGGGTTTGCCCTCCTGGCCGGCCTGGTCGCGTTGGCCTTCTGGCTGGCCGGGAGGCTCGGCTTCGGACCGCTCGCGCCACTGCCGGCAGCGGATGACCCGGTGCTGCTGGCCGAGCCGGCGAGCCCTGCCCCGCGTGGCTGGCTGCGCCCGGGCTGGGGGTTCGGGATCCCCGTGCTGTGGATGTTCGCCTCGCTGCTGGTCATCCCGCTCGTGGTGTACGTCATCTCGTACATTCCATGGGCGTTGAACGGCACGGGTCAACAGATCACGAATGCCGCGATGCCGATCCTGGGCGCCTGGCCCCCCGGCCACACTGGGGACACGCTGTGGGACCTCACCCAGAGCATGTACCACTACCACGACACGCTGCGGGCGACGCACGCCGCGTCGTCACCATGGTGGGCCTGGCCGTTCGATCTCAAGCCCGTCTGGTTCTATCAGGGGAGCTTCGCCGGGAATACGGCAGCCTCGATCTACGACGCCGGCAACCTGGTGATCTGGTGGCTGGGCATCCCGGCGATGGCCTTCGTCGCCTGGCAGGCGTTCAAGCGCCGCAGCCTTGCCCTTGCTCTCCTCGGCGTCGGCTTTGCCTGGCAGTGGCTGGCCTGGTCGCGCATCGACCGGGCGACCTTCCAGTACCACTACTACACGAGCGTGCCGTTCATCGTCATCGGCCTCGCCTACTTCCTGGCCGAGCTGTGGCACGGCGCATCGGCTCGGACGTGGCTGGTGGCCCGCCTCGCCGCCGGGCTCGCCGTCGTGGGTCCCGCGCTGTTGTGGCTCGGCAAGGCGCCGCTGTGCGGCTTCGTGCGCGTCGACGCGGTCTACAAGGACTCGCCGGCGTGCAGCGCGACCTCCGGTGAGCTCTCGAACCTCGTGATCACGGCCAGGACGCTGGGCATCGTGATCGTCATGGGCATCGCCATCGTGGCCCTCGTCTACCAGCTGCTGCGATTGGACGAGCCAAGATGGGATCGCTCCGGGGCGGCCTTCTCGCTGGTACCGCTCGTGCAACTGGCCGCCACGGCGCTGGCCACCGTCGTTGCGCTGTTCGTGGTGGTCGGTCTCGACGACACGACGCCCCTCTTCGCGAGCCGCGGCTTCTCGACCGAGCCGGTCGCCTTCGTCGGGCTGTGCGTCCTTGGCTTCCTGGCGGCGTTCGTGGTCAGCGCCCGCGACTCGCGCCGGTTCGTTGCCGGGGCGGTCTTCGCGGCGGTCGCCGCATTCCTCGTGTTCTACCCGAACATCTCGGCTCTGCCGCTGCCTGCGGCGGTCGCGAACTCGTACCAGGGCCTGCTGCCCACCTACCTCTACCCGTTCCAGTTCCCCGTCAATACGGATCCGGCTGGATCCGGCCCGAACTTCTTCGCGCGAGGCCCACTGGGCTTGCCGGCCGGGCCCATCCTGCTGGTGGGTCTGATCGCCGTGTGCCTCGTGGTGGCATACAGCGCCTGGGCCTGGCGGATCGCCCTGGCCGAGCGCGCGGCAGAGGACCTGCCCGGCGAGGGCGGCGACGCTGCGGCGAGTCGCGGACCGGTCTAGGCCTAGGCGATTCAGGCGCCGGTCGATCCGACGCCCTCGTTCAGGCGATGCGGACGGGCGGCGTGCGCTGTGGGGGCGGGATCGCGGCGCGGAAGCCTTCGGGCAGCTCGCCTCGCGCGGCGAGTCGGCGGATCACGAAGCCGTAGTAGTCGTCCACTTTGGCTGTGACGCGCTCCCAGCTGAATTCCTCGGCCCGCGCACGCCCACTGGCACGCATGTCCGCGCGCAGCCCCGGATCGGCCAGCAGTCGCGCGATTGCCCCGGCGATGGCCTTCGGTTCGCGGGGCGGCACGAGCAGCGCGTGCTCGTCGCGCTTGACGACGCCCTTGTAGCCGTGAATGTCTGAAGCCACGATCGGGCAGCCGGCGGCCATGGCCTCGAGCAGCACGATCCCGAACGACTCGCGGCCGGTCGCCGGGGCGATGAAGACGTCCGCGGTCTTGAGGAGCTGGCCTTTCTC
>WNGD01013840.1_pt1 | contig 10116 bp, 10 predicted proteins | sample 5400671 | NCBI WGS metagenome assembly WNGD01 (sample SAMN13153369, study PRJNA577476) | soil metagenome | isolation source: 40 cm soil or saprolite under grassland replicate 2 | place: USA:California | collected 2016-06-15
TCAGCATCGGCGTAATGGTCGTCAGGACCGCCGTACCCGTCGTCGGCGCGGACGTACCGGTCATCGCCACCGCGGCCGTCATCAGGCCCGCCGTAACCCCTATCGTCGGCGTACTGGCGATAGCCGCCCTGCTCGTATCCGGTGTCGTCGCCGTAGGCCTGATCGCCGGCATACCGCTGGTAGCTGCCGTTGGCCGCGTACCGGCCGCGGCCGCCCGCGCCGGTGAGCGGGTCATAGTCGCCAGTCTCGTCACCGGCCCACGAGCGGTGGCCGCCCCAGCCATCCTCGTCCTCGGCGCCTTGCTGATGCACGACATCGAGCCGGATGCGCCGCACTACGGACACGGCGAGCCACGTCAGCACGACGGCGAGAACGCACAGCCCGGGGAACGCGCTCGCCACCGCGCCCCCGCCCGCCTTGGTGCCGCCCGCCAGCCCGGCTAGTCCCGGCACGGCCAGCGCAAGGGCGGCGGAGCCGGCCGCGGCCACCGCCGGGAGAGTAGCCCGCCAGGCGGGGTCATGCCGGGCACGGCCTGCCGTGACGCTGATCGCGATCAGCGCGACAATCGCGGTGAACGGCGCGAGCACGTAGATCAGCAGCGAATTCGAGATCGGCTGGTAGTACGCCGACGCTGCCGGGAACGTCTTGCTGAACGCCGCCGAGCCGAGCGGGTCGGTGGCCAGGATCACCGTGCTCACGACGCCGAGCGCCGAGACCGCGAGCCGGGCGGCGAACCGCATCGGCAGGCCGCGCGCCGCCACCTCGGCGAGGCCAAGCGACAGGCCGAGCGTGGCGATCACCTGTGCGCCCAGTTGCACCGCGCGGAATGTCGTCTGGCTGAAGCCGGCGGCGAAGCCTTCCGTCTGCGCGGCGAGCGCCACCGCCAGCCCGAACATCGCGCATGTCCAGGCGATGAGATCGGTACGAGGCATCCGGGCACACCGGATGGCCAGCGCGATGGTGCCCGCAAGGGCGATCACCAGGCCGGCGGCTGCCGCCAGCAGCGAGATAGACATTGCTGCCTATGGTGCACGACAGCGAGCGATGATGCGAATGTGATGGGACCACCAGCACGGCTGGCCCGGCGGCGGCGTGACCAGCAATCATGCCAGAACAGCCCCGACATGCGCCGGCGTGCCCAGCGGCCGGGACGGCTCGCGGCGAGCTGCCCTGGGTAGGCTCGATGCACATGAGGCAGCTGCTGGGTCGGCGCAACGCCACGGGCATGTCACCGGACAACGACCCGGGTAGCAGGCCAAAGCTCGGCCTGAGCCTGAGCCGCGGCCGGTCTGGCCGCAAGAGCCAGGCGGCGCTGGCCGGCGAGGCGTCTGCCGCCGCAGCCGAGGTCGAGCAGCCGCCGGCTCCGCCGGACCCGACGGCGGCGGCCTTCTTCGACGTGGACAACACGCTCATGCGGGGCGCGTCGATCTACCACTTCGCCCGCGGCCTGGCGGCCCGCAAGATGTTCGGCCCGCGCGACTTGGTGCGGCTTACCTGGGGGCAGCTGTCGTTCCGGGTGCGCGGCGCGGAGAACTCCGGCCACATCGACGCGGCCCGGCAGGCGGCGCTCACGTTCGTGGCCGGTCACCGGGTGGACGATATCGTCACCCTGGGCGAGGAGATCTACGACGACACCATGGCCGCCCGGATCTGGGCAGGCTCCCGGGAGCTGACCCGCCGCCACCTGGCGGCCGGGCAGCGGGTCTGGCTGGTCACCGCGACGCCCGTCGAGCTCGCCAACATCCTGGCCCGCAGGCTCGGCCTGACCGGCGCGCTCGGCACCGTGGCGGAGAGCGTGCAGGGCGTTTATACCGGCCGCCTGGTCGGCTCGCTGCTGCACGGCGAGGCAAAGGCGGAGGCGATCCGCGCTCTCGCCGTCCGCGAGGGCCTTGACCTCTCGCGCTGCACGGCCTACAGCGACTCAGCCAATGACCTGCCGATGCTGTTGCTCGTCGGCCATCCCCACGTCGTCAATCCGGACGCTGAGCTCCGCGACGAGGCACGGCGGAACGGCTGGCCGGTGCACGACTTCCGGTCGGGCCGGCGGGCCACGATGATCGCCCTGCCGGTCGCCGCCGGGGCAGGCGCCATCGCAGGCGGGCTTGCGGCTGGTTTCGCGGTGCGCCGCCGGCGGGCCGCTCACTAGCTGAATGCCGGGCCACGCTCCAGAACGAGCCGATCGAGCTTTTGCTGAATGGTGTCGCGCACTTTGCCGCCAAGATCGGCAACGGCCGCCGGATCAGTCTGCCCGCCCGACGCGAAGTCGCCGGCCGGCACCGGCGGGCAGAATTCGATAAGCCAGTTGGATGGCAGCGGGATGACGCCGACCGGGCCGAGCCACGGAAATAGGGGCGTCACCGGGAAATACGGGAGCCGCAGTATTCGGGCGAACGCTTCGGCATTACCGATCATTGGATAGATCTCCTCCGCGCCGACGATCGCGCACGGGATGATCGGCACGCCGGCCTGTATCGCGGTTGCCGCGAACCCGCCCCGGCCAAAACGCTGCAGGTGGTAGCGCTCGCTGAACGGCTTCCCGATTCCCTTGAAGCCCTCAGGAAAGACGCCGACGAGCTCGCCTGCCGCGAGCAGCCGGTCCGCCTCGGCCGGGCAGGCCCTGGTGTGCCCGCTCTTCCTGGCCAGGGTGGCCAGACCAGGGACCGCATAAACCAGGTCGGCACCGAGCAGGCGCAGGTTCCGGTGGCTCGGGTGCTCGTCGAACAATCCCGTGTGCAGCATGATCGCATCGAACGGCAGGACGCCCGAGTGATTGGCCACGACGAGCGCCGGCCCTGACGCTGGCACGTGCTCAAGCCCGCGCATGCGGACCCGGAACCACTGCCGGTAAACCGTCCTGGACAGGGGCATCACCACCGAGGCATGGAAGTCGGGATCGAAGCCAGACTCGTCTACCTCGTAGTCGCCCGCGGCCCGGCGGCGGACGAACTCCGCGACTTCAGCAACTCGCTGCCGCCATCCGGCCAGATGACCGGCCTGAGGCTGGCTCATCATGCCTCCCCCTGCGGCACCGCCGTGGATACCTACGGCGCTGCCGCAGCCGCGGGGCCTGCCTGGCGGCCGGGCAGCGCACGCCTACTTCTTGTTCCTGCGCTGGACCCTGGTCTTCCGCAGCAACTTGCGGTGCTTCTTCTTGGCCATTCGCTTGCGGCGCTTCTTGATGACTGAGCCCATGAAACCACCCTCACTCGATGTCTTGGCTGCCGGGCATGCCTGCTCTGCACGCCCCACGCCGGGCGGCTTGCACGCTTCGACGTAACAGCGTACTCCGGTCGCGAACCCGGCAACTCATCCCGGCTAGCTGGCCGGCCCGGAAGGCGGGTGTTCACGGAACATCTGGGGTTCCTGGCGCCCGGATCTGCCGCGATCATGGAAGCCGGCGCACCGCCGGGGACACCAGGCTGGACCGCCGGGGCACATGCTGGCGGAACACGCCGCCCGGGCAGCTAGGTCGTGCCGACGAAGGCGTCCCGCAGGTACTGATTGACGGCCTGCTCAGGAACGCGGAATGAGCGGCCGACCCTGATCGCCTCAAGCTCACCCGAATGCACAAGGCGGTAGACGGTCATCTTCGACACGCGCATGATCGTCGCGACCTCGGCCACGGTCAGGAACCTGACGTCACTTAGGGGAGTTGCGTCTGCTGCCATGCTGAGCCCTCTTCCGGCGAAGCTGCGTGCGCCGAGCCGGATCGGCGCACCAGTCACGTCCGTCTCCAGCGTAAGTCCTGTGCGGAAAAGGGCAACCCCGGGCGAGGATCTCATATTACCCAGATCTGTTGCCGTTCGGCCGTGATCGCAGCGACGGCACAGCGGCCGGACTGATCGCGGCCCCGCCTATTCGGCTATGCCCATGCGGCCAATCCGTGCGGCGGAATGGCGGTACCGCCGTTCCGGGCAGCCGACCACCCGCCTAAAACCTGCGGACAAGCGCGGCTAAGAAAGGGGTCCGGCCAGCACAAAACCACACCCCGGCCGGGCTAAGCACGGCGGGCCGCCGAGGTTAAACACGCCGTCCAGCCAGCGTTAAGCATGCCGCCTGGCGGACTCTAAACGCGCTGCCTGGCCGGCTCTAAGCACAGCGGTTAGCCCGCGCCAAGCTCACGGCCGCGTTCACTGGCGGCCTCTATCGCGGCAAGGAACGCCGCCCGCACCGAGTGCTTCTCCAGTTCGCGGATGGCGTTAATCGTGGTCCCGCCGGGCGATGTCACCGCTTCCCGCAGGATCACCGGGTGCTCGCCGGACTCCCGCAGCATCGTCGCCGCGCCATACACGGCCTGGGTCACCATCTCCAGCGCGCTTGCGCGCGCCATGCCGAGCAGGATGCCGGCGTCGACCATCGCCTCCACCAGGTAGTACACATACGCGGGCCCGCTCCCGGACAGTGCCGTCGCGGCGTCCTGCAGGGACTCGGGTATCCGCAGCACCTTGCCGACCGGGCGCAGCAGATCCTCGGCCCGGCGCATGTGCTCCTCGCCCGCGTGCGTGCCCGCCGAGATCACGCTCATGGCCTCGTCCACCAGCACCGGGGTGTTCGACATCACCCGCACCACCGGCACGGTCCCCGGCAGGCGGCGCTCGATGAACGACGTGGTGATGCCGGCCGCCACCGAGATCACCAGGCGGCCGTCCGGTATGGCCGGCCCGATCTCGTCCAGCAGCACCGCCATGTCCTGGGGCTTCACGGTGATGATGAGCGTGTCGGCGCGGCCGGCCACCTCGGCGGCGCTGAGCACCTCGATCCCGTAGGCCTTGCGCAGCTCGCTGACCCGCTCCGGCCGGCGGGCAGCGGCGATGACACCGGCCTGCGGCACGCCCGCCCGGAGCATCCCCGACAGCAGCGCCTCGCCCATCTTCCCGGCCCCGAGCACTCCGATCACGCCGAGGAGCCTACCGTGACCGGCCGGCCAGGCCGTCCTGCCCGGGCCGGCGCCGCCCGGCCGGGCCGCCCGGGCTCACCCGGTCGACACCAGCGAGCGCAGGAAGAACGCCAGGTTGGCCGGCCGCTCGGCGAGGCGGCGGACCAGGTATCCGTACCAGTCATTGCCGTAGGGCACGTACACGCGCATCCGGGCCCCGCTGCTGGCCAGCCGCAACTGCTCGGCGGGCCGGATGCCGTACAGCATCTGGTATTCGAAGCTGCCGGGCTCCCGGCCCGCCGTGGCCGCCCGCACGCCGGCGATCTTGATCAGCCGCGGGTCGTGCGTCGCCAGCATCGGGTAGCCCTCCCCGGTCAGCAGGATCCGCAGGCAGCGGGCATACGAGCGGTCCACGTCGGCCCGCGGGATGAACGCCACCGTGTCCGGGGCGCGGTAGGCGCCCTTGCACAGCCTGACCCGCGAGCCGGCCACCGCCAGGTCCGCGCAGTCGTCCGCGGTGCGCCGCAGGTAGCTCTGCAGTACGCAGCCGAGGTCGGGGAAGTCCTGCCGAAGCTGGGCCAGGATGCGCAGCGTCGGCTCGACCGCGGTGTGCTCCTCCATGTCCAGGGTGACGGTGGTGCCGGCGTCCCCGGCGGCGGCGCAGACCCGGGCGATGTTCTCCGCCGCGGTCTTCTCGCCGTGCTCGGCCAGGCCGAGCCCCACCGCGGTGGGCTTGACCGACACCTCGGCCCGGCCGCCGCGGGCCAGTCCCGCCGAGCCCAGCCGGGCCAGCAGCCGGATGTACTCGTCAGCGACGGCTGCCGCCTGCTCGCGACTGGCCGTGTCCTCGCCCAGGTAGTCGAGCGTGACCAGCAGCCCGTCAGCCAGCAGCCTGCGGGTTACCCGCAGCGCGTCGTCCGCGGTGTCGCCAGCCACGAACCTGGTGACCACGTCGCGCGTGTACGGCGCCGTGGTGACGATCTGGCGGACCCGGTGACTGGCCGACGCGGCCAGGAGCATGCGGCGCAGCACGGCGGACGACCTCCAGGCGACGGGCGCTTCCTTGCCCGGGCCAGGTTACTCGCGGGCCCGCTGCAGGCCGTGGCGCGGTCGCCGCAGCGTGACCTTGACATTGGCGCCGGCGTCCGGCGGCACGATGACCTCCTGGGCCGCGTCGACCCCGGCCGCGGTCAGCTGGGCGTCGACCGGGACCGTCCGCTTGATCAGCGCGAGCGCGATCGGGCCCAGCTCGTAGTGCCTGGCCGCCGAGCCGACGAACCCGACCCGGGCGCCGGCCAGCTCCACCGGGTCGCCGTGGCCGGGCAGCGCGTCGGCGCTGCCGTCCAGGTGCAGGAACACCAGCCGGCGCGGCGGATGGCCCAGGTTGTGCACCCGGGCGACGGTCTCCTGACCGCGGTAGCAGCCCTTGTTCAGGTGCACGGCGGTCTCGATCCAGCCCACCTCGTGCGGGATCGTCCGGTGGTCGGTGTCCAGCCCGAGCCGCGGCCGCCGTGCCGCGATCCGCAGCGCCTCGTGCGCCCACATGCCGGCCAGCGCCGCCCCGGCCGACTGCAGTTCAGCGGCCACGGTGGCGAGCTGCGGCCGGGGCACGACAAGATCCATTTGGAACGAGGTTGCCATGGCAACCGCCGCCCCGGCCGGCCGGTCCTGCCCGGCGCCAGGGCCCATCAGCGTCAGCACCGCGTAGTCGGCGGTAACGTCGGCCGACTCGACCCGGAGCATGAACCGCATCGACTCGAGGAACTCGATCAGCGGCCCGGCCGTCCCCGGCTCGACGTGCGCCCACACCGCCGTGCCGTCGTCGGTCAGCGTCAGCTGATGCTCGACGTGCCCGTTCGGGCTGAGGATGAGCGCCTCGGCGGTGTCGCCGGCGGCCAGCTTGTCCAGGTTCTGCGTGGTGAGGCTGTGCAGCCAGGACAGCCGGTCCGGGCCGGTGATCCGGACGACGCCGCGGTGCGAGCGGTCGACCAGCCCGGCGGCGCCGGCCAGCGCCCGCTGCTCGCCGTGCGGATCTCCGTAGTGCGCCGCCACCCCGTTGTCTGGATCATCGGCCGGAACGGCGCCTGGGGCGGTCAGCAGCGGGCTCTTCATGACGCCAAGCGTATGCGGCCGGCCATCGAGGTCTCGTTACCCCTCAAGGTCTTCCCGGCAGTCCGCGCACCGGCCGAACACCGTCAGGTGCCCGACATCCGTCTCGAATCCGAACTCGGTGTCCAGCGAGGTGACCAGGCTGCCGACGGCGGCTGGATCCACCTGGGTGGTACCGGGGCGCGCCGTGGCTGAGATGGGTGTGCGTGACGAGGCCGACCTGCTCGAGCACCTCGAGGGTCCGGTAGACGGTCGACACGTTGACGCCGCGGGCCGTCTGGTGGATGTCGGCGAAGATTTCCTCGGGGGTGGCGTGCTCCAGCTTGGTGACGGCCTCGAGGACGAGCTGGCGCTGCGGCGTGACCCGGTAGCCGCTGGCCCGCAGCGTGTCGTCCCACGTCTGTGACATGAGCCAAGTCTAGGAGGCTGCGGGCGGCGGAATAAGCCGCTTGCCACCTGGTTGGGGCGTGCCGTAGCGTTCCAGCTAACGCGGGAAAGGAGGTGGTCCAACAGAATGCATAGATGTCGGACTCGTGAGGTGGCTGTCAGCTAGCCGCCGTCCCGCCGACGCTCGCCGTAGCGCAAGCTACGGGGCGCGGTTTCACCGGCTTGACGCAGCGTGGCGCCGGGAGGCGCCAGATGAACGGTGTGCCAGTGGGCGCCAGGGAAGCACTGGTGCCGAGAGGCGCATTGGCTGCGTGCCGCACAGGCGGCGGCCGGCGAATACACGGCAGACACCGGACCCCCGGGCTGACCGGCCTTGTCCAGCCGGTCCCCGTGGCGGGTACTACCTCCGGCCCGCGGAGTGCAACGTTCGTTGCGGCGTACCATGCCTGATGGCACGGTGCGGCTCCCGGCCTGGTACCCCGCTGCGGGAGGCGCCCGGGGGCTCTTACTGTCCCAGGGCTCTCTGATGTCCGGGCTCTGATGTCCGGACTCTGGTGTCTCCGGGCTCTCTGATGTCCGGGCTCTGGTGTCTCCGGGCTCTCTTCGGCTGTCCTTCTGGCGCTGGCGTTGTCAGGACGCGCCGGCTTGCCCGGGAACAGGCAGCGGCCTGCGGCTGGCGCCCTCACTGCCCTACGATGTTGTGCCTGGCATGACCCTGGCCCGACACGATGCCGCCCCGGGCCAGATGCCCGGTCAGGTGGCTAATTGTCTGTTTCTCTGGGGGGCGATCTCATCGCTATTGGGGCGATAACTGAGCATTTACGCCATGTTTCGGCGGTCGCCGATAGCGGCGGGGTAATGTCTTCGCCAAGTGCCCTCGTCGTGCGTCTGAGCCGAATGGCTCCCCTACCCGGAGGGCACTTCAGCTTTCGACGTCATCCGGGCAATCCAGTCCAGAAGGGACATCAGTGAAAAAGTTCTACCGAGTTACCGGAACAATGGTCGCGGGACTGACGCTCGCCGCGTCAGCCGCAGCCTTCAGCGCACCCTACGCGGCCGCCCAGCCGACAGCGCACCAGGCCGCCGCCAAGCCCGTTACCGGCACGCCGGTGGCCGGCAAGCCTCAGCCGCACCCGATGATCCCCGCGCCGATGCCGGCCGGCGTCGCGGCCGCGAGCAACAGCATCGCGGGCATCACGAAGTTGACCTCCCAGAACTGGGCCGGTTACGCGGTCACCCGAGGAAGGTTCAGGAGGATCCGGGCGACGTTCTATGTCCCGATCATGAACTGCAAGAACAGCCCCACGAACACGTTCTCCTCGCACTGGGTCGGCCTGGACGGCTTCAGCAGCAAAACGGTTGAGCAGGACGGCATCGAGGCGGACTGCATCGGCGGTAAGGAGCAAGTCTTCGCCTGGCGCGAGGTCTTCCCCCACCCGGAGCAGCCGTTCAGGACCCTGCGGATCCGCCCCGGTGACTCGATCACCGCGACGACCACGTTCAGGCACGGCAAGTTCAGGATGAAGGTCAAGGACAACACGACCGGCCATTCCCGCACCGCAATCCAGCGCTGCGCGGGCGCCACCTGCCGCCGCAACTCCGCCGAGGTCATCAGCGAGGCGCCGACCGTGAACGGCAGCCAGTCCTCGCTCGCCCCCTACGGCGCGCAGGCCTACTCCAGCATCTCGATCCGCAACGCCAGGGGCAAGAACGGCGGGATCAGGTCCAGCCACTGGCGGGCGTTCCGGATCTTCCAGGTCGGCGTCAGCTCGCACAGCCTGATCGCTGCACCGACTGCCCTGCACGGTCCGTCGTTCGCGGTCTACTGGCTCGGTTTTAACTGAGCTAGCTGACCCGTTCTGGCCGGGCCGCCTAGCGAATCAGCGGCCGGGGTCATGGCATGCCATGACCCCGGCCCTTCGCATGCGCGGGATGCGTCCTGCCCGTGGCCATGGTCCGCCCAGGCCAGGGCGCACGGACCCCGGATGGGTTGTCCCGTCACCGACGGCTCCTCGTCGGCCCTGGCCGCCACCGAGGCTCCTCGTCAGCGGCAGGCCTATCCCCCGTCCCCGGTCCGCTTCAGCTGAGCGGACAGGTGCGCCTGCAGTGGCTGGCCGACGGCCGCCATGTCGTAGGCGTAGCCAAGGTCGGCCCCGATCAGGCCGTACAGGCGGCGGCCGGCGGTGACTTCCTTCGCCGACGAGGTGCGGACGACGGCGTCCGTGGCCATCTCGACCTTCGTTCCGCTGACCTCGCCGAGGTAGACCTCGGCGAAGCCGGTCGGGTGCGCGAGCAGGACCTCCACCTGGTTGTCCGGCTGCGGGCGCCAGAAACCAGTCTCCATGGCCAGCGGACGGCCGACGTTTCCCTCGTCGTCCAGCAGCCAGGTGCGGCTCGAATAGATGAGGTACGGCTTCCCGTTGTGGCTGAACGAGATTTCCTGGCCGAACCGGAAGCTCTCGATGGTCGGATAGCCGCCAACGCCCGCGCCCTCCCAGCGGCCGAGTAGGAAAAGCAGCGGACCGAGGCTGGCGTGCGGCTCATTCTCCATGCACGCAAGGGTAGGACGGCTGCGGCCTAAGGATCCTGGCCGGGCGAACTAAGGCCGGCCAGCCGCACGGCCAGGAACACGCACAACGCCGCGGCCGCGGCAAATGCCGCCACCAGCAGGATCCAGCTGATCTCGCCCGGCATATCGGGAAGTCTAGGCGAGACCGGGACGGTGGTCCCGCTGCCACGCCGGA
>WNGD01020674.1_pt1 | contig 10115 bp, 11 predicted proteins | sample 5400671 | NCBI WGS metagenome assembly WNGD01 (sample SAMN13153369, study PRJNA577476) | soil metagenome | isolation source: 40 cm soil or saprolite under grassland replicate 2 | place: USA:California | collected 2016-06-15
CGGGAGAGATCGGAGCGCGGACGGGCTACGAGACACGGGTGACGGTCCTCGGCCATGTCCAGCGAGGCGGCTCCCCCACGCCGCGCGACCGCGTGCTCGCGACGCGCTACGGACTGAAGGCGGCCGACCTCGTCCACGAGGGCCGCTTCGGCAGGATGGCCGCGCTCCACGGGGACGCGATTGTGGACGTCTCGCTCGAAGAGGCAACCCGCGAGCTGAAGACGGTTCCGGAAGACTGGTACGAAGTCGCGCGCGCCTTCTTCGGCTAGATCCGGTACACCGCGACCCAGGGGCCGTTGAGGCCGTCCTCTTGGACGTAGAAGAGACGCTTGGCTCGCGTCTTCAGGTCGTTGTAGAACTCGGCCTCTGCCGGGTAGTGCTCGCGGGCGGCGAGCACTCGGTCCGCGATCGCTCCGGTCACGATCACGTAGCGGATGCCTTTCTCGAGGAGGACGCGGACGTAGCGATTCGGGTCCGGGTGCGCTTCCTCCGGTAGCGGAAGCTGCAGTTGGAGGACCCGGAAACCGGCGAACGGCGTCAGCGAGGGGTCGACAGCGAGGTGGGCGCCGTGCGGCAGGTGGGTCTCGACCCAGCGGTGGGCGACGACGCGCGTATCGGTCTTCGTCAGCTTGCCCGCGTCGCGGACCGCCCACGTGAGGGGCACGACGAGCAGCAGCAACGTCACCGGGGCGAGCGCACGCAGCCGGCCGGCCAGCGCACCGAGCGGCGCGAGCAGCGGCAGCACGTAGCGGTCGAAGTGCGCGCCGATCGTGCAGAGGTCGAGGAAGTAGACGATCGCGAACGAGGCGAGGATCAGATCGCTGCGCCTGCGCTGCGCGACGGCGACCACGAGACCGAGCGCGCAAATGAGGAGCGCGGGCCCGAGCCCGTGCCAGAGCCGCACGATGAACGCGATCGGCGCGACGTGATCGTGCTCGAAGCCGAGCCAGCCGTGGTGCGCGAGCCTCTGGACGTGGTAGGCATCCGAGACGGCAGAGCCGAAGTGTGCGACAAAGAACGGGCTCGTGGCGCAGAACGCGACGGCGGCGAGCACGGCGCCGACGGCAAGGCGACGCGGCTGCCGGTAGCCCGCGACGACGAGCGGGACGAGCAGCAGGACGCCCGGGTACTTGACGCTCGTCGCCAGACCGGCGACGAGCCCCCCGAGCTCGATCCGGCCGCCGACGAGCAGCGCGAGGGCCGCGGCGACTCCAAGCGTGAGCGGGACGTCGGTGACGGCCATCCGCGAGTACGCGACCTCGGTCGTCTCGACTGCGACGACCGCCGCGGCGACCGCCCCGGCCGTGACGCCGTAGGCGCGGGTGCCGAGCCACCAGGCGGCGGCGATCGCGCCGAGCGCGAGGACGAGCACGACCAGGCGCGCGGTCAGGTAGGACGGCGCCCCCTGCCAGCTCTGGAAGGGCGCGAGCAGGTACATAAGCAGGCTCGGGTAGTCGAACCAGTGCGGGTCGAGGCCGCCGCCGTGCACCATCTGCCAGGCGCGCGGAACAATGCTCTTCTCGTCCGGGCTGAAGAGCGGGAAGGGGCGGCCGTACGCGATTCCGACGATCCGCAGGGCCGCCGCCCCGGCCAGGATCACCGCGAGGGCGAGCCACGGTTCGCCGAGCGGATTCTCCCGGGACCGCTCCCGCGCGCTGACGCTCAGACCTCGGGCGGCGGCTCGCCGGACAGCTCGGCGATGTTCCCGGCCCGGACGATCACCGCGTCGACGCCCGCGCGCTCGAGCTCGTCGACGTCCGCGCGGGTGATCGCGGGGAGCTCGGCGACGACGAGCTTCCCGGCCGGGACGTCGGGGAGCAGGTCGAGGACGCGCTCGAGCGCCTCGTCGTCCTTGCCGGCAAGGACGAAGAGCTCGGGGTCGAACCGCTCCAGCGCCTCTTCGAGCTGCTCCTCGTGCTCGACGCGGAGGACGAGCTCGAACTGGTCGTCGAGCGTTTCCTCGACGAGGTCGCCGCTTGCGCCGGACCACACTGCCGCGTCGACGACGCAGGCATCGGCGCCGCTGATCCGATCGGCCCGCTGGCCGTTCCAGTAGAAGAGGATCGGGACGGAGACGGCTTCGCCGATCCCGGCAAGCCGTTCCTCATAGCCAGTAGACACGACTACGCCTTCGGCGCCGTCGCGCTCCGCAAGCTGTGCCGCCTCCGGCTCCCTGACCTCGGCGATGATCGAAATGCCGTCGCCTTCAGAAATCGCCAGACTGAAACGCCGGGGTCCCGTCACGTGGCCACGTCCCAGGGCAATTCTGTCCGATCCAATAGCCGGCGTAAGACGGCCGCACGGGCAGAGCCCGTCCGGCCTCTAGGTCGGCATCGCAAGCGACGCCTCAGCACAAGTCGCAATTCTGGCGCAAAGCCGTCACCCACGCGCGCGAATTTCGCCGATACGATCGCCTCGGGGAGGAGGTTGGGTGTGCCTTAAACAGGGCGCGCGCGGCCTCAGACGCCGATCGGGTGCCAGACGGTCTTCAACTCCAGGAAGCCGGCGATCTCCCACGGGCTCTGATCATCCGCGTCACCACGCACGACGCGCTTCACGTTCTCCGCCGCGAGCCGCTCGAGCTCGGCCACCTCGCCGTCCGCGCCCGAAACGTCGAGCGCGTTCACGTCCATGTGCCCGGCCAGCACCGGTGCGAGCTCCTCCAGCCGGCCGGTCAGGATGTTGACGACGCCGCCCGGTACGTCCGCGGTCGCCAGCACCTCGGCAAGCTCGACGGCGGCGAGCGGGTGCGGCTCCGAGGCGACGACGACCACGGAGTTGCCGCCGACGATCGCCGGCGCCACGCGCGACACGAGCCCCAGCAGCGCGGGCTCCGGCGGCGCGAGGATCCCGACCACGCCCGTCGGCTCCGGCACGGTGAAGTTGAAGTACGGCCCGGCGACGGGGTTCGACGAGCCGAGCACCTGCGCGAGCTTGTCCGCCCAGCCCGCGTACCAGACGACGCGGTCGATCGAGCGCTCGACCTCCTTGGGCCCCGAGCAGAAGTCCGCGAACTCGGCCCGGCGCGCCTCCATCATCTCGGCGATCCGGTAGAGCACCTGCCCGCGGTTGTAGGCCGTCATCCCCGACCACTTGCCGAAGGCCCCCCGCGCGGCCCGCACGGCATCGCGCACGTCCTTCCTCGAGGCGCGCGCGACGTTCTGCCCCTCCGCCTCGTACGTCCGGCCGGACTCGGAGCGCGGAAACTCACCCCCGATGAAGAGCTTGTACGTCTTGCGAACGGGCAGACGGCTCATTCGAATCTCAGGTACGGCTCGAGCCCGTGCCGGCCGCCCTCGCGGCCGAAGCCGGACTCCTTGTAGCCGCCGAACGGCGAGCTCGGGTCGAAGCGGTTGTAGGTGTTGGCCCAGATCACGCCGGCCCGCAGCTTCTGCGCCATCGACAGGATCCGCGAGCCCTTCTCCGTCCAGACGCCGGCGGACAGCCCGTACGGCGTGTTGTTCGCCTTCTCGACGGCCTCGTCCGGAGTCCGGAAGGTCAGCACCGAGAGCACCGGCCCGAAGATCTCCTCCTGTGCGATCCGGTAGCTCTGCGCCACGTTCGTGAAGACGGTCGGCACGAACCAGTAGCCCTTCTCCGGCAGGCGGCACGGCGGCTGGTAGATCTCGGCGCCCTCCTCCTCGCCGCTTCGGACGAGCTCTTCGATCTTCTCGAGCTGGGCGCGCGAGTTGATCGCACCCACGTCCGTGTTCTTGTCGAGCGGGTCGCCCACGCGCAGCGTCTGCAGCCGCCGCTTGAGCTTCGAGATCACCGGCTCGTAGATCGACTCTTGCACGAGCAACCGTGAGCCTGCACAGCAAACGTGGCCCTGGTTGAAGTAGATCCCGTTGATGATCCCCTCGACGGCCTGGTCGAGCGCCGCGTCGTCGAAGATCACGTTCGCCGCCTTGCCGCCGAGCTCGAGGGTCAGCTTCTTGCCCGTGCCCGCGAGCTCGCGCTGGATCGCCTTCCCGACATCCGTCGAGCCCGTGAATGCGACCTTGTCGACCTCGGCCTTGACCAGCGCAGCCCCAGCGCGCCCGTCGCCGGTGACGATGTTCACGACCCCGGGGGGCAGCTCGGCCTGGCGGAGGACGTCGCAGAAGAGCAGCGCCGAGAGCGGCGTCGTCTCGGCCGGCTTGAGCACGACCGTGTTCCCCGCGGCGAGCGCCGGGGCGATCTTCCAGGCCAGCATCAGCAGCGGAAAGTTCCACGGGATGATTTGGCCCGCGACTCCGAGCGGCTGCGGCTTCCGGTTCGGGAACGCGTACTCGAGCTTGTCCGCCCAGCCCGCGTAGTAGAAGAAGTGCGCCGCCGCGAGCGGCAGGTCGACGTCGCGCGACTCGCGGATCGGCTTGCCGCCGTTCAGCGACTCCAGCACCGCGAACTCCCGCGAGCGCTCCTGCAGGACGCGCGCGATCCGGAACAGGTACTTCGCGCGCTCCGAGCCCGGAAGCTCCGACCAGCCGTCTTCGAACGCCTCGCGCGCCGCGGAGACGGCTAGACCGACCTCCTTCTCGGTCGCTTGTCCGATCTCGGCGAGCGGCTCTTCGCTCGCGGGGTCGATCGTGGTGTAGCTCTCCTTCGGCTCTAGCCACTCGCCGCCGACGAAATGCCCGTAGCGCTCGCGCAGCTGGACGATTTCCCGCGATTCCGGCGCCGTCGCGTACTCCCACCCGGACGGGATGGGCGCGCGATCCTGCTTTCGCTCGAGCTCAGTCAATCGTGAAGTAGTCCGGGCTCTGGTAGCGGCCCGTCTTTTCCTTCGTAGCGGCCCGTCTTTTCCTTCCGCAGCTGCATGAGGATGTCGTTGAGTAGCGACGAGGCGCCGAAGCGGTAGAGGTCGGGTGTCAGCCAGTCGACACCGACCGTCTCGTGGACGAGCACGAGGTGCTGCACGGCCTGCTTGGCGTTGCGGATCCCGCCCGCGGGCTTGAAGCCGACGCGGCGGCCCGTCTCCTCGTAGACGTCGCGGATCGCCTCCAGCATCACGAGCGCGACCGGCAGCGTTGCCGCCGAGGGGAGCTTGCCGGTGGAGGTCTTGATGAAGTCGCCGCCGGCGGCCATCGCCAGCAGCGAGGCGCGGCGGACGTTGTCGTAGGTGCCCAGCTCGCCGGTTTCGAGGATCACCTTCAGGTGGGCGTCGCCGCAGGCCTCCTTGACCCGGACGATCTCGTCGTAGACCTTCGCGTAGCGGCCGGCGAGGAACGCGCCGCGGTCGATCACCATGTCGACCTCGTCGGCGCCGTGCTCGACGACCCAGCGCACCTCGTCGAGCTTCGCCTCGAGCGGCGATTGGCCGGAGGGGAAGGCGGTCGCGACCGACGCGACCTTGACGTCGCTCCCCCGCACCCGCTCGACGGCGGTCGGGACGAGGTTCGGGTAGACGCAGACCGCGGCGACCGACGGGATGCCCGGATCGGATGGGTCGGGCCGAACCGCCTTGGAGGCGAGGGCCGCGACCTTGCCGGGGGTATCGGCGCCTTCGAGCGTCGTCAGGTCGGTCATGCGAACGGCCAGCTCGAGGGCGAAGACCTTGGACTCGCGCTTGATCGAGCGCTTCGCGAGCGTGCCCGCGCGCTCCTCGATCGCGACCTGGTCGATCGAGCCGATCCTCGGCAGCCGCGGCTCGAGCGGCAGCTCAAATCCGGTCGGAAGTGCAGGCGCCTGCGCCATCACGGTGAGTGTATCCCCGTCGCTAGGGCCGGCGGTTCCACGCGATCAGGACGTCCGCGACCTCGTTCAAGTCTTCGCCGGGCTTCACGCGAATGGCCCGGATCCCGGCGGCGTGGGCGCCGCTCACATCCCGCGGGGTATCTCCCACTGCGACCGTTCGATCGAGAGGCCAGTCACCTGCGCGCTCACGGGCGATCCGGATCAGCTCGCTGCGCTCCTCGGCGTCGCAGCCGAACGCGCCTTGCCCCCGGGGAAAGAACCGGTCGAGACGCAGGCGCGCCATCCGGGCGCGGGCCATCGCTTCAGGGTTGCCGGTCAGCAAAGCGAGACGGATGCCCACCTCTGCGAGCTGGGCGAGCGCTCTCTCCGCATGTGGGGCGACCTGCCAGTCGTCGGTGCTCGCGTCAGCAAGCAGGTCGACGTAGCGCTCCGCGAAGAGAGGGCACCACGGGCCGAGCTGCCCGTCGATGGCGTCGTCAGCAAGGCCCTCGGCGCGGAGCACCTCGCGGGCGATGCGCAGGCAGGTCTGGCCTCCGTGGTCGACGCGCTCGACGGCGTCCGCGGGCGGATCGACCTCATAGAGCTCGCGCAGTGTTGGCAGGAACGCGTCGCTGGAGAGCGGATCGTGCGTCAGGAGCAGCGTGCCGTCGACGTCAAACAGCGCCAGGAGCGGCGTCACAGCCCGAGACGCTCGAGCATCGCCTCGTCGCGACGCCACCTGGGTCGCGATTTCACCTTCAGCTCGAGGAAGACAGGGTGGCCGAGCACGAGCTCGATCTCCGGCCGGGCGCGCGTGCCGATCTGCTTCACGACCGAGCCGCCCTTGCCGATCACGATCTGCTTCTGCGATTCCGTCTCGACGAAGATCGTCGCGCGGACGACCTTGTCGGTCACCTCGTCGACTTCGACGGAGATCGCGTGGGGTACCTCTTCGCGCGTCAGTTGGAGCGACTTCTCGCGGACGAGCTCCGCGATCTGGAGCTCCGGCTCCAGGTCCGTGCGCTGCTCCCGCGGGTAGTAGGCCGGCCCCTCGGGGAGCAGGTCGACGAGCTCGTCGCGGAGAGCGTCGACGCCGTCGCCGGTGACCGCGCTCACCGGATGCAGCGCGTGGAAGTCGCCGAGCTTGGCCGCGCGAGCCATCTGCTCGGCGATGTGGCCGGGCTTGAGGCGGTCGACCTTGTTGAGCGCGATCACGACGGGGGCGTCGAGGGCGAAGACGCGCTCGGCGATGAAGCGGTCGCCCGCGCCGATCCGCTCCCGCGCTGAGAGGACGAAGAGGATCGCTTCGACGTCGTCGATGCTCTGGTCGACGGTTCGCTGCATGCGTTCCGTGAGCGCGTCGCGCGGGCGCTGAAAGCCGGGGAGGTCGGCGAGCACGAGCTGGTAGTCGTCGCCGTTGGCGATGCCGACGATGCGGCGGCGGGTGGTCTGCGGCTTGTCGGAGACGATCGCGACCTTGCCACCGCAGAGCGCATTGACGAGCGTGGACTTCCCGACGTTCGGCCGACCCACGACCGCGGCGAAGCCGGATCTCACGGGCTCATACCCCCACCCGGGTGGGGCTTCCTACCCGCCGCCCTCTACGGCGAGCGTACCCCGAATTTGCGCACGTATGTGTGACTGCTTCGTGCCCATTCTGCGACTTCTCGTCCCGCCCGTGCGCTGCTCGCACGCGGGGGCTCAGTCCAGCTCCCACGTCTCCGGCAGCAGCTCGGCCGGCGAGTAGGTGACGATCTCGCCCGCACGGTTGCGAAACGTGACCCGGTCGAGCCGGAACTCGTACAGCCACTGGCGGCACCCTCCGCACGGCGACGCGGTGATCCCGATCGCCTCGATGTCGCCCGGCCGGCAGCCGTCGGCAACGGCGCGCGAGATCGCCGCCTTCTCCGCGCAGATGCCGAGCGGGTACGCGGCGTTCTCGACGTTCACGCCTTCGAATACGCGCCCATCCCGCGTCCGCACCGCCGCGCCTACGAGGTAGTGCGAATACGGTGCATACGCCCTCTCCGCCACCGCCACCGCCCGCTCGTACAGCTCGTCCGTCACGAGAAGAGCTGGAAGACGGCCAGCGTGACGAGGGCGCCGAGGAAACCGCCGTAGGTCACCTCGAGCGCCGAATGAATCCCGGCCTCGACCCTCGTCTGCGCCACCAGCAGCGCCATGATGAACGTCAGCGACGAGATCAGGAAGCGGTGCGAGTTGCCGATCACGAGCGTCGCCGCCATCCACCCGGCAAAGGCGACCGCCGCGTGGCCCGAAGGAAGCCCGCCGCGCAGCGGCCTGCCGCGGCCCGTGTAAGCCTTCGCCGCAATCACCGCGATGACCGTGACGACGAGCGCAATCAGCGTCAGCTGCGCCGGCGCGTCGCGCAGGCTCTCGAGCAGCCGCGAACTCCGGTCTGCAATCTCGCCCGAGAAGACCAGATAGCCGATCGCGATTGCATTGATCGTCGCGATCAGGACCGCCCCTGCGGCGATGTCCTTCGCCAGTTTTGCGAGCGGATCGAACGACGTCGTGGAGACGTCGATCGCCTGCTCCAGCGCCGAATTGAACATCTCGGCGATGAAAACGAAGGCGATCGCGAGCAGCAGCGCGATCAGCTCCAGCTTCGAGACCCCGATTGCAATCGCGGCGACGAGGACGACGACCGCGGCCAGGAAGTGGAACCGCATGTTCCGCTGCGTCCGGAGGACGTGGATGATCCCCTCGACCGCGAAGTTGAAGCTGTCGATGAGGGTGCGCGCACGGCGATGTGTCAATCGCTCCATCGCGCCTCCCGTGCCTCCATCTCGACGCCGTGCTCGTAACCGAGCAGATGCAGCAGGCCGTGCACCAGCGGCACGCGCCACGCGTCGCCGACCACCTCCGGGCAGAGGACCGCGTCGCCGAGCTGCCGCGGAAGGCCGGGCCGTAGCTCCTCCCGTCCGTCGATCGGAAAGGAGAGCACGTCTGTGACCTCGTCCGCGCCGAGGTGCTCGTGCTTCAGCGTCCGCATCTCGTCGGGCCCGACGAAGTGCAGCCCGAGCTCACCCTCCTCGACGCCCTCGTCGGCGAGTACGCGCTGCGCCAGCGCGACCGCCGCCTGTTCCTCGACCTCGACGCCGCTGCGGTTTGCCACCTCGACCGCGACCATCGCTACCGCTCGCGCTGCGTGCCCGTCTCCTCCGCGTGGAGCTTGTACGCCTCGACGATCCGCTGCACGAGCCGGTGCCGGACGACGTCCTCGTGGCCGAAACGGATGAACGCGATCCCGTCGATCGAGCCGAGAATGTCCTGAACCTGGATCAGGCCCGAGGCCTGCTCCCGCGGGAGGTCGATCTGAGTTACGTCCCCCGTGACGACGACCTTCGAGCCGAAGCCGAGGCGGGTGAGGAACATCTGCATCTGCTCGGGGCTCGTGTTCTGGGCCTCGTCGAGAATGATGAACGAGTCGTTCAGCGTCCTCCCGCGCATGAACGCGAGCGGGGCGACCTCGATTGTGCCCTTTTCCATGTACGCGGCGAGCCGGTCGGGATCGAGCATGTCGTAGAGCGCGTCGTAGAGCGGCCGCAGGTAGGGATCGACCTTCGCGAGCATGTCGCCGGGCAGGAAGCCGAGCCGCTCGCCCGCCTCGACCGCAGGCCGCGTGAGGATGATGCGCCCCACCTCGCGGTCCGACAGCGCCGAGACCGCGAGCGCCATCGCCAGGTACGTCTTGCCGGTGCCCGCCGGCCCGATCGCGAAGGTCACCGTGTGCCGGCGCATCGCGTCGACGTAGCGCTTCTGGTTGAGGGTCTTCGGCGAGATTCTCTTGCCGCGATGGCGCCAGACGACGTCCTCGAAGACCTCGCGCAGGTCCTCGGCCTGGTCGAGCGCCGAAAGGACTGCGTCGACCGTGCTCGGCTCGATCTCGTGGCCGCCCTCGACAAGCTCGCCGAGCTCGTCGATCACCGCGCGGGCCTGCGCGACGTCGGGGTCGGAGCCCTCGATCGTGAGGCGGTTTCCGCGTAGCAGGATCGTGCAACGGAGCCGGTCCCGAAGCGCTTCGAGCACGCCGTCGCCCACGGTTGCGAGCTCGGCCGCGACGTCGTTCGAGACGGAGAGAACCTCCTGCATTGGAGCCTCAGTGTAGGGGCTGCAGCGGGCACCGAGGCCGTCTCGCAGGCGTTACACAATCGGCACGCTTCCGCGACAGACGCGCGCGCGTTTCCCCGATACGATCGCCTCGGGGAGGAGGCCGGGCGAACCGTACTTAGGGACCAAGTGTCCCAGGGGACGCGGCGCGGCTCAGGCGAGCTTTTCGCGGACGAGCTGGCTTACAGCCGACCCGTCGGCGCGCCCGGCGACCTGGGGCATGACGTCGGCCATCACCCGGCCGATGTCGCGCATGCTGGTCGCGCCGACCTCGGCGATCGCGTCGTCGACGATCTCCTCGAGCTCCTCCTCGGAGAGCGGTTCGG
>WNGD01018423.1_pt1 | contig 10111 bp, 7 predicted proteins | sample 5400671 | NCBI WGS metagenome assembly WNGD01 (sample SAMN13153369, study PRJNA577476) | soil metagenome | isolation source: 40 cm soil or saprolite under grassland replicate 2 | place: USA:California | collected 2016-06-15
GGCGAACATCACCGTGTCGCACTCGACCTCGAATTCGGTGCCCGGGGCGATTTCGGGGGTGACGGTGCCGTGCTCGTCCTTGGCGAGGCGCGCCCGCGCCAGCACCGCGCCGGTGACCACGCCGTCCTCACCGAGGATGCGCACGCAGGCGGTGTTGGTGCGGAACGCCACGCCCTCGTCGCGGGCCTGGTCCAGGTCCTCGGGGACGATCAGCAGCTCCTCGGGCGCCTCCAGGCTCACGATGGCGACCTCGTCGGCGCCGAGGCGCAGGGCGGAGCGGGCGCTGTCGGAGGCGGTGTTGCCGCCGCCGATCACCAGCACCTTCCGGCCGGTCCGCACCGGGCGGCCGTAGCCGCCCTCGCGCAGGAACTCAAGGCCGCCCATGACGCCGCGCAGGTCGCCGCCGTCGACGGGGAGGCGCCTGCCGACGTCCTGGCCGACCGCGAGGAAGGCGGCGTCGTAGCGGCCGAGATCCTCCCAGCTGACGTCGGTGCCGACGCGGGTGCCGCAGCGGATCTCGACGCCGTCCATGCGCTCGATCTTGGCGATCTCGGCGTTCAGCACCTCCTCCGGCAGGTGCCAGTGGGGGATGCCGCCGCGCAGCATCCCGCCGGGCTTGCTCCGCGCCTCCAGGATCGTGACCTGGTGGCCGAGGCGGCGCAGGTGGTAGGCGCAGGCGAGCCCGCCGGGCCCGGAGCCGACCACGGCGACGTGCCCGCCGTTGCGGGGCGGCAGCGCCGGGCCGATCGGGTCCTCCGCCAGCGCCAGCCCGAAGTCGCCGAGGTAGCGCTCGACGTTGCGGATGCCGATCGGCTCGTCGTGCTCCTTGCGGTTGCAGGCGCTCTCGCACGGGTGGTAGCAGACCCGGCCCGTGACCGCGGGCATCGGGTTGTCCTCGAGGATCGTCAGGTACCCGTCCAGGAAGCGCTCGTGCTTGACGAAGTCGAGGTACTTCTGGATCTGCTCGCCCGTGGGGCAGGCGTTGTTGCATGGCGGCATCTTGTCGCGGTAGACGGGCCGGAAGAAGCGGAAGTTCCCGGTCGGGAACAGCTTCTGGCCCTCCGCCTCGGTGGGTGCCGGCGTGACCCCGGCGAAGGGGAGCCGCAGGTGCTCGGGGATCCTTGTGCCCTTGACTGACATACGCGTCCCTCGAAGGTCGGTGGCGGGCGTCGCTCGGGGCTCTGCTGCTAGGTCGCGGTGGCCGTCGCGGCGTGTCGCTCGGCGTAGTCCAGAACTGTGTGCCGCTCGGCCCCGCGCCGGAAGGCGGCCTGGTCGAAGACCGTCTGCGCCACCGTGTCCAGCGGCAACACGCCGGTGACGGCGGTCAGGGCCCCGATCAGCGGCGCCGCGATGCCGATGCCGACCTCGCTGCGCTCGCTGGCGCCCTCGGTCGACATGCGGTCGTAGGCGAGCTGCCCCAGGTCGCGGACGAACATCCAGGGGCTCGTCCCCTGCTGCTCGGCCAGGCCGACCGCGTCGACCACCACCAGCCTGTCCAGCTTGGCGCGCAGCGGCTCGGACAGGAAGCGCAGCAGGTACTCGGGGTCGCGGGCCGAGTTGACCACCAGCACACCCTGGCCGTCCGGGGTGCCCCGGAAGTAGTTGACCCCCTTGATCAGGGTCTCCTCGACCAGGACCACCCAGTCGGGGTGCGGGTTCTCGTAGACGAAGTGGTCGGTGATCGGCCGGTCGCCGAAGCGCGCGTACTTGCGGATCAGGCAGTTGGTGCGGTCGGGGTCGTCGACGTAGTCGCTGATGTAGTGCGAGTAGAACCCGGCCTTGCTGGCCGCCGTGGCCATGCAGTTGACGACGTCGCGGGCTTCCTTGTCCATGATGATGCCGCGGGTCCACACCGTGATCTCGTGGTACACGTCGCATCCTCCCTCGTCCGGGTCCGGTGGGGTGGGTGGGCGGCGTTCGGGGACGCTCAGAGAAACAGTGTGTCTACAGTATACAGAAGTCCCTCCCTTGGCCAGGTCTCGCTGTATCACGCCCAAAGGAGCAAGCTCATAGAAGTGGGCAGACAGCGCCTGGCTCCGAGTCCGGCGCGGGCCCGCAACCGGCGCGACCGGCACGAGGGGGAGGTTGCCGTGACCGAAACGCTGACCAGGCCGCCGTTCGTCTGGGAGGAACTGGACAGGTACAAGGCCGAGGGTCGCTTCCTGGACGGCTACCCGCCCGACGAGCGGACCTTCTTCGCGCCCCGCGACAACGTCCACGGGCTGTTGGCCACCCTGCTCGGCAGCGCGCAGCACTCGATCGTGGTCAACATGTTCGGCTACGACGACGACCAGCTGAACCAGGTCATCCAGGGCAAGCTGGACGACGAGCATATCTACGTGCAGATGAGCCTCGACCGCAGCCAGGCCAGCGGTGTCCACGAGAAGGCGATCCTGCGGCGCTGGCACAACGAAGCCTTCGGCAACAGCATCGCGATCGGCACCAGTTCGGTCCACAACGCGATCTCGCACCTCAAGATCGTCATCATCGACGGCATCTACACCGTCAAGGGATCCACCAACTGGTCGCTGTCGGGCGAACAGCAGCAGGACAACGAGCTGACCGTCAGCCGCAACCCGGTGATCGCCGCCGAGACCCGGGCGATCCTGGACCTGAACCACGACTTCATGCTCAAGCAGATGGTCGGCTCCCACCTCGACATCGACCAGTTCCTGGCGCAGAAGACGCCGGCGTCGCAGCCACCGCTCCCACCAGCGCCGCCCTCGGTCACGGCGGCCGGAGCCGGAGCCGGGCCCGGGGCCGGGGCCGGGCCCGGCCCGGGATAGGAGCCAGGCGCCGAGCATCAGCGGCCTCCCGCTGATGCGGCGGTCGGGCGGCCGGCGCGAACCCAGGCCGCATACCAGTTGATGGCGATCTCGCGTTGTGCCACCGCCAGGGACAGCCGCCCGTCGCACATCTGCTGATGCAGGTACAGCTCCAGCCCGTCCTTGGCGGTCGCGCCCACGTCCCGGCCGTGCACGATCGCGTGCCACGGCTCGGGCCAGAAGTTCGCCCGGCTCCCCGTCCCCGCCGGATCACCGCCGAGCGACAGGGGGATCAGGTGGTCGCCCTCGTAGGCCGAGCGCGACCCGGCGATCCCATAGGCCCACATGACCACGGCCTTGAGCCGGTCGGTGACGGTCTTCGGCGGCCGGATGCTGCCCGAGTAGCCGGGCACGCAGATCGTGCGGTGGATGTTGGCCTGGTTGACGCCAGGGTTGATGGCGCCCGGCGTCAGCTCCGGGCGCGGCAGCGGCACCCCCGCCGGCGTCACGACGCGGCCTGGCGCGACCGCGCAGCCGGCGCCGAGCAGGCTGAGCACGGCGAGCGCGATGAGGCTCAGCAAGCCGGGAATGCCAAGGTCGGGAAGCGCCAGCAGCGCGCGGCGAGCCGCAGCGGTCAGTTTCTTGAGCATTGCCGCCTCCTGAGACTGCTTACTTGAGGTTGACCCCCTTACACCTCGATAGCCTAAGCATTCTCAGGAAGCCTTGCTCTGGTTATCCACAGCCCCTTTAACACTTTTAGCCCTTTAGTCAGAACGGCACGCCGAGCGTCTCGCGTAGGAACCGCAGTTGGCACCCCCAGGTTCTGCATGGGTCCTGCTACCGACTACCATCACGGACCTGAGACGCCAGACCGAGCCCGAGGGGGACCGCCCGCCATGGCCGAGAACAACGATGCCTTCGACGTGATCGTGGTCGGCGGCGGGCCTGCCGGGGAGCACGCCGCCGGCCGGCTCGCCGACGCCGGCCTGGCCGTGGCGCTCGTCGAGCGGGAACTGGTCGGCGGCGAGTGCTCCTACTGGGGCTGCATCCCCTCCAAGACGCTGATCCGCCCGGGCGACGTGATCGCCGCCGCGCAGCGGGCGCCCGGCGCGGCCGAGGCGGTCACCGGGCCGCTGGACGCGGCCGCCGCCTTCGCCCAGCGCGACTACATGACCTCCTCCTGGAACGACGCCGGCCAGGCCAAGTGGCTGCGCGACACCGGCATCGAGCTGGTGCGCGGCAGCGGCCGCCTCGACGGCGACCGGACCGTCGTGGTCGACCCCCCCGCGTCGGCGACTGACGGCGCGCCCCGGCGGCTGCGCGCCCGCCGCGCGGTGATCCTGGCGACCGGCACCGGCCCGCTGATCCCCCCGGTCGAGGGCCTGCGGGAGGCTCGCCCCTGGGACAACCGCGGCATCACCAGCGCCAAGGAGCTGCCCCGGCGCCTGCTGGTGCTCGGCGGCGGCGCGATCGGCGCCGAGATGGCCCAGGCCTTCAAGCGCCTCGGCTGCGAGCAGGTCACCGTGATCGAGGGCGCCCACCGCCTGCTCGCCCGCGAGGAGCCCTTCGCCGGCGACGAGCTGCGCGCCGCCTTCGAGGCCGAGGGCATCACCGTGCTCACCGGCGTGCGGCTGCGCGCCGCCCACCGCCAGCAGGCCGGCGGGGCACAACCTGATGGCTCCGGGCCGGTGGTCGCCGTGCTCGACGACGGGCGGGAGCTGGTCGGCGACGAGCTGGTGGTGGCGGTCGGCCGCCGCCCGGCCACCGCCGGGCTCGGGCTCGACACGGTCGGCCTCGCGCTGGACCCTGGCCGTGCCGTGCCGGTCGACCAGCGGGAGCGGGTGGTGGGCGTCGCTGGCGGCTGGCTGTACGCGATCGGCGATTGCAACGGCCGCGCACCCTTCACCCATATGGGCAAGTACCAGGCCCGCGTCGCCGCCGACACGATCCTCGGCCGCGACGCCGCCGACCTCGCCAGCGACGAGATCGTCCCCCGCGTGATCTTCACCGACCCGCAGGTCTGCGCGGTCGGCCTGACCGAGGAGGCCGCCCGCGCCAAGGGCCTGGAGGTGACCGCCGTGACCTGGCAGACCGGCGACGTGCCCGGAGCCTACGTCCAGGGCAACGGCATCCGCGGCACCAGCCAGCTGGTGATCGACAACGCCCGCCGCACCGTCGTCGGCGCGACCTTCACCGGCCCTGCCCTGCAGGAGCTGCTCCACTCCGCCACCGTCGCGATCGTCAGCGCCGCCCCGGTGGAGCGCCTGCGCCACGCCGTCCCGTCGTTTCCGACCGTCAGCGAGGTCTGGCTGCACCTGCTGGAGGCCTACGCCGCCCCCGACCGCTGAGAATTCCCGAAGAATTTCTGTATCAAGGCCGGGGCGGGACCGCACTGCCCACTATGGAGGGATCTCACCCTGAATCCTGAACGCTGAAGGGGACTGCCACTGGAAAAATGCGGGGAGCAACCGCAAAGATACGTCAGTCGGGATACGCGACCGAGGGAGATCGGGCTCTTGTTGCTGCACGACGACCCGTCAAGCGCCACGCTCGTCCTGCGCGCCAGGATGGGGGACAAGGACGCCTGGAACCGGATCGTCGAGCGTTTCGCCCCGGTGTTGTGGTCGGTCTGCCGGCGCTACGGGCTGTCCCCGGCGGACACGGCCGACGTCAGCCAGCGGGTCTGGATGGTGCTCATCGAGCAGCTGCCGGCACTGCGCGAGCCAGCGGCCCTGCCAGGCTGGCTGGTGACCACGGCACGGCGGGAATGCTTCCGGATGCTGCGCGGCGCGCGGCAGTACGCCACCCTCGACGGCAGCGCCGATGCCGACACCTTCGAGCTGGCCGCCGACGACGAAGCCACCGCGGTGGACCGCAACCTGCTGGCCGCCGAACGCGAGGCGGCGCTCCGCGAGGCGTTCGGGCAGCTCCGGCCCCACTGCCAGGAGCTTCTGGCGATGCTCGTCCAGGACCCTCCCGTGCCGTACGCGGAGATCACCGCCAAGCTGAACATGAAGATCGGCAGCATCGGGCCGACCCGTGCCCGCTGCCTGGACGAGTTGCGTCGCTGTCCGGCGCTGGCCGCGCTGATCGCGGCCGAGACCGGAGCGGCGACCATGGACAATCGGAGGAGGTGAGGGGCGTGGCGAGCCGCTGGTGGGTCGATGACGACCAGCTCCTCGGGGTGCTCGGTGACGCCTTGCGAGCCGGGCCGGTCCCGGATCAGCTCGTCGAGGCGGGCCGGCAGGCCTTTGTGGTGCACGACCTCGATGCGCAGTTCGCCGCGCTGGTCGCCCCAGCCCGGGGTGGTCAACGTCCAGCTCTCCCGGGGCGAGAACGTCGTGGTCGTGGCCGACGAGGCTGGCGGCTTCCTGATCCGCCCGACGCCCTCGGTCTCGTTCCGGCTGCGCTGCCGCACCGACGAGGGCGTCAATGTGATCACCGACTGGATCCCCCTCTAGCGCCTTCCCAGCGCTGGGTCAGTCCGCGCCGAGGGCTAGGAACGACCAGGCGGCTGGTGCGAGCGCCGGGTCGCCGCGCACCTCCTGGCGGGCGTGGCGCAACCCCGCCGCGAGCGACTCCCCGCGCCGCAGGTGCTCGTGGAGGACCAGCATCAGCCGCATGGCGGCGGCGTCGTTGACCGGCACCACGCTCGCGATGATCCCGACCGTGCCGAGGGCCACCAGGCTGGTCGTCAGGCCGAGCAGCTCGTCGGCCCCCGCCGGCGCCAGCAGCCCGGAGTCGCAGCTCCCCAGGACCAGCCGGTAGGGCGCCTTCCGGAGCCGTTCGAGGTCGTAGACGGTCAGCGGCCCGTCGTCGACCCGCAGGGAGGAGAACAGCGGGCTGTCAGACCGGAAGGTCCCGTGGGCGGCGACGTGGACCAGCCAGGCGCCGTCGATCGCGGCGAGTACCCGCTCGGCGGTCGCGCCGCCGTCGCCGAGCACCGACACGTCGTCGTACCGCTCCGCCAGCGCCGGCACCTCCCCGGCGATCGTCCCGAGGCCAGGTCCCAGCACCAGCACGACGTTCCGCCGCTCCGGCGGGAGGGCGTGTCGCGCACGCAGCCACACGTTGGCCGACGGTGCGACACTGACCGTCCGGTCCCGCAACGCCGGCAACAGCGCCCACGGCACCGCGTGAAGCTTCCCCGGCGGCACGACCACCACCGGACCATCACCAAGCTGCCCGAGGTGGCGGGCGGCCTCACTGAGCAGCTCGGCCTCCAGCCGCTGCCCGGCGACCTCCAGGAGGGCGAGCGCCGCCTCCCCCGCGAGCGCCGGCCGCCCCCCGGCGAGCATCCGCAACCTGAACCGGGCCAGCTCGACCTCCCGAGCCGCCGCCTCGGCCCGCCCAGCCGCGAACCGCCGCACCGTGCCCGCCCCGCAGACCAGCACGTGCAGGTCGCCGTCGACCTCGACGATCTGGACCAGCTGCCCGCCGCCCAGCTTCTCCAGCTCCTCCAGGAGCGACGTGACGTCGAAGCGCTGGCTGCCGTCGCTGCCCTCCGCTCCCCGCGCGTCGCCGCCACGAAGCCGCAGCGTGCGGGCGCGGATCGCGCGCTCCAGCTGCTGCTGTTGCCGTTCGAGCACCGCCGTCGGCGCCCCCCGGGCCCGCGTTTCCCGGACCCGGCTGGCAATATCGCGCACCGCCGCCAACTCCGCCCGCACCTCCGGATCCTCCGGCGAATGCACCGGCGGAACCGCCAACGCCACCGCCCTCCACCGCTCACTCCACACCAGCAGGTCCCGCGCCCGCCCACCCCGCAACGCCTGCCGCTGCGCGAGCGCCGCCAGCTCCACCCCATGCACCGTCGCCTGCGCCCGCAACTCCGAAGCCCCCAGCGTCAGCACATGCTCGTCGAGCACCGCCAGCCCCCGCCGGCACGCACTCAGCACCCGCCGCGACTCCCCAGCCGCCTCCGCCCGCAGCGCCTGCGCCAGCCACCCCGTCGCGCGACCCAGCGCTGATCCCCGCCGCCGCATCCGCGCAGCAGCCCCAAGATGCCGCTCCGCCTCCTCGAACCGCCCCAACCTCAGCGCCATCCGCCCCGCCAGCAGATGCGCCAGCGGCGCCTCTGTGGACCGCAGCTCGTCCAGGTGAACGGCGGTCTCACTGGCCTGCCGCAGCAGACGACCAGATGGAGCGCTGGTCGCCGCCCGTGCCTGAAGCACCAGCAGCCGGGCATGCGCACGCCACCAGTCCCGCTGCTGCATGCCGAACAACCGATAGGCTGCCTGTGCCCGTTCGAAGGCTACCTGCATGTCCCCAGCGGCCAGCGCAGACCTCGCGGCGCTCAGCAGCAACTCGGCCTTCTGCCCTGGCTGTCCACGGATCGCGTCGAGGGCGTGGATGGCACTGTCCGCCTCTTCGAGCGCCTCGCGGGGCAACCCTGCCGCCAAGAGCACAGCGCATCGGTCCATGCTCAGGTCTGGCATGGTCGCGCCGAGGGCTCTATAGCGCTGAGCGGCCTCATCGAGGTAGGCCAGGGCCGCTGGAAGGTCACCTGCGCGGAAGGCGATCAGGCCGCGGTTGTGCCGGGCGAAGATGAACTCCAACTCCTGTCCGGCTGCGGAAAATAACTCCTCGGCGCGATCGCCATCGGCCTCCGCCCGCTCAATTGACCCCAAGGCAAGATGAATTACCGAGCGGTTGATTAGGACTCGCGCCTCCCAGAGGCTGTCATCCGCACGACGTAGGATGGCGGCGGCGAGCCGCAGGTCATCGAGTGCCTGTTGATAGCGTCCTAGGCTCCTCAGCACCGCCCCGCGTCGCATGAGCACCCGACCGGCCGTGCTTCCGCTGGCCTGTTGCACTGCGGCATCCAAGACAGCAAGCCCTGACTTGGTGTGGCCACCATAAACCAGCGTGGTTCCCAGCGTGGCTAGGGCGTCCGACTCACGGTCCTGGTTGCCTGCCATGCGAGCCAGGCGCACGGCCGCGCGCATCTCGCGGATACCCGAGCCCACGTCTCCAAAGTCGCGCAGAACTATGCCTGCTGCATGATGCGCCACCGAGGCCTCATACGGCTCCGGCCGCGAAGCCAAGAGCGCGCGTGCTTGGGCAAGTGCCTCGCTCGGCCGGGACAGCGCGAGCGGCAGCAGTGCAAGCGCTACCGGCACACGAACGTCCTGGCGCTTTCCCCCGACCATGCGTTGATGTTAGATCCTCGGCATATCTCCTGTCCGTCCCCAAGCGCGATGGAGTGCCGGTATGCCAGATGACAATGAGCAGCCCGAAGGTCCGACCACCAAGCACGATGCACAGGCCCGACTGATCGAGCAGGCGTTCGAGGCAGCAGGCATCGCGGTCTCTCGCCACCCGGGCCCGGTCTCAGAGGAGCCTGGTCAGCCCGTACTCCTATCCCAGGCTGGAGTTGGCGAGCTCGACTTTCTACACCAGACAGGAACGATCCTCGTCCGTGACGAGGACATCCCGCGTGTCCAGGGCATCATCGGCGAGGCAACAGCAGTCGACAGCCTGATCGTCGGCGTCACGGTGCTGTCGCTCGAAGGAACACGGTTCCCATCCACGGTTCAGGCGCTTAACGAGATAGATGCGCAACTCGGCATCGGCGTCGCGACCCCGAACCATGTCGTCTCTATCACCCCAGCGTCGACTTGCCCGGCTACGGAGCCTGAAGAGGTGCCTCAAGGCGCCGAGCCTGACCCGGGTGTCTGCCTGGACTGCCAGGACGGCAGCGGGGTTCTCATTCATGTGCCGGATACCGGGCTGTTGCGGGGAGCAGTGGCGTCGTATCCTTGGCTCGCCGGGGTCGAACCAGGGAACAAGGAGGACCCGTTCCCCCAGCCGCCTCCAGCTGATCCGATGGCGGCTTACACAGGTCATGGGACCTTCATCGCTGGCGTAGCGAAATGCATGGCGCCGGCCTCGCAGATCGTCGTGGAGAACATCTTCTCCTTGAGCGGGGCGCACCTGGAGTCCGAGATCATCCGGGGGTTGTATGGCGCCCTAGACCGTAGCCCTGATGTGATCTGCCTGTCAGCCGGCACGCGCACCCGGTTCGGGCTGCCACCCCTCGCATTTGAGGTCTTCCTGCGACGCCTTCGCGAGCACAAGGGCGTCGTTCTCGTCGCCGCAGCCGGCAACGACGGTGACCGGGGTCCGTTCTGGCCTGCGGCGTTCCCGGGTGTCGTGTCCGTCGGGGCGCTCGCGGCCAACTGGCGTCGCCGTGCATCATTCAGCAACTTCGGGGCCTGGGTCGACGTCTACGCGCCAGGCGAGGGGCTCATCAACGCCTTCGCAAGCGGCGACTACATCTGCAAGGAGCCACCGCACGCCGGCGAGCGGCGGACCTTCCACGGCATGGCCCGCTGGAGCGGAACTTC
>WNGD01007718.1_pt1 | contig 10109 bp, 11 predicted proteins | sample 5400671 | NCBI WGS metagenome assembly WNGD01 (sample SAMN13153369, study PRJNA577476) | soil metagenome | isolation source: 40 cm soil or saprolite under grassland replicate 2 | place: USA:California | collected 2016-06-15
CGGTTTCTTGCGCTGGCCGTTCTCTTCCTTGTAGTGCCAGACGACAAAGTTGGGGTATCCTGCGAGTTCTTGCAAGATACCCTTGGTTTCAAAGCGTTCTTTGAGGTGTGCTGCGTAGCGAACTGCTGTTTCCTGCCGTGTTCGTTCAGTGCTCATTGGGACAGTTTCCGGAACCTATTCTAACACGACGTTTCTTGTTCCTGCGTTCCTGCTTGCTGCTCGTAATTGTCAAGAACAGGTTTGACAATGGTTGAATATTTGGCGTTCCCCCAGCGAAGGTAGGAGCAAATTTCGCGTCTTGGGATACCTTGTTTGAACGCTGCAATGACTTTGTTCCTCTCCTCTTCGGGAACGTCCGGGAACAAGGTCGTATCAGGCGTTGTTTGCTCCTCTCTCCCCTGCCCGTCTGTGTCTGTTCCCGTTGCTGTTTCCGTGATTTGGAACGTTTCCGGCTGTTCCTCAGAAACGGTTGTTTGTGCCAGTAACACCCGCAACTCACTAATAAGTTCAGGGGTGAGCACAAGAGGTTGGGCTGTACTTCCAGCCTCCGCTGCAGAAAGTTTTTGTGCGTGGACATGGCGCATGGCATGGGCAACAATCAGCAGCACGATGGCGACTGAGCGTATCCAGATCAGGACTTCGACGGGAATGAATACATGAATGTAGGCTGCATCCAGGGTGAGGTTAAGAGTCTGCTGCACGCTCTCGATGTTAAGCACTATGGCGGCTGTGAACAAGAGGAGCGCGGATAACAGGCCATACAGCCAGGTCTTGACCTTCTCGCCTTCGTGCTGGTAGCGGAATGTCCGGATGATGGTCCCGGCGACGCTGGCGTCAATCGCGATGCACTGCGTCCAGGCCCACACGCGCTGCATGAACAGGTTGTCGGTTAAGACTGAGCCTTTGGTCAGGACATTAGCCATGCTGGCAATCAGCCCGAATGCCAGTAACAAGACTGACAGGCTTGAGGCAAGCTCTAAAAGGTAGAGTATGGCGGTATCGAGTTTCTCAATTGTGGTAAACTGTTTCATAGGTAGCTTCCCTTCTTTGCTACTTACCTATATTGGCAAGTACAGACTCAAGAACAAGGAGGATTTCTTTGTAGGGGTGTCTTTCGTAAAAATGTGAGGTTCGTCTGCACCATCACAGGGCCAGGCGCCACGAATATCGCCACGCCCGTCGCAAACGCATATGCCGACTCTATACCGCTGCTCGTCATCAGCAGCAGCCTACCGCGCTCCTCAACAGGCCGTCCACAGGGCAAGCTGCATGAAGTAAAAGACCAGTTAGGCGTGATGGAAGCCCTGGCAGGCTGGACACGAGCCATCGAGTTCGTTGAAGAGATTCCTACCGCCCTGCACGATGCTTTCCGTGTAATGCGCTCAGGGAGACCGCGCGCTGCTTACCTGCAGATCCCACTTGATCTTTTCTCGGTAGAAGCCGATATTGAGATTCCAGCTCCCGCAGTGGCCGCTCCAGCTCGCCCTACCGAGAAAGACATCACCGCCGTGGCCCGCCTGTTGCGAGAGTCACAACGCCCTCTGATCGTGGCCGGAGCAGGAGTCACCTCGGCCGGGGCCAACGAACAACTCGCGCACCTGGCAGAACTACTGCAAGCACCCGTGCTGCTCGGTGGCAAGAGTCATGACGTGCTCCCAACAGACCATCCACTCGTCGTTGCAACGACGAATTACACACTGCCTAGAGAACTATACGCGTTAGTCAAAGAGGCCGACGCAGCTCTTGTGGTGGGCAGTAAACTCGGTGCGGTGCGCACAGGCAATGGTTCCTTGCCGCTGCCCGCCGCCCTGGCACAGATCGATATTGACCCGGCTGAAATCGGTCGTAACTATCCTACAGTCGTGAGTGTTGTCGCCGATGCTCGCCTCGCGTTGGACGCTCTGCTGGAAGCATTGCATGACCTGCCAGGAGACCGGCCTTCACGTACCAGCGAGATAGCACTCGTTCGCGAAGCAGCGCACAGGCAGACACGCCGCGTCTTTGGCCCATCCATTGACATGCTCGATGCCGTGCGCCAGGAGACCCCGCACGAAGGAGTAATCGTCGCTGACATGACGATGCTTGGCTACGCCAGCGCAGAGTATTTACCCGTCTACGAACCGAGAACCTACATTCATCCAACCGAGTTGTGCAGCATCGGCTGCGGCCTCCCTATAGCACTTGGTGCAAAGGCCGCTGTGCCAGAGCGCCCCGTCGTTGTCCTCTGTGGCGATGGAGGCTTCTTGCTCAACGTGGGCGAGCTTGCCACGGCAGTACAGGAGAAGCTTGATACTATCATAGTGATCTTTAACGATGCCACTTATACAGCCGTCAAGAACAGGCAACAAGAACGCTTCGATGGCCGCTATATCGCAACAGACCTGCTCGCGCCCGACTACGTCGCCCTCGCCCGTGCCTTCGGAGCCTGGGGTGAGCATGCTAATGGCCCGGGTGAATTGCGCGATGCCATCAGCAGCGCGATACACCGCCATGGGACTACTTTGATCGAGGTGCCCCTGCCAACTAAGCAATAGTGGACTTGTAATTTGCGACTTTGCAGGGCAGCATTTGCGGTGGTATTTTGCAGCAGTTTTAGATTTCGGTAGTAACCCTATCAAGGGGTGATAGGAACCCGAGAAGTCAAGAGTTCTTGGAACGACCAGCGATGATCGGTCAGCCCCAGAGCCATCGCCGGAGAGCGGTGGTGATAGCGACGCACGCCATCGACAACAAGCAGCCGTAAGGCCTGATGAGCTAGATGGAAATTGTGATCGAAGAGCTGTAAGCCCACCAGCGCATCAAAGGTGGCATCCCATTTGGCAAAGGCGTGTGTTTTGCGGGTGAGGGCACTCTGCCGATCACGCAAAGCCCCGTTGAGTCGTTCGACATGCACGGTGCCAGCTGACTCCACATCCGCCCCCAGCGCGGCACGGATCTCCACCGACAAGAGCCGTCCATGCTCATCGCGATGCTTGACGGTTTGCGTCAAGGTGACCGTCTCTGGGACGACCCACCGAGGACGCCCTCGTTTGCCCGTGAGCACAGGCTTTCGATAGGTCCGCACCAGGATGCTTCGATAGCCGTGCCAGCCAGAGCTCCACCAGTGCAGTTCGCGCTGGTGGGTCCGTGCGACCGTGGCAGTCACTGCCTGCTCGATCAGGGCCTCGCTTAACGCACCGGTGGCGCAGGCGACGACGAAGCGACTGCCCCGGTCTTGCACTAGGCATCCCCAGCGTTCTCCCACATCGGGTTGGCAAGCTGCGCCCTTTTTTTCTGCACGAACGCGGCATTACTCATCGATTTCCACCTGGTTCAGGTGCAGCTCGTTGGCCAGGACCTGCGTGATGGCCGCCGCATGGGTCGCTGCCCGTTTGAGCCACACGCTGATGGTCTCGTATTGGTGCCCGGTGATCTCTTCGGCGGCACGCAAGCTGCCCCATCACATCAGGATCAACAGGGCCTGGGCCACCTCCGCAGCAGGCGTCTTCAGGTTATACATGGGGGTTCCTTCCGTTTCCCCAAAGTAGGTCTTGCAGCTGCGGCAGTGATAACGTTGTCTGCCACGATGGCTCCCATTGAGCACCACGTGGGACTGCCGACAATCGGGATTGGGACAGGGCGGCAGACGGCTCTGCTCCTGCCTCTCTGGCCTGGTCATGCGTCACCTCCGCTAGGGAGCAGTGAGTAAAGGCCGTAGATGCAGAAGGGAGCGTGTTCATCCACCCGCTGATCGGTCATCCGCTTAAACTTGATCGCCTGCCTTCTCTGTGTGAAGAGATGCCACTCGTTCAGATACAGCTCCCAGCCCTGCCTCAAGTGCAGTTCATCAGCTTCGTATGCACAATCTGACTGGCCGCTGATGAAGCCTTCATCTGCTACGTCGTAGCCCAGGAACATCCACTCCTTGGTAAGCGACGCAGGAACCGTTGGAGCCAACGAAGCCCACATCTCTTGCTCGTGCACGGGAAGGACATTTCGCAGCAGCGTGATCCCCATCACCTGATACGGACGCCCAATCGCCTCCGTGTTTTGCTGGAGGTACTCCCGTAAGTGGTGTAGGTTTTCCCACAACCCCAAATCTCTCCACTGGGTAGGGGCTCTCTTGTTTTTCTCCAGACCAAGCACCACCCTTGGCCACACGAGTGAATCGACTGAGAGGACCTTTGTGACATCGGCACGCAACAGATAGAGAGCTTTTCTCGACTCAGGCCAGGTGGCGTCCATCTGCGACCACATCTCACGAATATCGAAGCCAAGGAGCTGCTCCTCATTCTTCATGGTCTGCCTCCAACTCGGAAAAGGTTAGGAACAAATCAGCAATCATGCGTATAAGCCATTTTATCACTCCCTCACAGAGTCACTACCCACATATCGACATCCTTCTTTTTTAAGGAGACCATTCATAATTGGGAGTTGGCCAATTGCTTGAGATGTGGTGGAGACCATTCCAAAGCAAGGGCACACTGATCCCTTGCTTTGGAATGGTCTCCAATTGTTCACTACATCGTCTTCTTGCGATCTGAGCTGTCTATCCTTCATTTCAGGAAGCGACGGCACCCGCATCGACCAGTAGTGTACTTCCCGTCATCAGCATCGAGAGGTCGCTCGCACAAAAAAGGGCAACACGGGCCACATCATCGGGCATTCCGGTGCGCCTCAGCGGCAGGTGCGCGTCCAATCCCTCGCCTAAGGCATCAGGCACACCTGCCGCAGCGAGGGCCGCGCGTGCCTCTGCAATGCCAGGGGTACGAATGAGTGTCGGCGCCAACGCCAGGACACGGATGTTCTGGGGGCCGAATTCAATCGCAAGGCTCTTGGTTAAGCCTCGGACCGCGTGTTTTGACGAGACATAATGCGCAATGGCCGCTCCACCCTGGTAGCCTGCCGTCGAGGCAAGATTGATGATCACACCTCCTTTGCCAGCTTGCACCATGTGCCGCGCAGCCTCCCGGCATCCGATGAAAGTGCCACGCAGATTAATATCGAGCACCTTATCCCACATGGCGTCGGACATCTCCAGGACCGGGCTCAATGGATAGATGCCGGCGTTGTTGACCCAGATATCGATGCCGCCCAATGCATGTACCGCCTGCGTTGCCACCGCACTGATCGAGCCACTGTCCGCTACGTCAAGCAGGGTAGCGATGATTTTGACACCGTGTTGCTGCGCGATTTTCTCAGCCGCCTCCTGCGCCAACTGCTCGTCCAGGTCGCCAATCAAGACATTGGCACCTGCCTCGGCAAACCGCTCACATATAGCCAGTCCGATCCCTCGTGCTCCGCCGGTCACCACCGCGTTACGTTCCTTGAGAGAGATCAGTTCAGCAATAGACTTGCCACTGACATCGGGAATTGCCATCCCTGCCTCCTTCCCGTAGGGGTTCTAAAGAACGCCTCTGTGCTTCAAAAGCGTATATGCAGAAGAAGCCTCTGTATTGTACCACCACATGCTGCGGGTAGTGTGGTTTGCCTGTATGAAGGGCGTATTTGGAGACCATTCCAAAGCAGGGGCGCACTGAGCGCTTGCTTTGGAATGGTTTCCTCCATCGTTGTTGACCTGCACAATGAGCCACATCTCGATGAGCTTGGTCAGGTCCAGCTAGACGCCATCACCGAGGGCAATGACGGAGGCAGCCGATGTATCAACGCTCGCCTCGGTCATCGCCATGCTGCTCGCCCCCTTCGATATTGCGGATCTGGCGGAGCTTCACCCTGATTTGCTCACGCCCGACCTGGGTATAGTGTGCGGTGGTTTGGATCGAGGGCGTACCATCGGCATTGACGTGCCCCAGGTAGTAGGCCACCTCTTCCAGTGACCAGCCCTGACCGCGCAGGCGGTGTCCGAAATCGTGGCGCAGGTCATGGAAGGTAATGTCGTCGATCAATCTGGCCTCCTTGACCGAGGCCTTCAGGCGTACCTCCTGGAACCACTGGTGGATGCCGTCCTCAGTCAGCCGCCAACCATCCTCGTCTCCTACAGGCAGTGCCTGCTTGGCCCGCTGCGAGGTGAATACGTAGGCTGACCCACCTTTGCGCTCGCCTTTTTCCAGGTAGGCATGCAGCGGGCCACGCGCCTCGTTTAAGAGATCGAGGTCGCGGTAGGTCTCGCGCTTGTGTCCCGCACGGATCCAGCCAACTTTCGGCCCCACATGCGTATTACGCACCAGCAGATGCGACACATCCGAAATCCGCAGGCCCGCGTAGTATCCAAGCGCGAAGATGGCCGCCCCGCGCAGGTCGCCCGGGGTAACTTGACCGCGCCTGACGGTGGGATTGGTGGCGCGCTCGACGACGTTCTTGAGCGCGAGGCGCTGCTCCGGCGACAGCTGCCTGGGTGGGCGGGCCGCCATACGCGGGATGGTGATGCCCCGCACTGGGTTTACGGCCAGCGCGCCCTGCTCGATCAACCAGTCCGCAAAGCCGGAGAGGGACACCTTCATGCGGGAGAGGGTGGTCGGTGCGTAGCGCAGGGGACGCTCGGATCCCCGCAGGAGCGTCCCCTTGCCCTCCTGTTCCGCCCTTGAGAGCGGCTTTTTCTCGGCCTTCTTGGCATCGAAGTACGTCTTCAGCGCGATGCGCGTCATGTCAGCAGGGTGGAACTGGTCGCGGCCAGCTTGCCTGGGTAGCCAGTGCGCAAAATCCAGCAGGATGCGCGTAGGCATCCAGCGTCTGCGGATCTTTGGTGGCCAGGACGTCCGTCAGGTATGCCTCTACCCAGTCGTGGCTCCCCTGATCGGGCAAGTGGATGATAGCCACGGTTCCCTTGGGCACGAGCCAGGCAATGCGTCCTTGAAGAGTTCCCTCCAGAGCCATATAATGAGAGCAACACTCAAAGAGGAGGGAAACACGATGGCAGATCAGCAGCACCTCGCTGTTCTCAAGCAAGGAGTCGCGGCGTGGAATGCATGGAGAAGACAGCATCTTGAGATCCCCCCGATCTCAGTGAGGCTGATCTGAGTGGGGCCGACTTGAGGCATGCCAACCTCATGCGAGCCAACCTGAGCCATGCCTATCTGAGCGAGGCGAGTCTGGAGGAGGCCAATCTCCGAGATGCCGACCTGACTGGAGCCAATCTCCGAGAGGTCCTCCTCTTACGAGCTGATCTCAGACAGGCGAGTTTCAGCCATGCCAATTTGATCGGAGCGCAGCTCAATGGAGCCCAACTGGGTGGCGCAGAGTTTCGTGGGGCCGACCTCAGTGGAGGTAGCCTCAGTCGGACCGGCCTCCACGAGACGGACTTCAGCGAGGCGAACCGAAGCCTGGTGGTCATCACCAGAAAGTGGTAACCGCCACCTCAAGCGTTCCCACCAGAAAGGAGACGAGAGCCGTTTCGTGAAGAGAGCAGGAGCAAGGAGAGAACGATGGAAGCGGAACAGCGACGCGCGGCCAAAGAGCAGATGATTGCCCTTATGCAAACAGGTCATCGGTGGCAAGAGGCTTCTGCCCAAGCCGGTCTCCAGGTCAGTCGTTCGACGGCCTATCGGCTGCTGCGCCAGGTGCGGAGCCGTGGGAAAGCTGCTTTCGAGGATGGAAGACACGGGCACCCTGCCAAGCTGCGAACGGACGAGCGGGCCTAGCTGGAAACCTACTGCCACACGTCGCCTGGCACGCCAAGCCGTGTGATGCAGACGGCCTTCCAGGAACGATTCGGCATCCAGATCAGTCATGGCTATCTGAACCAGGTCCGTGCCAGTCTCGGCCTAGGAAGCCGCACCCACGAGGTGGAGAAAAAAAACGCGATTCGTCCCTGCCCAGTGAACCCCAGCGGCAAGAGGATGCAGGGGGATTGCTCCTGGTTGCGGCAGCCGAGGCGTCTGGTCTGCTCTCCACGCTGGAAACCGCCGTGTCTGCGTGTACTCCTCGTGCCGATTCGCGCCTGGCGCATCTTTCAGCGCGGTCTCGTCACATGCTGGTGCGAACCCTGCTCTTTCTCGGGGCGGTCGGACTGGATTGTACCTGGGATCTGCGCAGCTACACGGGTGATGGGCTGGGCGTGCTCACGGGCAGACCTCGGGCCTATGGATATTTCCACACCGAACGCTTCCTCTCACAGATCGCTCAAGCGAACGGAGCCGACACCTTCACCGATGGGCTTGCACAGTGGACAGCGCGCCTGTGGAACCCACCAACCGCTCCAACACAAGAGGTGGAGCGTCTCTACTTCATCGATGGGCACCGCAAGCCTGTCTACGCTGACTCGTTGATCCTGCGCGGGCTGATTGGGAACTCAGGCAAGATTCTTGGCTGTCGTGCCCTGGTGCTTCTGCACGATGAGCAGGGTCATCCCCGGCTCGCCACCACCCATCGAGGCGACCAGCACTTGACGGTGGGTGTGCCTGCGATCCTGACCCGAGATGTCCAGGCGACGGGAAAAGCGGCGCAGGCGCGGATCATCGTGGATCGTGAAGGGATGGCAGCTCAGTTCCTGGCGGACCTCGTCGCTGCGGGCCGAACGGTGGTGACGGTGTTGCGCACGGATCAATACGAGGGGCTCTCGTCCTTCACCGAGGTGGGAGCTTTCGTCCCATTGGAACACGACCGGCAAGGCAAGCTCATCAGCGAGGTAGCAGCAGCCTGCTTTGCCTTACCGCTTCCAGATCAACCTGGGGCATCCCTTCCGTTGCAGGTGGCGCACGTCGCGTGATCTGCGTCGTCAGGTTCCCTGCAAGCCTGAGGAAGAGCCTGCGCGTCGCTGGGATGCTGACCTGGATCTCCTGAAACAGGCGTGGTGGGAAGACGACTGGCAGGCCTCTCCTACGCCGGTTCCTCCCACCACGCCCAAGTTGATCCCCATCGTGACGACAGCTGCTACGGCCGATGCGGTGACGCTGCACAGACGTATGGTCGAGGGTGGCCCGCCCAAGAAAATATCATCCGCGATTACTTGCTGGCCTTGGGCCTGGACACGAACCGCGGGTATGCGAAGACAGCAGTCGTCAACTCGGAGGTAGCGAAGCGACGCACCGCTCTCGAGCAGCGACTGGCAACCCTCCGGAGCTGGACAGAGTCGGCACGCGTACGCTACCAGCACGCTACGGCGCTCTCTGATCGGCTCAGGAAACAGGCCAAGGCCCGTGGGGAGACCCTCTACCGTGGCCTCAATGAGCGTATGTTTGCCCTAGAGGAAGCGAGCGCAAAGCCACGATTGATGCTGAACTGCAAGGGCTGTGGCAACGTATCTACCGGGTCGAGGCCAGGCAAGACCAGGATTGGCGCAAGCAGGAACGAGACTCTCGCGAGCAGCGTGAGGTGCTGCGGGCACTGGAGGACCTGGCCTGCAAGGAACGGGAGATGTTTGAGTTGGACAATCGCAAAGATCAGGTCATGACCGGATGTCTGGTCGCACTGGTGAATTTGGTGATGTGGACGCGCGACCAGTATTTCCCTTTCACCTATGCGCACGCTACATGGAAACGTTTTGCACCCTTTTTTCACCTTCCAGGGCGGGTGACACGAGGACCCAGAGCGGTGTCAGTCGAGTTGCGTCCCTTCAACGATCGCCAACTCAACCACGATCTCGTCGCGCTGTGTGAGCGGGTCAACCAAGCCTCTCTCCAGTTGCCAGATGGGAGGCAACTCCTCTTCTCGGTGTCTCCCTTATTTGATCGGCAAAAGCGTCGACAAGACTGCGCGCTTGCAAGCACGGAAGGATAGCTAGACAAGGATTCTCAGAGGTGCTACACTCCTGCTGACATCTGCATGTTGGCTGGCTGCACATCGGTTGACCATCGCGGTGTGCTGCCTGGCAGCTTTGGAGTAGGATAGCACGGAGAGAGACATGTCCGAGATTGGGCAAACCTATCATGCCTTCTGGGCGAGTTTACTCCCACAGTCGAACCGCCAAACGGGTTTCTCATTGCGAAGTCCGACCCGACGCTCCTCTGTCGAGTACTGCCGCGTCGGGCTGTGCTTCCACTATCGTCTGGAGTATGACACTCCCAATGCGCTCGTCGAATTTGCGCTCCTGCGCAGTGATGGCGAGCAGATCTACCACAGCCTTGTTCGTCGACGCAAGCAGATCAACGACGCTTTTGGTGGGTCATTGCTCTGGCTGCGAGACGCGCACAGCTCAGAGCATCCCTGGCCATACCATGCCATTGCCTGGACGA
>WNGD01007719.1_pt1 | contig 10108 bp, 7 predicted proteins | sample 5400671 | NCBI WGS metagenome assembly WNGD01 (sample SAMN13153369, study PRJNA577476) | soil metagenome | isolation source: 40 cm soil or saprolite under grassland replicate 2 | place: USA:California | collected 2016-06-15
ATCATAGGTAGGAATCTGAGATCCGTCAAGGCGAGGAGACTGCCCAAGCAGTCACCCATAATACGCGAGTTAGTTTATGCGCCGCTGGCCATTGATCATTGGCGATGCCCTGCCGATATGTTAATCTAAATCATCTTCAGAGAAGTGTTGACGCGGTGCCTACAAGAAGACGAAACTCCCGCTAGGAATTCGACAAGCTGATTCATATAGATCGGAGGGGTGGGTGAGCGGTTGAAACCACCGGTCTTGAAAACCGGCGTCCACTTCGTGGACCGCGAGTTCGAATCTCGCCCCCTCCGCCATTTCAATTTAGCCAGGGCGCACTTACGGAAGGATGTTGATTTGAATCCCCCAGGTCGGCCTTGTTTCGAGCCATGGTAAGGATTAGTGTCTTTGTATACCGACGATTGAGGTCATGGAAAAGCGCCAGCAACAGTTCTCCATCGGCTACTTTATTTTAGCGATCCTGATCATTTTCGGTCTGCAGACGTATTTCGCTGCGCCCCCGGTCGAAACCCTCAACTACAGCGAGTTTAAAAATTTAGTAGCGAAAGGGCAGGTTTCAAATCTCGTCCTCGGCGAAAAGGCCATCCGCGGTGAAATCAAACCGGAAGCGGTCAAAACCGCGGTTTCCCCCGAGCGGCTTAAATCTTTGGGCAATGAGTTCAAGGAAGGGAAGAAGGCTTTGCCGTTTGTCGTCGTCCGGGTTGAGGATCCCGAGTTAGTATCCGACCTGCAAAAGTCCGGCATCGCCTTCAAGGGCGAGGTAACTAGCGATTGGGTACCCACAGTGCTGTCTTGGGTCGTACCCGTGGTGCTCTTTTTTCTCCTGTGGAATTACCTTTTCAAAAAAATGGGCTCCGGCGCCGGCGGTTTGATGCAAATTGGTAAGAGCAAGGCCAAGGTCTATATCGAAAAAAAGACCGGAGTAACGTTCAATGACGTCGCGGGAATCGATGAGGCGGAAGAAGAGCTTGTGGAAGTCGTCGAGTTTCTCAAGACTCCGCAAAAGTATCAGCGGTTGGGTGGACGTATACCTAAAGGTGTTCTTTTAATTGGTCCGCCGGGCACCGGTAAGACGCTGCTCGCTCGAGCGGTCGCGGGCGAAGCCGGGGTGCCGTTTTTCAGCATCTCCGGATCGGACTTCGTCGAAATGTTCGTGGGCGTGGGCGCGGCGCGAGTGAGAGATCTTTTCAGCCAGGCGGTTGAACACGCGCCCAGCATCATTTTCATCGACGAGCTGGACGCGCTGGGTAAAGCCAGAGGAATGAACCTGTTGGCGAGCCATGATGAGCGGGAGCAAACGCTCAATCAGTTGCTGGCGGAAATGGATGGTTTTAATCCGAACCAGGGCGTCATTATCATGGCCGCGACGAACCGGCCGGAGATTCTCGATGCCGCGTTGCTGCGCCCAGGGAGATTCGACCGGCAAGTGTTGGTCGACCGTCCCGACGTCAAAGGGCGAGAGAAAATTCTCCGCCTGCACGCCAAAAAGATCAAATTGGCAGCGGCCGTGGACCTTGCCCAGATTGCCGCGAAGACTCCGGGTTTTGTAGGCGCGGATCTCGCCAACATTGTAAACGAGGCGGCTCTTCTTGCGGCGAGGCAAGGAAAGGATGCCGTGGAGGCGGCGGACTTTGATGAGGCGATCGAGCGGGTGATTGCAGGCTTACAGAAAAAAAGCCGCGTCATGAACCCACGGGAGAAGAAGACCGTGGCCTATCACGAGTCGGGTCATGCTCTCGTTGCCGAATTGGTCCCGGGTACCGACCCGGTGTCCAAGATAACGATCATTCCTAGGGGAGTTGCCGCTCTAGGGTACACACAGCAGCTTCCCACGGAGGATCGCTATCTCATGACCCGTTCCGAACTGTTGGCTCGGATCTACGTCCTGCTGGGCGGCCGTGTGGCTGAGGAAATGATCTTCGGCGATATCTCTACCGGGGCTCAGAATGATCTGCAAAAAGCAACCGAGATTGCCAGGACAATGGTCACGCAGTTCGGCATGAGCGAGCGGCTGGGTCTTGTGGCTCTCGAAGGCCAGCGCACGCCGTTGTTTTTGCCGGGCGCTGGTCACCCCTCTAAGGAATACAGCGAGGAGACGGCTCGAATTATCGATGAGGAAATCAAGAAGGTGCTGTCCGAAGCGCATGCCAAAGTCCGTGAATGCTTACGGTCACACCGGGAAGCTTTAGAGGAGCTCGCCAAACTGCTGCTCGAAAAGGAAGTGGTGGACCGGCCACAACTCCAGGCGATACTGAAAAAGCGAAGCGCTGACGGCGGGCTAGGGGCTGAACCAACGGACGACGATGGCCAGAGACCGGCAACGGTTGATCACAAGAGCTAACAGCCTGCTGCATTTTTGCAGTGGCATTATGGTTCTCTGTCTTTCGCAGATGTCGTTTTTTCCTCATTCAAACTGCTGATTTTCGCGTTTCGATTTTACAGCAGCGCTAATATATGATTCGACTTCTCGTGCGATAGCATTTGCTGCCTTGTCGCCTAACGCTATTGGCGGACATTGCGCTGTCGAGCGAAAACGTTGTATGAGTCTTCGTTGTTCGAGGGCGATTCTGATCTTTTTTTTGCGCTCATAAAATCTCAAAGTTGCGCGAAACTTCTAGGGCAATTTGGTTTGTAACGTGAAAGAAATCACACATGTCTATTTTAAAGGTTGAAGGGCTGAGCAAGTCTTACAAAGACGTCAAAGCCCTGGACAACGTCAACTTCGAATTCGAAAAGGGGATCCTTGCCTTCCTCGGTCCGTCCGGCTGCGGCAAGACAACACTGTTAAGGTCCATTGCCGGCCTTGAAATTCCAGATGCGGGCTCCGTCTTCATTGCAGACAAAATTCAGACCTCGATCGAGAAAGGCATCTTAGTGCCGCCTTACGCTAGAGCAATCGGTTTTGTGTTTCAAAATTATGCGCTCTGGCCGCACATGACGGTCTTCAGCAATATCGCATTTGGGCTCAAGCTCCGAAGGTTAGCGGGCGCGGAGATCAAGCGCAAGGTTTTGGCCGCGTTGGAATTAGTCGGACTTCAGGGCAGGGAAAATCGCTTTCCTTCCCAACTGAGTGGCGGACAACAACAGAGGGTCGCGTTGGCGCGCAGCCTGGCATTGGAGCCGAGATTGATTTTGCTGGATGAGCCATTGAGCAACCTGGACGCCAAACTCCGCGAGGAAATGCGAGTGGAGCTGAAAAAGCTGATCCGAAAAATCGGCATCAGCGCGCTATACGTGACACACGACCAAGAGGAGGCTTTTGTCATCTCGGACCGGGTGATCGTCATGGAACGGGGAAAAATCTTGCAATACGACACGCCGGACGAAATCTATAGTCGGCCTGCAGATCCGTTTGTGGCGTCTTTTATCGGACACTCAACATTGATTGATGGTACGATCATTAGAGTCGATGGTGAAGACTGCATCGTCACCATTGCGGATTTCAATAATGCCGCTTTGATTTGCCCGACACCGAAAGACGGGCTGCCGGGAGGCCCCTGCAGCGTGGTGATCCGCAATACCGAGATCAAGTTGAGCACCGAGAAGTTTGGAAGCGACACGGTCAACGTCATGGAAGGATTTATGACCAGCCGGGAATATCGCGGAGGTTTGACCGATCATCGGGTTCGAGTGGGATCGAGAGAAATCGTTGTCACCTCGCATCGGTTGTGTCCCATGATCCATGTCGATGGCGATGGCGGTAATATTTTTCTGCATGTCGATAAATCGGCCATCAGCTTAATCGTTCATCACAAGGACTCAGGATCATGGTCCGCGAAAACCTGAGACTTCCCCGCCCGCTCTAAGGAGAGCTGCAACGGCTACCTGGAAATCAATCAAGCTGGTTTCTCGCCAGGGTACCCTCATCCCTCTCTTCGGAAGCGTTCTAACCGGCGGAGCGATCGTTCTCCCGATCGCAATCGTCCTATTTCGTAGTATCACCACCGCTAAGCTGGGGACCTTTGTCGGTTTTACCGGAGAGAACTACTTCCGGGTGTTTGCGGACCGGGACATTTGGCTGATGCTTAACAACTCGATGGTGTACGCGGCTGGCGCGGCCGCCCTTGGCACGGGGTTGGGAGCGCTGCTGGCGTGGATCGTTGCGCGAACCAATACGCCAGGAAGGGCGCTCGTCGAGCTGATGCCGCTCTATCCTATTCTTATGCCGCCGATCATGAAGAATATCGCTTGGATTCTCCTCTTGGCTCCGAAGTCCGGTATCTTGAACAATATGCTCCAGCAATACTTCGGCATCGAGCTACAGGTTTTTAACGCCTTCAGTCTCGCCGGTATGATTTGGGTTTTCGGTCTCGCCTGTGTTCCCCTCGGTTATCTCTTTTTACTCCCAATCTTTCTCTCCTTCGATCCGTCACTGGAGGAAAGCGCCTATATCGCCGGCAGCAAACCTCTGAACACGATGTTCCGAATCACGTTCCCGCTCGCTATCCCGGCCTTGTTGTCGGCCTTTGTTCTGAACTTTCTCCGAGCGCTTCGCTCGTTTGAAACTCCCGTGCTTCAGGGAACGCCGGCCGGTATTAAAGTCTTCGTCAATCGTGTTTATGATTCTGTTGCCTTGGAGTTCAATACCGGGCTCGCAACGGCGTACAGCATGGTGCTGGTCGTCCTATCCGTTATAACTCTGCTTTTCTACGTCCGAGCCACGCGGTTTTCCGAGCGCTACGCGACGATAACCGGCAAGGGATATAGGGTTAAGGTGGTTGACATCGGAAAGTGGAAATACGTGACGTTTCTAGCGGTATTAGGCTACTTTCTTGTCGGCATCGCGATTCCCTTTGTGGTTTTGATTGTTGTTTCCATGATCCCTTACTTTGACTATGACACTTTCATGAAATTCCCATCCAATATCGTCTTTTCTAACTACTATACAGTGATTCACCACCCGAGTTTCGTCACGGGGTTGTACAACTCCCTTGTCCTGTCCACGCTGATAGCTATTGTAACTGTATTTGCCGGTATCGTCATGGCTTTCACGATTTACCGGACCAGAACGTACGGGGCCAAGGTTTTTGAATTTATTGGTACGCTTCCTTTGGCTTTTCCGCCGTTGGTCCTGTCAGTGGGGCTAGTGATTATCTTTCTCGGAACCCCTTTGTACAATACTCTCTGGGCGCTCGGACTCGGCTTGTTTGTTGCCTATTTCCCTTACGCTTTCAGGAATGCGTCCGGTTCCATCGTCAATATTCACAAAGAACTAGATGAGGCGGCCTGGGTACACGGAGCGAAGTGGCGACATGTATTTTTTAAGATAACTCTGCCGATTTTGAAGCCATCGGTGGGTGGAGCGCTCTTCTATATCTTCGTTGAGGCGATCCGTAATGTCGACGTCGCTGTCCTTCTCGTGTCCCCGGGACATGAATACGGGCCAGTAACGCTGTTCGAATATTTTAGAGTGGGCCAGTGGGCCGAAGCTGCCGCAGGCGGTGTCATTTATCTTGTCATTTTGATTGTGGCCGTGACCGTTGCCAAGGTTGCATTCAATATCAAATTTAGTCTATGAGAAGAAATTCCTTCGAGACGAAATTCATAAAGGGGGTCATGAGGATGACAAAAAAGAATTTGACGATTGGTGCGGTTGTTTTTCTAGGAGTGTTGTCCGCTTTGCAAGGGGGGCAGGGGGCTGAGACCAAAGATAAGGAAACGGTTCAAAAAGCGACCGAAAAAAAAGTGGCACCTAAAGCGGCTGCCGATGCCACTGCGGCTGCTGCCCAGGCATTTGAAAAGGTCAGCAAAGAGCTTTATCCAAAGGCCAAGCAGGAAGGCAACTTGATCATCTATTCCGTGTGGGATGTGGAGCACCTTCGCGCCATCACGGATGCTTTTATGAAGAAGTATCCCGGCATCAAAGCAACCTACTGGCAGGGAACAAATCCAAATATTGTTACTAGAGTGTTGACGGAGTTCCAGGGCGGGCAATCGAGCTTCGATGTCGTGCTTTCCGACAATGCGCCTCCAGTCATTCGGGCTGCCGGAGCGATCGCGCCCTATGAGACAGTCCAAAAGGATGTTTTGTATATCCATGACCCGACCCTGGCTACCGTTAGTCTGCAGATCCAAGCATTGACCTATAACACGAAAAAGATCAAACCGCCGGATCTACCTAAGAGCTGGGAAGAGGTTGCTAACCCCAAATATAAGGGAATGGTGGCGTTGGACGATCCGATGAGGGCGGGGCCGCTCAGCTCAATGCTGGCGGGTCTGAAGGAACAGTGGAAAGACGATACACGGTTCAACAACTTTGTTAAGGGATTGAAGGCGCTGAACGTGCCGGTTCACAAAAGTACGAGCGCGATGTTTCGTTTGGTGATTGCCGGGGAATACGCGATCTGCATGCCCGCTCTCCTTCATGATGTCATGGAAGAAAAGGAAAAGGGAACCCCGATTGATTACATAAAAACGGTCCCGCCGGTTGTGTTCCCGCGCCAAGCAGGAATCTATGTCAAAGCGCCAGATCCAAATGCAGCGAAGCTGTTTGCCGAGTGGCTGATCTCAGTCGAAGGTCAGAAGGTGATCGACTCCGTGGGCCGAGAATCCTCGCGCCGGGATTTCGAATCTAAGACTTCGATCCAGCATGCGTTTCCCAAAGGCACCAAGCCGATCCCCGTCAATGATAAGCTCTTTCTGGAAGATCCGAAGAAGTGGCTTGACACTTACGTAAAGCCCATTTGGGAAGGCTAGACGTCGAAAAAGCCGGCTGAGTCTCTGATAGCCAACCCGGAATGGGGAGTGCGTCGGGGCGATTCTCAGAGACTTGCCTTCACCCGACTTACGAGAAATTTGACGGCGCCGACCGTTTGGTTTCCGACAAAACGTAGACCTAAAATCACGAGCCGCTCTTGTCGTAGGTTCGAGTATTTCGGGCTCGGCATTGTGGAAAATTCACCTTCGGTGTGTTACTTTCAAAAACCTACAGGGGAAAAAGCTTCACGACCAGGTATGGGCACCTGACCCCGAAACAGCAGAAACATTCTAGCCGGAAACGTTAGACAGACTGAAGCCAGCTTTGTTACGGAGAGATGGCCGAGTGGTCTAAGGCGCACGCCTGCTAAGCGTGTGTACCCCAAAAGGGTACCGAGGGTTCAAATCCCTCTCTCTCCGCCAGCTTCTTTTAAAATTGCAGATTTCATTTCAAATGTTAGAGTTGGGATCTGAAATCTGGAACCTGAGAGTAACGCGCCCGTAGCTCAATTGGACAGAGCACCAGACTACGGATCTGGGGGTTGGGGGTTCAAATCCCTCCGGGCGCGCCAGATATCAAGAAGTTGCCTCATATAATCTAAAGTCATTTCTCGGCGGTGTGTCCAAAATGTGTCCATGGATACCGCCTTATTTCCCCGACTAAGAACCGACGTTGAAAGGAGCCCTGAGTCGATGACTGACGAGGAGATCCGAAACCTTATCCTAATGAAATCCGAGGGTCCGAATCTCGACTACAAGGCTGGCTTTGCGTGGACAAAGGACAACCGAGATAAAAAATACGAGCTGATCCGTGATCTGATGGCGTTGTCCAACACGAAGGACGGCGGCCGTGTGATCTTCGGAGTACGAGATGAGGACCTCTCTTTCGTCGGTGTTCCGTCCGAGGTCTACGAATCTGCTGACCCAAGCAATGTGGTCCAGATGCTCCATGACAATGCTGCACCAAAGGTCAGGTGCGCCGTCTTCAAGCGTGAGATTGACGGCAAGCGCGCTGTTGTGTTTGACGTGGCCGAGTTCGACGAGACACCAACGGTTTGCACGAACACTATCCTCAGTAGCGACGGCGCGAAGCGCACGATCCTACGCGAGGGTGCCGTCTGCGTCAGAACAGGAGCGGCAACAACCCAGGAGGTATCATCTGCCGACGATATGCGGGCGCTCATCTCACGCGGAGTCACACGGAAGTCCGATGAACTCCTCCGCTCAATTCGCGATCTACTGACAGGCAAGCCTGTCAGCGTCGGTGCCGAATCCGCTGCCGCATTCGCTGAGGAGATTCGAGAGGCAGAAGAGTTTCTCCACAGTAAGCTTGGTGCCGGGTTGAAGTCAGGGCACTTTGAGGTCATGGCTCACCCAACGATACATGATCCAAAGCGGATCCAGTCGCTTCCCGAAGTGCAGGCGACATTACCTGCGAGCGAGGTAGCGCTCAGAGGTTGGAATTTTCCGCATACTGACAAGAGCAACGCGACTCCCTTCGGTCAGGGATTTCAGTCGGCAACTATTCGGGACCGCTCCGTTGAGGGCTTTCGGTTGTACCAGTCCGGGTTGTTTCTGTGGAGACGCACGTACTGGGAGGATGTTCAAGACAAACGTGGTGACAAAGGACAGCGTCTCCTCTCGTTCCCCTCTGCAATATACTTCTTTACGGAGTTCTTCATTTTCTTTTCGCGCCTATACGAACGCATCGCGCCCGATGTCGCGGTTCAGTCCGTGTGAAGCTGACAGGATGCAACGGACGCGAGCTAGCATCGTTTGACCAGCAGATCCCGTTCTTCGAAGGTCACATCTCACGCGAGGACACGATAACCCAAGAACGGGAAATCCAAGTTGTTGAACTCCGTGCCTCGCACCTCGACATCGCTCGGGAGACGGTGAAACACGTCTTCCACGTCTTTGACTGGCTTGACGTGACCGACGGCACAAACATTCACTGGCAGCAAAAGCTCATCAAGCGGCAATTCTGATTGGAGACGCTACGGTGCCGGACAACTCCCAAGAAATAAGAGCTGGAACATGGATCTGACGGTTGCCCTAAATATTTTGACGGATGCTCTCGCTCGTTGTCGCAACGAGGATATGCGCACCGTCGAAGTCTTTCCGGCCTTGGATGCGCTCGCTTTAAACGCAACCGCTCAATGGCCGTTTGAACAATTTCGCAAGGCCCTTGAACAGTGACAACGAAGAAGGCCGGTGGCAGAATCTCAACGCTTCCCTAAACGCCGTGAGGTTGCTCTGTTGGGCGACTCGGTTGAACTGCCACCTGCCCAAAACACCAATTATGAGGCCGTACAAGCTGTAGGAGCCGCCAAACAAGATCCGATATCACTCCATGAGGCCGAAAGCTGGTTACCGATGTTGGTGTTCTTGATGGTGACCCAGAAAACGAATACCACCAGAAGCACGATCAAAGCATACTCAACAAGCCCTTGGCCGTCCTCCTCGATCATAAGCCTTTTTAAGAGTTGCATTTTATTTTCACCTCCTTTCCTTGAGCCGTGGGGTGCTCGCCGATCACACGCTAACCGTTTCACCTTAGCTTTCGTGGGCTACGGAAACGGTGACAATGGGATTTGGTCGATGGCCGTCACCGAGTTGATGTTGGTTGCTAGAACTGTAAGTCGTATTCCTTCGCCTCGCTACTCTTGCACTTGCAAATGCCGTTGTTGGTGCGCGTGGAGCCCATGTAAAAGCACTGCATGACGGTGTGTGGTCCTCGTATAAATCCCATGCCCTGAAACCGCCCGCTATCCGAAACGCGCCAACCGTAGCCGGAAGCGTTGGCGGTTGCGCTGCCGGTTGCAGTTCCATCCGGACCATACGCCGTTCCAAACGCCCTTCCAAAGGCTTGGCTGTAGCCATAGGAAAAGCTCCGTTCGTCCACGCTGGTAAACTCCCCGGTCAACACTTCGCTGCTGTCGGGCCTAGCGACTTTGACGTTGCCCTTCATGCGGCTGGTGAAACTGTACTCACCTTTGAGCACTTCTCCGACTAGGGCGTAAATGGTTATGGCATGGGGTGTCATGTCGGCGCAAGAGATAACAAACCCGAGCAACAGGATTGCGGCGCAGATTTTCATGGTTTCACCTTATGGCAAATGGTAACCCACTTCGAGTAAACACCCAAGGTAAATCTTTTCACCTCCTCCCGCGTGCGAACCTGGGCAAACCCCCGATCCTCACCCCTCCCCCTAGGGCGTCTCAGTGAGCGCAGCTTGTGCCCATCGCCTGTGCCCACAATGGCACCATGTCACATGGAAGGGCAGAGAAGAACGGTGGCTCTTCGCTGCTTGTTTTCCATTTCGTTTCTTGCAATTGTGCGTCAGAGCTAACTACGGATCTGGGGGTTGGGGGTTCAAATCCCTCCGGGCGCGCCATGTTTTTCA
>WNGD01015640.1_pt1 | contig 10107 bp, 8 predicted proteins | sample 5400671 | NCBI WGS metagenome assembly WNGD01 (sample SAMN13153369, study PRJNA577476) | soil metagenome | isolation source: 40 cm soil or saprolite under grassland replicate 2 | place: USA:California | collected 2016-06-15
CCGATGTGTTCAAAGTCATCGCTAGAAATCCAGTCGTCTGGGTTGTAGCTTGCGCGTACGCGTGCACCGGCGCAGTTCGCCAAGGCATCGACCAATGGTTCCCGCTTTTCATGCGCGAAGTGCACCACGTCAATTTTCAGTCTGCGCAATTTCAAATACTCGCCGCCTCAATCCCGTTCGTAGCGTCCGCTGGTTCGCTGATTTCGGGTTTCGTTTCAGATAAACTCTTTGACGGACGCCGCGCGCCTGTTGCGGCGTTTCTCTATTTCCTGGAGAGCGGGATCATTCTTGCAGCCGCGCAGTTCCACTCGGTCAATGCCGCCATCTTTTTCCTGGTTCTGATTTCGCTCACAGCAAACTCCACGCACTCGATTCTCGGAACCGCGGCCGCGATGGACATCGGCGGAGCGAAAATGGCAGGCTCTGCTGCAGGCGTGATCGATTCTTTTCAATATTTTGGCGGAAGTTTCGCGGGTTACTTTCTTGGCGCGCTCCTCGATCGAAGCTGGGGCAACTATTTTTATTTCATGGCTCCATTCGGCATCATCGGCGGCATGTTAATGTTGTCGATCCTCGGTCGTATCACACTAACCAAGCAAGCCCAGGCGGTGGCGCCCAGTGTAACCGCAAACTCCTGATCGAGGATGTTAATTGTTTACATTTCACCCAGCCCCTTCTACGCGATTTGCCTCGTAGCAAAATGAAGACTGACCTCGCTTGTCATTCCTAATGTGAAAGTGACTGTCTGGTGGAGATGAATCAGGACTTGGTAGAGCGAGTAAAACGTCTCGAGAAGCGTAACAGGCTTCTGTTTGGATTTCTCCTGCTAATGGCAGCGGTATTCGTGGTGCTGCTCTGTTATGATTTTAAGAATGGCTGGATTCTCAAACGGCCTGAGAAGCTTGCTGTGGACTCGGTGAAAGTTGATACGCTCGTTGCCGGATCGATAGAAGTTATCGGTGATTCTGGGAAGAACTCCATATCGCTCGGAGCAACGCGCGACGGCTGAGCGATCCTCTCCTTTCGGGACCTTAACGGAATTCAGAAAGCAGTCTTGTTGCTAACGCCAAGTGGGAAACCATCGCTCAATTTCTTTGGCGACAAAGATGCCAGGCTAAGTCTCGGCGTGGTCGACTCTCCAAGCGGCAGCGGCGAGGAATTCTCACTGCATATAAAAGACACAAATAATAACGTGGTACCCTGACGTAGTGAATTCCTTATTAGCTCACACCACAGGCAACACGCGTCCGCTCACTTCGCCGAAGCCAATGCGATAACCGTCGCCCTGGCACCAGCCGGTGATGGTAAGGGTGTCGCCGTTTTCGAGCCATTTGCGCATTTCGCCATTCGGGAGTTTAAATGGATTCGCGCCGCGCCAGGTCAACTCCAACATGCAACCGCGCGATTCTTCTGTCGCGCCGCTGATGGTGCCGCTGGCAAGTAAATCGCCGGGTTCGAGGTTGCAACCGTTCACGGTGTGATGAGCAAGTTGCTGCGCGATGCTCCAGTAAAGATTTTGGAAATTTGTGCACGTAATCACATGCGGCGCGTCCATCGACGAAGTTTGCAGATGCGCTTCGAGTCGAATATCGAACGTGAAATCGTTTTTCCAACGTAGATACGGGAGCGGTTCAGGGTCCTGTCGTGGCAGTGATTTACGGAACGGGTCGAGCGCTTCCAGCGTGACGACCCATGGCGAAATACTGGTGCAGAAGTTCTTGGCCAGAAACGGGCCGAGCGGCTGATATTCCCACGCCTGAATATCGCGCGCACTCCAGTCATTCATCAGGACAAAGCCGAAGATGTGATCGATCGCGCGGTCGATCGGCACCGGTTCGCCCAACGAATTGCCTGGGCCGATCAGGAACGCCATTTCCAGTTCGTAATCGAGACTTTTCGTCGGACCAAAAATCGGCGCGGATGCGTCTGGTGGTTTGATTTGCCCTTGCGGCCGGCGCACATCAGTCCTGCTGATCACAACCGAGCTGGCGCGTCCGTGATACGCCACGGGCAACCATTTCCAGTTCGGCATCAGAGCGTTCTCCGGTCCGCGCAACATGGTGCCGACGTTGTGCGCGTGGTGATACGATGAATAAAAATCGGTGTAATTGCCAATGCGCGCCGGCAGTTTCATCACTACATCTTTTTGTGAGTGAAAAACTTTTTCGCGCAGCCGCACGTCATCGCGCAGCGTTGGCGTCTCAGCGGAAAGGAGATGTTGAAGAATCTCGCGTGTCTTTCGCCACGCCGGCCGGCCTAGCGCGAGAAATGCGTTCAGCGAATCCTCGGAGAATATCTTTCGGTCCTGAAACTCCGACGACCGGAAATGACCGAGCTCTTCCAGCACGGGAAGATCGACAATCAAATCGCCGATGGCGACTCCTACGCGTGTGGCTCCATCGTGCGGCTTGAAAACGCCAAACGGAAGGTTCTCCATCGGAAAGTGCGAATTTTTTGCGATCTCGACGAACGAACGAAGAGCCATGCTTATGATTTAATCACGAAGATCACAGAGGACACGAAGAGTTATTTTAATTTTCCTTTTTCAAGAGCTTCGTGATCTTCATGTCCTTCGTGGTGATTTAAACAAGTCCGAGAGCGCGCAGATCGTCGCGCGGCTCGTCGAAGCTGCAACTGCCGAACGACGCGACGAATTTCCGGCGGTATCGCAGCCGTTCCACGTCGATCTTCCATTCGCGCCACGCGAAAAAATCTTGGGCAAAAGAAAACGAATCCGGGTTTTCATCTTCCAGCATGATCGAGGTTTGGTGTGCATCCCATCGATGCTCTGCCGCAAGGACGGCCGCGCCGAGCACATTGAGGAATCCATGCATCTTCGTTGTCACCTCATCGCGAAATTGTCGAATTGGATGATGCAGACCGGCCGTGAACTTGATTGGGAGTTGATGCGTAGCCGGCGTCACGAGCGCCCTGGCGATCTGCGCCGCAGTGGGAAATGCATCCGCCGTTACGCCGCCAGTGCGCAATTTGTAACCGAAGGTGGCTAAGCTCGCATCGGAATTGTGCTCGGCGAGCAACGCGATGGTTTGCTCTGCCCGGTCCGGCGGCGCTTCCCAGAAAACCGGCAAATCACCTACGATCGATCTCGCCTCTCTCAGCAATGCAAGATCCACATCGTGCGGCAAAAACATCTCGAGGTGACTAATCGATACGAGATCGACATCGTACTTTCCGTTTTGGGTCCCAGCGCGGCAACGCGGAGCGGATGTAAGGGATCGAACTGCGAAAGGAGTTCCCTGGCCGCATCGAATTGGTCAACGGGAAGGACGAATCCACCAAGCATCCACGCTTCTGGCGAGCGCACATAGTCCGCTTGATTCTGCAGGGCTGGTTCAAGCCCAAGATTGCAGGGCGGGAACATTCCCGCATAATCAATCGACTGCGCGAGTAAAGCTCGAACCGGAGGCGCCGACATCTGAGTGAACTCAATCGCGTGATGATGGCTTCCGTCAAATCACTCTTTTAGCCGCCAAAGCCGGCCATTTTCGTGCATTTGGAGGTTTCGGCGCCACTCTAATGAGGCTCGACATTCTTCTAAAACGATGTACAAACTTCAATTTCCATGCCGGGCACAGAGTCAGTCTCACATCATGATTTGGTGGTGTGCGCATGCGGAGAACAGGAATATACAGCGGGGGACGCGATCGACGCGGCTATTTTCCGAGGCGAACTCGACAAGAAATGGGAAAAATTTCTCCATGTTGTGGCAGCTGAGAACCGAGCAGACGAATTAGAGCTGGATTTGGATGAGTCGGAAATTTCTGCCGCGGCGGAAGCGTTTCGCTACCAACATGATCTGATCACCGCGGAGGAGACAGAAACATGGCTGGCCAATCGGGGGCTGACGTTTGATGACTTCAGCGATTACTTTACCCGCGAATATTGCGCCAGTGCGGTTCGTGAAAACATTTCCCCGGAGAAAGTCGGATATGATTCCGCAGCGCCAGAGCTGCGCGAGCTGTTTGTAGCGGACTTGATTCTCTCCGGGGAATTAGACCACATGACGACCCAACTGATCTGGCGTCTCGCCGCGCGTTGCGCTGAAAAAGAGATCACTCCAGATGCCGTTTCGGCTGAAGAACGAAGTTTTCTTGATCGTGCCGGGATCAAGCGAGCACAGCTCGGAAAGCGGCTGGAAAGACTGGGGCGCGATGCGACTTGGTTCAATGAAATGCTTGCACTCGAGTCGGCCTACCGGAGACGTTACGAAACGCTGGTTGTTCCGCTGGCGCGCAAGCGGGAATTGGCAATATTGCGGTTACCTCTGACGCGATTCGAAACTGAAGTGATCGAACTGGAATCACGCGATGCCGCGCAGGAAGCGCTGTTCTGCGTGCGTGAAGACGGAATGTCGATGGAAGAAGTTGCTGCAGAAGGGCGCTATCCGTATCGGCGCGCCGACTTTCTTCTGGAAGACATCCCGGCCGAAGGCCAGCAGAGATTTTTAAGCGTTTCAGCGGGCGATGTGCTCGAGCCGCTCGCGCGCGGCGACGGATTCGAACTCTGCCGTATCATTAGCAAGGTTGAGCCACAACCAGACGATCCGACCGTCAAATCGCGGATCGATCAGCGCTTGCTGGCTCGGCATTTCTCCGAACTCGCCAGCAGGTACTTAGAGCGGCGGATCGGCGGCGTTTCAGCTCCAGCGGAATGAAAGTTCAAGACAGCGAAATTCTACGGCGTTCATCGGTCTTCCAGTTTCTGTCCGATGAGCACTTTGGCGCGATCGAGCCGCTGTTACAGGAAGAACACTACGAATTCGGGGACGTGATCGTAAAACAAGACGATCCGGCCGATTCGTTTTACGTTTTGACCAGAGGACGAGCGCGGGCGCTGAAAATCAAACCCGACGGAGAGGAAATCCCGCTGGGCGTCTTGAAACCGGGTGACTCGTTTGGAGAAGCAGCATTGTCGGAAGGAGGAACGCGAAATGCCACGGTGCGCTGCAGCACAGCCGTGGACGTTCTGCGGATCGATCGAGATGATTTTCTGCAGCTCGTCCGCCGGGTACCTGATTTAAAGCAATATGTAGAGACAACGGGCCGGAACAGGGCCCTGCAGAGCTTTCTTTATCAGTTCAGTAATTTCGGCCGGCTTCCGACACCCGTGCTGCGCAGTATGATCGATAAGCTCAAGCCAGTGACGTTTGAAAAAGGAAACTTGATCATTCGCGAAGGAGATGATGCTGGTCCGTTGTACATCCTCCAGAAAGGTCGGGCGCGCGCATTCTCCGGAGTGGACGGAGGAGAACGCAATCTGGCTTTTTACCGCGAGGGCGATTTTTTTGGAGAGCTGTCCATCTTGAACGGATCGCCTCGCGCGGCGTCCGTTGAGGCATTCACCCATTGCGAATTGCTTTCCCTCGAGCCGAAATCGGTGCGGGAATTGCGGCGCCGGTTTCCCGAGTTCGACAAACTGCTGGGCGAGCGTCTCGCGGTTTACCAGGCAAAAACGGAAGCGCGTATTCCGCTGGATTTTACTAGCGAACTGCTGCCTGCCGAAACACAGGTGCAGAACAAAGTCCAGCTGGATGGTGAACGTCCTTCAGCCGAGGCGGAAGACAAAGAGGCGCCCTTTGCCGATGAACAGGGCTTGTTCCGCAAACGCGGCAAGCGGATTCGCAAAATCGATCACATCATGCAGATCGATGAGATGGATTGCGGCGCAGCCAGTCTCGGAATGATCTGCCGCTATTTTGGACGGAAAGTGAGCCTGGCGCGGATCCGGCAGCTGTGTCACACGGCAACGGACGGCACGAGTCTCAAGGCGCTTTCCCGCGCCGCAACGGAACTTGGACTGGCCGCGCGCGCACTGAAAATCTCGCTTCGCAATCTCTCGCTAATGCCGTTGCCAGCCATTGCGCATTGGGAAGGAAATCACTGGATCGTGCTCTACGACGTCGATGAGCAGTTCGCCCGCGTGGCCGACCCTGCGCGTGGCTTGCGAAAGCTTCCCCGACGCGAATTTGAAGCGAAGTGGACAGGGTATGCAGCGCTGTTCGATTACACGCCCGCGTTTGAACAGGCACCGGAAAGCAAACCGACGCTGGCGTGGGTCCTTCCATTTATCGCACGTTCTAAGGTCATCTTGCTGCAAGTGCTGGGGCTGGCTGTCGCTGTCAGTTTTCTGCAACTGCTCTTCCCGGTGTTCACCCAAATGGTGGTCGATAAGGTCATTGTCGAAAACGAACTGGGCCTTTTGAAGCTGATCTTGCTCGGTATGCTTGCCGCGCTTGTCTTCGTGCAACTCGCTAGTCTCGCGCAGGAGTACTTGCTGGCGTTTGTGGCCGTGCGCCTCGATACCGCGGTCCTCGATTTCTTGAGCCGAAAACTTCTTGCCCTGCCAATGACTTATTTCACAAGCCGGCGAACAGGCGACATCCAACGACGGCTCGAAGGTGCGAGGCAGGTTCGAGAATTTGCTGTGCAACACGGAATTTCTGCGCTGCTGGCCGTAGTCCTTCTCGTCGGCGCGGTGATTTTGATGGCGATGTACAGTCCCTTGCTCACCATCGCGTTTCTGGCAACGACGCCGCTGTATGCGGGGCTGATGATTTTTTCGGTAAAAGTGCTTCGTCCGCTGTATCAGGGCGTGGAAGAAAGCCAGGGTAGATATAGTTCGCATCAAATTGATGCCATCAAAGGCATCGAGGCAGTGAAAGCCGCATCGGCTGAGAGCGCATTTCGTGACGCCATGCTGAACGAATTTCTCGCCGTCTCACGAAAACTTTTCAAATCGACCTTCATTGTCATGTCGTGGGACAGCGTTCTTCAAAGCATCGGCCTGCTATCTACTGCGATTTTTCTATGGGTCGGCGCGACTCAGGTCATTAACGGGCACTTGAGCGTTGGCGGTTTCGTCGCGTTTAGTTCACTGACGGCCATGGCCTACGCAGGAATTTTGCGTGCTCTCGGGGTATGGGACACCCTGCAACAGGCCGTCGTCCTGCTGAATCGGCTGAATGACATTTTCGAGCAGGATCCCGAACAGGGGCACGATCGTTCCAGGCTTGTGCCGGTGCATAGCCTCGAAGGGCGAATCGAACTGCGCGGGGTCAGCTTTAGATACGGCGGCCCCGAATCGCCCGACATTTTGAAGAACCTCACGCTGGATCTGGCTCCAGGGCGCATGGTGGCATTCGTGGGGCGCAGCGGCTGCGGGAAAACGACCCTGATCAAATTAATCGCCGGGCTGCTTGAACCTACTGAAGGGACCATCTATTTCGACAATATCGATCTAAAGACCCTCAATTATCGCGACGTCCGCAGAAACATCGGAACAGTCCTGCAGGAGAACCACATGTTTAACGACACGATCGCGCGCAATATTTCGTTTGGGGACCCGGAGCCAGATCTCGATCGGGTGCTTGCCGCCGCGCAAGCCGCAGCGGCGCACGATTTCATTATGCGTCTTCCACTCGGTTATGAGACAAAGATTGGTGAATCGGGCCTTTCTCTTTCGGGTGGGCAGAAGCAGCGCATCGCAATCGCGCGGGCAATCTATAATAATCCGCCTGTATTAATCTTCGATGAGGCAACCAGCGCTCTGGACACAGAATCGGAACGCGCGATTCAGGAAAATCTCGGTCGATTAATGGCAGGCCGCACCACGATTGTGATCGCGCATCGGCTCAGTACCATTCGCGAAGCGCACTCGATCGTGGTGCTCGAACAGGGAAGCGTTGCCGAGATTGGAACTCATGACGAGCTGATGGCACAACGCGGTCTGTATTATTATCTTTCAAGCCAGCAACTGGGGATCTAAACCACCATCTCCATGAGCTCACAATTAACCGAACGCGGCTCGCTTGATGTTGAATCCGAAATGTTGCCACAGGAGCCACCGCCTTGGATTATCCGTTCGGCGGCCTGGATATTGCTGGGGGCGTTTTTGTTCGCACTGCTTATCGCAATTGTGATGCGACTGCCGGAGACGGTAAGCTGTCCATTCGTCCTGGTTCCCGCCGCCGGCGCCGATCCGATCCAATCGCCCGTGCGAGCTATCATTAGCCATGTTGGGGTGGATGAAGGTCAACCCGTGAAAGCTGGTGAGGAATTGTATGTCTTGCGTTCGGACGAGATTCGCGGCTTGGATACGCAGTTCCGAACGCTCACGGAGGACTTACACAGCAAGGAAGAAAGCCTCGCTCGATATGAGAGCGCTTACGCCCCGCAAATTGGGATCAAAAACGCAGAGATTGAGCAAGCAAAAAGCGAAGTAAAATTTCGTGAGAATCATGCCAGCACGAGTCGCGAACTGGTCACGCGCATGGAGAAATTAGCCAAGCTGGGCGGCGAATCGGAAATCGATCTTGTAAAGCTGAAGCTCGATTTAGCCGGTTCAGAAAAAGATTTGAGCGTCGCCCAAAGGACTGTGCAGCAGGTGAACCTCGACCGTGAGAGAATGGAAACGGAGCATGCCCGCCAACGGGCCGAGCAGCAGTCCGAAATTGAAAAATTAAAGATGCGCATTGGAGCTTTAAAAATCGACTTGGAAAATGCCAACCAAAACTTGCTGACAGTTCGGAGTCGCTATGAGGGCGTGATCATTTCCATGGAGGAGCGCACGACGGGCAGCGTTGTGCAGCCGGGTCAGGTACTCTGCCAAATTGCGCGGAAGGATGCGAAACCACGCGCTCGAATGACATTAAACGAAGCCGGTCTTCCAAAGCTCGCCGTCGCACAGCGCGTCCGGCTTTTTTTTCAAGCTTTTCCATACCAGCGCTACGGCGCCGTGACTGGAAAGCTCGACTGGATCAGCCCGTCAGCTGTCACTTCCAGCGATGGTTCGCACTTCATCGCGCTGGCCTCCCTTGATCGTTCGGAGATCTCTGGGCGAGCAGGCCAAAGCTTGCCCCTGCGGGTTGGAATGAGAGGAGAAGCGCACATCATCGTCGGTGGTCGGACGATGATCGAGTACGCGTTCGAGCCGATTCGCCAATTACGGGAGAGCATGAGGCAATAATTTCGGTGCAAGAACCGCCATCCAGACTAAGACTCGAAGACCTTACAACGAGCAACGCCGCCATGGCACGGTGCCTGCAATTGGCGGCGCTCGCAGCGAAGTCTGACGTTCCAGTGGTCCTGCTTGGAGAGACTGGCACAGGTAAAACCTTGCTCGCCCATGCAATCCACAATTCATCAACACGAGCTGGTCGCTCGTTCATCGCATTTAACGCCTCGGCAATTAGCGATACCCTGCTCGAAAGTCAGTTGTTTGGTCACGAGCGCGGGGCCTTTACGGGCGCACAGCAAACCGTCAAGGGAAAGTTCGAATTAGCCGATGGCGGCACGCTTTTTTTGGATGAGATCTCGGAAATGAGTCCGCTCGCCCAGGTGAAAATCCTGCGCGTGCTCGAATACGGCGAATTTGAACGGCTCGGCTCGGAACGAATGCTCACTTCCAACGCGCGAATCATTTGCGCCTCAAACTGTTCGCTGCGCGAACGAGTGCGTCTGGGAAAATTTCGCGAGGACCTCTATCAGCGATTGAACGGCCTCACTCTGCTCATCCCTCCCCTTCGAGAACGGGTGCAGGAATTGCCAGCACTAATTGCCGCGGAATTGAAAGCAGCCGGCTTGAAAGAAGGGAAAAACATCACCGCCATTCATCCTGAAGGTTCGGTGATTTTGCCCGAACATGTCGTTTTTCCTCCTGATCTAGAGACCGATCGGACTAGAACCGACAACGGCAAATCGGTTCCGGTGCTCGGCAATAACCAACCGCAAAACCCTGCTATTGATCTCTCACTCACGAGTGCCGTTAGGAGGCACGTCCGGTTTGTCTTCGAGCAGGCAAATCAGAATCAACGGCGTGCGGCGAAGTTGCTCGGTATTTCTCGCTCCACACTCGCGCGCCATCTACGAAGCGTGGTTCCAAAGTAGAGCAAGGGTGGTCTAAAAAATGAGCCGGGGCGGCCTTAGAATGAACTACACGCTGACTTCAACTTTAATTGGAAATTTGGATTTTTCGTGGAGGACGCGTTGCATAAACACTTCTCGTCTAAGAACAAATGCGATGACCTCTTTTATTTTGGCTGAGTCTTGCGAAACTTGGCATGAATACTGATAATATGGAGAGCCAAAG
>WNGD01020278.1_pt1 | contig 10107 bp, 9 predicted proteins | sample 5400671 | NCBI WGS metagenome assembly WNGD01 (sample SAMN13153369, study PRJNA577476) | soil metagenome | isolation source: 40 cm soil or saprolite under grassland replicate 2 | place: USA:California | collected 2016-06-15
CGTCCCGATCATGCGCGGGTCGGTCGGCGAGATGAAGAACACCAGCGGCATGATGAGGTTGGCCGCGTCCAGCGCGTCGGTGCCGAAATACTGCACGAACGTCCGACGCTCCGCATTCCAGCCGTGCGTCATCACCGCTTCGTAGATGCGGTCGCGCTCCGCGAGCAAGCGGGCACAATCCAGCGGCAGACTGCGCTTCGTCGCCAGCCTGATCGCGCGGTCGAGTGCCACCCAGCATTGCACCTTTGAGTAGATGAACTGCTGCTGGCCGCCGCGCACCTCCCAGATGCCGTCGTCGGGCTTCTTCCAGTTGTCTGCAACCCAGTCGATCACCCGGCGGACGTGGCACCACGAGTCATACGCCATCGGCGAACCGTACTTGTCATACAGGTAGACCGAATCCATCATTTCGCCGTAGATGTCGAGCTGCAGCTGCTCGCAAGCGCCGTTGCCGACGCGCACCGGGCGCGAGCCGCGGTAGCCCTCCAGGTGGTCGAGAGTCTCCTCAGGCATCTCGTGCCGGCCGTCGATGCCGTACATGATCTGCAAGGGGCCAAGACGGGCTCCTTCGATGGCGCGCTGCTCCAGCCAGCCCATGAAGTGCTCGGCCTCGCTCGTCATCCCCAGGCGCAGGAAGGCGTACAGAGTAAACGCCGCGTCGCGGACCCAGGTGTAGCGATAGTCCCAGTTGCGCACCCCGCCGATCTCTTCGGGGAGGCTGCACGTCGGTGCCGCGACGATCGCCCCGGTCGGCGCGAAGGTCAGCAGCTTCAGCATCAGGGCCGAGCGGTTGACCATCTCGCGCCAGCGGCCATCGTAGCGGCACTTGCTCACCCAGCGCCGCCAGAACTCGAGGGTCTGCGTCAGCAGCTCGGTGCCGACGAGCCGCGCCTCCATCAGCCCGGAGTCGCCATCACCCTCTACCTGGCGCAGGATGAACGTCGATGGCTCGCCCGGGTGCAGCAGGAACTCGGTGGCGACCCCCGTGCCCTGGCGCGCCAGCGGAAAGCGGCTGACCAGCGAGAAGCGCATGCCGGGGGCCTCAAACACCGCGCCGCGGCCTTCCAGAGTGACCTGATGCGGCCGCCGCGCGTAGTCGAAAGCGGGTTGGCATTCGAGCCGGAAGCGCACGGCCCCGCGCACGGCCCGCACGACGCGAACGATCTGGTGCGTCTTCTTGCCGCGGCTCGGGTCCTGGACCGGCATGAAGTCGACCACTTCGCCGACCCCCTCGGGGCTGAGGAAGCGCGTCAACAGCACGTTGCTGTCGGGCAGGTACATCTGCTTGTGCTGGGCCTCGTAGAGGCTGGCGATCTTGAAGAAGCCTCCTTTGTGCTCGTCGAGAATCGCGGCGAAGATGCTTGGCGAGTCGAAGTGCGGCAGGCAGCACCAGTCGATTGAACCGTCCATGCCCACCAGCGCGACCGTGTGCAGGTCGCCGATGACGCCGTAGGACTCGATCGGCTTATAGGCCATTTCCTCACCGGCCTTTCAAAGAGTGGGATTGAAACGCGGTCGGGATCATTCTCGGCATTCGGACCGAAAATCTCAATTCCAAGCTGCCCCGGGTCGGCGCTGCTGATGAACACAAGCGGGATCGTCTGGGTTGCTTTTTTTGCGGGTCTTCGCGGAATCGAGTGGGTGATTTTGGGGCGAGGCACTAACCCGTTTGGCTTGCTCCACCCATTCGGCAGCAAGCGTCGTGAGTTCGCTGCGGATTGCTGGATCGGAACATTGTTTCGCCACGGCCAGGAGGCGTCCCGTTCGGATCGTTTATTCCACAGCAAAAGCCTTTGCTTCTTAAAATTTCCGATCACTTGATCCTGGGGTAGATGAGTTCCTGCGAACGCGCGGAGCTTATGTTGGCCTTGGTGATGAGGTTGGCGCCGGTATCGACGTTGGCCGGCACTTGTTGGCCTCTTGAAGCAGCGAGCGCGATTTTGACACCGTCATAACCCATGCGGAACGGGTCCTGCACGAGGAGCGCGGCGATCGCGCCATTCTGCAGAGATTTGACGAGCTCGTCGTTCGAGCCGAAACCGACAAGATTGATCTTGTCACCGGTTTTGTTCGTGCTGTTTTCGGCTAGGGTCTGGGCTGCGCCTTGCGTCATGACCGGGTTTGAGGCGAACACGCCGCGCAGCTCCGGATGTCCGGTGATTAGGTCCATCATGATCTTGGAGCCGGTCGTTGCGTTGCCGTCGCCGACCTTCTCGGCGACGATATCCAAGGCCCCATATTTCGCGGCGATTTGCTCCTTAAAGCCCTTGGCGCGCTGATCCAGCGCGGGACTCCCGGGCAACGAGGTGATGAGCGCCACATCGCCTTCGGCATCGGCGTACGTCCTCTTGATCGCCTCGGCGAGAGCATCGGCAGCGAAGCGGCCAGACTGCTCGTTGTCGGTTGTCAGGAACGAGGTGAAGGCTTTGGAGTCGGCGGGGGAATCGATTCCGATGATCTTGACCTTATGGGCGGCTTCATCGATGGGCTTGCCGAGCGCGGCAAATCGCGCTGGCGCGATGATTATCGCCGCCGGATTCGACGCGACGGCGTTTTTGAGAATACTGATCTGGCCGTCGATGTCGGACTCGGATTGGGGTCCGAGCTCGGGAACGTTGACCCCAAGATCCTGACCGGCCTTGCGCGCGCCAGCTAGCACGGTTTGCCAGTAGGGTGACGTCGTATCTTTCACGATGATCGGAATGGTTGGTTTCGTCTGCGCCAGGGCCGGCGCCCCGAAGGCAACGCTGGCCGCGATACCGGCAGCCACAACAAGCTTGTTCATGATTAACCTCTCACAATGGAGATCCTATTGACTCGGCAGACTTTCACTTCGCCGCGTGGTTCGCGGGTTCGACGACGATCTTAGCCGTCATGTGCGGGTGCAGCGAGCAGAAGTATTGGTAACTTCCCGGCTCATTGAAGGTGAAGGAGTAGCTGTCGTCGGTGTCGAGGGCTTTCGACTTGAACACCCGCGTTGACGAGGCGACCGTGTGCGGGATGTCGTCCTTGTTGCGCCAAGTCACCGTGGTTCCGGCCTTTACGGTCAGGCTCGGCGGAGAAAAGGCGAAATTGTCGATCTGCACCGCCGCGTCCTCGGCGCGCGCGCCGATCGGGTGGAAAAGGGTCGCCGCAATGCATGCGGCGACCAGGAAAACGGCGCCGAGGGAGCGCAGACGCCGTTCGGGGCCTAATCTTTGCATGAAATCACCTGTTCGAGACTTCAGCCCTGCAAGGGCTTGTCGATGATGGCGAGCCGCTGCTGACCGCGCACGAAATTCACGTCGGTGATCCCGAGCAGCGAGCGCAGCTTGTCATCCGGGACTTTCAGCGGGCCGGGGGAGGGCGCGGTACCCGGCGCCGGCTGCGGGAACGCGGTCGATAGCGCGGTGTGGAAGGCCACGTTGCCTTCGACCTTCTGCATCACTTGGTGGATGTGACCATTGAGGACGGTCACCGAGCCGAACTTCTTCAGCAGTGAGATGGCGCGCGCGCCGTCGTCGGTGCCCCAGCCCCATTGCTCGTACACGGTCCACAACGGGATGTGGGCGAAGACCACGACCGGCGTGCTTGCGGTGCGGCCGGCAACGTCGTCCTCGAGCCACTTGAGCTGCTCCTCGCCGAGCTTGCCGAGCTTGCCCACCTCGAGATTCATGACATTGACGAGCCCGATGAAATGCACGCCGTTGGCATCGAAGCTGTACCAGCCGCTGCCCTTGGCGTTCTTGCCGTAGCGCTCGCGATAGAACTTCACCTCCTCGTCGATGAGATCGTGCTCGCCCGGCACGTAATGCACGTCGAGCCCGGCTTCGGAGATGGCGCGATTGGCATTGTCGAACTCGGCTGGTTTCGACAGATGCGTGATGTCGCCGGTGTGAATCATGAATGAAGGTCTTGCGGGAAGCGCTTTGATCTTGCCGATGGCCTCCTGGAGCGTGCCGATCGCATTGGGATTGGCCGGCTTGTCGAAGCCGACGTGGCTGTCGCTGATCTGCAGGAAGGTCAGCTTGCTCGGCTCGGCGGCCAGAGCCTGGTCGATGATGCCCAGCGACCGCGGCACGCCGCCCGAGATCGTCCACAGCACCCCGGTTCCGGCCCACGTCATACACTCCAACACCTTCCGACGGTGCATGCCGGGATTGCCGTCGCCTTTCCTGGATTCGCTCATTGTGTTTCTCCGCGCTTGTGTGGATCGGACTGACGCAGGAGAGACTGGGGGCGCGCGCGGTTTATTCCCGGGCGAAAGCCGGGGATCACAGGAGGCGGTCTCGTCGTCACAGTCAGGAATAGACCGGCCCACCGCCGAGTCTTGATCCTGATCCGTCGTCGTTCTGGCTCGAATGCCATTCGGCGCAGGCGGGGTAGCGGGGTGAATTGCCCATGCACATGGAGTTGGTTGGGCAGCATGCTCACCCAGTGAGGGCAGAGCGGGTGAACGGTGAGGACGACCAGGCACGGTTCGCCCGTGTGGTGCTGCCGCATCTCGCCGACGCTTATGCGCTGGCGCGCTGGCTCACCGGCAACGGAATCGATGGCAGGACGCGTGCTTGCGCGCCTTTCGTGGAATTGCGGGCTTTAAGGATGGCAATGCCCGCGCTTGGGTGCTGACCATCGTGCGCCACACCGCCTATAGCTGGCTCGGCAAGAATCGCCCCGCGACGCTGGTCGTTACCGACGACGTAGAGGGAGTCGAGGGCGCGGAGATAGCGTCCGGCGATGCAGAAGCGGAGACCGAGATGATCGCCAAGGCCGATGCCGCGCGCCTCCAGGCTGCGATCGAGAAGCTGCCGCCGCCGTTCCGGGAGGCCCTGGTGCTGCGCGACCTACAGGGCCTCGACTACCGCGAGATCGCCAAGGTCACTGGCGTACCGATCGGCACGGTGATGTCGCGACTGGCGCGGGGGCGGCGGCGGCTTACCGCCATGATCGCGAAGGATGGAAACGATGCTATTGCCTGAAGACGATCCGAAATTGCTGGTGCACGCCTACGTGGACGGCGAGCTGGATCCGGCCAATGCGCGCGCGCTAGAACGGCGCATCGCCACAGATGCGATGTTGGCCGCCGAGCGCGACCGCATCGAGGCGCTGCAGCGGGTGTTGCGCAGCAAGTTTCCGCTCATCCCGGCCCCTGCGCATTTGCGCGAGCGCATCGTGCGCGCCGCCGGGTTGCGTCGACTGCCGGCGCGCCCGACCTGGCTGGCGCTCGCCGCCTCCGTCGCCCTCGCCGTAATCGTAAGCACCAGCTCGACCTTCGTCGTGCTCGCCCCGCCTGGTGACGCGACCGCCGACGCCGTCGTGTCCGATCACATCCGCGCCCTGATGGCGCCGCAGCCGGCCGACGTCGCCTCCTCGGACCGGCACACGGTCAAACCGTGGTTCAACGGCCGCATCCCGGAATCGCCGCGCGTCGTCGATCTCGCCAGGAACGACTTCCCGCTGATCGGCGGCCGGATCGACGTGGTCGAGCGCAATCCAGTGCCGACGCTGGTCTATCATCATCGCAAGCACCTGATCAGCTTGACCGCGATCCCCGCCCCCGGCAAGCTGGACGCCGCGCCGGTCTCGCGCGCGATCGAAGGCTACAACATCATCGAATGGACCGCAGACGGCATATCCTATTGGGCCGTCTCCGACGTCGCCGCTCCCGAACTTGCGCATTTCACCGAGCTGTTCCGAAGCACCCCGTCGGACCAGTGAGCCCAACCCGTCCCGCTCGAGAGCTCTCTTCCGTTGCGAGAGATGCGGGCAGGTGCTTCGTCGTGGGGCTGGTGCTCCGATTCCCCTGACAAAGCTATGACGGCACAGGTGGTGCTAGCGGCAGCCGCCGCAGCGGCAGTCCGCCGAGCAGCTTTTGATCGCGTCGGCCATGATCCGCTTGATGGTTCGCGCACAGCGGCCGCACCGGGCGCTGCAGCCCAGGCAAGTGTAGACCTCGGCGGTGCGCGGCGGCGATTCCGAGTCGATTACGCCGCGCACGTCCTGGTCGGTGATCACGTTGCAGGAGCAGATGATCATGGCTGGTCCGGTGGGACTAACCCCCCATCAGTCGCCCTATGCTGGCCGCCTTGCGAGCCGCGACGCGCCGAACACTCAATCGTTTGGTCCGGGCAAGGCGCCGGCATCGCCCAAATTCGCAATGTATTGGTTGTATATCTGAGCGCCATACGCATACGGATAAGCATATTTGAAACTGCTCCGCATCTCGCTCTTCGAACAGTTTGATAGGCGCGGTCCGGCGGCCGACGGAGTCGTGATGTCTGGCTCTCGGCGTCATCTGATTGACGTACTTTTGCGCCAGAACCGCCCATGCGGCCCCGAGAAGCATCGTCGGCGCAAGCGAGAACTTGGCAAACATCGTCGTCTTCTCCTGGAATGCCTGCTATGGAAGAGACCGATCGAGGCCGGTCTCTATTCCTCGATCGACAGCAGGGAATTCACCCTGCTCGGTTCACTCCGAATGCGCCTCGGCGATCTCTCGTCCGACGAGGAATCGGTGCCCGGTGACGGCAAGTCGCTCCAGTGCAATTGCTTGTAGTTGAACCCAGTTTCGATGGTGGGCTTGATCACCTGAAAGAACGGAGAAATGTCGAAGTCACGCGGCGCGTAGAGCGAAGAATGGCGGATATGCAGAATTTCCCGGCGCGCCGCCGGGCTTTCGATCAACGTCATTCTTGGCAAGATCGGGTAGCGGACCGACTCGAAAGCCTGAGCGATCAGTGTCGAGCAGATCAGTCTGGTGGGATCTCCGGAACCGAGAGCGATCATGCGGCGCCGCCAGCGCTGCGGAACCGGCAAAGGCACCAGGTAGCGCACAAGATCGCTGATGTTCTTCAGGTCGTAGCCGCAGCCGATTCGGTCGACCGCATACGCGCACAGCTTGGCGCAATCCTCGCCGGATAGACCCACCGGCCGGCACACCCGCGTGTGGAAGTCGAGATATTTCGAAAGCGACGCCGAAACCACGCCGACCGACATATCGACCTCGACGAGTACATGGGGCTCGCCGTTTTCATCGGCTCTTCCCGCCATGGAGCCGACATAAAGGGCGGCATGCGACCAGGTCGACTGCGTCAGATATTTGATCACCCCGGAGATCCGATTGTTTCCCTCGACCAGTAGAATGTCGCCGGGTCGAAGCGATGCGCGCAGTGCGTCGGGATCGCTTCGGGTGAACGGCTCGTATCCCGCAATCGGCTTTTGCAGATAACTGGCGATCGCGTTGCCAATCTTATAGAGCATGAAGCCCATGGAGCGGTTCCGAATTGTAGACCAATGATGACGCTGCGCCCGCACCTCTCGATTGTTCCGAGTCTGGGAGGTCATTAGTTCGATTCCATGTCATCAGTTCGGCAAACGCGATCATCGCAGCAATGCCGATCGCGCTGGCCAGGACCTGCATCGTCATCGTGCTCGAGATTTCCGAAATCACGACATGGGCCGTAAACGCCAGAAGTACGCCGAGACAAAATACCTGCAGAGAGTGCCGGCCACAGACGAGGATGGGGCGCAATAGCCGCAAATTTTGAACAGGCCATTGGTTCGGAACCAACCGCAAGACGATCGTGGCGAGCGCGAGGAAATGTATCAAGCGCAGCGGATGCAGATTGGTCTTGTCGATCGGATGCTGGATGACCAGTTGTTTCAGCCAATCCGGCTCGAATTGCCGGAAAAGTGCCGAGTGCCAGGTCATGGCGAGCAGAAAAGCCGACACGAGGTAAACGGCAGCGACCGCAACCGTCGACCGGGAACGGAGGACGAGGCTCAACCGCTCGGCGCCGCCCGTCGCGCACCAGGCTCCGAGCACGAACAGGAACTGCCAAGCCAATGGGTTGAAAAACCATGCGCCATCCGGATAGGCCGAAATGTTCCACCCGCAAATGCGAACGAGCACGTAGAGCGTCCCCGAAAGGGTGAGTGTCAGCGTGGGCGCGCGCTGTAGCAGCCACAGGGACGGCGCGAAGCCGAGCAGAAACAAGACGTAGAGCGGCAGGACGTCCAGGTTCACAGGCTTGAAATTGAGCAGGGCGACTTGGACGAAGGTAAGGTCCGGGTGCTGAAGCAAGTTCATCATCTGCGCCTTCTGAGCGAAGATCGGAGCGTCATAGGCCGAAGCGGCACACATGACCTCGGCCACATAGAGGGCGAACAGGAATACGTGCGCGACATAGACTTGCCAGGTTCGCCTCAGGATTCGTGCGGCCGCGATCGCGAAACCGTGGTCTCGCATGGTCCTGCCGTACACGAGCGCGGCCGTATAACCGGAGACGAAGATGAAGATCTCGGCGGCATCGCTGAAACCGTAGTTGCGGATGGTGATCCAGCTGACGATGTTCCCCGGGATATGGTCGAGGAAGATCAACCAAAGCGCGAGTCCGCGAAACAAATCGACGCGAAGGTCGCGTTCCGCCGCTTTGGCTGGGAGCGAATCCCGGTTCGAAGCGATCACCAAGTTCGGTCGGCTGCTCATGCGTCCAGCGCCCCTGCGGCGTACCTATGACACGCTCATCCGCCAATCATGGTCCCGGCCACAGGCCCATTCGGGTCGGAAGCGACCGTCCTCGCCCGTTACGCCGACGTAGGTGCGCTCGCCCTGTCCCTGAGCCTCCGCGCGCCATCGAGATCGAAGCCCAACACGTCGGTGGGAAGCTGTGGCGCGCTTGTCGTTTGGCTGTCCTGGATCAGCAAGGCTAGTAGCCGTTTGGTCCGTAGTCCTTGATGCCTGCGAACCCACATTCCGGGTCCGTGAAACCAAGCCGGGACCGACTTTGCGGTGCGACGCGTCCCGTCGCGTAGCCATGCTTGTGGTGCGCGATTTTCGCGTCATGGCTCGCAGCAAGAACCATCGAGGCCGAGCCAAACACGAGCGCGGCCGCGACAATTACACGAAGTTTGCTGGACATCGTCATCCTCCTTGAAAAATCCGTCGATGGAACGAAGACCCGACGATGCCGGCGGCTATTCCTGATCTTTCCTAATCTGAGGGGGATCTGACGTTCAATCACGCAATTCTGAAGCACTGGTGATGTCGATGTCGCCGGTCCTCCTCCAAACAATGTGATCCAGTTCACACAAGAGATCGTGCAAACGGAGCGCGACTCAGAATTCAGTACCGCCGTGGAGATATTCGCGAGAGGGAATAAGAACGCAATTTCACCAGTTCTATCCTCATCAACGCGAAAATGCTTGCGTCATCATACTCGTGCGGTGCGCAGGAGAGCTAAGGCCTAGAGATCGACTCGTTCCGCTTCCGCTGCGCTTTCAAACCATTTCCGAGGCCGATGCCAAGGGGACGATGGGTCATGATCCGGACCGCAGGTGCTTGGAACCGCGTCTGCGCCACCGGGTCCAGAGGCCCAGTGAGCGCCGTCCTCCTACTCCTGGCATGCGCGCATGTCGGCCTGTGGGCTTTGGACCACAAGCAGATGAGCGCGGCCGCGGTTCAGGGTCCGCTCGAGAGCTTCTCCTACACGAGACTTGCAGGATCCCAAGGTAGCGAGCCGGTGACTGTCGCGCAGATCCGCTCCGACCTCGCGGTCATCGCACCCCATACGCGCGCAGTCCGAACTTATTCGTCGACTGGTGGCCTTGAACTCGTCCCGGCGATCGCCGAGGAGTTCGGTCTGAAGGTCACCCTCGGAGCATGGATCGGCAAGGACGAGGAGCGCAACGACCGGGAGATCCGGTCGGCGATCCGCATTTCCAGGGAGAATCGGAACGTTACCCGTCTCATTATCGGCAATGAAACGATTTTTCGCCGGGAAAGGACCGTCGACTCCCTGGTCCGGCTCATTGAGCGGGTCAAGCGCGAGAGTCCAATTCCGGTCACGACCGCCGAGGACTGGCACGTTTGGATCGAGCATCCGGAGCTCGCGTTTGCGGTCGACATCATCTTCGCCCATATCATTCCTTACTGGGAAGGATTCTCGGATCGGCTCGCCGTCGACCAGGCCTTCATCATCTACGATAAGCTCCGCCAGGCCTTTCCCGGCAGACGCATCGTCGTCGGCGAGTTCGGTTGGCCGAGCGCCGGGTACAATCGCAAGAACGCCAATCCCGGCCGCATCGAGCAGGCCGCGGTGATACGTGGCTTCGTCTCGCGCGCGGAAG
>WNGD01010202.1_pt1 | contig 10103 bp, 12 predicted proteins | sample 5400671 | NCBI WGS metagenome assembly WNGD01 (sample SAMN13153369, study PRJNA577476) | soil metagenome | isolation source: 40 cm soil or saprolite under grassland replicate 2 | place: USA:California | collected 2016-06-15
CCGGCGGAACGCGCGTTCCATAACGAGAGCGGTGTAATTCGATACGTGTGAAAATGCTCCGGACTCTTCACCAACTCCGCAAACCGTCCCAATGCGTCCCGCGCCGCCGCGAACGCTTCGTTATCGGTCTCGAGGAGCACCGTCTTGTCCGATTGCGCGATGAGAGGGCCGCTCATCTGCGTTCGTCCTCCACTTCTTCAATGTGTGTCTATCTTTTTGAAACGGGTAACGGACAATGCAGGTCCATCTCGCTCGGGCAGATCAAAAAAATTGGCGGGCTTTTGGAATTGAAGGGAAATTCGGGGACAGACACCGAATTCTGTACTTTCAAGAATTCGGTGTCTGTCCGCCTGTCCCCGAATTTCCCTCCCGCAACTCGCCGTAGACGTGCTCGACTTCGCGTCTTGTTGCTTCAAGGGAACCGGAAGTATCGATCAAGTAGTCGGCGTATTTCATTTTCTCTTCCAAGGGCATCTGGGAACGAATTCGTGTCTCGATCTGCTCTTCGGATAGGCCGGAGCGCTGCCGCAGCCGGCGCCTCTGTTCTTCGGGAGGACATGCGACAACGATTACTTTGTCGTAATTTTTGTATGTCTCCGCTTCGATCATTAGCGCCGCATCAACGATTGCAATTCCCTGCGGATCTCGAGCTTCGAGTTCCATGAGCCATTCCTGCTGGCGCTGGACGACGGCGGGGTGAACGAGGCTGTTGAGCTTCCTGCGGGCTTGAGGATCGTTAAACACGATTTCCCCGAGAATCTTGCGATTGATGGTTCCGTCAGGGGCGAGAATACCATCGCCGAATGCCTGAACGACCGCCACATGAACCGCCTGACCGGGCTCCAACAGTTGATGTGTGATGTTGTCCGAGTCGATCAGGTGGCATCCCAGCTCGACAAACATCCGGCCGACGGTGCTCTTGCCTGTGGCGATTCCACCGGTGAGCCCGACCCGGAGCATCAGAGACCTCGTCGTATACGGGCAGCTTTTACGGTGTTCTTCATCAGCATTGCGATGGTCATCGGCCCGACCCCGCCTGGCACGGGAGTGAGCATCGATGCGACTTCCTTCACAGCGCGCTGGTCCACGTCACCGGCCCAGACGTAGCCGCGCTTTTCGAAATCCTTCCACCGGACTTCGTCATCCCCGAAGAGGCGCTGGACTTCCGCACGGTCCGCAATCTTGTTGGTTCCCACGTCAATCACGACGGCGCCCGGTTTCACGAAATCTTGAGTCACCATTGCCACTTTGCCAATGGCGCAACTCCATGACGCCAAGTGGCGTACATGCCACCAGGGTTTCGTGGCCTAGCAACAGCGACCCCAAATTGTGCGAATGAAAGCCATCGACATCCTTTTGAGGATCAACCCCTTCAAGGATCGTATGCTTGCTGACCGGCTTCGGCAGTGGAAGCTGAACGAGAATGCCGTCAATCTTGTCATCGTCATTTAGCTTTCGGACCTCCCAGAGGAGTTCTTCCGTCGTGACCGTGCTTGGGATTGTCAACTTTCGGCTGTATATCCCCAGCTGCTCGCAGGTCTTCGCTTTCAGGTTCACATATGCCGATGACGCCGCGTCGTCGCCAACTAGAACGACCGCAAGTCCTGGCTGCACGCCGCGCCTGGACAGGTCCTCGACCTGGCGAGCAACCTCGATCTTTATATCTTCTGCGATTTTCGTTCCGTTAATGAAGGCAGCAGTCATATAAAAGAACCTTGGAGGGAAAATGGGGACACAGGGCTACGTCCCCATTTTTCCGCCGTCCCGAAATTCCAAAATCATCATACACTGGGAATCCGATGGGTCTTGTGTCAATCCTTTCTCTGCTGCTGCTTTCAACAGCATTCGAATCCACAATTGATCGGGCATTCACCCTGCTTCGTAATAATCAGTGGGCAGGCGGCGCGTCTGCTCTCGATCAGGCTTACATCGAAGACCCGGGGCTGTTCTCCGCCAATAACTTTCATTACTTGCGAGGACGCGTTGCAGAAAATCAGCGCGACTGGCAGGGTGCGCTCGAGGAATTCAAGAAGATTGGCCCCGGCAATCCGCTCCATATACTGGCGGTATGGCATGCGGCCAGGGCTTCGGCTCAACTGCACGACGATGTGGCGGCCGAGGTATTTCTCAGCGATCTGCCCAGAGACTTCCCCGGGGATTTGAAATTACAGATCGCCCGCGAATCCAGTGAGGCACTGGCCTTGAAGATTTACCAGGACGTGCCGACCAGAGAAGCCCGCCTGGCGCGTGCGAAGCTTCTCGGCGATCATGACGCGTTATGGTCCCTGCTTCGCGAGCGCAAGGACGACGACGTCGCACTCGAATGCGTACGCCTGGTTGCGGCGTCCGCGTCGGCGCCGCAAGATCAGATGGCGGTCGGGGAGGTGTATGCCACACACCGCCAGTTCGACGATGCAATTCGTGTCTTTCAGAGCGCCGCAGAGAGTCCTTCCTATGCAGCCGCAGCCCGGTATCAGATCGCGCGCGCTCATTTCCAGCGGGGGAACCATAGACTTGCTATGGATGTCTTCCAGAGCATCGCGAGTGATTTTCCGGGAACCCATTGGGAGAAAGACTCGGAATATCAGATTGCCGCTTGCTACTGGCGGCTTGGTGAGTATCGCAACTCCGAGAAGGCGTATGTAAGTTACATCGATAAGTACGCCAGCAACGATGAGGACGACGCCGTCCGCAATCTCATCGACGTCTATCGGGTTCTTGACGAAAACCAAAAAGCTCTTTCGTCTCTTGACCGGACGCTTGCGAAACGCCTCTCCACGACCAACCGCCAGGTCCTGCTGTTTACCAAAGCGAAGATTCTCTACACGCAAAAACGGTATACAGCCGCACTCAGGATTTTTGAATATCTCGGAAGAATCCGTTTGCGCCCAGCGCCGGGCGGCACGACGCCTGAAGAAGTGCAGTATTTCCAGGCGCTGTGCCTGTCAAAGTCCGGGAACAAGCCCCGCGCAGAACCGATCTGGCGCAGGCTTGCTCGCGAACGATTTTCTTACTACGGCCAGCGTGCAGCAGAAAAGCTTGGCGCGCGCGTGGTGAGGGACCAACAGCGGGACTGTACCGCGCTCCACGATACTACATCGCAAAATATTGAAGCTGGCCTCGCAAAGCTCCGGCATGCCTTCCGCTCGCAGACCGATTCGAAAGCGGACGCGCTTTCCGAACTCATTTTTCTGGGACTTTGGGATGAAGCTTCTCTTTGGGTCGACCGGCCCGGCTATCGCCGGGACGCGCGCCTGGCGGCTCAGATCTCTTTTCTCGCAGGACGATATTACCGGTCGGTCATGTATGCCCAGCAGTTGCCGAAGGGCGAATCAGGCACGTTAGCTTTGTTGTATCCGGTGGGCTTTCGACAAGCCGTGTGCGAGGCCGCCGGCATGTTCAAAGTTGATCCGTTATGGCTCCATGCAATCATCTGGCAGGAGAGTAAGTACAACCCGAACGCCAGGTCCGGCGCTTCGGCCCGTGGTTTGATGCAGCTCATTCCGGAGACAGCTAAGGCCGTTGCATCGGAAATCGGCATGCCGGAACTGACGCTGGACCGGCTCTACGATCCGGCAGTGAACATACGAACAGGCGCCCAGTATTGGTCTTCGTTGCTGGAAAAGCTGAAATCTCCGGAGATGGCTTTGGCCGCGTACAACGGCGGACTCGATAATGTACAGAGATGGAAGAACAAATGGCCTGGCGCTGGGGATGATACGGATCTTTTCGTCGCCGACATCGGTTTTGTCGAAACCAAGGCGTACGTGATGGCGGTCTTCGCGGCGCATGCAGCATATGCCACACTTCAGTAAGGAAACCAATGCGCCCAGAAAGAATCTTCTTCGGACTACTCTTTGGGATCCTCGCGGTGCTCGCGGTGATCATCATGTGGCCGTTTCTCACCTACATCGTTTTGGCCGGAATCCTCGCGTACACGTTGTTTCCCGTCTACCGTTTTTTCAATAGGCATACGCGCCGGCCGGAGATGGCATCAGCGTTGTCGATATTGCTGGCGCTTCTTTTGATGGTGCTCCCATCTTTTTTCCTCGTCAGCGAACTGGTGCAACAGGTTTCCGGCGCATATAGCAACTTTCAAGCGGAAAACATCCAGCGCGTGGCCGACTATCTGAGTGGGCTCACGGGCAATCGCATCGATTTTCAAGGAGTGCTCAGCTCTGGCATCGAACAGATACGCCGTTCGATTGTAGGTTTGGCGCCTGACATTCTGGGATCGATTGGAGAATTGATGGTCGGCCTCTTCATCATGTTCTTCGTCATGTATTACGGCTTCCGCGATGGTGAAGGCTTTATTAAACGAATACGTGACCTGCTTCCGCTGGAACCCGCACTCAAAGAATCGTTGTTCTACGAAGTCCGGACTATCACTCAGGCCGTTCTGTATGGGCAGGTCATGACCGCGCTGATCCAGGGTACACTGGGCGCAATCGGTCTGCTCATCTTCGGCATTTCGAATTGGCTCTTCTGGGGCGCGATCATGATCATCATGGCGTTTCTGCCCCTACTTGGAACCCCGCTCATCTGGGTTCCGGCAGCGGTCAGTCAGATTCTCGATGGAGAAACTGCTCGTGGAGTCGGCCTGCTGATCTATGGCTCGACCATCGTGATGAACATCGATAACGTCCTTCGCCCACGGCTCATGAGCGGGCGGACGAAGGTCCATCCCGTTTTAATCCTTCTCGGAGTCCTCGGTGGACTGAAGATCTTCGGTTTCATCGGCATGCTTGTCGGCCCGCTGATTTTGGCCGTACTCGTCGCCTTCACCAAGTTCTACGAACAGGCGTACCTTCATCGTAAGTTCACGGTGGGGCCGGCGGCGGATTGACTATTGTTCGTATCGCTTGAACAAGAGTGCGGCGTTGGTTCCGCCGAAGCCGAAGGAATTGGAGAGGGCGTATCGCACGTCGGCTTTACGCATTTTGTTTGGAACGTAATCCAGATCGCAATCTGGATCCGGAGTTTCGTAGTTGATGGTTGGCGGAATGATGCCGCGTTCGACGACGAGCGACGTAATCCCGGCCTCAACGGCGCCCGCGGCGCCCAGCAGATGTCCAATCATCGACTTGGTCGAACTGATGGCCAGCTTGCGCGCATGATCGCCGAACAGCCGCTTAATCGCCTGTGTCTCGATTCGATCATTGGGCGGCGTGGAAGTGCCATGAGCATTGATATAGTCCACTTGCTCCGGTTGGATTCCGGCGTCGTTGATCGCATTGAGCATGACCCGATGAGCGCCATGACCGTCATCGGGAGGCAATGTGATGTGAAAGGCGTCGCCGCTCATGCCATAGCCGACGACTTCCGCAATAATCGTCGCGCCGCGTTTCTTCGCCAGTTCCAGTTCCTCCAGAACCAGCACTCCGGCGCCTTCACCGACCACGAATCCGTCACGGTCTTGGTCAAAAGGCCGTGACGCGCGCGCCGGTTCTTCATTGCGCGTGGAAAGCGCACGCATGGCAGCGAACCCGCCGACGCCCATCGGTGTAACGGCGGCTTCTGATCCTCCGCAAATCATGACGTCGGCATCGTCGCGAGAGATGACGCGGAATGCATCGCCGACGGCATGGGCTCCGGAAGAACAAGCGGTACAGGGAGCGGAATTCGGCCCCCTGGCGCCGAACCGGATCGAAATCTGCCCGGCAGCCAGATTGATGATGCTCGATGGAATAAAAAAGGGAGAAATCTTGCGCGGGCCACCTTCCAGGAAAGCCTGATGCTCGCGCTCGATGACAGTAAATCCGCCAATTCCGGATCCGATGAAAACTCCCGTTCTTTCGGACAGCTCAGGCGTAATGGTGAGCCCCGCCTGAATGATGGCGTAATCCGCGGCGGCGACTGCGTAGTGGATAAACGAGTCCATCTTCTTGAGGTCTTTCTTATCGAACCACTTCAGCGGATCGAAATTGCTGACCTCCGCGGCAATCTTAGTGGGAAAATGTGTCGTATCGAAACGGGAAATCATCGTGACGCCACTGCGTCCTTCGCAGAGACCTTTCCACGAATCTTCGGTTCCCGTCCCCAGTGCCGTCACAAGCCCCACGCCGGTAACAACAACTCGTCTTTTGTGCAAATGCGACCTCTCTTGCGTCACGCTCGCGTCTAGGATTTCGGCAGATGCCCTTCGATGTAGTTGATCGCGTCCTTGACCGTTGTAATCTTCTCCGCGTCTTCGTCGGGAATCTCCATTCCGAATCCTTCTTCCAGCGCCATCACGAGTTCCACCGTATCCAGCGAATCCGCGCCGAGGTCATCGATAAAGGAAGCGGTTGGTGTTACTTCGGACTCGTCCACACCCAACTGCTCAACGATAATTTGTTTAACCTTGTCTTCAACTGAAGATGCCATTCTCAAGACCCTCCTCTGCGAGCGCGGCCGTTAAGCCCGCGCCTGCGTCTATGTCGCAAGCCGGTGATTATAGGAGCGCGTGAAAAACATTTTCCACCGATTTTTCGTCTTCGACGTTCAGCATTGTAACCGACTTGCTCATTGATCGAACCAGGCCCAGCAGCACTTTCCCCGGTCCGACCTCAACAAAAGTGCGCACTCCTTCATCCAGCAATCGCTGAATGGTTTCCTGCCAGCGCACCGGCCGCGATACTTGTCGCTTCAAGGCACTGCGCGCCTCGGCACCCGTCCGAATTAGCTGCGCATCGACGTTCGTAACGAGCGGACAACGCAAATCTGAAAATACGCAGCGGTCGAGATCGGAGGACAATCGCTCCTCGGCCGACCTCATCAGCGCGCAGTGGAACGGCGCACTCACCTGAAGCAGTATCGCTCGCTTCGCTCCAGCCTGCTCAGCAAGCTTCGCCGCTCGCTGGACCGCCTCGCGGTTTCCGGCTATGACGATCTGTCCGGGCGAATTCAAATTCGCAGGCGCGACGACCTGGCCTTGAGCGGCTCGCTCGCAGACAGACTGAGCCGTCGCCAGATCCAGGCCGAACAGCGCCGCCATTACGCCGACGCCAACCGGAACCGCCTCCTGCATGTACTCCCCCCGCCGCCGGACCAGAGCTACCGCTTCCGCCAGCGTCAGGGCGCCAGCAGCGACAAGCGCCGAATACTCGCCCAGACTGTGGCCTGCCACAAAATCCGGCCGAATTCCTTTCTCTGCCAGCACTCGAAACAGGGCAGTGGAAACCGCGAGAATTGCCGGTTGCGTATTCTCGGTCCGTTTCAGATCTTCGTCGAGACCGTCAAAGCATAGCCGGGAAATTGGAAAATTGAGAGCGGCATCAGCCTCATCAAAGGCGGCCTGTGCAACAGGAAAGTTTTCAGCAACCTCGCGGCCCATACCGGAGTATTGAGAGCCCTGGCCTGGAAATATGAATGCGACTTTCATAAAGGGGTCAGGGCTCAGGGCTCAGGGCTTCAGCGGGTCATCAATCCGGACCCCTGATCCCGGACCCCTGATCCCTCTACGTCACTCCGGCGGTCCGGCTAATGCCCAGTTTCGTGAACTCCGTTTCGATGACGCGGTTCACATTGTGCTTGCAGAACTCGTTAGCCACCCGGATGGCATTCTTGATGGCATTGGCGTTGGAACGCCCATGGCAAACAATGGTGATTCCTTTCAAGCCAAGCAGAGGGGCGCCGCCGTATTCGGAATAGTCCAGGCGCCGCTTGAACTCGCGGAATGCCTTCTGGGCAAAGATGTATCCGACCTTTGCAGAGAGAGTCTTCTGCAGTTCCTGGCCGAGCATCGCCGTAAATGTTTCAATGAGGCCTTCGCTCAATTTGAGAGCGACGTTGCCGGTGAAACCGTCGCAGACGATGACGTCAACGTCACCCTTAAAGATGTCGCGCCCTTCAACGTTACCGATGAAGTTGATGGGAGCCCGTTTGAGAGATTTGAACGCTTCCTTCGTCAGTTCGTTGCCTTTCGAATCCTCTTCGCCAATCGACAGCAAGCCCACGCGGGGCCGGCGGATACCGAAGATTGCCCGAGAATAAACGTCGCCCATGATGGCGAACTGCTCCAGGTGATGCGGTTTGCAATCGACATTGGCGCCCACGTCGAGCAGGATCGCCGGCTTTCCCTTTTGCGTGGGTAGGACTGTTGAAAGCGCGGGTCGATCGACCACCGGAAGCGTCCCGAGCACCATCTTCACTGTCGCCATGACGGCTCCGGTGTTGCCGGCGCTGACGATCCCGAAGACGCCAGAGTCACGCATTAACCGCGCCGCCACACGGACCGAGGAATCCTTCTTGCGGCGTGCGGCCGTTGCCGCCGACTCTTCCATCGTGATGACTTCACTGGCATGTACCACTTCTATAGGAAGACCGCTCGTGTCGTGGCTTCGCAGGATTTCGTGAACACGGTCCTCCTGCCCCACCAGCACGATCGATATTCCGTATTGAGCGGCCGCCTGAACGGCCCCTTCGACCTCAACTGCAGGCGCCTGGTCGCTGCCCATGGCATCAACGGCGATCTTGATCATGACGAAACCAAGAAAACTTTCGGATTGCGGATTGCGGATTTAGGGAACCAGCGCGAATCGAGCGTTCTTCAAATCCGAAATCCGCAATCCGAAATCATTCTGTCACTCCTCAGCAGTCTCGATGACTTCCCGGTCCTTGTAGTAACCGCAATGAGGACAGGCCCGATGAGGCATACGCAACTCGTGACAATTGGAACATTCCGCGAAGGATCGCGCGGTCAGATGATCGTGTGCCCGGCGACGATCGCGCCGCGCCTTTGAATGTCGTCGTTTTGGATTTGGCATATTTTATGAGCTCCGCTCTTCCAGCCGCCGCTTCAGTTCCATCAAGGTACCCATATAAGGGCTGAACTGTTCTTTTGGGCAATGACAGCTACCGGAATTCAAATTTGTCCCGCAAGTGGGACAAAGGCCTTTGCAGTCTACCCTGCAAAGCGCCTTCATCGGAAGTGCCAACAGAATCTGCTCGCGCAGGATTTCTCCGATGGCCAGTTGCGTACCCGTGAAGAAAGCGGTTCGCGTATCCCATTCCGCCAGTTCGATCTCGTCGTCCTCGTCGAACATCAGCTCGTCGCGCTGGCGGAAGAAAAGATCGAAGGACTTGGTAATGTCCAAACGAGCAGCATCGAGGCACCGCGAACACATCAGCTCCACCGTCGCCTTCAGCGAGCCGTTAATCCGGATTTCGCCGCCGGGTCGCTCCGCGGAAGCCGACCACTCGAGTAGTCCAGTCTGCCGGATGTTGTCTGACGAAAAATCAACGGTACCCGGCTCGAACGCCCCCTGGAACGAGATTTTCTCGTGGGCTAGATCCTTGAGGTCTACGAAATACTCGTTCATGGCCGCCCTCCTCGTTCTGCATTCATTCTCGCACGTTCGGGGAGCTAAGGCTGGCGGACTGCTGCGCCAGCTATGAGGGCTTCTGCTTGGCCGGGGGTGGCGTGGTCACTCCAAGTCTCTTCAACGCGTCATCCGCCCCCTGGCGGAAAGGAGACTCCGGGAACTCGGATACGACTTTCTGGTAGTACTCCTTGGCTTGATCGGCCTGGTTACTGGCCTCATAAAGGCCAGCCAGTTCGAACGCGATAGCCGCTTTGGAGTAGCCGCCACCGTCGAAGAGTTGCTTGTAAACCTCGATCGCCTTCTGGGTTTCTCCATGCTTCTTGTAGATTCCACCCAGCGCAAACTGCGCCACGCCTTTGATGCTTGCATCACCCCGCTGGATCACTTCCTGAAGAGTTTGAACAGCCTTGGCGGTGTCCCCTAGACCCTCCTGACTCATGGCAATGAAATACTCTGCGATGACACCCACGGGCAACGAGCGATAGTTATCGTAGGTCTTCTGAGCTTCAGCTAAGGCTTTTTCGTAACGCTCTTTGTCCGATTTGATGTTCGCAGTGTCGTTGAATATGTTGATGGCAGCCGCCAGCTGGCTCTGCGCGTTTGCATTTCGGTTGGATGAATAAACATTCCAACCTATGATGGCAATGACGAGCACTACCACAATAGCCACGCCCGTGATGACCTCCTTCTGCCGGGCATAAACTAATTCCGTAAATTTCTGTAATGACGTTGTGATCTCGTCCCGCTCCTTGAGTTGATGACGAGTCATTTTGGTGCGCGCCACTTAGTAACCTCCGT
>WNGD01029651.1_pt1 | contig 10103 bp, 15 predicted proteins | sample 5400671 | NCBI WGS metagenome assembly WNGD01 (sample SAMN13153369, study PRJNA577476) | soil metagenome | isolation source: 40 cm soil or saprolite under grassland replicate 2 | place: USA:California | collected 2016-06-15
ATACGATGCTTCGAATCATCTGACTACATTTACATCTTGTTAGATCGGTTAGTCGTGACGCAGCCGCGATGTCACTGGCCCGGTGGGATGACGATTCGCCAACTCCGCTGGCGCAGCTCCTCCCAAGTTAGCCGTTCTGAGAAGACAACGTCGCCGGACTCATCTTTGGCCTCGAATGTCGATTCGCCGTCGTATTTAATGAGGTCAAATGTCTTCTCCTCCATCGGTTTAAGCGAGGCCTCACTCCTACCGTTAATAAGCACCACGGTCGAAGATCCCATCCGATTTTCGTAGGTGACACCGTGGCTCGGGTCACAAGCAGTGGCGAAGAAAGCAGCCGCGGCCACGAAACAGAGAACAGCCGCACTTGATGGAAACCCTCCAAGAAACCAACGCATCAGCGAAAATATAGAATGATACGCCCTCTCAATTGTTACGTCACGTCGCCCTTAGCTCTTGCACTCCACTGTGCCGCCCACGCCCGCCCACTTAATCCCCGTCTCCGCGTCCCTGCATCGCTGACATAGCGCCAACGTCCCGCGTCCCCAAGACTTAACGTCTGCTGAATCGCCGCGACAGGACGTGACAGCGTAGACGCCAATGTGCGGGCGGCGGCAGAACGCGCAACCAGCCATGTAACCAGTCTACGAGCCCGTGCGCTCACTTCTAAAGAGGCAGATGTCACGTTATGATCCGGGGATTTTGGTCGCTAGGCGGCAAATAGTGGCCTCTGTACTCTTGACAGCATTGAAGCCTCATGCTTTTATTCCTCCTGATGCTTGAACAAAGCAGGAAAAGGAGGAGATGCCCTGTGAAGAACATAGACGTGCCTGAAGAGGTATATGCCCGACTACAGAAGCACGCAGTGCCCCTTGAAGACACCGTTGCCGACGTCATAGATCGGGCTCTTGACGCACTAGAAGCCCAGAAACCGTCGTCCCACGAGCCAAGCCAAGAAAGCACGAAGATCATCGCAATGCCGGAATCGCATCAGCGTGATCTTGTTAGCCACGTAGGCCGGGTTCCGCACGGGACCAAATTACGTACCATCTATCTGGGTAAGGAATACCAAGCCGAAGTGCGAGACGGTTCGGTGATCTGGAGCGGACAGTACTACACGTCTCTATCCCAAGCGGCGGTTGCTGTTATCCAGAGCACGGGATCCCCACGTCCCACCGAAAACGGTTGGAGGTTTTGGCAGTACTACACGGACACCACCGGGGAGTGGCGCAGCCTTTGGGACTTTCGGGCGGCGTGACAGCAGGGCTTCGGCCAGAAACACAAAAGCCGACCTTTCCAAGTGGTGGACACTCGCCGTTGTAGTTGGGAGATGGTTGTCAGAAATACTGAGCGATGTACGCACTCGACACGGCCCAGCCGATGCCAACGTTCGTGTGGCGTTGGAGCATGGACACAATATCGATGAATGCGTTTTGGGCCTCGACCACGTCAAACTGGGTGTAGGTCTTATCGCCCACCGGAACCGCGTTGATTTGCACAGTCCCCATCCCCATCTGACTAATGATGTCCCGCGCTTCAGTCTATCGGGCGCTGACAACTCCTATAACCTTACCTTCACGGTTGAAGACTGGCCCCCCGCTGTTCCCGAGATTCACCGAGCCGTCGAGCTGTAAACAGGCGACCTCCCTCTGAATAATTGGCGGGAACGCTCGATGTCCAATAAAAGCGACCATCGCCTTGTGAAACGTCAAAGGCATAGCCGCATCGAGCGGATAGCCAGCGAACAACACTTCCTCCCCGACTCTCACCGCGTTCATGTCAGCCAGTGCCAACTTCGGAACATTCTGCGGTGATGTCGGTCTCAAGAGGGCTAAATCAACGGACGCCAATCCAGCGTTCGCTGCGGGTTGCGCTTGCATCTTCACGCCGATCGGCAAGACGAGTTCGACTTGGGGGGCGGAACCTATCACGTGCTTGGAGGTAACAAATACTTCCCCGCTGATATGGAAGGCTGTACCAGTTAGCCCTTCACTCCAAATGCGTGCCACCGCATCTCTCGCCGCGTCAACTACGTCTGGCCACTCCATGCCAGAAATATGTTAGCGGGGACAGGGCGTCAGGTGTAGGGTTTGTACGTCCAGCGCGTGGAGGCGACCACCAGATTCTCTAGTGTAGAAGTCAAACCCGAAGTACTTCATGATATTGGCCTGAAGTCACGCTTCGCCCTCGCGGGTCATGCTACTTCTTGCACACCGCCCAGACCCGCGCGTTCCGCCACGCCTTTGAGCTTTCGCCTGCCTCGATCCTCGAACCGCACCCCCGCCGAGGTCATGGCGAAGATTGCGAGGATCACCCACTCCGCGTAAAGCAGAACACGGATGAACCAGCGGCGCGAGTTAAACCAGTCGTGTGCGCGCCCCACCATCACTCCTTGCCCTCATCCTTGGGTTCGCTGGGTGCGAGGCCGAATTCGTCGGGTGGCTCTCCAACAACCTCGGTCACATAGAACCCATGTGGGTCGAATATGTCGTATTTGACAACCGTCTCGGCCAGGAACGTTACCGCGCTAGCCGGCGACTTTGGGCGCCCGATGGCTACGGTCAACCGCTCGCCCGTATCGGGGTCTAGTTTCACCCGCCAGTCGCCTGCTCGACGGTCCAGAACTACAAATCTATCCAGCGGAGCCATCCGGCTTGACCAGAATAGGTCCAGCTTCGATTTGTCAGGGAGCTCGACTCTGCGTCCAGTCTGAAGGTCGATCTGGAGACTCTTGTGAACTGGCAGAAAAAGGGAGATAGGAGCGGCGAGCACGGTCGGATTGAAGCCGGCTGCACGCAGTTGCTGGACGCCTCGCCATAGCCAATCAAAGGATGGTTGGCTCGCGACGAGGGGACCGCCTGAGCCAGATGCTTTGCTCAACACTTCGAAGAGATACCGTTTTTCAGCAACGGCGACGCTTCGGCCAAACTCCTCACAGTAGAAGTCCCAATGATAGGAGTTGTCATTAAACTGCGCCTCGGGTCGCGTTTCTGAGCTCGTCAATACCCGGAAGTCTGATGGCTCGCGGTCGGTCAGCTCTCTGACGTGAGCCAATTTGTCGACGATAGACGCTCTCGCATATGCCTCCATGATCTGCGCGCGGCAAACTTGGAGACGGTCCGTGCGCAGATCGCTAACGTTTGCATTTATCTCGGCAATCTGCTGATCACGTCGGTTCACTTCGTTGCCTTCAATTCCTCCGCGGCCGCCTTGTCCTCGGCGACGGGAACCATTGCTTCAATCCGGCTAGAGAATTCGGCTGCTGCGTCGTCACAAGCGCGTTGGAAGTCAACCATGGTTCTCCTCAAGGGCAATAACAACTGGGAGCTTATCCTGGGCGAACGCTATGCCACGTTCGAACTTCTGTCCAGCGGACCCGTGGCTCTTGTCAGTACAGAGGCACAAGAAATGGTCATAATCAGCGATTATTTCGGCGATCTCGTCGTGAATGTAAGCGCCGAACCGTGAGTCGTCCTGCCAAACCCACCCTGAATGTCCTACAAGCTTGAGCCTCATTTTCGCTAGTCTCGCGAGGTTCAAGCCGGTAGCAGTCTCGTAGCTGATGAATACGCAGCTCTTCACGCTTGCCACTATCGGCGTCGGGCGACCGCCATTGCGCACGTCGCGAAGAAGCGGGCGACACCGCTCACCGGGGGCTTTAGTAAAGACCCCTGGACGCGGCTGAGCGCCTGCTCTAAAAAGCGCTCGCCCTTGTCCATATCCCACGCGAAGAAGCATCGTTCAGCGCGTTCCAGTAGCGCGGATGAAACCGAGTCGCCGAGGTCGTCTGGATCGCGCCGGAGGGCGCGGAGTTCTTCGAGAAGTTCCACTGGGCGGTAGACCTCGTCTAGCGCGCCCCATAATACCAAAGTCTTGTATTGCCGTATGGCAGGAGACCATTGTTACCAGTCTGCAAGGTGTAAGGCGAAATAACCAGCACTTCGTGGGCGTCCTTATCAGTGCCGGGATTAGTCCAGGAGGCGGTGTCAATGGCGAAGAAACAACGGAAGCCGGCGCAGATAGGTCTCCGAAAGGAATACGCTTGCCCACACTGTGTAGCAGTGTACAGGTCCGTTACTCCCGGGGATCAGCAGTTAATCAACCTCCACCTGGTTATGCACGTTAAGGATCGTGATCAGCGAATGAAGCTGCTCTCCGAACTGATGGAAGGAGCAGCTCAACAAGCCCTATTTCTATAGAGCTTTTTGCGCCTGCCGCAGGGCGGTGGAAACTGTTCCATGGGGCGGCGGGCCTCCAGGGGGCGAAGTGTAGCGTAACGGCACTTTCCACGCCAGCGTTTCAACCAGCGGAGGTGCTATATGAGAAACATCATTGGCACTTGGGCGGATGGGGCGGGGCCGCTCCTGCCTCACCTGACCGCAGGACTCAGGAGATTTCCGGACTGTGAAGCCGTTTGAAAAGGCTGGTCTCGACTAATCCAGCCACGATCAGTGCCAGCCATTGGCTCGCACTATTATAAGGCGCTTGCGCCGCTCCTGGAGCAGTTGCTCGCCGGCCTCGAACTTCCAGGCAGAGAAGCGGTCTATCGCTTGGCGGACAAGCGCAGCCGTGGCGGTATCGCCCAGTTCAGTCAGATCGTCTGCGAGCTGGCGGAGCTCTGAGAAGGTGTCCATCGTGGGGCGGCGGACCTCCGCGTGACAGTTTATCGGCGTAGGTGTCAGGACGCCAGAAGGGAAGGCGCCCGGATAGTGGGTCAGTCCGAAATGAGGAAGCCGGTCAGGATGGTCATACCAGCATCCCAACCCGCCGGTGCGTCCCTGCGTGAGAGAGGGGAAAGTGCTTCAAGCGGCCCCAAGAAGGGGAAGGGGCGAACCTCTCTCCGCGCAACTGGTTTTAGCGCATGCGGCGGGTGCGCGTCAAGGATAAAAATGCTGGGGGTTGACCATACGTCTCAATCAGTAGGGGAGGAAGCCGGCGCCGGTGCTTAAGCCGCGGCTCTCACCGGCGCCTCGTTTCGTCGCGGAACCGCTCAGGGCATCGACCGTCGAGCGGCGGGGTGAGAAAATACGCGAAGTCCCACCGCAGCTGATTGATGCAGTATCTACGCCGACTACCCGAGAGTGTGCCAGCCGGTAAGGTACTCGTTCACAACTCCGTCCGGACGACCGGTCGCCTGAGCTTCGGACTACGTGGCTCCAGGTCGTGGCTCCAACCACCCGACCCCGAACGGCTGGAGCTTTGTGACTGTACGTGGGCGTCGGAATTAGGACCGCATTACAGAGTCCGTCGCGAGCACGTCAACGACCAAGACCCTTGACCTGATGAGCGAGCGGGCTAGCTTTAAGGTGGGGAGTTACGGCTTCACGCTTCCTGTAGCGTTACCTTGGGCCGTCCGGAAGAGAATCGTCAAGGCTCTCCAAAACGTGGTGGTCGAAGGCATGGACGGGCCTGATCTTGAACGAGTGCGCAATGCAGAGACCGAAATGTGGGTGGCGGGTGCGCACATGATGTCTCTGGCAGACCCACCTCCACCAAGGCCAGTAAGGGAGTTGTTCACTACCCCCGCTTTACTAACGATATTTCGTGCGCTGGTGGAGGAGCAGCGGCGCTTAAAGCGTTCCTGAAGCGTTGCGCCGCGGGCTGTACCCGTTCACCCTCGCCACTGGCAACGGGTCTACACCGCCGGGGCGGGCGCAGAGGATACAGCGCAGAGCCTCCGCACTCTTCGCGCCTAGAGGGCGACGGCGGGGCGGTGCGGCCCATCCTCATCAAGGGCGCGGGGGTCGTAGTGTCCTTCTTCCCGCTGCGGCCTCCGCTGCTTATAATCCGCACGGTGCTCGCTAACGAGAAGGGAATCGTAATGGCCTACTTGCACCTGATACCCCACAGCCTGCCCGCCAACAAGGTGCTGGTTCACAACCAGGTCCAGCCGGCAAGTCGTCTTGGCGAGCGGGGTTTTAGGGCGTGGCTCGCATCACTTGACGCAGGCCGATATGAGCGCTGTAACTGCGGCTGGGCGCCGAAATTGCAAGCGCAGTACAGAATCGCCCACGGTGGCGCCCTAGAGCGTCCCTGAAGCGTTGCGCGGCCTGTAGCCGTTCCTCTTCGTCGCCAGGCGGGGTCACTGGACGCCGACCTTGGACCTGCGGGGGCTGACGCGAAGGGGCCGATTCACGTCACTGGAAGCTGGACTTGTCGTCACTCTGGCAACTGAAATATTCGGCGGCGACGACCGAAGGAGACGAGACAGGGAACCACTCTGACTGCGCGATAGTATTATCCGAAGGGAATAGCGATGAGAACGGCGTGTGCGCTCGTCATCTTGGGTTTCTCGCTTTCGCTAGTTGCCTGCGGTGGCTCAGGGCCATCATCGCCGCCTGAATCTGCTACGCCCACTGCATCATCAAGTCGAGAGACGCCGCTATCTCCAACGGCGCAGGCGCAGGCCCACTCCAACCTGCTCTATGTCATCGATTCCGCTGGTGGCAGCGCTGACGGCAATCAAGTCCTCGTGGTTGACCCCACCGCAAAATCAGTCATCCGCTCCATCCCTAGTGACTACACGCCAGATGCAGCGCTTTCGCCCGATGGACATTTTCTCTACGTGGCTTCCTCACACCCCTACATCAGCGGCCCTAGTCTCGCAACCATCGATACTTCGACCTGGGCCACGGTCGGCAAACCAATCGACATCACGGGAAGGGTCTCATACATCGTGTATCCGGACAGCTGGGACCGGCTGGCGCTGTCACCTGACGGCAAGCTCATCTACTTCATCAAATACGGCGACGGCACCCCTAGCACCTGTAATGGCTGCGATTCCTACATTGCAGCCGTCGATGTGACTTCAGGACAGCTAGCGAAGAACATCCACCTGGCCGGGTGTGGCGCAGTTGGCCTGAGCTTCGACCCCAACCGTCCGCTGCTCGACACGTTCTGCGTCAGTGGACAAACCGTCGTGCTAGACCTTCAAAGTGGCAACGCTACGCCCCTACCTGTGTTTGGCGCGGCGTGGGAGTCCGTCGTCGGCGCAGGCGGGTGGTATATCATCACCCGCGACCTGAAGGTCTTCCCGCTGGGAACGGATGCCTTCGACGCCAGGTATTATGCCGGTCCTATTCAGAGCGTATCCCTTCCCGTTCCCGAAGGTAATCTGGCGACGGGTGGTGCAGCCCTCTCTCCTGATGGGACGCTCTATGTCGGTTTCGGGTCGGGAGAGCATGGGCATGAAGGCCAAGCGGACGAGATATGGGCTTTCGATGTGCGCACGTGGAAGATAGTTAGCAAATTCCGCCCCCAATTTACCGCATTCCATTTCGCTCTGAGCCGCGATGGTCAAACTCTCTACACTGTCAACGCGACGCAACGCACGCTATCTATCATCGACGTGGCGACAGGGCGGGAAGATGTGATGCATGAAGTCGGCCACACACCCGCGAAGATTCTCGTAGCTCCATGAGAAAGCATCGCTGATGGCCTGAAACTAGAATCTCCCATAAAACTTACGTGCCCATGACACCTGACAAGCCAGACCCCGAGTATGTGTTGGGAGCATCCGCGTCGGAACGGGAGCGGCTCGCGCAACAGGCGGACGTATTCAATCCTCTTACCGAGCGGATCTTTCGCCAAGCGGGGATACAGCCAGGAATGAGAGTTCTCGACGTCGGTTGCGGGACAGGCGACGTCTCGCTGCTAGTCCAGCGTTTAGTTGAGAAGGATGGGAGCGTACTTGGCGTGGATCGCCAAGCTGCTTCGCTTGAGACAGCGCAGAGCCGCGCGACGAGAATGAGGATCAAGAACATCAGTTTTCTCGAGTCGGACTTTCGTTACCTTGATCCGAAACACGGTGTCTTCGATGCGGTGGTGGGCCGGTTGGTCCTAATGTATCAGAGTGACCCTGCGGACGCCGTTCGCCTTGTCGCGCAGAAAGTCCGACCAGGCGGCGTAATCGCGTTTCACGAGCTTGCCGCGACCACTGGCATGGCCCACCCCCCCTACCACTGCGAGAGCAAGTGGCTCGCTGGGTAACAGAGACATTTCGCCGCTCGGGAGCAGAGACGCTCATGGGTATCCGGCTCTATTCGACGTTCGAGGCGGCGGGGCTCCATTCCCCGCAGATCCTTGCAGAACCAATCGTCGACGAACCCTCGAGTCCCTACCCCTGGGTACCGATGGTCAGTGTGCTACTCCCGAAGATGGTAGAGCTGGGAGTAGCTATGGAAGCAGAAGTGGGAATCGATACGCTAGCGGTCCGCCTGGAGCAGGAATTCATCGACGTAAAGGGAATAGCTGTGCCTTATATCTCCTTTGGCGCATGGGCAGTGCGCTCCGGCGAGCTGGCCTGAGGCAAGGCGGTGACCAACAGCCTCAACTCTTAGTGATCAGGGGATGGAAACACCGACGCCGGTGATCTCGCGGAAGCGTGTGACGATGCCGCGCACGGTACGTAGTGCTGCGAATGCCGTCGGCTTTTCCGGCTTTGGGATAACGCCCAAGGCTGCCTGGCGATGCTCGCCGGCCTCTATGAGGAAGCCCATGCAGCGCAAGGCCTCGTGATAACGTACGGCGCTTGTGTCGATGGTTTGGATCCGCTGATAGGCTTTGTAGTAGCGCGCCATTATCCAGCGCCGGAACAGGCCGATTACGGGCTGCGCGAACGCCGGAAGGTCGACCGGCCCTTGGCTGAAGATGGCGATCGTTGCGCCCACGTCGTAGGCCGGATCCCCGATTCTTACGTAGGTCCAGTCGATGACTCCGCTGACCTCACCTTTGTTGATCAGGATGTTTAATGGGTGGAAGTCGCCATGGCAAACCGTGGGCGATCGGTGCTTCGGCGGTTGATGGTCCACGAGCCACCGTATGCCATTGCGGAGGCCTTCCAGAGCGCCGCGCTCGATTCGAAAGGCCATCTCTTCCTGGTCTATCCGTTTGAGCAGCTCGACCGGCATGCTCAATTCTCGGGCTGCCAGTTCGAGCGGCCGCGGGTCTAACGAATGTAGGCGTGCATGGGCCTCCGCCAGCAGACGAGGGAGCCGCGGCCAGCTGATCGAAGGTCTGAAGAAGAAATCGAGCATGATTCGTCCGGGCAATCTCTCCATGATGACAAACGGGGCGCCAATGATCTCAGGGTCCGTACACGTGTGAATAACCCGTGGGGCGGGAAAACCGAGATGAGCGATGCTGTTCTGAACCGCTGATTCAAAACGGGCACGCTCGGCGGGCGCGAGTGCCACAGAAGGGTGATCAGCCCGAAAAACTCGGAGGATGAGCGGCGAGCATAATTCCGCGCTTGTCGCCCTAAGTCGTAGACCGTACGTCAGGGTGTCGAAGCCGCCCGTGATTGGGGCGGGTGCCTCCGAGTACTCCATGTCCGGTGCCTCCAATGCCGCCCGAAGGTGAGCGAGGAGCGGGCTGGCGAAGTCAGACTCAGTCAAGGTTTCCCCGGCCGCCGTGGGACTCGACCTGCTCGCGGAGGAGATCGAAATTGCCGCGGACAATGTCTTGGGCGGCAACGTCACCCTGGCTCGTTTTGAGGATAGCCGAGCCGACGATATCAGTAAAAAGGATGGTGACGACGCCTTCGGGCTGTTCTTGTACCATCACGCCTCTTGGAGCACCGCCCACACGCGCACTGCCTCGGCGACGCCCTTTAGCGCCTGCTCGCCGCGGTCCTCGAATTGCACGCCGGCCGACGTACGAGCGAGCCAGCGAACGATGTCAGAGACCAGCACTTCGCCGGGCGCAGACAGGCCGCTGATGCGCGAGGCGATATTGACGGCGCCGCCGTAGACGTTGTTGTCCTCGCGGATGACGTCGCCGGCGTGGAGGCCTAAATGTAGAGGCAGACCGGCTTCGTCGCCGGCGCGGCCGCAGGCGAGCGCGGCCTCGATCCCTTGCCGGGCGCTAGCAAAGACGGCGAGGACGCCATCGCCGAGGAGCTTGCCTTCGATGGCGGTGCCAGCGTGGTCGCGGATGACGGCGCGAAGTGCATCGTCGAGGTCGCGTGCCTTCGCGCGAAAGGTGGCGTCGCCCATACGTTCGGTGAGGCCGGTGGAGTCCGCGATGTCGGCGAAGAGGATGATCGCTGTGCCGGAGGGAACTTCGGGCGCGGTTAAAGTCTCGCCCTCGGGAAGGAACTCCAT
>WNGD01007727.1_pt1 | contig 10101 bp, 12 predicted proteins | sample 5400671 | NCBI WGS metagenome assembly WNGD01 (sample SAMN13153369, study PRJNA577476) | soil metagenome | isolation source: 40 cm soil or saprolite under grassland replicate 2 | place: USA:California | collected 2016-06-15
TTTTCTGCGACGACTAATGTCTTCACGCGAGACACAGTAGCGAAGGGCTCGAACGACGCCGGAGTACGAAAACGAGCCGAAAATGGGACGATCCTTTCGTCTCGTGTCCCCTATTTACCTGCTTGCGGGTGCGATTAGCTGGCCGTTCGTCAAGGTCGGCTTCCGGCTGCGCGCGCGCGGGCGCGAGCACCTGCCGCGGGGCGGCTTCGTGCTCGCTGCCAACCACACGTCGAACTTCGACCCCTGGCCGCTCGGGTTGCCACTCCTGCCGCGGCGGCAGCTCCGGTTCATGGCGAAGGTCGAGCTCTTCAATCCCGTGCTCGGGCCCATTCTGAGAGCGGGCGGCGTCTTTCCGGTCCGCCGCGGCGAGGGCGATCTCGAGGCGATCGAGAAGGCGGTCGAGCTCGTCCGCGAGGGCGAGGTCGTCGTCATGTTCCCGGAGGGGACGCGGCGGAAGAAGGGCCTTCGGAAGAAGCATCAAGCGCGGGCCCACACCGGTGCCGCGCGGATCGCGCTCACGGCCGAGGCGCCGCTCGTCCCGGCCGCGGTCAAAGGCACCGAGCGGATCACTCGGCTGGAGCCGCTGCGCGTCGCCTACGGCGGGCCGATCGCCCTCGGTGACTTGCGCGGCGTTGAGATCGGCCACGCCGCGCGCGAGGCGACCCGGCGACTGATGGCGGCGATCGCGGAGCTCGAGGCGTCGCTGTGAAACGTCCGCTGCTCGTGATCGACGGCGATTCCCTCGCGCACCGCGCCTACCACGCGCTTCCGAAGACGATCCGGCGCGCCGAGGGAAGACCGTCGAACGCGATCGTCGGCTTCACGAACTTCCTGCTGCGGCTCTGGGACAGCGAGCAGCCGCGCGCAGTGGTCGTCGGCTGGGACACGCTCGAGGTCCCGACCTATCGCCACGAGGCGTTCGACACGTACCAGAGCGGCCGCGAGTTCGACGAAGAGCTCCTCGAGCAGCTGGGCTTGCTGCCGCAGCTCGTGGAGGCGTTCGGCTTCGCCTACGCGAAGGCACCGGGCTACGAAGCCGACGACTTCCTCGCGGCTGCGGTCGCGGCCGAGGAGAAGCGGCGTGGGACGGCGGTCGTCGCGACCTCGGACCGCGACAGCTTTCAGCTCGCGAGCGAGCGGACGACGATCATCCAGCCGGTCCGAGGCGTCAGCGAGCTCGCCCGAATCGGGCCGGCGGAGGTCCGGGAACGCTACGGCGTCGAGCCGGCCCAGGTGGTCGACTTCATCGCCCTCCGCGGTGACCCGTCCGACCGGCTGCCCGGGGCGCCGGGTGTCGGCCCGAAGAAGGCCGCCGACCTGCTGCGCCAGTACGGCTCGCTCGAAGACGCGATAGCCGCGGGGCGGTTCGCGGCGATCACGGAGGACTTGCGGCTCTACCGTCGAATCGCCTCCCTAGACGCCTCCGCCCCCCTCCCTCCCCTCAAAGATCAAACTCCCTCCTGGGCGGAGGCGTCCTCCCTCCTCAGCGCCTGGGGTATGAACGCGGTCGCGGAGCGCGTTGCCGCCCGCACGGCCGGATGATGTACGTGTACACCTAAGCTCCGTCACCTAGGCATGGACGACTGGCTCAAACAAGCGCGCGACGCGATCGCGGAGGCAAGCCAAGTCCCGGCCGACCAGCTCGAGCTCGACGACGAGGTCGTCGCCACGCTGCTCGAGCTTGCGCGCGTCGCCGCCCACGAGAGCGGCGAGCGGACGAACGCTCCGCTCCTCTGCTACCTGGTCGGGCGCGCCCAGGACGGCGCCTCACTGGACGACCTCGCCGCCGCGGTCCGCCGATCGACGTCCTGAGCCATCCGGCGTTTGCGCGCCTCCACCCGACCCCGAGCCATCCCGAGTCGACTGAACGACTCGCGGCCCTGCTCGCGGCCTTCGAGTACGAAGAGGTCGAGCCCGCGCCTGTCGAGGCGATCCTGCGCTGTCACAGCGAGGAGCACGTCGAGCGGATCCGGTCGATTGCGGAGCCAACCTGGCTCGGCGGCGACACGTTCGCCTCCGAGACGAGCTTCGAAGCGGCGCTGCTCGCCGCCGGAGCGGCGGTCGCCGCGGCCGACGGGGGAGGTTTCGCGCTAGTGCGCCCACCCGGCCACCACGCGCTGGCAGATCGCGCCATGGGGTTCTGCCTCTTCAACAATGTCGCGATCGCTACCCGCCATGCGCAGGCGGAGCTCGGTCTCGGCCGCGTCGCGATCCTCGACTGGGACGTCCACCACGGCAACGGCACGCAGGCGATCTTCTGGGACGACCCGACCGTGCTCTACGTCTCGCTGCACGAGTGGCCCTTCTATCCCGGCACCGGGGGACCGGGCGAAGGCAACGAGACGACCGTGAACGTCCCGATGGCGGCGCTGTCCGGTGACGGCGAGTATGAGCGCGCCTTCGCCGAGGTCGTCGAGCCCGCGATTCGTGCGTTTGCCCCCGACCTCTTGCTCGTCTCCGCCGGCTTCGATGCCCACGAAGCCGATCCGCTCGCCGACATCCGGCTGAGCGACGGCGCCTTCGGGTGGATGGCCGAGCGCGCGACGACGCTCGGGCCGCGCATCGGGGCCGTGCTCGAAGGCGGCTATAACGCCGAAACCCTCCCCCGCCTCGTCGGGGCGGCGCTGCAAGGCTTTCGGAATGACGACGGCCGGCTGATCTAGCCGGCCGTCAGTCGAGGAAGCACAGCTGCCACCGCGCTTCGGACACCTTGTCCTGGAGGACCGTCAGCCCAACTATCGACCGCACCCGCGGCTCTCTCACCGCCCGGAGAGCGCTATTTGCGGGTGATTTCGCATCCCCCACGGTGGGGGATGCGGCCCATTGCTGCGCTTAACTGCGAGCCGCGGCGAGGGTTTCGAGCGCCTGTCGCCGCGAAGAGACGCCGAGCTTCCGCATCAGGCTCTTCACGTGCGAGCGGACGGTGTGCTCCGAGATGAAGAGCCGCGCCGCGATCTGATCAGTGCTCAAGTGGTCGTCCAGCAGGAGCAGCACCTCGACCTCGCGCGCGCTGAGCGCGCGGACGATCGAGTCCGGCACTCCGGCGTCCGCGTGACGGCCTTGGCGCACCTTCTCGAGCAGACGTCTTGCCACCGAGCCCGAGAGGGCCGCTTCGCCTTCGGCCGCGCCGCGCAGGAACTCGACGATCCGCTCCGGCGGCTCCGTCTTGAGCAGGTAGCCGGCCGCGCCGGCGCGGATCGCGGCCAGTAGGTTCTCTTCGGCGACCGACGCCGTCACCACCACCACCTCGCAAGCGGGGGCGGCCTCCCGCAAGAGCGGCAGAGCCCCGAGCCCGCCGATCCCGGGCATCGAGAGGTCGAGCAGGATCAGGTCCGGCTGCAGCTCGCGCGCGACCTCCACCGCTTGCTCACCGTCAGCGGCCTGGCCGACGACGCTGAAATCGTGCTGCGTCAAGAGCCCGGCGAGCGCGTCGCGCGTGAGCGGATGGTCGTCGACGATGAGGACGCGGGTCGCCATAGGCCTCGCCGCCCTTATCGGCTGGATCGGTTCTGCCGAATAGAGGGAGATGCGAAACGAGGAAAACGCGTACCAATCCTGGCTCTGGGGCGAGGTTCTGCTCTTCGGCCTGCTTGGGGCGACACTGGCGCTGTTCGTCGCGTATCCGGACCTGCGGCCGACTTTCGAGCTGCCGCAGGTGCGGCTCGTCCTGGATACGGTGGTCGCGCTCGCAGCGGTGCTCGTCGCCGTGCTCGCCGGCGTCCGGTTCTCGGTGGACGGCCGGCGGCTCGACTTACTCCTCTGCGCCGGCTTCTCGCTCGCGGCCGGCTCGACCTTCTGCTTCGGGATCGCGCCGGTTCTCGGCGGCCAGCCGCTGCACCGGAGAGAGCAGTGGGCCTGGATCTGGGGCGGCGTCCTCGCAGCCGCGCTGATCGCGGCGGCGGCCTTCGCCCGCAAACGCACGGCGACGAGGCGCAAAGAGCTGATCGAGCTGCTGGTGCTCGTGCCGGCTTTCGTGCTGCTGCTCTGGATCCTTGCCGACTCGTTCGGCGATGCGCTCCCGGCGCTGCGCGCGAGCGACCATGTCCAGCCGCGGCTGCTCACCGCGATGGTGGCGGCACGCGCGCTGGCGAGCTTGCTCGCCGTGGTCGGCTTCGGCCTCCGCTTCCGGGCGCGGGGCAACGACCTCGACCGCTGGCTCGCCCTTGGCGCGACCTTGTTTCTCTTCGGCGACCTGAACTACGTCTTCACACCCCTCGTCTCCAACAGCTTCGTCTCCACCGGCGATTTCCTGCGCCTGCTCGCGTACGCCGTCCTGCTCGTCGGCGTCTGGCGGGCGATTCGCTTCGCGGAGTTCGGCCGCGCGGTCGCGGAGGAGCGGGCGCGGGTCGCGCGAGAGATCCACGACGGACTGGCGCAGTACCTCTTCGCCGTCTCCACGCACGCGACGATGCTGCAGAACGGCGCCAACCCCGCAACGGCTCTGCCGCAGCTCAAGCAGGCCGCCGCGGCTGCCCAGCAGGAGGCCCGTTTCGCGATCCTCGCCCTCTCGTCAGCGAGCGGCACTGCTCCCTTCGACGCGGCGCTCCGCCGCTACGTCGACTTCCTGACCGCGGACGGTCTGCTCGAGGTCGACCTCGAGATCGACGAGAACGTCCAGCTCGCGCCCGACGAGCAGATCGAGGTGTTCCGGATCGTCCAGGAGGGTCTCGCCAACGCGCGAAAGCACGCGGGCGCCAGACACGCCGACGTGCGCATCTCGCTCCGTGGCGACGAACGCGTCGTCAGCGTGATCGACGACGGCTCCGGCTTCGACGACGAGACCATCTCCGCGGGTCAGGGCCTGAAGAACATGAAGGCCCGCAGCGCGAGCATCGGCGGCGGCTTCCGGCTTCGTTCCGAGCCGGGGCGAGGCACCGCGCTCGAAGTCGTTCTGCGCGCCTAACGAAGTCCGGGCCCGGTGATCCGGCGCAAGCCCGAAGACGTGCGCACGAAGACCTGCCGGGCGTAGTACTCGTAGAAGGCGCGAGGGTCGCCGCGGATCCGGCGCGCGTAGCGGAGGACGGCGTCGACGTAGAGCGGCGAGGGGTTGTAACGGAAGAGCGCGCGGCGATTGTCGCGCGGCGCGCCATTCGCGTGCAGGTAGTTCGCGGCGCCGAGGATCGCGTCGTGCGGATCGTGGACGTCGCCGCCGAGTCCGTACGCCCGCCACGTCGCCGGCATGAACTGCATCGGGCCCTGTGCGCCGGTGGCGCTGTTGTTGCGCAGCTTGTTGAACGCGCTCTCGACGAAATTGACCGCGGCGAGCACGTTCCACCGCACGCCGAAGCGGCGCTCACCCTGCCGGTAGTAACCGATCAGCGCGGCGGGCGGCAGCGCCCGGCCCGTGCGAAAGCGCCGGCGCCGCGTCACCGGGGTCAGCCGCCAGAGCTCGCGCTTCGCGGCCAGGTTCGTCCGCACGACGCGGGCCATGCCCGCGGGAACGCGGCGAAGCGTCGCGCGCACGAGCCGCGGCCGGGCAGCGAGCAGCAGCTCGATCCGCTGGTCGTAGAGCGCGTTCAGGGTCACCTCGGCGGGCACCCCACCGCCGTCGGCTCGCCACTCGTCAACCGCGCGAGCGAGCTCGGTCTTCGTCTCCACGAGCGCGCGTGCAAGCGCGGCGGGCTGTCGCGGGATCGGCGCGCCGGGACCGGGCGCCGCTCGGGCGAGGCTCGCGGCGCACAGGACCACACAAGCGAGCGCGCCGACGAATCGGCTCGCGCCGAGGCTTCCGCACTCAGGCACGCAACGTAGACGTAGGGCAAGCCGGGAGCGTGGTCGGCGGCCGGAGGGCACCAGCCGGAGTCTTTCAGCGTGTACCCGAGCGGGTCGAAGGTCTGTCCCGTGGCGAGGGAAAGGACAACGAGGCGGCGCCCCCCGGATTAGCCTCTGGTCCGGCCCGGCTCGGACGTTCAGGGCGGGAGAAGCCGGGTCGCGTCAGCGACAATTACTGGTACATGACCCTGCGGCTCGAGCTCAGTGACGAACGGCTCCTCGCGGACCTGATGGGTTCGCTCGCGCGCCACGGCTGCCTCGCGGACCGGATCGGCCCGAATTCGTGCCGGATCGCCTGTCCCCGCGGTTGGAGCCCGCACGAGGCACGGCTCGAGATCGGGTTCTTTCTCCGCGCCTGGCAGGTCCGCCACCCCGGCGTCGAGGCAACTCTCAGCGCCTAGGAGGGTTTGACCGGACCGGCAACCACTCGATCAGGTGATTGGCGGCGCGCATGTAGCGGATCACGATACGTTTGACGAAAAGCCGCGTGTTTTTGTCCGAGGCGGCATCTGTAGAGAGAGCGGCGGCTGCTCGAACTGCGGACGAGGGAGGTACCCGTGCGGCCAATTCGCCTTCTCCTAGCGGACGATCACGCACTCGTCCTCCAGGCGCTGCGCCTGGCCTTCGAGCCGTACCCGGACCTCGAGATCGTGGCCGAAGCGCGATCCGGGAGCGAGGTCTTGCCGCGGGTGTCGGAGACGAATCCGGACGTGATCTTGCTCGACATCCGGATGCCCGGGATCGACGGGCTCCAGCTGCTCGACCGCCTCCAGCAGCAGCATCCGCCGACAAACGTCGTGGTGCTCTCGGGCGTGGACGATCCCGACCTCGCGGCCGAAGCGATCCGGCGCGGTGCGAAGGCCTTCCTCGGCAAGCGGGTCGACCCGGCGGAGATCGCGCCGGTGATCCGTCAGGTCTTCGAGGGCGAGCCTGTGACCGTGTCGCCCGGTCGCTCGTCCGGCGCCGCGGAAGTCGCCGCCGACGAGTTCGGCCTGACGACGCGTGAGCGCGAGATTCTCGAACAGGTCGCAACCGGACGCTCGAACAAGCAGATCGCCGGCGAATTCTGGCTCAGCGAGCAAACGATCAAGTACCACCTGACGAACGTCTATCGAAAGCTCGGCGTCGGCAGCCGGACCGAGGCGGCCAGGTTCGCCTACGAGCATGGCCTGGCCGGCGGCCACTCGTCGAGCGAGGATCGAGAAAGGCAGCTGAACGGCTAGCGGGAGCGGGCTGCTAGCGGGAGCGGGCTAGCGCTCAGCAGGCTTTGCGGCTCGCGAGCCGGCGTGCAGCTGTAGATGCGAAGCCGCCCGCACGAGCGCGTCGGCGAGATCTTCCTCGGACTGGGGCTTGCGACGCCGCAAGGCCTTCTCGGCACAGTCCACCGAGTCGAACGAGCCCAGCTCCCAGACGATGACCTGGTACGCGCGCTCGTCGAACCACCGGCCGCAGGTCTGACACTTCGCCATAACTCAGATCGTCCGCGCATTGCGGCGACGTCGACTTACCCATTGGTTCAGGCGCACCCAGATCTTCGGCTGAGATCTGCGTCGGCAGCGCGCACCGCGGCCACCCCCGCCGCCGCTCCGGCCACGGCGACAGCCGCGAACAGGATCCAGACCGAGTCGATGCCTGTGTGAGCGCGGAGTTGCAGGGCGACGAACGGTGCGAGCGTCCAGGCCGGGCCGGTCATGGCTGCGAGGGCGCCGAAGTACGTGCCGCGGGCGGCAGCGGGGGCCAATCGCGCGGCGACGCTCTGCGAGGTAGGCATCCACAGCATCTCGCCGAGGACGAAGGCCACGATCACGCCCGCGATCACGGCCACTCCGCCCGACGGGATCAGGGCGAGGAAAGGCAGACCCATCAGCAGGATCGCCGCCCCGAGGCGTCTGGCGGCAGGGATGCGCGCGGCTGCGCGGGTCAGGCGTAGCTGGCAGAAGACGACGAGCAGCGGGCTGATCACGACGAGCAGGCCCCAGGTCGAGGGGGCCAGGCCGTAAGCGGTGACCGCGATGACGGGCAGGACCGTCTCGAAGCCGCAGTAGTCCGTGAAGGCGAGAAGCGTCGACAGCAGGAGCAGCGCAAACGGCCGGTCGCGGAGGACGAGCCGCAGCGAGCCGACGCCCTCCTGTCCGGGCTGTAGCTGTCCGCCGGTCGCCGGCAGGAAGGCGATCGCCAGCACCGCGCCGACGATGCCGAGCGCGGAGATGCCGGTCAGGAATGCCGTCCACCCGCCGAGGAAGATCAAGAGCGCCGCGAGCGGCGGGCCGCCGAAGGCACCAAGGTTGCCGGCGACGCGCACCGTCGCGAAGGCATTCTCACGGCCCTCGGGCTCGAGTACGAGATCCGCGACGAGCACGCGGTCGAGCGAGTAGGCCGGTGCGCCGATCACGCCCTGGAGGACGATCAGAGCGAAAGCGATCGCGGTCCGGTGACCGAGCAACGAGAGCGCGGCCACGTTCGCAGCCGAGGCCAGAAAGCTGGCGACGATCGGCCGCCTACGGCCGACGCGATCGGAGACACGGCCGCTCAGATAGTTGGCGACCGCCGCTGCCGGGGCCGAGAACAGGAAGAGGAGCCCGACCCGGCTTGCGGGCCAGTGGAGCCCCTTGACGGCGTAGACGCCGACGTAGACCCAGAAGGTCGAAAACGAGGCGCTGTAGATGAAGGTCACGCCCGCGACCGGAAGGATGCGGCGATCGACCCCGCCTCCGAGCGCTGCTCGCATCACCACCAGGAGAGGCCGCATCGGGCGGACGATAGGCGCCATTCATGTCACTATCTGACAGCTATCCGCGCCCGGCGTCTCGTCTCGCTTCTCCTGCTCCTCCAGCAGCGCCGCCGCTGGACGGCCGCCGAGCTCGCCGAGCGCCTGCGAACGTCGGTCCGCACCGTCCACCGCGACGTCCAGGCACTGCTCGAGGCCGGTGTCCCCGTCAAAGCCGAGCGCGGTCCCGGTGGGGGTTTCACGCTGCCGAGCGACTACCGGACCCGTCTCCCCCTCACGGTGGAGGAGACCCAGGCGCTCCTGATCGGAGCTCCAGGGGCGGCCGGCGCGCTCGGCCTCGGAGCGCTTCTCCTCGAAGCGCGGCTCAAGGTCCTCGCCGCCCTGCCCACCGAGCTGCGGCGCGACGCCGCGCGCGCCGAGGCACTCTTCCACGTCGACGAGCCGCGCTGGTTCAGCCGCGCCGAGGAGCCGCCGTTCCTCGCCGAGCTCGCCGCCGCCGCCTCGGAAGAACGCCGGATCAGCGTCGAGTACGGGCGGCGCGACGAGGTCATCGCTCGCACGCTCGACCCGCTCGGTCTCGTGCTCAAGGCCGGCGTCTGGTACCTCGCAGCCCGGGGCGACGGGGAGTTACGGATCTTCCGCGTCTCCCGGCTCGTCGCGGTCGCTGTCACGGACGAGACGTTCAGCCGCCCGGCCGACTTCGACCTCGTTGGCTTCTGGAATCAGGTACGAGAGGAATTCGAGACGACTCGACCGCGAATCGACGTCACCCTCCGGGTCGGGCGCGCCAACATCGAGGCGCTGAGAAACGCGATCGATTGGAGCGTGCGCCCATCGCTCGACGCCGGCGGCGTCGACGCCGGCGACGGGCGCGTCGAGCTGACGTTGCCTTTCGAACGGCTCGAGTACGCCTACGCCGACCTGGTCCAGCTCGGCGGCACCGTCGAGGTCCTCGCGCCGCCTGAGCTCCGGGAACGGTTGCAGCGAACCGGTCGGGAGCTCACCGGCCTTTACCAGTAGGCTCGCCGCTGCGTGACCGAGTTACCGGTTGAGCGCTACCTCCGGCTGGGGCTGCAGCTCGGCCGCCACGTCGAGGGAATGGTCGACGCCTACTTCGGGCCGCGAGAGCTGGCAGCCGCGGTCGACGCGGCGCCGCCGGTGGAGCCGCGGACACTCGTGGCCGAGACAGAGACGCTGCTCGCCGAGCTCGAGGACGGCTGGCTGCGCGACCAGGTCGCTGGCCTCCGTACCTACGCCGGCGTGCTGGCGGGCGAGTCCCGCTCCTACGCCGACGAAGTGGAGGGCTGCTACGGCGTTCGGCCGACCTACACCGACGAGGCCGTCTTCACAGCCGCGCACGAGCGGCTCGAAGAGCTGGTTCCGGGTGATGGGCCGCTGACCGAGCGTTACGAGCGCTGGGAAAGCTCGACCCGTCTTCCGACCGAACAGATCGAGCGCACGGTGGGAGGAGCCATCGAGCAAGCGCGCGCGTGGACGCAGTGGGCCCAGTTCAATGCGGCGCTAATGCTGCACGACGAGGGAGCGAATGAGGCCGAGACGGAGGCGTATCTCAGGCGCTGGGCGCTGATGACCCCGAAGTG
>WNGD01007730.1_pt1 | contig 10100 bp, 7 predicted proteins | sample 5400671 | NCBI WGS metagenome assembly WNGD01 (sample SAMN13153369, study PRJNA577476) | soil metagenome | isolation source: 40 cm soil or saprolite under grassland replicate 2 | place: USA:California | collected 2016-06-15
GGGCGATCGAGGGGCCGACGGGGCTGCTCGCGCACCTGCTGCGGGGGTTCGGCCGGGACGGGATGTGGTACGAGGGCGAGAACTACCACCTGTTCGCCCTGCGCGGACTCCTCACCGGCGCGGCGTGGGCCCGCCAGGCGGGCGTCGACTTGTACGAGGACCCCAATCTCAGGCAGCGCCTCCAGGCCGCGCTCCTCGCGCCTGCCCGCACCGCGCTTCCCGATTTCACGTTTCCGGCGCGCAAGGACTCGCGGTTCGGTGTCTCCCTGGCACAGCCGATGTACGTCGAGCTGTGGGAAGTTGGGCTGGGAAATCTCGGGAAACGGGAAACGGGAAACGGGAAACGGGAGATCGAAAGCTGGCTCACCGCCTTGTACCGGGCGCCTGCGCCGAAACCGGAGCCGTTCGAGTCCTATTTGCACGCCGCACCGGTGGACCGCTTCCCGTTTCCCGTTTCCCGTTCCACGTTGTCGTGGTGGCCTCTGCTCGAGATGCTCCCCGAGCTTCCCGCCGACGCGCCCGGCTGGGCGCCGGAGAGCGCGCTGCTCGAGACACAGGGACTCGCCGTGCTGCGCTCGCAGGAAGGGAGGCGTTATGCCAGCCTCGAGTGCGGGCACCTCGGCGGCGGCCACGGGCACCTGGATCGGCTGCACCTCACGCTGCATGCGGACGGGGTGCACTGGCTCCCCGATTTCGGCACCGGCTCGTACGTCTCGCGCGATCTCTTCTGGTATCGCTCGACGCTCGCGCACAACGCGCCCCGGCTCGACGGGGTCTCACAGCCACCCGGCGACGCCACCTGCGAGATGTTCGACGTGCAGGGCGAGTGGGCTTGGGCCCGCGGCCGCTACGGGGATGTAACCCGCACCGTGGTCTCCGGGCCGGCGTACGCGCTGGACGTGGTCGAGCTTTCGAGCCGCGAGGAGCATCTCCTCGAGCTGCCCTGGCATTTCCAGGGGCGCGCGGATGCGAGGAGCGGCGTGTGGGAGCCTGCGGAGCTCGGAGGGGAGGGGAAGGACCGCTTCGTCAGCCGGGTTGAGCGGCTCGTTCCGGATCGCGGCGGTCCCGTCTTCGTGGACGTGAGCGCCGCAGGCCGATCGCTGAACGCCCTCGTCCTGTTCGAGGGCGAGCTGCTGCGAGCCGAGGGGCCCGGCAGGCCGGGGACGGGGAGCCGGGACACGTTCTACGTCGTCCGCGCGCGCGGCCGGAGCGTCCGCGTCATCACCGTGCTCGATTCGGTCGAGGGCGGAGTCGTACGCGGCTTGCGGGTGCGGGGAGGCGTGATCGAGGTGGAGACGGCGAGCGGCGTCACCCTCCACACGGCGGATGCCGGCGGCTGGCAGGTGACGAGCGGGTCGACCCGGGTCCGGCTGGCGGGCGCCCGCGCACCGGTGCCACCCTTTCAGCGGCTGCTCGAGCTCGACCGGCCGACTCCCGCTCTCGGGGCGGCGTTGCGGGTCGGGGACTCCCCGCCCCTCGACGGCACGCCGGACGGCTTCGACCAGAGCGAGCCCCTGCGGCTCGAGCTCGAGGACCAGTATCGCCGCAGCGAGGAGCCATATGGCGGGCCCGACGATCTCTCCGCGGTGGCGTACGCGGCCTGGGACGACGCGGCCCTGTATCTCGCGGTGGACGTGACCAAGCTCGAGCTTTGCTTCCGTCAGCCCGACGCCCCGCCGCTCGCGCTCGACAACGAGCCGGACGACATCCACTCGGACGGGCTGCAGCTCTACTCCCGAGACCCGGAGACCGGAGCGATGGAGGGATTCCTCGTGGTCCCCGAGGGACAGGACCGCGGCGGGTTGCGGGTGCACGGCGCAGGAGACTCCCCCGGCTCTCCCGAAGCGATCCGGGGCGCGTGGCGCCGCACGCCGCAGGGGTATTGCGTCACGCTCGCGCTCGCCTGGCCGGAGTGGCAGCGCCCCCACGTCGGCGGGCAGATCGGCTTCGACATCATCGTCAACGAAATGTTGCCGGGCCGCTTGCGCCGGGCGGGGCAGCTCGTCTGGAGCGGCGGCGACGGGTGGGTTTACTTGCGCGGCGACCGGCAGGATCCGGAGCGGATGGGAGTGCTGGAGCTGGTGGGATGATACAAATGGGCAATGCGGAATTCGGAATGCGGAATGAATCGAATGCGGAGTGCGGAATGCGGAATGCGGAATGTAAAGGTGGGCGTCGCAGGGCGAACGACCTCTCCTGCAAATTCCGTACTCCGCATTCCCCACTCCGCATTTGATTGGTCGGTCTCATGAGCGTCGTTATCGTCTTGCACGAGCCCCAAGACCTCGTCAACATCGCGCACGTGGTCCGGGCCCTGAAGAACTTCGGCTGGCGCGACCTGCGACTCGTGAATCCCCGCGAGTACGACGCCCACCGGATCGAGGGGATCGCGCATCAGACCGAGGACGTGCTGGCGCGCGTTCGGCGCTTCGAGCGGCTCGAGGATGCGCTCTCCGATTGCACGCACGTGGTCGGATTCACCGCCCGCGAGCGCAGCGCCAAGCGCAACATGCAGCGTCCCCGCGCGGCGGCGGGGGAGATCCTGGCGCAGTCGGGGGGGGAGGCCGGGGCGGTCGCGCTGCTGTTCGGCCGTGAGGACAAGGGGCTCCCGAACGAGGCGCTGGACCTGTGTCACCGGGTGGTCACGGTCTCCACCAATCCGGCCTATCCGTCCCTCAACCTCGCGCATGCCGTGGTGCTGATGCTGTACGAGCTGGCGCTCGCCCGTGGCGACGAGGCCCGACCCTTCAAGCCGCCGCGCCGGGAGGGCCCGCCCGCCAGGTCCGAGGACCTGGAGCGGCTGTTCGCGGACGTGGAAGGGGCGTTGCGCGCGATCGACTTCTTCAAGACACGCCAGATGGCCGGCGTGATGCGCACGGTGCGCGAGGTGATCCACCGCACGCCGCTCGATGAGCGGGAAGTGAAGCTCTTGCGCGCGATGGCGATCGAGGTGGTGAAGTACGGTGAGCGACTGGCGCGTTCCGGGATTCACGTCGACCGCTAGTTTGCGGCCGGACGCCCTGTTCGGCGCGTCGCCCCCGGGCGAGGACGCCGGGCTCCCCGCGCGACTGTTGCGTGCGTCCGGGTGCCGGGTCTGGGACGCGGAGGGCCGCGAGTACTTGGACTACGTCATGGCCCTCGGCGCCGTGGCGCTGGGCTACGGGCACCCGGCGGTGAACCGCGCCGCCGAGGAGGCGATCGCCGCAGGGGTCGTGGGGCCGCTCCCGCCGGTGCTCGAGGAGGAGCTTGCCGAGGAGCTGTGCCGCCTGATCCCGTGGATCGAGCGCGTTCGGTTCTTGAAGACCGGGGCGGAGGCGGTGGCTGCGGCGGTGCGGCTCGCCCGCGTGGCCACGGGACGCGAGCGGGTACTGGGCTGCGGCTATCACGGCTGGCTCGACTGGTGCCAGGGAGCGGAAGGTGTGCCGGCCGCGACCCGGGCGCTCTACACCGAGCTGCCGTTCAACGACGCCGAGGGTTCGCGCCGCCTCATCCGCGAGGCGGGGAGCAAGCTTGCCGTCGTGGTCGTGGAGCCGCTCATCGTGGTGGAGCCGACGCGCGAGTGGCTCGAGGTGCTGCGGACCGAGGCCACGCGGGTGGGCGCGGTGCTGGTTTTCGACGAGATCAAGACCGCGTTCCGGCTGGCGGTGGGCGGCGCCGCCGAGCGGTACGGCGTGAGGCCCGATCTCGTCGTGCTCGGCAAGGCGCTCGCGAACGGTTTCCCGCTCGCGGCCGTGGGCGGGCGCGCCGATCTGATGGCGGCGGCGTCCCGCACCTGGATCTCGTCCACGCTCGCCACCGAGAGCGTGTCGCTCGCCGCCGCGAAGGCGGTGCTCGACCTGATGGAGCGGGAGAACGTATGCGCCCACCTGCACGCCATGGGTACGCGGCTGTTGCACGGGTTGCACCGGCTGCAGAGAGAGCACGCCGAGCTCGTCACCGGCGTGGCCGGGGTGGCCGAGATGTGCTTCCTCCACTTCGGGAGCGAGGAGGTCTCGCGCGACGTGGCGCGGGGCTGCGCCAAACGAGGGCTGCTCTTCAAGCGGACGGCGTACAACTTCGTGTCGCTGGCGCACGATGACGTGGCCATCGACAGGACGCTCGAGGTGTTGGAAGAAGTCTTGGGAGAGATGCGATGACCGGCGGACCGGCGGACCGATCTGAATACCGCGGAATTGGGCGGTGTAGGGGCGCAGCATGCTGCGCCCCTACCAAAAACGTCACAACGCGAAATCGAGAGTCAAACCCGATCCTTGCTGCGACCCAGTGTACCGACTGCGCGCGGCTCTGGACGTTCCCGTTTTGCATTCCGGAGGTTCTCTAAAATGACGAAGCTCCGCGTCGTCTTCGAGTCCCAATAACGTTCTCTTTGCTTCGAAATGAAGGGCTCACGGGATTCGGTCACGCTCCAAGTCCGGCTTTTCAGGGCGCCTCTCGCCATTTTGCTGACCACGTGCCATGCGCCCGCGGTCCCCTGGCCGACGGGCGTGCCTCGAGGCTTCACCCGATGAACTCCGCTTGCTCGCGCAAACGCCACTCTACTCTGGGGTCTCTGGGAGAATGGGGAGACCGGTATCGCAACGATCGTTGATTCCGCGGGGAATTTCGCTCCCAACCCGTCAGGCTATTACTGTGCGAGGCGTCTGTCATCACAGGAGCGATGACGAGCGCCCGCACCGTCGTGGTGTTTCGCGCCCTGAGAGCGAGTGCTCGGCCGGGGGTGCGCCCTTAGGATGCGCGCCGTGGTGGGGGCGCGAGTGAACTCGCGGCTCGGCCTCTGGGCGGTGAACCGGCCGGGGTCGTTCACCCCCCGCTTCAGCGGGGAGGGGCCGAGCCGCGGCTTCAGCCGCGAACAACGATAGGCAGGCGTCTGGTATGGATGCTCCGGGGTCGCGGTCTGATGCTGTTGCCCGCGCAAATCGGATGATTGTTATTGGGCCCCGGCGCCGTATCGCTGACGGATGCATGCTGCTTGCTTCCCCCGCGCCGAGGAGGGCACCGTATGGGCATGGCAGCTCCGATCTACTACACGGCCGAGATGGTCCGCGCGCTCCCCGACGACGGCAACCGCTACGAGGTGGTGCACGGGGAGCTGCTCGTGAGCCCGACCCCCCGGCTCTGGCACCAGGAGCTTATCGGGCGGCTTTACGCGCCGCTCAGGGTCTATCTGACGTCGGAACTGTTGGGGTTGGTCCTCACCTCGCCCGCGGATATCTCCTGGGGTGTCGACGTCCTGGTGCAGCCGGACGTGTTCGTCGTCCCGCTCGAGGAAGCGCGCCTCCAGGAGTGGTCCCAGGTCCGCCACCTGCTGCTGGCCGTTGAGATCGTGAGTCCGTCTTCAGCACGGGCGGACCGCTTCACGAAGCGAAGACTGTATCAGGAGCAAGGTGTCCCGTTGTACTGGATGGTTGACGGAGACGCGGCGCTGATCGAGGTGTGGACACCTGACGTGGAGCTTCCAGTCATCGAACGTGAGCGCGTGACGTGGCACCCTGCCGGCGCCGCGCGCCCATTCATCCTGGACCTGAGCGAGCTCTTTCGGCCGATCTGACGAGGGAACGAAGAGCGGTCCGGCATGTCTACGGAGCGGTGCGGTCCGCGATTCGTCGATTCGATCCCACGCCTCTACCTTCATGTCGTTGACTCGGCTGGGTGATTCCACGCACGGAATGGCCGCGCCGACCCGGGCAGCGGACACGGCGACAACACGCGCGTTCACCGGATTGCCCCCGGGCCGGTACTCCCTCATGGTCCGAGCGCTGGGGTACCACTCGCGAACCGACACCTTGACCCTCCAGTCTCGTGCGATGGATACGATCCGGGTCGCACTCGAAAACTGGGGCGACCGCGCGAACCACAACTGTCGTCCGCGCGGCTTTCGGCGCCCGGGCGAGTCCGCGTGCGTGACCGAGGGTGATGACGTGGAGATCGAGCTCGAATACGCGCGCAGCTTCGCCGAACCCGAGCGGCAACGGGCCTTCAGCTTGCAGCTGATCGACACTAGTCGAATTGCCTTGGTGCGCGATGAACCTGTGTGCGAGCGCGCCGGCCGGGCCTACGGCCAGCCGGATGACCCTCTCCGCCGCGTGATCGTGGTCCGCATGGATCGGGTGTATCTCGTCTACGATCCCTTTGAGCCCGTCACCGCAGGCGAGTGGGACGTATACTGCATCTACGATCGGTCCTGGCATCCATGGGTGTGCTTGGCAGACTGACGGTGCAGCGAGGGTGCCCTTCCGCCCCTACCATGGCTCGGTCCTTGGACGGCAAACCGATCGGCGTTGTTCGCCCCCGCTTCAGCGGGGAGCAGCCGAGCCGCGGCTTCAGCCGCGAACAACGATGGGCGGGCGTCCCTAGTTGACATGCGGGACAACAGGTTGGAACGGCGCTAGAATTCGAGTCATGTGGGAGATGCCGGGAACCGTCCCGTTGCGGCACACCCGCGGCGCCGCGAGTCCCTCGTGACCCTCCAGCGGAAGCTGCTGCTGGGCTTCTCTCTCATGGTTCTCCCCACCTTGATCGTCGGGGTCGAGGCGATTCGGACCAACGCCCTGGAGCGGGGGACGCTCGAGGCGCTGCGCCAACGCCTGGCCCACTCGCGGACGTACGCCGAGGTGGAAGACGCCATGTTCAACCAGACCCAGGTGGTCTGGCGCTACCTGAGCGGAGATCCGGCCGCCAAGAAGGAGTTCCCCCTCACCGAGCAGGTGGTGGACTACTGGATCGATCGCTGGGCGGCGGGGCTTCCTCCCGGGGACGTCAAGCTCGCGGACGGCGTCCGCCAGATCGAAGGCGAGATCCGAGCCGCCGCCGGTCGTGTGTTCAAGCTCCATGATTCCGGGCGCCGCGAGGCGGCCTATCTCACCGCGCGGCAGGAGCTGGTGGAGCGCCTGCAGCCGGCCCTGGCGGCGGTGAACCGGGAGGTCTACCGCCAGGCTCGGGAGTTCAGCGTGCAGCGGGCAGTTGCCCAGGTGCAGGGGATCGTGGACGCGCAACGACGCGTCCTGTGGTCGGTCATCCTCCTCGCGCTCCTGGCGGGCCTCGCGGCTTCGTGGCTCATTTCCCGGAGCCTGTCGCGCCCCATCAACGAGCTGCGGCGAGCGATGGCCTTCGTGGGCGCGGGCGACCTGGACCACGTGGTCGAGCCGCGGTCCTCCGACGAGATCGGCGAGCTGGCGCGCGCCTTCGCGCAGATGACCGAGCAGCTGCGTCAGTCCCGCGCGCAGCTCGTCCAGTCCGAAAAGCTCGCCTCCATCGGGCAGATGGCGGCGGCGGTGGCCCACGGGCTCCGGAACCCGCTGGCGAGCCTGCGCGCGGCCGCCCAGCTCGCCCAGCACCGGGTCGAGGCTCCCGCCGCGCGCGAGCAGCTGCAGGCCATCGTCGAGCAGGTCGATCGTCTCGATCTCAGGATTGCCCACCTGTTGGCGTTCTCCCGGCCCGCTCCCTTCCGCCCGCTCCGGGAGAGCGTGCCGGCGCTGGTCGAGGGGGCGCTCTCCGGCTTCGCCGAGCTGTTACGCCAGCGCCGGATCGAGCCGGCGTTGAGTTTTGCGGCGACGCTGCCCGAGGTGCGTGTCGATCCGATGCGGCTGGAGCAGGCGTTGACGGAGATCGTTTCCAACTCGCTCAATGCAATGCCCGACGGTGGGCGGCTCGAGATCCAGGCGCGACCCGAGAGCCGCGAGGATGGCGCAGCCGGGGTCGTGCTCGAGATCGCCGACTCGGGGCCCGGGATTCCCGCGGAGATCCTGCCCAACGTGTGCGAGCCCTTCTTCATGACGCGCCCCGAGGGCACCGGTCTCGGACTCGCGACGGCGAAACGCTACGTCGAGGAAGCGGGCGGCCGCCTGGAGATCGCCAGCGTGGTCGGCCGCGGCACGACCGTTCGGCTCTGGCTGCCCGCCCCTCCCCCGAGCGGCGATCCCGGGTCCGCCCGGGCCGCCTCTCCCGCCGGAATCCCTGCAGCAGCGCGGAACCTCGCATGAGCGCCTCGACCGTGCTGATCGTCGACGACGAGCAGACGCTGGCCCGGTCCGCCAAGGCGTTTCTCGCCGACCACGGCTATGAGGCGGAGATAGCGAGCACGGGGGAGAAGGCGCTCGAGCTGCTCGCCAGCCTGCAGCCGGATGTCATCTTCGCCGACGTGCGGCTGCCCGGGATGAGCGGAGTCGATCTGCTCAAGCGGATCCGCGAGTCCGATCCGGCGATCCCGGTCATCATGCTGACGGCCTACGGCTCGATCGAGGGCGCGGTGGAGGCGGTGAAGCTCGGCGCCTTCGACTACGTCAAGAAGCCCGTGGACCTGGAGGAGCTGAAGCTCCTGGCCGACCGCGCGCGCGAGAACCGGTTGCTGAAGCAAGAGCTGTCCTATTACCGCAGTCGCGCGACCCGGGACGTCGGGTTCGAGGAGTTGGTGGGCGCGTCGCCCGCGATCCGCGCGGTGCTCGAGCGGGCGCGCCAGGTCGCCGCGCTGGACGAGATGCCGCCCGTCCTCCTCACGGGCGAGACGGGCACCGGCAAGGGCCTCCTGGCGCGCGCCATCCACGCCTCCGGTCGCCGCGCCATGAAGCCGTTCATCGAGATCAACTGTACGGCCCTCCCGGCGACGCTGATGGAGGCCGAGCTGTTCGGCTACGAGCGCGGCGCGTTCACCGACGCGAAGGAATCCAAGCCCGGCCTGGTCGAGGCGGCCGAGGGCGGATTCCTTTTCCTGGACGAGATCGGCGACGTCGACGTGTCGGTGCAGGGAAAGCTGCTGAGGGCGATCGAAGAGCGCGCGGTGCGGCGCGTGGGCAGCGTCCGCGAGCGCAAGATCGACGTGCGCATCATGGCCGCGACGAACCGCGATCTCGAGCGCGAGGTGAGCCAGGAGCGGTTCCGGAAGGATCTCTACTTCCGCCTGGCGGTGATCGTGTTGCATCTGCCTCCGCTGCGCGAGCGCGGAGAGGACGTGCTGCTCCTCACCGAGCGGTTCCTGAGGGCGTTCAACGCCAAATACGGCAAAGTGGTGCGGGAGATAAGCTCGGCCGCGCGCGAGCTGCTGCTCGCCTACCCCTGGCCGGGGAACGTGCGCGAGCTCAGCCACGTCATCGAGCGGGCCGTCCTGTGGAGTCGGGGTCCGATGCTGGAGGTCGAGCACCTGTCGCTGACGAGTCCCCCTTACTCCTCCGGCTCCCTCGGTCCCGCCAGCCGTTCCGCCGTCGGCGCCGCGGCAGCCGACCATGGTCCGCTGCCGGCCGCTGGGTTGCCGCCGCAAGGCCTCGATCTGGCGCAGTGGGAGAAGTCGATCATCGAGCAGGCGCTGCGCGAAGCCGGCGGAAACCAGACCAAGGCGGCAGAGCGGCTCGGGATCTCGCGAGACACCCTGCGCTACCGCTTGAAGAAGTTCGGGTTGGGTGTTGGGTGATTACACCCAGAGTGGGTGAAATGACGCAAGACGGCGCAGGCCGACAGGCCATGCGTCGCACACGCCAACCTCTTGTCAGCAAAATGGTTGTGGGAACAGCCGCGGTGAGTCTGGCGCTGGCACGGCGTCTGCTAGTGGTAACAACCGGGTTGGTATCGGCCGACCACCACTGTTTCTGGGAGGACAACGAAATGACCTGGACCAAACCCGAATTCGAGGTCGTCGAGCTGGGGATGGAAGTCGGCGCGTACGCCGGCAACGCCTGAAGCAGCTTGGCATAGTTGAAGGGGGGGCCGGGTGACGAACCCGGCCCCTTTTTTCGATGCGAGTGATCATCCTCGGATCCGCCGCCGGCGGTGGGGTGCCGCAGTGGAACTGTGGCTGCCCGAACTGCCGCGCGGCGCGGGAGCGTGGTCTCGGCTCGACGCAATCGTCCGTCGCCGTCAGCGCGGACGACGAACGCTGGATTCTCCTCAACGCGTCACCCGACCTGCGCGCGCAGTGCGCCGCGCACCCCGTGCTGTGGCCCCCTGCCGGCTGCCTGCGCGGCACGCCGATTCGCGCCGTCGTGCTCACCGACGGCGAGATCGACCACACGCTGGGTCTGCTGCTGTTGCGCGAGGCGACGTCGCAGCTTGCCGTGTACGCGGCCGCGGGTGTGACGGCGCTGCTCGGCGCCGAGTGGCCGTTGTACCACGTC
>WNGD01007732.1_pt1 | contig 10098 bp, 8 predicted proteins | sample 5400671 | NCBI WGS metagenome assembly WNGD01 (sample SAMN13153369, study PRJNA577476) | soil metagenome | isolation source: 40 cm soil or saprolite under grassland replicate 2 | place: USA:California | collected 2016-06-15
CGGCTGTGTTCTCACTGCCACCATCGTTATTGAAGAGCGCCGCACCGCCAACTGCCGTGTTGTTGTTCGCGGTGCCGGCTCCGCTGAAGTCATTAAACGCGAGCGCGACATCACCAATGGCGGTGTTTTCAGCGGCGATGGCATTAAAGAAAAGCGCGGACTCGCCAAAAGCGTTGTTGCCGAATCCGGTAGTGTTAGAGATGAGCGCAGCGGCGCCGACAGCATCGTTGAAGAGGCCATCAGTGTTACTGAACAGTGCCTCAAAGCCAACGGCGGTGTTGTCAAAGGCAGTCGCGGGCAGGGTTCCGGCCGAGTCATTATTGAACAGCGCGCCAGAACCGACGGCGGTGTTGTTCCCCGCATCGTGGTTATTAAAGAGCGCCTGAAAACCGAGGGCGGTGTTGTCGTTGGCAGTGGAGGGCGAGGTTACGGTGAAATCATTAAACAGCAACGCGTCGGTTCCAACGGCCGTGTTGTTGTTGGCAGTGATGTTGAGCAACATCGCTCCCGTGCCGGCTGCAGTATTGGAATTCCCATTGTTGAGGTCCAGCGATCCCGCGCCGACAGCGGTATTGAAAAAGGCGTCCGTTATGAACCCTCCCGAGTACCACCCAAGCCCGGTATTGAACCCGCCGGTCACGGTGGAAGAGTTAAGGGCGTGGAACCCCTCGACGGTGTTGCCACCGCCAATGTCTCCCTCTTGCGCTTGCGCTCTGGACAAAAGCCCAAAGCAGATAAGGACGAGCGGGATGAGAAGGAACCCGCGCCGTAAAGGCAGCGAGCGAGCCGGATCTCGTCCGCATACTAACGTTTTAAGTTGAATCAATGAATACATGGGATGTGTTCTTTCTCTTTCCCGGTCGTGTTTTGTTTTGGTTTTTCTTGTTCACTGGGCTCCGAACGGACAAAGAACTGTACCGGGCAAAAGTCCCGTGTCTGTTTTGGAGCCATGCGCGTTGATACTGAATTTCGGCTTTGAGTGTCAATACTTTTTTTACAATTTTTTAAGGGGGGGTGACGGAATTGGAGGGGGCAACGGCCGGCTAGCGTAGCACAGCCATCTTGGCTGTGGGGCCAGCGGGCATCCTGCCTGCTGGATTACAACCGTACAGGGACCAGGCAAGATGCGCGGTCGCCCCACAGGCTGGGAAGCCTGTGCCACGCCGCACTGTCCGAGCGGATTGCTGTTTGCGTTGATGAGGCTGTTCCGGTAGCCTCAGGCCCATGGCACGGTCTGGGCTGGGTAAAGGTCTTGGCGCGCTGATTGGCACGCCTTCAGTTGCCGCGCCGCGCGCAGATGGGGGACAGTCGGGTGAAAGAGTGCACCAGATTGACTTGGCAACCATTGTCCCGAGTGCGTTGCAGCCGCGCAAAGATTTTGGACGCGAAGCGTTGCAGGAATTGATCGATTCGATTCGGCAGCATGGGATCATTCAACCGCTCATCGTCCGGCTCGCCACGGCGAGTCCGTCCGGTGGCGGACAGGCAGGCGGGCGATTTGAACTGATCGCCGGCGAGCGCCGTTGGCGCGCCGCGCAGGAAATTGGCCTAGCCACGGTGCCCGCCATAATTCGAAGCGCTAATGACCTGGAAGTGCTCGAGTTGTCCCTGATCGAAAATTTGCAGCGCGCCGACCTCAACCCCATAGAAGAAGCCCAGGGCTACGCCAGGTTAGCCAATGAATTTGGAATGCGGCAGGAGGATATCGCGCTCAAAGTGGGGCGCAGTCGGGCGGCAGTGGCGAACGCGCTGCGGCTTTTGGATCTGCATCCGCAGGTGCAAGTCTGGTTAGCTCAGAATTTGCTTTCAGTCGGTCACGCGAAAGTGCTGCTGGCATTAAAAGCGCCCGAGGAGCAACTGCTCGCTGCGGAAACAGTTTTGCGGCGCAATGCCACGGTGCGTTCCACGGAGCGCCTGGTTGCTCGCCAGCTTGGGATCGGACGCCCTCGCCGGAAATCTCGACGCATCGGGATTGAACTCAGCGCTACGGCAACGGCGGTAGAAGATTTACAAAACCGCTTGCAACAACATCTGGCCACCCACGTTACCATCCATCACGGAGACAAACGCGGCCGGATTGAAATCGAGTACTACGGAACCGACGATCTCCAGCGGATCGTCGCTGCTTTGGGGCTTCCGCCGGCCGAGAGCTGACTTCGCCGCTCCGAAAGCTTTCGGAGTCGAACCGTTAAATCGTTAAAGCGGCATGAACGAAACACTTCAGCCGTTCAACGCGCGGTCATCCCAAACGCAATGAGGGATCTCACGCTGGGTCCGTGGGTTCACAGAATGTACCGCGGGCAATCTTGGCTGCGATTGCGAGGTCCTTCTCTCCGCTCAGGATGACATTTTTTTTGACCATTGGGCGTGGAGTGTTGAGCGTTAAAATCCTCGAAGCAGATAAGCGATGAATAATCGGATAGCGATTGCATTTGCAGCAGCGGTTCTGGCTTTCTTCTTCGCTACCTCAGTGACAAAGAGTGGACCGCCAAAGATTTGGGAAGAATTCTCCGGCGAGAAAGCCTTCGCTCATATTCAACGGCTTGTTGATTTCGGGCCGCGCCCGGCTGGATCGACGGCTATCGAAAAATCCAGAGATTACATCGAGGATCAACTTCGGCGTTTCGGCTGGCAGGTAACGCGTCAAACATTCAGTGACGACACTCCACGGGGGAAGATCCACTTCGTAAATTTGCTTGCCCAGTTTTCCGGCCAAGAGAATGCGCGGGCCTCCTTGCTTTTGTTGTGCTCGCATTACGACACCAAAATGTTCGATACCATTCGGTTTGTCGGCGCCAATGACGGCGGCTCCAGCACTGGCCTGCTCCTGGAATTAGCCCGGGTGATCGGACAGCATCCGAATCTGGCCAGGAAAATTGAGCTCGTGTTTTTTGATGGCGAGGAAGCTGTCGAGCAGTTCTCTCAGGCTGATGGTTTGTACGGGAGCCGCTATTTTGCCCGGCAACTGCAAGGCGCCGGCGCGAAACAATTTCGCGGCGGGCTCCTGTTCGACATGGTTGGCGACCGGTCGCTCGGCATCACGCTTCCCGCGGATTCCCCTGCTGAGATGGCGCGCGATATTTTTGCCGCCGCGGAAGCGCTTAAGTTGCGAAGTTATTTCACCTACCTTGGCCGGGAGCTGATCGACGATCACGTGCCCCTGAACGCGATTGGTATTCCGACGCTCGACATCATTGATTTCGATTTTCCGTGGTGGCACACCGCCGATGACACAATGGATAAAATCAGCGCGCAGAGTCTTCAGACCGTCGGCTCCGTCGCGCTCTATTACCTGTCTGAATTCGCGCTAAAATAAAGATGGGACCTTGCTGTTTGGGATTGCCCAATTTCGGCATTGCGTCCGACCATTTTTCCCGCCAGTCTGAAAGTGAACGGTCGCCTCAATGGAGCGCCTCGCATCTATGTCCTACTCAACGCACAAAAACATTGGCGTCATCGGCCTCGGGATTATCGGTCGTGCAATCGCCGCGAATCTTCGCCGCAAAGGGTTTCCGGTTTACGTTTGGAACCGCTCGCCGCGGCCTGTTCCAAATTTTGTCGGTTCGCCTGGGGAACTGGCGGGGATTTGCGATTACATCCAGATCTTTGTCTCCGATGACGAAGCGCTGCTGCAGACTGTTGAGCAGCTAAGCGAAAAGCTTACGTCGCGTCACGTCGTCCTTGCGCATTCAACTGTCGCTCCGGATTCGATGCGTGCTGCGGCGGAAATCGTCGAACGCCGAGGAGCGCAGTTTGTCGAGGCATCGTTTACCGGAAGCAAACCCGCAGCTGAAAAGGGCGAACTGGTTTATTACGTTGGCGGGACCGAGGCGGCATTGCGGGAGGCGCGCCCCATCCTCGAGGCCAGCAGCAAAGCGATTATCGAGATCGGAACAGTTGGCCAGGCGAGCGCCATCAAGATCGCAACCAACATGATCACTGCCGCAAGCGCGCAGGCCGCAGCAGAAGCTCTTGCACTGGTCCAAGCGTCAGGTTTGCCGCTGGAGAAATTCGTCGAAGCGATGCGTGCCAATGCCAGTTATTCTGGCACTCTGGCGCTGAAGCTGCCGAAAATGCTCGACCGCGATTTTGAGCCGCAATTTTCTGTTAAACACATGCTGAAAGATATGCAGATCGCCAGTCAGATCGCTTTGTCGCATTATCTGGACTTGGGGGTGACCGCTGCGGCCCGGGACCAGTTGCTTGAGCAAATGCAGTGGGGTCACGGCGACGACGATTATTCATCGGTCGCGCGCAAATATTTGCATGAGCCTGCTGCGGCATTTTACGAAGAGCCGTCAACGGTCGAGCAAGATGAGCAAACCGACGCCGGTCAATCGACTACGGGCTCAGCTGAATCGGAGACGCAAAGCGTCGAACCGCAAGATGCGGGTTCCCAGCAACCTTTACTCGGTTTCGCGGCAGCAGCGAGCGGAGCCGCTAATGAAACGACAGGGCTGCGTCGTGGCTTTCTGAAACAGCTGCTGAGCCGGTTTTCGTCCGGACAAGGATGACGCAGCCGTTCCAAGCCGGGCAAGCGACCTTTCTCGATCTCTCCGCGCGCACAAAGTTTCGTATCGCTGGAACGGACCGATTTCGGTTCCTCAATGGACAAATCACAAATGATTTGCGCAAAGCCAGCGAAACGGTCGCCATCGAGGCGTGTGTGCTCAATGCCAAGGGCAAGATGAACGCCCACATTTTCGTTGGTGCACATGGGGAGTGCTTTTTGGTGGATGCCGAGCAGGAGCTTTGCGAAACACTCCGCGCTCGGCTGGAGCGCTACGTCATTGCCGACGACGTTCAAATTGAAGACGTCACCGATCAATTCTCGCTGTTTCACGTTCTGTCAGAAGAATCGCCAACGCCGGAGCACGGCCGGATCGTTTCCCTGCGCCGCTTGGCCGAGCCAGGTTGGGACATCTGGAGCGATGCCGCGTGTCATGATGCTGTTCGGCAACAATTGTCCTCGGCATTTGGATTTCTCGATTCTGCCGCTGCAGAGGTCATGCGAATCGAGCATGGTATTCCTCGCTGGGGCTTCGAACTGACGGAGGAGATTATCCCAATCGAAGCCAATTTGGAGCAACGGACGATCGATTACGAAAAAGGCTGCTACATCGGCCAGGAAGTGATCTCGCGAATGAAGATGTCGGGCCAGACGAACAAACGGTTGTGTGGATTGATTTCGGTGAACGATGTCCCGGTTCGGCAGGGAATGAAACTTGCCGTTCCTTCAACGGCTGGGAAAGAAGCGGGCTGGATCACCAGTGCCACGCGCAGCGAACGGCTTGGAAAAGAAATCGCGCTCGGATATGTGAAACGCGGGTTTAACAGCTCCGGGACGAAGTTGGATGCAGTTGGTCCGGGAGATTCCACCCCGCAAACCGCCAGGCCAATCTCAGTAGAAGTGGTTCCGCTTCCGTTTCTCTGAAGCTACACTGACGGAATCGATGTCGTAGCTTCAAAGTCCGCGCAGCCAGTCGCGGGCGAGCGAAATGTCCTCGGGCGTCAAAGCGTGTCCCGCGTTAAGAAATCGGACGGTGACATCTGCACCTGCGTGTCGCAGAAGTTCGACTAGACGCTGGGTTTCCGATGTCGGAATGATGGGATCGTAATTTCCCGCGCCGATCCAGACGCGAACGTTCGCGAGTTCCAGTGGTTTCTGCGGCTCCAGTGGCAGCATCGCGCGAAACAGAATCGCTCCTGCGAAAGTCTCCGGGCGCAGCAACAACACGCTCGCAGCGATATTCGCGCCATTCGAGTAGCCGACCGCGATAATGTTCTTTTTGTCGATGTCGTAGGGATCCGCCGCAGCCGCGACAAAATCGGCCAGCTCGTGCGTACGCTTTTGCAGATCTTCCAGATCGAATACGCCTTCAGCCACCCGCCGAAAAAATCGCGGCATGCCATTCTCCAAAACTTTTCCGCGTGGACTCAGCAATGCCGCATTTGGGTCAAGCTCGCGTCCAAGCGGAATGAGATCGCGCTCATTCCCGCCAGTGCCATGCAGGAGTAGCAGCGTGCGATTCGAACTGCCGGGAACGAACTCGTGAATGAAATCCGGCGTCATTGGTTTGTCGGAGGTGCGATCGGCGGCAAACCTTTTTCGATTTGCGAGCGAGACGACTCCAGCCACGGTGGAAGCTGCAAACTTTCGCCGAGTTGATTCAAGTCTTCGTCCAATGTGAAGCCGGGCGGGTCGGTTGCGATTTCGAAGAGAATCCCGCCCGGTTCGCGGAAATAAATTGAGTGAAAATAAACGCGATCGATTACCGGCGTGACGTTGTATCCGAGCGCAACCAAATGCTCTCGCCATTGCCGCTGTTCTTCGCCGTCACGCGCGCGAAAGGCGATGTGATGAACCGAACCGGCAGCGACGCGGCCTGGGTTCGCTTCGGGCATGCAAAGCAGGTCGACCACCCGGCCAGCCGCAGTTTCATTCTGCGAAGCCAATCGAAAGCGATTATTGGACTGATTGACTAACCGGTAACCAAAGCTGTCCGTCAGCAATTTTGCGGTGCGTTCGTATCCTTCCAAAGCTGCGGAGACGCTATGAAATCCGCGAATCGAATGTTCGGCCGGCACTGAACTGCCGTGCCAGCCCTCGACGTTTGGAGGCGCACCCGATTCGATTAATTCGATAAACAGCCCGTCGGGATCGATAAAGCGAATCAGTTCCTCATGAAATCGCGGACTCGTTCTTTCCGCCGGCACATGTTCCTGCTTCAAGCGTTCCAGCCAGTAGCCGGTCGAGTTTTTTGGAATTGCGAACGCGACGGTATCGACTTGGCCCGTGCCGCGAATCCCGCGCCGCGCACCCGGCCACGCGAAAAACGTCATAATTGTGCCAGGCGTGCCGCGCGCTTCGCCGAAATAAAAGTGGTAGGTGCCGGGATCATCGAAATTCACAGTGCGCTTGACGAAGCGCAATCCGAGCACGCCAGCGTAAAAATCCAGATTGCGTTGCGGATCACTCGCAATCGCGGTGACGTGATGAAGTCCCGGAATTTTGATGTCCATGTCCAATAGTTCTTTGACTGCAGGAACGGTCTGCGATCTTAGCTCTTATTCGGTTTCGCAGAAGCAACCATCTCGCGGGCACGGGCCATGCCTGCCGATGCGCCACGGCGTTGCGGAGTGATTGTCAGAGCACGCTCAAACTCTCGGAGGGCTTCCTGGGGATGATTTGATTCGAGCAAAAGATCACCAAGTTGTTCGCGCGCTGGAACGATCGCCCCGGGTGTAACGGGACGCTTTTCGATGGCGTCTTCTTCATCGGCGGCCGCTCGCATTAGCTTGAGAGCTTCGTCGGCTTTTCCTTCAGTCTGCGCGACCCACGCCAGCGCTTCGTTCATCTGTACCTGTACTTGCGTCGCCCAGTAATCGTTCTTGGCCGCGCGCAATTTTTCGTAAGCGCTCCTTAATTTGTCAATTTCCTGTCGTGCGTGAGCCGGTTTCCCGCTGCGGGCGAGTCCGACGCTTCGCGCCCAAAGCGTGACTGCCGAGACTTGCGGCGACGCCCCATCGACTGGAACCAATTGCGCCGCATCTGACCACTGGCGGCGCTCGATCGCGTAGCGCGCAGGCATTGCGCTTGCCGCGTATCCCATCTTGAAATCGCTGCCGTCGAGCCCGCCCATGGCGCGCAATTCATTGAGCACGCGCGCGGCCTCGGCGTCACGGCCAAGTTGAAGATAGGCGTAGGCCAGATAATCCATCGCGTGCAGTTCCTCGCCTTTGTCGCCTTGCTCGCGCGCAGCCTTTTGTGCCGCCAAGTTGGACGCAACCGATTCGTCCCACATTCCCAGTTGCGTATAGATGTGCGATGGCATGTGCAAAGCGTGCGGCGCTGCGGGCGCGATTTGCGAATACGCCTTCGCCGCAGCGACGCCCTGCCGTGCCATCTCTGCATTGTCGCAGGCGTGAATCAGGTAATGCGCGATGCCAGGATGCTGCGGATATTTTCTAAATAAGGGCTCGAGGATAGCAGCGGCTTCTTTCTGTTTTGCATGACTCGCGTCGCTCGGAGGCGCCGTGGCGATGAGCGCGAGCGCATAAAAAATCTGGCACTCGGTGTCGTCCCGATAGCGTCCCGCTAGCTTGCGCATTGCCTCCGCGTAACGATTGAGCCGTTCCTGGTAAGGCAGGGAATCGGCGTTCGCGTAAATCAAACTCAGGGCATCGATGAATCCGCGCTCGCGATCCGAGCTACTGAGCCTTTTTGCCTGTTCGATTTCGGCAAGCCCACGACCGATGTTTTGCGGCGCAACTGGTGGCTCCCACAGCTGATGGAAATAAGTCATGGCCACACCCCAGTGCGGCACAGCGCAACTGGGATCTTTAGCTGCCACATCGCGAAATGCTTTTTCCGCGGCCGAGTATGCGAACGAATGCAAAAGCGCCACCGCTCGCTCGAAACTTTTTTGTACTTTGCTCGAGCACGACGTAGAAAACTGGAGACTGCCGAGCTTCTCCGGGACAGGATGCTCATGTTCCGGGATGGCGGCCAGCGATTGCCAATCACCCCACGCCAGCCAGACAAAGCAAATAAGCAGTGCGAGCATCGCGCGCATTATTAGATTTCGAGGCGTCACGACCCTAATCATCACGCGTCTCCGCCGGATGATCTAATTGTTAATCGCCAAAAACAATTTTGCCACCGACCTCTGTCATCACGATTTATCTCGATGTTCCGGGCTTGACGCTTTGGGAGAGTTCTGACGTGATCGGATGTCGCACGACAATTTTTGAATCAACATGAACGACGAAATTTATTTTGCCCTCTCGCGACGTATTTATAGAATCCTCGTTACCCCTCGGACGAGCAATTAACCTTAACCCTTTGCAGCGTCTGAACCAGACAGTTCCTGAGCTTAGTTTCGTTTTGTTGGCAGCGTGGCGACGCACGGCTGCCGATTACTGATCATGGCAAATTTCTTTCCACGCTGGACGAATTGGGTGCCGATCAAGCTCGTGGTCTGCGGCATCGTGCTCGTCTGTGGATTGACCGGCGCCACCTGGTATTACGTCACGCCAAAGTACACCAAAGTCAGGTATCAACCGATCCAGCCGGTGCCGTTTCCACACGACATTCACGTTACGCAACTGGGAATGGATTGCCGCTACTGCCACAGCTTTGTGGAAGTCGCGGCGCACTCGAATGTCCCTAACACGCAGACGTGCATGAACTGCCACACGCAGGTGCAAAAGGACAACCCGAAGCTGGAGCCCGTGCGGGTGAGCTGGAAGACAGGTGAGCCTATCGATTGGGTGTGGATCCATCGCACGGTTGATTACGTTTATTACAATCACGCGGCGCACGTGAACCGGGGAATCAGTTGTTTCAGTTGCCACGGTCCGGTCAATCACATGCCGGTCGTGTATCAGGCCAAGCCGCACAGCATGGCTTGGTGTCTCGAGTGCCATCGGCACCCGGAAAATTTCCTGCGGCCTGAAGATCAGGTTTTCAATCTCGATTGGAAACCGGAGGACGTGAAGCCGGCCGAGTTTGTCGCGAAATACAGCCAGCCAAGCGACGCGCGCGAAGATTTTTCGAAGAAGAAAAAGCTCACGCAAGCCGAGATCGGCCAGACGCTGAAGGAGCGCTGGAACATTACTCCGCCACAAAATTGTCAGGGGTGCCACCGATGAAACGCGTCTTCCAGCATCCACCAGAGCCATTAACCGGAAAGCACTACTGGCGCGGTCTGGGCGAGTTAAATGATACGCCTGAATTCCGCCAATGGTTGGAACGCGAATTTCCACCAGGCGCGGCAGAGCTGAACGGCGACGAATGGTCGCGCCGGGATTTTTTGAAATTGATGGGTGCGTCGATGACGCTGGCGGGAATTGGCCTGACGAGTTGTCGACGTCCGGAAATGCATCTGGTTCCCTTCACCAAAAGCGTCGAATGGACGATTCCCGGAAAATTTCTGTACTACGCCACGGCGATTCCCCGACGCACCGGAGCGATTCCGTTGATCGCCACGACAGTGGACGGACGCCCGATCAAATTGGAAGGCAATCCGTTGCACCCGGCCAGCGGCGGCGCGACTGACACTTTTGTTCAGGCGTCGATTCTCGATTTGTACGATC
>WNGD01007734.1_pt1 | contig 10097 bp, 7 predicted proteins | sample 5400671 | NCBI WGS metagenome assembly WNGD01 (sample SAMN13153369, study PRJNA577476) | soil metagenome | isolation source: 40 cm soil or saprolite under grassland replicate 2 | place: USA:California | collected 2016-06-15
TTTTTCGTCCAGAAGAATTCGGACAGGTTCTGCACCCACTCGAAGTACGACACGGTCACGCCGCCGCCGTTGGCGAGGATGTCCGGGATCACGAGGATGCCGCGCTTGTGCAAGATGTCGTCCGCCTCGGGCGTCGTCGGACCGTTCGCCCCTTCCGCGACGATCTTTCCTTTGATCCGGGGCGCGTTCTCCGACGTCAGGATGCCTTCCAGCGCGCACGGGGCGACGATGTCGACGGGGAGCTCGATGAGTTCCTCGTTCGTGATCTCCCGCGTCCCCGGGAATCCGACGACGCTCCCGGTCTTCTCCTTGAACGCGAGGACCTCCTTCGGGTCGAACCCCTTGTCGCTGTAGATGCCGCCCTTCGAGTCGGAGACCGCGACGATCTTCGCGCCTTGCTCGTCGTGCATCAAGCGGGCGTAGTGGGATCCGACGTTCCCAAAGCCTTGGACCGCGACGCTCGCGCCTCGCAGGTTCAGCTTCACCTTCTTGCCCGCCTCGCGGGTGGCGTACATCATGCCTCGCGACGTCGCTTCGTCTCGGCCGAGGGAGCCGCCGATCACGAGCGGCTTGCCCGTGACGACCCCGGGCATCGCGAACCCCTTGTTCATCGAGATCGTGTCCATGATCCACGCCATCGTCTGGCTGTCCGTGTACACGTCGGGCGCGGGGATGTCCTTCTCCGGCCCGATGATGATCGAGATCTCGGACGCGTACCGGCGGGTCATGCGCTCGAGCTCGTCCTTCGACATCTCCTTCGGATTGCAGATGACGCCGCCTTTCGCGCCGCCGTACGGGATGCCCATGACCGCGCACTTCCACGTCATCCAGCAGGAGAGGGCGCGGACCTCGTCGAGGGAGACGTTCCAGTGGTACCGGATCCCGCCCTTGAACGGCCCGATCGCGTCGTTGTACTGCACGCGGTAGCCGGTGAACACGCGGATGTGGCCGTCGTCCATCTTGACGGGGAAGTGCACCGTGAGCTCGCGACGCGGATTCTTCAGGACCTCGAGCATGCCCGAGTCCAAGTTGAGCTTCGTGCCGGCCCGGTCGATCTGCTCTCGGGCGATCTCAAAGGGATTCAACGTTTCCTTCGCTTTCGCCATGACAACCGCCTCCCGATATCCGACGGACATCGAAGGTGGCCGCGAGTAGGGAGGTCCGCTATTAAGCATTGTGGCCGGAGTTTCTGCGGGCGATTTCCACGCCGCCTCAGCGGCCGATGTCCGCGTAGTCGCGGGGATCGATGACGTGCCGCGGGGTGTCGCCTCGCAGGAAGCGCAGGACGTTGTCGAGCGCCGCCTCCATCGCGGCGGCGCGTTGCCCCGGGACCATCGGCGCGACGTGCGGCGTCATCACGACGTTCGGCAGGTCCTGGAACGGGCGGTGGAACGGCCGGCCCTCCTTCGTCGACGGGTACGTCCACCAGGTGTCGAGCGCGGCGCGGAACGCCGGATGGGTCTTGAGGTGATCGAAGAGGTCGTCCTCGACGATGAGCTTGCCCCGGGCGATGTTCACGAGGATCGCGTCCCCCTTCATCGACGCGAGGAAGCGGCGATCCACGAGCCCGTGCGTCGCGCGGGTCAAGGGCAAAGCGAGGACCACGACGTCCGCGGCGGGCAGCTCGTTCGAGAGGCCTTCAATCGTCACGGTCGCGTCCGCCGAGCCGGGGTCCGAGCGACGCGTTCGGGTGACGCCGACCACGCGCATGTCGAACGCCTTGCAGCGGCGCGCGATCTCGGCGCCGATTCCGCCCATCCCGAGGATCAGGACGGTCGACCCCGCGAGGCCTTTGTTCGTGACGCCCTGATGGAAGATGCCCCGCCGGATCTCATCCGTCCGGGCGGGGATGTCTTTCGCCGCCGCGAGCAGGAGGGCCATCGCGTGCTCCGCGACCGAGACGTTGTACGCCCCCGCATTTCCGCAGACGATGGCGCCCGGAGGGAACCGCTCGAACGGCAGGTGATCGACGCCGGCGACGAGCGACTGAATCAGCCGCACCTGCGGCGCCTTCGCGCGGAAGTCTTTCGGGAACTCCCGGGGGAAGCCCATCGTCACGATGACGTCCGCCGTCGCCCAGGCCGCCTCCCGCTCGCCTTCGGGGAGATCTTCGAGCATCACGGGCTCGAAGGCGCCGAGGGCCTTGCGGCCGGCGACCGCGCGGCGCTCCGCGTCCATGGGGGAGGTGAAGAGGACGCGGGGCATCGCAGCACCCCGAGGCGACAGGAGGACTTGGCCCTTTCGGACCGTGAGACGCGCGGTCCACGCAATATTATGAACGCCCTCCGTCTTCCGCCCTCGGTGGCCCCTTGCCGTTCCGATTCCTGTACACGGGCATTCGAGTGAGGGATATGGAAGAATCCGTCCGGTTCTACACCGAAGTTCTCGGAATGACGCTCGTCGAGCGTATGACGACCGCTCCGACGAAAGGCGAGGTCGCGACCCTACGAAGTCCCGGTTCGGAGCAGGAACTCGAACTCAACTTCTACTCGGAAAGCAGCCCGTTCTGGGCCCCATATGCGAACGGCGAAGATCTCGACCACCTCGCTTTCGAGGTTGAGGACCTCCCGGCGACCGTCGAAGACCTGCGAAAGAAGGGCGTGGAGATTGTTGTCGAGCCGTATTCCATCGGAGACTGGAGCGAGGGCTACGTTCGCGACCCGAACGGAATCTGGATTGAGCTGCTCCAGAAATAGTCCCCGCTAAGCCCACGTTCAGCATTCCGAGTACCCGCACGAGTGGCACTTCACGCAGCCCTCCTCGAAGACGAGGGGCTTGCCGCACTCCGGGCACTCGGGGTTCAGGCCTTTCCGCAGCAACTCCGCGGCATCGCGCGATTCCTTCTCCAGCTCGACGTCCGTCTCGACGGCGCCGCCGAGCTCGTCGTACGTCTCCACGGCCGGCTGGATGCCGGTCTTCTGCATCCCGATGTGCCGCTTGATCGCCTTCGCGATCGCGTCGGGGATCGAGTACACACGCTCCCCATGGTCGACGGCGATCCGCGGGCTGCGGATGCCCTCGAGCTGGTCGATGATCTCGTCGACCGGGACGCCGGACCGGAGGCACAGGGACACGAGGCGCGCGATCCCCTCCGTGAAGGAAGCGGTGTAGCCGCCCCCGCGGCCGATCTGGGCGAAGACCTCGAACAGGCCCTTCTCGTCCTCGTTGACCGTCACGTACAGCGCGCCGTATCCGGTGAGAATCTTCTGCGTGCGGCCCATGATCACGTCGGGGCGGGCGCGCGGACGCAGGGCGACGGGCTCCGCCGGGACCTCGACGCGGACCTCCTTCGGCTTCGCCGCCTCCGCGACGCCGATGTTCAGGACCTGGTCCTCCCGCGAGCCGTCGCGGTACACGGTGATGCCTTTGCACTTCAGGTCATAGGCCAGGAGATACGCTTTCTTGACGTCCTCGACGGACGCCTCCCGCGGCATGTTAATCGTTTTGCTCACTGCCGCATCACAGTGGTCCTGGAAGGCCGCCTGCATCCGCACATGCCACTCCGAGGCGACGTCGTGGGCCGTTGCGAAGACCCGCTGCCACTTCCCGGGGACGTCTTTCAGGCCGCGTGGAGATCCATGGTTGTCGAGGATCTTCTGCACGAGGTCGTCCCGCCAGAAGCCTTCGCGCTTTGCGACTTCCTCGAAATAGTCGAGGAAGTAGGGGAGCTCCTCGCCTTCCATGACGCGCTTGTACCAGATCAGGCTGAACTCCGGCTCGCAGCCGCCGGATGTGTCGGCTATCATCGAGAGCGTGCCGGTCGGCGCGACGGTCGTCACGTAGGAGTTGCGGAGCCGAAGGCCCTTCTCTTGGTGGCGGCTACCTTCCCACGCGGGATAGACACCGCGCTCCTCCGCGAGGTTCGCGCTCTCATTATATCCGGTTTCCTGGATAAATCGCATGATTTTGCGGCCCCATTCGACTCCCTCCTTGGAGTCGTACGGGACCTCGAGCATGAAGAGCATGCGGGCGAAGCCCATTACACCGAGGCCAATCTTGCGTGTGGCTCGCGTCATTTCCTCGATCTGCTTGACCGGGTACGCGTTCATGTCGATGACGTCGTCGAGCATGCGGACCGTGGCACGAATCGTTCCTTCGAGTCTCTTCCAGTCGACGTCCCAGCGACCCGCGGCGCTGCGCCTCATGTGACGCGCGAGATCAATGGAACCAAGATTGCAGGACTCGTACGGCAAGAGCGGTTGTTCGCCGCACTGTCGGACAACTATACCATTGCAGACCATGGAATGAGAAGCAGCTTCGGTCAGATCAAACACTTCGCGATCTCCCACTTGCTCTTTGGTTTTCAAAGGATCCTCGAATTTTGTCTGATAGAAACGAGGATACCGCACATGGGAGAGTTCGGCCTGTTTTTCGTCGAGAAAACCTACCTCGCACTCGAAACGATGCCTTGACTCTCCGAAAATGAAAAGCTCGTATAGCACGCCATCGGAGCCGTATACCCGACGCTCTCCAGACTTTGTCACATACGCGAACAGTGCCATCCGCGGAGCGCGACTTCGGTTTAGAATCCGAGACCGGATTCCGAGGTTGAGGAGAAGCAGTTGCACGCCTCGGAGCAGCTTGCGGCTTTTCGATGTCAGCGCGATTCCAGAGCTGTTGCAATTGCGATGATCCCGTATCGTTCCGTCCGCCGTAAACAAGCCTTGCAGGAACCCGACGACGGCTGCACGCGGTGCGGCAAACAAGAATCGTGGGACTTCCTTCTCCGCGGAGTCCACGGGCCTCACCCCGAGTTTCTCGAAGAAGTCGACGAAGAACCGTGAGTGATACGAGAGGTGGTAAACTCCGTTTGCCATCTTGACCCCGCGAATGTTGCGCCCGTACCAACGGTTCAGGATTGGCCGAAGGGTCGCGAACACTGGCGCGTCGCTCTTTGCGAAGGTGAACCCAACACGGCAATTCTTGTCGCCCGATCGGAGCCAGCCGTCGCCGACCAGCCAGCCCACGACGAGACCAAGTTCGCGAGACCACTCAGTCGGAAGATTGAGCACTGTTGTCTTCCCGTTTTCTCCGATGTAGACGTTGGAGGGCTTGAACGGGAGTTGCTTGTCTTCCGGAAACCTTCCTTCCCCGGATTGAATCAAGAGTTTGTGCTCGCCCGGCACCAAGTCCTCGATGGGAACCCAGCCGGCAGTCGTCAGGACCTTGTGATCCGCGGTCGCGGTGAGTTCGAATCCTGATTTGGTCGCCACCTTCCAAACCGGTTTCACGCCGGTCCGCCACGCGGCCACCATGGGCCCGAGTCGGGTGCCCTGCTCCGTTTGATCGCGACTCGCGAGCAACATACCGTTCGACTCCGTGACGACCTCAGCAGGCACTCGACGATCCGTGACGAGAGAAATACCGCCATTCGGATAGCGGTCCGCGATCTCTTCAATCGGAATCAGCCCGAGCTCCGTCGAAACCAAGGTGTCGCTCGTCACACATGGATTCGTCGCCTCCATGTCTCCGACATTTGGCGTCGGCTGGCGGCGGTTGTTCTCGTCGATGAAGAAGAGCCCTGGTTCGCCGTTCTTCCAAGCCTGGAACGCAATCTTGTCCAAGACTTCCCGCGCATCGAGTTGCCCTACGACCTCATGGTTCCTCGGGTTCACCAAGTCGTATTTCGTGCCGGCTTTCATGGCTTCCATGAATTTGTCGGTGATCGCGACGGAGATGTTGAAGTTCGTAACCTCGGTCGTCTTGTCTTTGCATGTGATGAATTCGAAGATGTCGGGATGATCGACGCGGAGGATACCCATGTTGGCACCCCTTCGCTTCCCGCCTTGTTTCACGGTCTGCGTCGAGGCGTCAAAGATCTTCATGAACGATACGGGGCCAGAGGCGACGCCCATCGTGGACTTCACAAAATCGCCCTTCGGCCGCAGGCGTGAAAATGCAAAACCGGTTCCGCCGCCCCCTTGGTGGATTAGAGCTTGTTGCTTGAGAGCGTCAAAGATGCCGACGAGGCTGTCGTCGACCGGAATCACGAAACACGCAGAGAGCAACTGCAACTCGAGCCCCGCGTTCATCAACGTCGGGCTGTTTGGCAGGAACTCGAGGTTCGCCATGAGCCGGTAAAACCGCCGCGCGGTTTCCTTGACGCGGGCCTCGTCGGCCCCGTAGTTCCGTTCCGCCTGCGCGAGGTTCCAGGCGACCCGGGCGAACAGCTCTCTTGGGGTCTCGATGACCTTCCCTTTGTCGTCCTTCTTCAGGTAGCGCTTCTGGAGGACGCGGAGCGCATTCTCCGTCAGCCTCGGATCCGGCTCGCCCGCGACGATTTCGATGGCTTTCGACTCAGAAACCTTGACTTCTTCCATCGGGAAACCCTCTCCACGCGGGACGGGACGCCGTGTAGCCTACTCGGGGACCCCATCCCTGGGGGTGAGCGCAGCCAACCCGGTCACCGGGTATATTACTTTTTGAACCACGTATGTTACCAGCAGCGCCCTCGGCTGTTACCATATCTGTTACCACACCCACCGGCCATACGGGTCCGCCAGGCATGAATGTGCGGGGAGGACCCCTGAAACTACGTCCTCGAGGCGACGGCTTCAGAGGAAAGGAAGGGGTACGACCCTCGCCGGATGCGACGTCCCGCGGATATCGACCTCGACGCGGGTTTGTGGCGCCGCGTGCTCGCGATTGACGAAGGCGAGGGCGATCCCCACACGCAGACTCGGGGACATCGTGCCGCTCGTGACCCGACCGATCGGCGTTCCACCGGACACGACGGCACACCCGTGGCGGGGGATTCCGCGGTCCTCCACGCGCACGCCGACGAGCCGCGGATAGTCGTCCCGCGCCCGTTGCGCCTCGAGCGCCTCGCGGCCCACGAACGGACGGTCCCACTTCACGAGCCACGCGCTATTCACCTCGAGCGGCGTCTGCCGGCCGTCGAAATCCTGCCCCGAGAGGAGGTAGCCCTTCTCGAGCCGCAGCGTGTCCCGCGCCCCGAGGCCGATTGGCTTCAGGCCGACGTCGGCGCCGGCGGCCAGGAGGGACGACCAGACCCACACGCCCTCGGGGGCGGCCGGGAAGAGCTCGAACCCCGCCTCGCCCGTGTAGCCCGTCCGCGTGACGAGGAACGAGGCCCGTCCACCGGATGCGGACGGGTCCCCTCGGGGCCCCTTGGCGGGGCCGTCGGACGGCGAGCCCCCCCACCCCTGGATTTCCGGTGGAACCGCGCGGGGCCGGGACCCCCACGGCGCCGGCGGCACGAAGTCGATCGAGGCGGCCCCGAACGGCCGGATTGCCGCGAGGTCGACCGAGGTGAAGCGCTGCAGCAGATCCGGCGCGCGCGGACCCTGGAGGGCGAGGCACAGGATTCGCTCGGTGCGGTCGTCCAGCGTCAGAGGGGAGAGGTGGCCCCGCAGCCACTCCACGACCGCGGGACGAGGCCCCGCGTTGCACACCACGAAGTACCGGTCCGGGGCGAGGCACGTCACGATGACGTCGTCGAGGATCGTGCCGTCGTCCCGTAGGAGATGCGTGTACCGCGCCCGTCCCGGCGTCGTCGGGAGGACGTTCGCGCTGAGCCGGTCGAGCGCATCGTGCGCGCCCTCGCCCTCGACGAAGAGCTTGCCCATGTGGCTGACGTCGAAGAGACCCGCGGCCCGGCGGACCGTGAGGTGCTCGTCCACGATGCCGGCGTACTGCAGCGGCATCTCCCATCCGCCGAACTCGATGAACCGCGCGCCGGCCTCCCGATGCGCCCCGTACAGCGCGGTCCGCAGTGCCATCCGCCTCCCGATGGCGGGCGGCGGATGAAAGCCTTCCCACCCGGCAAAGCTTATGCGCGGTCGCCTCATAGCCGCGGGCCACCATGGGCCTGTTCCGCGAGCTGCGCTACGAGTTGAGCGCGCTCTTCTTCGCCCTCGGGGTCCTCGGCGTCGTCTTATCGTTCACGCAATACCTGATCCCGACGCAGAGCCCACCGTGGCTGCAGTCGATCCATCAGGCCGTCGGGCAGTACGTCGTCTGGGAGGCGTTGCTCGGCCTGCTCACGGTCCTGGGCGGGGGCTTCTACTTCGTCGACACGATCCGGAAGGAGCGAGAGTTCGACCGCCTCGTCTCGACGACGTCCAAGGAGCTCTTCGTGAAGAACATGAAGCGGCTCGAGGAGCTGACGTACGATCACCTGCCGTCCGCGTACGAACGGCGGTTCCTCGACAAGAAGCGGGAGTTTCACATCCGCGGCTGATCATCCGAGGTCGCGGGCGAGCACGAGGCGTCCGAGCGACTCCGCGGCCGCCCGGTCCCTCGGCCGGCATCGCACGACGACGTCGATGCGGTCCGCGCGGTGGTCCGCCGACACGACCTCCGTGTGCTCGTACAACCAGTGCAGTTTCCCGCCGGCGTCCGAGTCCTGGACGAGCACCAGGTGCAACTCGATCGGATAGGCGAACGCCCGATGGATCGCCTCTCGGAGTTCCGGGAGGCCCTGGCCGGTCCGCACGGAGATCGGGAGGGCGGCCCGGTGGAACTCCGATTCCGCGAGGAGCCGGGCCCTCGCCGTCGCCGTGGCCTCGGACAAGAGATCCGCCTTCGTGAGGATCGGCACGACGACGTCCGCGGACACGTTCGGGAAGAGGGTCCGGGCGGCGAGGCGCACCTTCCGCCGGATTTCGTCGTCCGAATCGACCGCGTCCACGAGCAGGAGGATCAAGTCCGCGCGCAGGATCTCCTCGAACGTCGCGTTGAAGGCCTCGACCATCCAGAACGGCACGCCGTCGACGAAGCCGATCGTGTCCGTGAGCAGGATGCGTTTGCGCGTCCCGACGAGGCTCCGCGTCGTCGTCGCGAGCGTCGAGAACATGCGGTCCTCGACGAGGACGTGCTCGTCCGTCAGGGCGTTGAGCAACGACGACTTGCCCGCGTTCGCATACCCGGCGAGGGCGACGAGATGGTAGCCGCGGTCCTTGCGGACGCCCCGCCGGACCTCCCGCTCGCGGCGGATCGTCCCGAGCTCGTCGCGGATCCGTTTGATCCGTCGCTTCACGGTCTCGTAGTACGCGTCGACGCGCTGCGCACCGCCCGCCATGAAGCCGGGCCGCTCGCCGATGTCCGTCTCGTGAATCCACTCGCGGAGGAGCGGGACCTCGTATTGCAGGAGGGCGAGTTCCACTTGCAGCTTGCCTTCCCGGCTCGAGGCGCGTTGCGCGAACAGCTCGAGGAGGACCCGCAGGCGGTCGTAACACTCGACGCCGAGATTCCGCTCGAGGACGTGGTGCATCGTCGGGCGCAGCTCGCCGTTGAAGACGACCGCATCGACGCCTCCCGCCTCGACCCGCTTCCGGATTTCGTCGAGCTTCCCTCGCCCGACGAACGTGCGGCCGTCCGGGTGGTCGCGCCGCTGGACGATGGTGTCGGCGATGCGGTGTCCGGCCGAGGCGAGGAGGGCCGTGATCTCCTCGACGTGGGGGGTGAGGGAGACCAGGAGGACGTCCAACGGCTCTCAGAACACCCCGGAGCCCCAAAAGGATTTCCAGAGGAAATCGAGGGGTGGGGGCCATCGGGCCCTCGCCGTCCGGCGGGTCCTGTTAACCTTAAGTAAGGTTAAATCGTTCCCGAAGCCGTGCAGATCGGCTGTGGCCTGACCACGAAGGAGATCCGCGGTCGGCCCTACCTGTACTTCTGGCACTACGAGGAGCGGGGCGGTCGCCGGGTCCAGGTGTTCCAGTACCTCGGCTCCGCCCGATCCGAGGCGGCCCGGCAGCGGCTCGCGGAGGCCCTCGACGCGTACCTCGAACGAGCGGGCGGGGAGCTCCGGCGCCGACGGGCGGAGATCCTGGCGCGGCTCCCGCCGCCATGAGACAACGGCTTATACGGTCGGCGGCCATCGGAACCGAGGCCATGCGCGTGCGGGTCCGGCTCTTCTCCACGTACCGGGAGATCGCGGGCGAAGGCGCGCTGCCGTGGATCCTCCCGGACGGCGCGCGGCTCCGGCAGCTCGTGGACGCCCTCGTCGGGACGTACCCGCGGCTCGCGGCCCACGCGGACACGATGCTCTTGGCCGTGAATCTGAACTACGCCTCCCCCGACGTCGTATTGCACGACGGGGACGAGGTCGCCGTGATGCCGCCGGTGAGCGGGGG
>WNGD01007735.1_pt1 | contig 10096 bp, 8 predicted proteins | sample 5400671 | NCBI WGS metagenome assembly WNGD01 (sample SAMN13153369, study PRJNA577476) | soil metagenome | isolation source: 40 cm soil or saprolite under grassland replicate 2 | place: USA:California | collected 2016-06-15
CCTACGGCGGCTCCTCCCCGCCGACCGGACCGAACTGCCGCGCGAGGTGCAGCGCAACATCGACATGGAGTCGTATCGCATCCAGCAGACGGGCACCGGCAAGATCGCCCTGGATCGTAAGCCAGGCGTCCTCGAACCCGTGAGCGCGAAGCAGGGCCACGGCGCGACGCCGGACGAGCTCGAGACGCTCTCACGCATCATCGCCGAGCTCAACGAACGCTTCGGGCTCAACCTCGGCCCCGAGCACCGGGTGACCCTCGGCCAGATGATAGAGAAGCTCGACGAGGATGCCGCGCTCGGCGCGGCCGTACGGGTCAACACCCGGGAGAACGTGCGGCTCACCTTCGACCAGAAGGTCGAGCACGTCATCCAGGAGATCGTCGACTCGAACTTCGAACTCTACAAGCGGATCACCGACGACCGCGCCTTCGGCGAGGCGGTCAAGACCTTCCTTTTCGACCAGTACCTGCGGACCCACCGCAACGCCGAGGAACTGATCAAGCGGGGCGAATCGAAGACGCTGGAGTTCAAGTCCACGCTGCGTTGGAACCTGAAAGAGGATCGTCAAGACGACAAGGGGGTGACCCACGCCGTCCTCAAGACGATTGCCGCCTTTCTCAACACCGAAGGAGGCGACCTTCTGATCGGCGTCGCGGATGACGGTTCGATCGCCGGGATTGAGTACGACCGCCTCGACAGCGACGACAAGTTCATGCGCCACTTGGCTCAGGTCGTGCGCAATGGGCTCGGAGATCGCGCCGGCACCTGCATCGATCCCAAGATCCAGATCGTGGACGGCAAGAGCGTCTGCGTCCTGAGTTGCCAGCGCAGCCCGGAACCGGTGTTCCTGAAGTGGAAAGGGATGAAGGTCACGCCGCAGGGGGACTTCTTCGTCCGGAGCGGGCCTGGTACGGTCAAGCTGCCCCCGGAAAGCGCCCAGGAGTACATCCGGACGCGTTTCCGTGGGCTCGTGCGTGAGAGTGAATCTGATGGGCCATCGGAGGGGGCTGTCTAACAAAGCCGATAAGCTCGCGGTCGCCGAAGACGAACGTCATCCCGGCTTCACGGCCGGGCCTATTTACTAACGGCTTCAAAAGCCCGCAGTTACGACTTTGCCGTTGCCGTGAGGCTGATGAAGGATAGAGCAGGATGGGGTGATTTCAACAGAGCGCTATTCGTAGCGCATGGGGTCGATTATTGTCGCGCGCCCCGCCCCGGCATCGCACCTCTGCAGGCACTGGCGGCCACTCATGCCCTCAATAGATCTCCAGGCACACGGCTGTGTTGTCCTGCTCAAAGGACATAATCGCGTCGGCGTGGTCACGAAGCGCACGTTCAACGGCGTTCGTTGGCTTGTTCCCAAAGCGTAGCCAGATGACTTTGGGTGGCGGGCCGACCAGTGTCGCAAGGTCGGCGAAATCCGAGTCCTGCGAAACCAGGGTAAAGCCGTTGGCTTTCGCGTGTTCCCAGACGACGCGGTCATCGGCCTCGGACAAACCGAGAAGACGCACTTGACTGGAATCGGGAAACAGGCCGGCCAATCGCGAGCACAGTTTGAAGCTGAGGTTCTGGTCGAACAGCAGCCTCATGTCGTGGTCAGCAGACGGCGTTCACGGTCCGCGGCATACGCAAGGCATGCGCGAATGTCGTCCTCCGTCAGCTCGGGATAATCGCTGAGGATTTCCTGATGCGACATGCCGGCGGCCAGCCACCCGAGCACGTCAGCGACGGCTATCCGCATCCGGCGAATGCACGGCCGCCCGCCACGCTTGCCGGGTTCGATCGTGATGATGTGTTGGTAGTTCATAAACGGGGTCGTATTTTAGCATAGGCCTGAGAATTCCTTTGCGCACTTCGCGCCTTCGCGGTGAAACTGGGCCAGAATTAACCGCGAAGACGCGAAGTGCGCAAAGGGGTGGCGAAGAATTCCAGCATGCGGGCCTGTCAGTCGCGCACGTACACCTTGTAGGTGTATTCGACTTCGCCCTTCTCCCGGGCCTTGATCGGTATTTCCCAATAGAGCAGCGAGTGCGGGTTTACCTTCCTCAAACCTTTCACGACCTGGTCCACCTTGGCTTCGGGCGACGTCTTGACCACTTCGCCGGACAGGTCCTTGGTGATTGCGAGTGTGAGGTCTTTGTTCTTGAAGTTGGCGATTTTCAATTGGCCTCGAATGGTCACGAGATCGTAGCTGTTGCCGTAGAATGTCGCGGCATTGCGCCTCCGCTCGACTTCGAACTCCGCCCGCTCGGCCTTGATGTCCGCGGCCTGGGTGATCTTAACGGTCGCCTTGCCGCCGGGGCTGGTGTAGTAAATCAGATCCTGCCCAAGCACCTGGCCGCCCTGCATCGTCATCGCGGGCGCAGTCGTCCAGGGCACCTTGCCTGTGTTCGTCAGCCGCACGCTGTGCCAGACTTCCTCGGCTTTCTCGGGCTCCCGCTGGTCGACGGCGCGATAACGCTCCTGTTCGTCGAGCGTATCGCCGATTTTCCATTCGTACGCGTGGTCGTAAGGCACCTCCATCGTATACAGCGGGTAATAGCCCCGCTCGCGCTTCTTGAGCGAAACGCCTCTCTGCTCGTAGAAGAACAACTCCTCGCGCGTCTGGCCTTCGGGCGGAGCGGCGGGGAAGACCGGGAATATCTCCTCCCCGCCGGCAGCGCCAAAAGTCGCGACGACGTTCTGCGAGACCACGCCGCGGCGGCCTCGATTCTGCCCGGGTTGCGGAGGGTTCAGCAGGTTGTTAAGGAAGGCTGCGAGATCTTCCCGCAGTGCCATGGGATCGGTCACATCGGCAAACTGCAGATTTGGAAACCCGGTGATGAAATTCACCGCCACGTTGTCGAGGTCTTCGATCTCGTTGACAATCTCAGCCTTGGCCGTGATCCGCGCCTTTTTTGCGTCCGTGATGTCGATGGCGCAACTCGGCGCCCAGGTGATTCCCTTGGCAAGGTACTGGACGACCAGCCGTCCCTTCCCGCTCGGATTCGTTGCCCGCAACCGCAGTGCCACACCGCGCTTCTTGCGCACGACGCTGGTTTTCAATTCGCCGCCCGGGCGGGAGACCTGGGAAATCGAATTCTTGTTCAACGCGATCATTCCGTTGCCGGTCTGCAGCAAAATCAGAGACGCGGTCTCACCCGGTTCGACGTTGTAAGGATACGGAGACCTGCCCGGCGGTACGGAAGCCGGCTCGGCCGGCCGGCTTGCCGGAACCGCGATGATCTTGCCCCGGATCGTCTCTCTGTCGCCGATTCGGAGCTCGAGCGTCTCGCCGGCATTCGCCTCGAGCAACTCCGCCACGCTCACCGCTTCCATTGACTGAGCGGACTCTTTCTCAAATGCCACCAAGTCCTCGACTGTGGCGCCATCGTCGCGAGAGTACACCCAGAACGTCCCGTGGACCGGCGCAGGCAGACCTTCGACGAGAAGCTTCACGTCGCCTTTCGGCAGTTCGCTTTCGCGCGCCATGAAACCCAGTCCGTTCTTGAACAGCGAGACCGCAATGAGCTTCGTCTTGAGTGGCGCGACCGCCTCGTCGTCAGCCCAGTTCCAAGACGCACCCATCGACACCAGGGTGCCGGCCAGAACAACGATCCTCTTCATTCTCATCGAGCGCTCTCCTTCTTCTTGGAAGTCAGTAATCCGTTGATCGGCATCATTATGCCCCTCGCTGTGCCTGCGGGAAGCGCACCTGTAATTCTTCGCCAGCTGAAAAGGATTTTCTTAGCGAAAATTCTTCGCGTTCTTCGCGGCTTCGCGGTGAATTCCGGGCCGGACTTTCACCGCGAAGGCGCGAAGACGCTGGAAAAACGTCGAAGAACTTAATTAATTACGGCCCCAGGGGCCCTGAGGTGAGAATTTTTTGCTTGCGGCTGCGCGGCGCCTGAGCACAATAGATGCGTTTCAATCTGAATCCAACAAGGGGAGGGCGTATGCGAGCGACAACTGTTTGTCTGGTTTTTGTGTGTTTCGCGGTCGTCGTGTCTGGGGCGGCGCAGCAGAAGGGCGCGGATCCACTGAGCGGCACGTGGACGGGCGATTGGGGACCAAGCGCGGCGGACCGGAATCCGGTCACGGTTGAACTGAAATGGGACGGCAAGACTCTGACTGGAACCGTGAACCCCGGCCCGAACGCGGTTGCGCTGCAAAAATGCACGTTCGACCGGAAGACCGGTGCACTGCACATGGAGTGCGATGCAAAAGGGCGCAGAGGAAACGACATCCATTACGTCATCGACGGCAAAGTCGACAAAGACACCATGACCGGCAGTTGGAATCACGATAACCGCAAGGGCGATTTCAAGATCACCAAGAAGTAAGAAGCTTCATCCTGGACGGAACGCCGTGCGCGTGGGGAGAGATCTGGGCGCCGGCCAGCCGTGCGCGATGAATTCGCCCGACGGCATTTTCTTACACGACGGCGACTTGCTCGCGATTCCGACGGATCCTCAATGCGGGTGCGATTTTTTTGTGCGTCCAGCAGACGTCGCAGCAGCGGCCATAGAACCGCGCGCGCTGCTGCCTTCCTTTAGGAGACTAACCATGGCAAACGCAAGGCGCTTTTGCATTTCCTTGGCGTTGTTCACTCTCGCGCCCGCGGGCCTCGTTCATTTCGCCAGGTCCGAAGGGTCTTATCGATTTCTCAAAGAAATTCGGATTGGCGGAGAAGGAGGCTGGGACTATCTCTCGATCGATGCGGCTGCGCGCAGGCTGTACGTCAGCCACGCCAACAAAGTCGTCGTCATCGATCTGGACAACGCGGCGGTGGCCGGCGAAATAAGCGATACTCCCGGAGTCCATGGAATAGCGCTCGCGCCGGAGTTGAATCGCGGCTTCACGAGCAACGGTCAGGAATCCAAAGCGAGCATCATCGATCTCCAGACGCTCAAAACGCTTTCGAAAGTCAACACCGGCGAGAACCCGGATGCAATCCTGTACGATCCCGGCCGGCAGGAGGTCTATACGTTCAACGGGCGCGGGCAATCGGCAACGGTGTTCGAGGCAAAGTCTGGTAAACTCGTGGACACCGTTCCCCTGCCCGGCAAGCCGGAATTCGCCGTCGTCGACACCAGGGTCAAGCGTGTCTACGCAAACATCGAAGACAAGAACTCTGTCGTCGTGATTGATACAGAGACGCACAAGATAGCCGTGACGTGGCCGATTGCGCCCGGCGAAAGCGCTTCGGGTATGGCCATCGATTTCAAGAATCACAGGCTCTTCGTCGGCTGCCAGAACAAACTCATGGTAATGATGGACAGCGAAAACGGCCGAGTCGTTTCGACGGTCCCGATAGGCCAAGGCGTGGATGCCAACGCATTCGACCCCTCCACCGGGCTGGCCTTTAGTTCTAACGGCGATGGTACGGTCACCATCGCTCGCGAAGAGACTCCCGAAAAGCTGGCTGTCGTGCAGACTCTTACGACAATGCGGGGCGCCCGAACCATGACCTTAGACCCCAAGACTCACAACCTTTACCTGGCGGCCGCCGAATACGAACCCGCCCTGCCCACAGTGCCGGGAGCGCCCCGCCCCCGTCCCAAGATCGTTCCCGGCACATTCAGAGTCCTCGTATACGGCATCGGCAAGTAAGACATCGCGAGTGAGCGCCCTTTAGCTAAATCCGTTATTGAAATGTGAGAGAATACACGCATGTCTGCCGACAACGAGTACATTCACGTTCGCCTGGCCACGGCCGATGATGTCCCTTTGATCCTTGCGTTTGTCAAGGCGCTGGCAGATTACGAGAAACTGAGCGACCAGGTCGCCGCCGACGAGTCGCGTCTGCGGGACACCTTGTTCGGCAAACACGCCTATGCTGAAACTCTGATTGCTGAATTCAAAGGGGAGCCCGCCGGCTTTGCGCTGTTTTTCCACAGCTATTCGACCTTTCTCGCCCGTCCCGGAATCTATCTCGAAGATCTGTTCGTCAAACCCGAGCTGCGCGGCCGCGGCATCGGCAAGGCGCTTCTCACGCGCCTCGCGCAGCTTGCCGTGGAGCGCGGTTGCGGCCGTCTCGAGTGGTTCGTCTTGAACTGGAACCAGCCGGCCATAGATTTCTATCGGTCCCTCGGCGCCGAGCCACTGGACGAATGGACCTTTTACCGCCTGACAGGAGAGGCCCTCCAGCGTCTGGGGAGGCGGTGAGGATGTCCGACAAATCAGCGAAGAAGCGGTGCGGTTGGTGCGGCACGGATCCGCTGTACATTGAGTACCACGACACCGAGTGGGGCGTCCCGCTGCACGACGACCGGAAGCTGTTCGAGATGCTCATTCTCGAGGGAGCTCAGGCGGGGCTGAGCTGGCTCACCGTGCTCAGGAAGCGCGAGGCCTACCGCGCGGCCTTCGAGAACTTCGACCCGGAAATTGTTGCGTCCTACGATACCCGGAAGGTGCGCGAGCTGCTTCGGAACGACGGGATAATCCGCAACCGGCAGAAGATCGAGGCCGCCGTCGGGAACGCGCGCGCGTTTCTGGAAGTGCAGCGCGCGTTCGGCAGCTTCGACGCGTATGTCTGGCGCTTCGTCGGCGGGAAGGCGAAGAAAAACGCCTGGAAAATCCTGTCCGAGCTTCCGGCCTATACGCCGGAAGCCGAGGCCATGAGCCGGGACCTGCGGTCGCGGGGCTTCCGTTTTGTCGGGCCGACCATCTGCTACGCTCATATGCAAACCACCGGAATGGTAAACGACCATCTCGTAGACTGCTTCCGCTACCGTCAAGTCGCCCGATAAACACGCCTGGTACCCAGCCGCAACCAAAAACCCTGTCAGATTCTTTGCGTCTTCTTCGCGTCTTCGTGGTGGATTGATCCTTTCGACGATAAAGAATTTGGCAAGGCTCTTTTCGTCGTCTATGATTTGAGTTGTTCATCCCTGGTATCACCGCGGGCGCCGTGGAGCGGCGCATCACTTCTTTCGCCGCTCAGGACCGCTTCATCCGACAATACTGAACAGGAGGGAGCATGTCTCTTCTCATGCCTTCGCGTCGTGCGTGCCTGCGCGCGCTGACGGCGGCATTCCTTTGTTTGGGTGGCACTGCTCTAATGGCCCAGTCCACCGGCGCGATCGCCGGCATGATCTCAGATACCACGGGCGGCGCCATCCCGGGCGCCTCGATCATGGCAACCAACCAGGCGACGGGACTGAAATGGAGCACGATCTCCGGAGGATCCGGAGATTACCAGATCGTGGCCCTCCCCACCGGCCCCTATCAGCTTGAAGTCCAGGCGCCGGGCTTCCAGACCCAGGTAATCAAGAACTTGCCGGTCGCCGTGGCTCAAACAACGGCGCAGAATATCCAGCTCACAGTGGGCCAGATCAGCGAAACGCTCACGGTCGACGCCGCGGCCCCGGTCGTGCAGACGGCAACGATGGCGGTCAGCCAGGTCGTCGACCAGCGGACCGTCCAGGAGATCCCGCTCAATGGGCGCCACTTCGTCGATCTCGGACTGCTCCTGCCGGGTTCGGTCGTGCAGCCCCAGAACGGATTCCTCACGGCCCCCCTACGCGGTCAGGGCGCTTTCGCCTTCAACACGGCCGGAAACCGCGAGGACACCGTCAACTTCATGATCAACGGCGTCAACCTGAACGACATGGTCCAGAATCAGATCACCTTCCAGCCGTCGATCAACACCGTCTCGGAATTCAAGGCGGACAATTCCACTTTCAGCGCCGAATACGGGCGCAACAGCGGCGCCATCGTCAACATCGCGACGCGCTCCGGCTCGAACCAGTTCCACGGCGAAGCGTTCGAGTTTTTCCGGAACGAGAAGCTGGACGCGAAGAACTTCTTTGACAATCCCAGCCTGCCCATTCCTCCCTTCAAGCGCAACCAGTTTGGCTTCTCCCTCGGCGCGCCGATCTGGCTCGGTCCCGGGCTGAACGGCAAGGACCGCTCGTTCTTCTTCTTCAGCTATGAAGGTCTGCGTCAGCGTCAGAAGGTTCCTTTCAACACGATCGTGCCAACCGCGGCGGAGCGCGCGGCAGTGACCGACCCCGTGGCGCTGCAGTTGCTGAAGTTCATCCCGCAGGCGAACCTGCCCGACAGTCGGTTCGCCGGCTCGGGGACGGCGCCTGTGGACATCAACCAGTGGACGCTGGACATCTCGCACCGCCTCAACTCGAACGACACTGTGCACGGCTATTACGCCAACCAACACGACCTGCGCCAGGAGCCGAGCCTGCAGGGGAACAACATCCCCGGCTTCGGAGACACCCGCAAGTCGCAGCGCCAGATCTTCACCTTCGGCGAGACCCACACGTTCGGCCCGGCCGTGGTCAACGATTTCCGCTTCGGCCTGAATCGGATCTTCATCACCTTCGACCCGAACGCCAGGCTCAATCCGGCGGCCTTCGGCATCAACAACGGCGTCAACACCGATCTGGGGCTGCCGCAGATCAACATCCAGGGGTCGGTGAATTTCGGCGGGCCTTCCGGCTTCCCGCAGGGGCGCGCCGACACGGTCTTCGTGTACTCCGACACCCTGAGCAAGCTGGCCGGGCGGCATTCGCTCAAGTTCGGCGGCGAGGTGCGGCGCTTCCACAACAACAACTTCAGCCGGGACACCGGTGTCATGGTTTTCACGGGCTTTGACAAGTTCGAGATCGGGAGCGCCAATTCCTACACGATGACACAGGGCGGCGTGTTCAGCGGGGTCAGGACGGCGGGCATCGGGTTCTTCGCGCAGGACAACTACAAGGCCGCGTCGAACCTCACGCTGGAGCTCGGCGTGCGCTGGGAATTGAATACGACTCCGGCCGAAGTCGCAAACCGTTTTGTCGTCTTCGATCCGTCGAGCGCGAAACTCTTGCAGCTCGGCAACGGTCTCGACGAGGTCTATCCGAACAACGACAAACAGTTCGGTCCTCGCGTGGGATTTGCTTGGGATCCGTTCAAGGACGGCAAGACCTCCATCCGCGGAGGCTACGGCCTGTTCTACGACCAGCCGGTGACGAATACGGTCTCGCCGCTGGCCTCGAATCCGCCGTTCGGCATACCATCGGCCGCAATCGCGACGTCAAACACCGTCGTCTCGCTGAGCGATCCGCTGGCAGGCGCGGGTTCGGCTGCGACCTCAAGCCCCGCCAACATCAGCCGGGATTTCCGGAACGACTACGTGCAGTCCTGGAACCTCAATCTCCAGCGGGAAATCGTGAAGGACCTCGGCGTGCAAATCGGCTATTTCGGGTCGAAGGGGACGCACCTCCGCATGTCGTGGAACATGAACCAGTTCGTCAACGGCGTGCGGCCATACGCCGGTTTCTCGAACATCAACACGATCGACAGCGTCGGAAATTCCAGCTACAACGGGCTGTGGGTCAGCGCGACAAAGCGGCTGAGCCGCGGGGTGCAGTTCAGCACGAATTACACCTGGTCGCACTCGATCGACTACAACTCGCTCAACTCCCAGGGCGTGACGGCGCAGGACAGCTTCAACCGGCGCAACGAACGCGGCTCGTCGGATTTCGACGCGCGCCACCACTTCAATCTGAGCTTCCTCTACGATTTGCCGTTCAAGGGGAGCCGGTTGACCGAGGGCTGGTCGCTGTCGGGCATCGTCACGTCGCAGTCGGGCAATCCGGTCAACATCATCGTTTCGGGGGCTGCTCGGACGGGTCTGGCGACCCGCCGCGCGAATGTTGCCGGCGACTGGCGCCTCTCGAACCCGGACCCGGCGGCCTGGTTCAACAAGTCGGCGTTCTGCGCGCCCGGCGCGGCGGGGTGCGCGGGTCCTCCGGTCTTCGGCAATATCGGACGCAACGTCGTGACCGGCCCGGGGTTCAACAACGTGGACTTCTCGGTCATCAAGACCACAAAGATCAGTGAAGCGGCGCGGCTGCAGTTCCGCACCGAGTTCTTCGACCTGTTCAATCACCCCAACTTCGGGCAACCCGGCAGGATCGTGGGCGCTAAGAATTTCGGCATCATCGAGAGCACGCGCTTTCCTCCCGGAGACAGCGGCTCCGCGCGGCAGATCCAATTTGCCCTGAAGGTCCTGTTCTGACTGGAAGTCCGCCCGTGCACGGAAATGAAACCACGGAGACATTCGCCGTAACTGAGAAGGAGAGAATGAGTTGGCCAATGACAAATGACAAAT
>WNGD01012325.1_pt1 | contig 10096 bp, 9 predicted proteins | sample 5400671 | NCBI WGS metagenome assembly WNGD01 (sample SAMN13153369, study PRJNA577476) | soil metagenome | isolation source: 40 cm soil or saprolite under grassland replicate 2 | place: USA:California | collected 2016-06-15
CAAGCGCGCCGGACGGCCGGTGCACGAGCTTCTCGCCCTCGCCGCGCCAAGGCCCGTCACCACCGCCTATACGATCTCGCTTTCAACGCCGGATGCGATGGCGCAAGCCGCCGCCGCAGCCGCCGAGCGCGCGCTGCTCAAGGTCAAGCTCGGAGCCCCGGGGGACCCCGCGCGCATTGCCGCGGTGCGACGCGCCGCGCCCCGGGCCGAGCTCATCGTCGACGCCAATGAAGGCTGGACGCCGGACGATATCGCGACAAACCTTTCCGCTTGCGCACAAGCCGGCGTCACGCTGGTCGAGCAGCCGCTCCCGGCCGACCGCGACCACGCGCTCGCATGCATCGCGCGGCCGATCCCCATCTGCGCGGACGAGAGCGTGCATGGGCGCGCCTCGCTGTCCGCGCTCGTCGGCAGATACGACGCCGTCAACATCAAGCTCGACAAGACCGGCGGGTTGACCGAGGCGCTCGTGATGGTCCGCGAGGCCGAGCGGCTTGGATTTAAGCTCATGGTCGGCTGCATGGTCGCGACCTCGCTGGCGCTGGCGCCGGCGATGCTTGTTGCCCAGCGCGCGCGAGTCGTTGATCTGGACGGGGCGCTCCTGCTCGCGCGCGACCGGCCGGACGGGCTCCGCTACGACGGCAGCCGCGTTCACCCGCCGACGCCGGCGCTGTGGGGATGAAACGGAGCAGCCTTCTGCTCGCGCGGGCGCGGGGCTAGCATCGTCCGTTGAAATGAACCGAAGCAAGCCGCAAACTCAGTGTGCTCCCCTGCCCCTTGTGGGGAGGGGAGCACACCGAGGACGGGGCGCCGTGAGCGGCAAGCATTTCTTCTCGGCTCGCAAAATCTTGCTGGCCGTTTGCTTCGCGGCGGGCCTCGCCGCGCCGGCCGCGCCCGCAGCGGCGCAAGCCTATCCGAACCGCCCGGTCAAGATCGTCGTGCCCTTCGTGCCGGGCGGGCCCACGGAATTCATCATCCGCCTCCTTGCGGATCGGTTGACGGCCACGCTCGGGCAGCCCTTCGTCATCGAAAATCGTCCGGGCGGCACGGTCGGCGCGAAGTCGGTCGCGAGCGCGGAGGCGGATGGCTACACGCTGCTGTTTAGCTCGCCGGGACCGCTCGTCACCGCCGCCGCAGTCTACCGGAACCTCGACTACGACCCGATCAAGAGTTTCGCGCCCATCGCCATGGTCATCTACGCTCCGCAGATGCTGGTCGTTCATCCGTCGGTTCCGGCGGATTCGCTCCCGGAGCTCGTTGCCTATGCGAAGCGCAATCCGGGGAAGATCACCTTCGGCTCGTCCGGGTACGGCACGCAGCCGCACATGCTCGGAGAGATGTTGAAGCGGACGGCCGACATCAACATCATCCACGTGCCCTATCGCGGCGCGGGGCAGTCCGTCACCGACCTCCTGGCGGGCCAGGTGCAGATGATCTTCGAGACCACCGCCATTCTTCTGCCCCACGTCCAAGGCGGACGATTGCGGGCGCTGGCGGTGGCGACCGAGGCGCGCTCGCCGCTGCTGCCGAGCGTGCCGACCACGGCCGAGAGCGGATATCCCAAGCTCCTCGCCTCGTTCTGGTCCGGGCTGCTGGCGCCGGCGGGGACGCCCTCCCCCATCGTCGAGAAGCTCAACGCCGCGATCAACGAGATCCTCAGATCCAACGAAGCGCAAGCGGGCTTTGCGCGTTTGGGCGCCGAAGCGAAAATTGGATCGCCGCATGATTTTGCGGCCTTCATCGCCGCCGAAGCACCGCGCTGGACGGCGATTGCGAACGAAACCGGCATCAAGGCCGATTGAGAGCCGCCGGATCGCTGGAGAAAGCCATGCTCGGCAAACGCATCGTTTGCTCGGCAATTCTCATGCTTGCCTGCGGCGTCGGCGCCGCCGGCCAGACAACGTCGTATCCCACGCGGCCGATCAAGATGATGTGCCCTTCCCGCCGGGAGGGCCGGTCGATGTCACGGCCCGCATCCTGACGCAGCACCTGCCGCAGACGACAACCCGTCGTGGTCGAAAACCGCGCGGGCGCCGCGGGCAGCCTCGGCGCAAAGGCGGTGGCGAGCGCCGACCCCGACGGCTACACGTTGTTGTGCGGAAACATCAGTACGCTCGTCGTGCTGCCTGTGGTCAGCAACAATCGCGACTACGACCCGAGCAAAGTCTTCGTCCCCATCGCGAAGGTTTCACAAAATCATGAGGTGCTGGTCGTCCACCCCGCATTTGCGGCGAAGTCGGTGCCCGAGCTCGTCGTCTACGCCAAGGCCAACCCGGGCAAGCTCAATTACGGATCGGCCGGCCACGGCAATGCCACCCACCTCGTGGCCGAATTGTTCAAACTGCGAACCGGCGTCGATCGTCCACGTTCCCTATAAGGGCGCCGCCGATGCCGTGACGGGCGTCTTGGGCGGGCAGGTGCAAATGTTTTTCGGGGACATCGGCGGCGTTCTTGCGCTAGTGCGCGAGGGAGCGCTGCGCGCACTGGCGGTGTCGAGCGAAACGCGCAACGCGTTCCTCCCCGATGTGCCCACCATGATGGAGAGTGGCGTGCCCGACTACGTGGTGTTGAGAGAGCTTGGCGTCGCCGCAGGTGGCGGCGGCCTTGGCCAAGCTCGGCGCCGAGGTGCGTCCCGGCCCACCGCAGGCGTTCGCGGCTTTTCTCGCGGCCGAAACGCAGAAATGGTCGCAGGTCGCGAAGACAGCCAACATCAAGCTCGAATGAGACGCGCCGCCCCGAGGTCGCCGATGGATCTGAGGCCAATTCTTCTCTTCGCCATCGCGGCCGCGTGCGCTGGCCTCGGCCTCGCCGATGCCGCCGCGCAGTCTTATCCGAACCGCCCCATCAAATTGGTCGTGCCGTTCCCGGCGGGCGGACCGCCCGACACCATTGCGCGCCTGGTGGGCAGCGACATCTCCGCGCGGCTGGGGCAGAGCGTGGTCATCGACAATCGCGCGGGCGGCGGCGCCACCATCGGCACGCGCGCGGTCGCCAACGCCGATCCCGACGGCTACACGCTGCTGTTCGCCAGCACCACCTCGCTGTCGATCGGGCCGGCGCTGTTCAAGAACCTCGATTACGACCCGGTCAAGAGCTTCGCGCCGGTCGCGTCGGTCTCGCTCGGCGCATTGGTGGTGAGCGTGAATGCCGACGTGCCGGCCAAGACGCTGCCGGAACTCGTCGCCTACGCCAAGGCCAACCCGGGCAAGCTCCACAACGGCGCCGGCGTTGCCTCCCCTCCCCACATTGCGTGGGGATTGTTCACGCTTGCCACCGGAACCACCATCGTCTTCGTTCCTTACCGCGGCATGGCCCAGGCCATGACCGATCTGGTGGCGGGACAGATCCAGATGATGATCGACGGCATCGGGTCGCTGCTGCCGCACATTCGCGACGGCAAGGTGCGAGCGCTTGCCGTCACGGGCAAGACCCGCAGCGCCGATCTGCCGGATATCCCCACCATGATCGAAAGCGGCTATCCCGACTACGTATTGTCGTTCTGGACCGGGATCCTGGCACCCGCCGGCACGCCGGCGGACATTGTCGACAAGCTCAACGGCGCGGTCGTTGCCGGCTTGCGCTCCGCCGAGACGAAGCAAAACCTGGCCAAATTCAGCGTCGAGCCGCACATCACCACGCCCCAAGAGTTCGGCGCCTTCCTCGCCGCCGAGGCGCGCAAGTGGGCGGATATCGTGAAGAGGACCAACATCAGGGTCGAATGAGGCGCTGCCTGCTGTGAGACCCGCGGCGGCGCGGTGTGCGCCTACCGGACTGCCCATCGGTGGTTAACTAAGTCAGGCAGGTTCCATCCGATCGGCACGGCTGTTCACATTTATCCCACATTTGATTTTCAAAGATTGCACGAGGGCGGCGCCACCTCTGCCGGGCAGGCGCCGGGAGCACGGAGAGGGCAAGCATGAAAATTGCTGTTCTGGCCGGCGCCGTCGCGGCGGCGCTGACGGTTTCAACTGCGCATGCGGCGGTACGGATCAAAGCGGATCCCGGGGGTCAAATCGGACCCTACCTTGAAAATCTGGTGGCGTTGCGGGGCTCGGGCGAGCGGGTCATTATCGACGGGCCCTGCCTGTCGGCGTGCACCATGTTGCTCGGCGTGATCCCGCGCAACCGCATCTGCGTCACGCCGCGCGCGCGGCTGGGCTTCCATGCGGCATGGCATCCCGGCAGCAATGGCCAGCAGGTGACGAGCCGCGAGGCCACGCAGCTGTTGATGGACATCTATCCCGAGCACGTGCGCAGCTGGATCGCGCGGCGCGGCGGGCTCTCCCCGCGCATGATGTATCTCAGCGGCCGCGAACTCACCGCGATGTATCACACCTGCGACTGATACCCTCTCCTGCCTTTGGGCTTTGGCGTTGCGTCCCGTCCGTGAGCCGATGGGCGGCCAGTGCGAAGACGCCGCCGGCAGCGGCCGCGAGCGCCATGGCGCCATAGGCAAGACCGCCCCAGCGCGCATAGAGCAGGCCCGAAATTCCCATGGCGGCAGCCATGACCAGGCCGAGCGCGACGGCGAGATAGCCCTGCGCGGTCGCGCCGAGTTCGGCCGGCGCCGCGCGCGCCATGAAGCCGAGCGCGCCGAGATGGGTGGCACCGAACGACAGTGCATGCAGGCATTGCAGCGGCGGCAGCAGCGCCGTCGGCGGATCGAACGCCATTGCGCTCCAGCGAACGACCGCGCCCGCAGCTCCGAGCATGAGCAGCGTGGTGGGGGCGAGCGGCAGGCGCGGCGAGATCGCAAACAGCGCGATTTCGGCCACGACTGCGAGCGCCCAAAGCGCTCCGATCGCGCCGCCGTCGAGGCCCGCGGCCCGCCAGTCGAGCGCGGAGAAGCCATAATAGACCGCGTGGCTCGCCTGAATGAGGCTCGCCGCGGCCGCCGCCGCCAGAAAGGCGGGATCGCGCAACAGGCCCCGCGCGGACGATAGGTGGGTTGCGGATGGATTTCCCTCGTGCGGGGGGAGCGGTGCGAGCGCGTATGCCGCCGCCGCGGTGATCGTCAGCGCCGCCACGATGAGCCAAATAAGCTCACGCGCGGCGATGAGATCGAGGAGGAGGCCTGCGCCCAAGCTGCCGACGATGAAGGCGGCAGACCCCCAAAGCCGCACCGGGCCGTAGGCCCGCCCGAGACGGCCGAGCCCCCGCAGCGCATAGGCATCCGCCAGGGGCATGATCGGCGTGTAAAAGACAGACGCCAGCGCCAGCGCCAGCGTGATGACGGCGGCGCCTTGCGCCATCCCAACGAGACCATAGCCCAGCACCGCCATCGCCGCCGCGATCACGATCGCCGTGCGCAGCGCGTCGTGCCGGTCGGCGCCGCGCGTTGCGAGCGGGATCGCGACGACGCGCACGATCATGGGGACCGCCAGCGCGATGCCGATCGCACCGGCATCGAGGCCCTTGGCCGCGAGCCAGAGCGGCAGGAACGGCAATTGCACCCCAAGCGCGACGAAGAGCGCGGCGTAGAAGACTGCGAGCCGCCACGCAAAGGAGGAATGCAAGGGCAACGGACGAGCGCGCGGAATCACAAATCGATGTTACGCATCTTCGCGTGGCTTAGGGGCGTGTCCCGGGCGCGGCGCAGCACCTCAAGGGCGTTTACGCCCGTCTTCGCGGGCTATGGTGGTGCGCTGCAGCCCCGGGACCGTCACAGTCTGTGGCGGTCCCGGATCAGCGGTGCACCGCTCCACTTCGTTCGCGCTGCACCGCATCCGGGACACCTGGCTTAAGTCAAGGCCTACGGCCCTGCGTCCTCTGCCGCTTCGTCCGACTAGGCCACCAGCCGATAGAACAGGTCCGGATCGACATTGCCGCCGGAGAGGACCGCGACCGCGATCTTTCCCTTCACGTCGATCTTGCCCGATAGCAGCGCGGCGAGCGCGGCCGCGCCCCCCGGCTCCACCACCAGTTTGAGCTCACGGAAGGCAAAGGCGACCGCCGCGGCGACCTCCTCGTCGCTCACGGCGACGCCGGCGCCGACCAGCGCGCGATTGATGGCGAAGGTCATCTCGCCGGGCGTCTGCGCCATCAGCGCATCGCAGATCGTGCCGGTGAGCGCGGCATTCTTTTCCCGCCGTCCGGTTTTGAACGAACGGGCATGATCGTCGAAGCCCTCGGGCTCCGCGGTATAGAGGCGGGCTTGCGGCATTCGCGCCTTCACCGCGAGCGCGATCCCCGCGGTCAACCCGCCGCCCGACGCGGTCACCGCGATGACCTCGGGCGAGAGGCTCTGCGCCGCGAGATCCTCGACGATCTCGCGGCCGGCCGTGCCCTGTCCCGCGATGATCAGCGCATCGTCATAGGGCGGCACCAGCGCGGCGTGGCGCTTCTGCGCGATCTCCTGTGCGATGGCCTGGCGGTCTTCCCGTGCGCGGTCGTAGAGCACGACCTCGGCGCCCAGCGCCGCGGTGCGCTCGCGCTTCGGGCGCGGCGCATCCGCGGGCATGACGATGACCGCCGGCATGCCGAGAAGCCGCGCCGCCGCCGCGACGCCTTGCGCGTGATTGCCCGAGGAAAACGCCACCACGCCGCCCGCGCGTTCCGCCTGCGGGATGGAGGAGAGCTTGTTGTAGGCGCCGCGGAACTTGAACGAGCCCGTGCGCTGCAGGGTCTCGGCCTTGAGGAACACGCGCGCGCCGGTGAGCGCATCGAGCACCGGCGACGTCACCAGCGGCGTGTGCAGGGCAACGCCCGCAAGCCGCCGTGCCGCGGCATCGACGTCGGCGGCGGTCGGCAGGGCGCGATCGGGCGAAGGTTGCATCTGCGAACGGTAGCGCCGCGGCGCCCCGCCCGGCAAGGGGCACTCACGCGGCAATTTCGGCGCCGCGCCCCTCCCCTCGTACCACCGCGCTCGCACTCGGCCGGGCCCGGCGCATCTCGTCGGTCCAACTCATGACTTCGAGCCGGCCGTCGAAATGCTCGACGATGACGCTGCAGCTCTCGACCCAATCGCCGCAATTCACGTAGCGAACGCCGAAATCGTCGTGAATCGCGGCGTGATGGATATGGCCGCAAATCACCCCGTCAACCGCATGGCGGCGCGCTTCGTCGGCGAGCGTGCGCTCGAATTCGCTGATATAGTTCACGGCGTTCTTGACCTTCAGCTTCGCCCATTGCGACAGCGACCAGTAGGGAAAGCCGAACCGCCGGCGCAGCGCATTGAACAGGCGATTGACGGCGATGGCGACGTCGTAGGCCCTGCTGCCGAGTTGCGCGAGCCAGCGCGCCTGCGTGACCACGAGATCGAAATGGTCGCCGTGAATGACGAGATAGCGCCGCCCATCTCCTCCCGTGTGCACTGCGTGCTCGACGACCTCGACGCCGCCGAAATGCACGCCATAATAGTCGCGCAGAAACTCGTCGTGATTGCCGGGAACGTAGACGATGCGCACGCCCTTGCGCGCCTGGCGCAAGAGCTTCTGCACCACATCGTTGTGCGCCTGCGGCCAGTACCAACTCGAGCGGAGCTGCCATCCGTCGACGATGTCGCCGACGAGATAGATCGTGTCGGCGTCGTGGTGGCGGAGGAAGTCGAGCAACCGATCGGCCTGGCAGCCTTTGGTTCCGAGATGCACGTCGGAGATGAACAACGTGCGAAACGACCGTGCGCGTCCCGCGGTCACGATATTGCAATCCTGTTGCGAATCACCACGCCGGAACGCCTAACAGCATTGTGTTGCGCAACCATGACGCCGGCGACGCTCTTCGTCACATGACTGTCACGACCTGCGTGACATAGCTCCGTCATGACGATTGCGATTTGGGCGGTTGCAACGTATTCCATTGTCGCGACCGCCACTCACATCGGCAGCATCGCGATCGCGACGGGCCGGTGCCGGAAGCGCAGGTCGGCATCCCGTCCCGCCAAATCAGAGACGGCTCTCGGTTTAGTCGGATTGACGCGTTTTCTGCGGCGAAGCGGATTGCGCACAAAGCGATCGGGGCATTGCGCGGGCGCGCCGTCCGACATCGCTGGCGTCAGTCTCGTGCGGCCGGTCTGCGGCACGGAAAATTATATCGAAGAGACGCTGCGTTCAGCGTTCCACCTCGACTATCCCCGCTATGAGATCCTCTTCTGCGCGGCGAGCGCCAACGACGCCGCCGTGCCGCTCGTGCGGCGGCTGATCGCGGCGCATCCGCATGTTCCCGCGCGGCTGCTCACCGGCAACGAGACGATCAGCGATAACCCGAAGCTCAACAACGTCTGCAAGGGCTGGCGTGCGGCCGCGTACGACTGGATCGTGATGGCGGACAGCAACGTCTTGATGCCGCGCGACTACATCGAGCGCCTGCGCGCGGCTTGGCGCGCGGACACGGGCGTCGTCAGCTCGCCGCCCGCCGGCTGCCGTCCGCAGGGATTCTGGGCGGAGCTCGAATGCGCGTTCCTCAATACGTATCAGCTGCGGTGGCAATATGCGGCGGCCGCGATCGGCTTGGGCTTTGCCCAGGGCAAGTCGATGCTCTATCGGCGCAGCCAGATCGAGCGGGCCGGCGGCATTCGATTGCTCGCGGCCGAGCCCGCGGAGGATGCGGCCACGACCAAGGTCGTGCGCGACTTGGGGCTACGCGTTCGCCTGGTCGACGCGCCGTTCGAGCAGCCCCTCGGCTACCGCTCCGCCGGCGAAGTATGGGCGCGTCAACTGCGCTGGGCGCAGCTGCGACAGGCCTCGTTCAGGCCGTATTATGCGCTAGAGATTTTGGCCGGCAGTCTCGCTCCGGTCGCCGCGGCGGCGTATGCCGTTGCCGCGCTAGGGCTGCCGTTGGGCAGTTTCTTGCGGTCGCGGCGGCGTGGTATGGCGCCGAAGCCGCGCTGGCGCGCGCAGCCGGATGGCATCTGAGCCTTCGATCGCCCGCGGCATGGATCCTGCGCGACATCCTCTTGCCCCTGCTCTGGATCGGCGGCTGGCTCGGTCGCGGCTTCGTCTGGCGCGGAAATGAAATGCGGCCGGTCGAGTCGCGCGGCGCCATCTGACCCGCGAACGCGTCGCTCATGTCTCAGTTTGCTCGGTAATATCTCAAGACACTCTCTTCCGCTCGTCCCCGCGAGGGGCGCCCTGCGACGCTCGCGTCGCGGGGATAGCCGCTACCCATGCGCGCCGTTTGTTGCAGTGCATGAGTCCGCCTTGTGGCACAAAGCGGAAGTTTGACGTGGTCCCCGCGCCTTACACCAGGCCGTGATGCCTCAGGCACGCCCATTAAAGTGAGAGCCGCCGGGTGGCGTGCCGAGCGACAGAGGTGCCGGGGCATCACTCGCTGGGATGGTCGTCGGTTGACCTAAACCGACGCTCGCGACCTACACATGCTGGCTTACAAGGACCTTACACGGGGGCACGGCTCTGCCTGTTCCGCGGCGTGCCGAGCGGCTCTTGGGGCTACTTATCGCTGGGGAGCGGCTGCACCCTGAAGCACAGCCGCGTGAGTTGTTTGCTGATAACCCTCAGCTCGTCTTCCGCGTCGGCTTCGTTGAGCCGGTCGATCACCCCGATCAGCGGACGGATATGCTCCTGGGCCAGCTCAAGGAGTTGCTCGGGGGTCTGGGCAGGCACCGAACGAGTACCGGTAGAACGGCGGCGGCTGGTCATGATCATGCCCTCCCTGCGTCCTGAAACTCGATAACGTTGCATTAGCCGCAAGGCTCCTTTTCTAATGCCGCGGTCGCCGGACACGCTGTGATCCACATCACAAAAAGCTGTTTGTAATCTAAGGTCCGCCCCCGGCCCTCAACCGGACTCGTCCTACAACACGCGCAGGCGCCGGCTGTCTTCGATCACTCGCGCAACAACATGGCCGATAAATGGGGGCTTTTCGCCCGCGAGTCGAGGCCATGGCGATTCGACCAATCAGTGATGGCCATCACAGACGGACTCGCCAAATAAGAGCATCGTGCAGATGGTGGCGCTTCCACTTGCGAGGAGGCGCACGGCACGGAGGGCGGGATCATGAAGCTTTCAGTCGCGTCGGCGGTACTTGGACTTATCGTGGCGACGGCATTGGGAGTGGCTGCTGCCACTGGATCAGCGAAGATGAATCCACTCCACGTTTCTGTCATTGGCGGTGGGCATCATTACGGGCTAGTGCCAGT
>WNGD01007736.1_pt1 | contig 10095 bp, 7 predicted proteins | sample 5400671 | NCBI WGS metagenome assembly WNGD01 (sample SAMN13153369, study PRJNA577476) | soil metagenome | isolation source: 40 cm soil or saprolite under grassland replicate 2 | place: USA:California | collected 2016-06-15
AGGGGCTTACCTGGTGCTGGGAACGCTTTTTCAGGCAGTTCTTGCAGTGGCAGCATCAAGCAACGCTCGTGCTAGCAACCAAAGAGTGGAATGGGTGGTTTGAAGAAGAGCAGACATTTGTTGAGAAAGTGACTATCCCTCCTCTCGAACCTCGTATAGGGGTGCTTCTCCTCCAACGGTTGGGGCTCCAGGATATTCCGCTCGATCTCCTACAACAGATACACGAGGCAGGTGGTGGTGTCCCCCAAGCTCTGGAATGGATAGCCTTGCTCGTTAGAAATCCGATGGAGTTTGATTCCTGGGAAGTGTTTGATCTGGATGGTGGAGAGACAGACATCGTTGGGAAACCGTCGCTGGATAGGATGCTTCAACGTATTCGGCGGCTGCTAGCCGATCCATCGATCCTTGGCGGCCCAGTTGCTACCAGACTCAAGCCGCTTCTGGACCGCGTCTTAGAGAAACGCCTCTCCTCAGAAGCACAGCAGATCCTATATCAGCTCTCAGTTGCGACTATCCCACTGGGCAAATATGCAGTTCGTGTGCTCTGTCCGCGGCCAAGCCTGCTTCATGAATTACAGAATGCCTCGCTCCTGGTCGCGCACGAGCGCCACGTACAAGTCCTTCCCCTTGTGGCTGCGGCACTGCGCACTCGGCTCTCTGCGGAGAAGAAGCGTGATCTGGAAGAACGACTTGCTGTAGTGCTTTTTGACTGGCTCACAAACAGCCAGGCCCTTCATGATCGGGACATGGGGCTTATTGTCACGGAACTAGCGGAAATCTATCTCAACCATCATCGCTTCCTCGATGCGGCTCAGTTCATCATCCGATATGGATGGTTGAGTTTCAGGCTGGGACATGCACGCAGGCTTGCTCAGTTGGCATTGAAATATGTCGATGACATTCGTCAGGGGAAAGAGAGATGGCAGGATCTGCAGCAAGATGGCATTCAGTTGCTCTATTATTTCCTCGCGCCAATTCTGGGGCACAAGATCGATAACGGGGGGAAAGAGGCTGATTATCGCAATATGTACGATGCAGCTCTTACTGGAACACTTCGACTTCGCCCGTCGATTCTCGTGTTCATCACACATAATTTGATGTTACAGGCGATGAATGAGCGCCGCTTTGAGGACGCATGTCAACTGCTTGATACCTCTTGTGCCTTTTTAGCGCCTTTCACATCGGATGTAGACCTGCAAGCATCGCTGTTAGAGAAACGAGCCTGGCTCTTTGGTCGCTGGTGCGACTACCGGGATGAACAAGGGGATCATGAAACGGAACGAGCCATGAGAGAACAAGCAATCGCCCTCTATCAGCAATGTTCTCTCTTGCTCACAGGTGGAGACACGTCATCTCCCTTGATTCAACACTTTCTCAACAAGCGTCAGGCGAAAGTGCTCAACTATCTAGGATATCATCTGAAACGCTTAGATCGCGCTGAAGAGGCTCTTCAGGCGCTCTTAGAAAGTCTCCGTTTGCAGAGGCAGGGATATGCTGAACTCGACAGCCTGCCCCCTCTCTATGGAGACATCGCACAGACACTTCTTGCACTTGGGCGTCTTGAAGAGGCGAAGAGCTTTGATGAACTAGCCTACGTGGAAGCTGAACGCTTGGCACAAGCAGGTTATACCTTTTCCCAAGAAGAGCTTCATATTCATCGTGCAAACCGTGGAAACCTCTATCTGCATCTGGGAAGAGTTGATGAAGCCGAAGCGTTGTTACGAGAAGCACTTCCACATATTCACCTTCGAAGGAGTATGTATAAAGTGATGGCAACGAGAGCAGATGAGGAAATTCAGCAGTGGCGAAAGCTTCAAACAGGATCATCGCCGCACTACCAGTTAGATTGGCGCTATGTCGAGAAGTATCGCCAGCTTGCATCATACGACACCTACTGGTGGTGGGGAGCTGCTGGTCCATTTACTCAGGAAGAGCAGCAGGAATGGGACCAGTGGTTCACCTCTCCATTGGAGGAGAAGAGCAAAGAACAGTTAGGACAGGTGATTCGTCGCTCTAGAACACGGGAAGTAGAAACGGCTCTGTCCGAGCGGCGAGAGCCACGATTCCACTATCCTGCACTCGACATAGATCAGGTACATACTCATCTCAAAGGATTCCATGAGTTAGATGCACAGATCCGTCTTGATGAACAGCTTCATCCGCTTGTTCGACGGTGGTATGAAGAAGCTATTGAGGAAGAGATCACTGTCCTTCATCTCATTGAAGCGACATATGAGGGCAAGAGTGAGCACGTCCGAGAGTTGAATCGACAGCTCATTCCTGGGCCAACAGAGGAGGAAATGGCCTACGCGGTCTCGCGGGTAAGGCGGCTTATTGTCCAGGGAAGACTGCATGCAGAACGACTCAGTGAAAGAGAAGATCCAGTTGTTCTAGAGACAGCCAAAGCGATAAGGGAAGCTGCGGACCAGGTGGTCTTGCTCGCTGAGCAACTTGGTCTACAGGTGGATCTGGCTGTAAGCCTGCAAGAAAAGCAGGAGCTTCTTGCAGAGCCTCTATTGTCTCCAGTCACTGCTACTGCATCTGCGCTGATACCATACCAAGCAGCAATTCAGTTTGTTGAGGCGGTTCTTCAACAGGCTGGATATGCCGGATGGCGTGTCATTCCTGATCCTCTCTCTCGTGACCCACATTTAGAGCAGGCTTTGCGACACGTCTATCTCCCGACACGCGATATACCGATTGAACAGCTGAAAGACTATGTGCGGCATGAACTGCTCGATGGCCATGTCGCTCGATGCGTTGCTGGTGAACAATCGCTTATTGGCCCGCTTGGAATCCATTTGAGCCATTCCCTGGAAATGGAAGAGGGCCTGGCAACGTATAAAGAGATCCAGGATGCGGCACGCGAAGGGCGTGCTCATGATGAGTCAGGGATTTGGTTTGGAACGCTCGCCGTCGGCTTAGCGGCAGGAGTAGTAACTGCTCCACAAACCTTCTCACGCTTGTTTACCTTCTTCGATGCCTTGATCTATCTCTATCGTCTCGTAAAGCGACCTGACCAGAGTGTGCAGGTAGCGCGTGAGCGTGCACAAGCTATTGCTCTTGGGCGTTGTCTCAGGACGTATCGTGGGGTTCCCGATTTGACAATCCCTGGTGTGTGCTACACTAAGGATGTGCTCTACCAGCGTGGCTTGCACAAAATTATGGGAGCGCTTGAAGAGGACTCAACTGTGGTTGATCGCCTCGCGGTAGGCGTGGTTGCACTCGAACACTTGCCAGATCTGAAGAAACTGGGAATGGTTGCCGCTCCACAGGCGCTCACCACCATGATGCAAGATTCACACATCGACGAGTATATTCTCTCTTTTGTGCATTCCAATGCTCCTCATTGTCAAGAGTAAAGACACTGAGAGCACCGAAGCCGCGTAACGGTTGAAAAATGGTACAATAGGTGGGAACTTGTTATAATAGTTAACTATGCGAAAGCAAGAGTGAAAGGTGCCGCAGAGTGATCTACTACTTTTTTGATGATGATACCCTTCCTCCAGATGATGGCGGGACTGGCGGCCAGGATTAGAGGCCATATTGGACAAGGAGTGCGTACTGGTGGGCATGCCAGAAATTTTCGTCTTTTTGGCATGTTGCCGTTTTTTTCAACGAATTGGCATTTTCACAGAGGACAGCAAGGGCGAATGAACCGGCTTTGCAAGTGGTACTGGATGCGAATAAGCACCGAAAACAGTGCTTATTCGCATCTGGTACTCTTTCAATGCTTGCCTAGCTTTGTAGGGCGGAGAGTAGGAAAATATCGGGTATCTGGATTTTGTGATGTTTGAGACCGTATGGCCAGGAATCTACTGTTGACTGATCAGTGTGGATATCGCTACTCCCTGATTGAGCATATCCACACATGGATTCTGTTATATACGCCTCGACTTCGCTCTGTTCCGAAACATGACAGAACCCAGATACCCAAAATTGATCTCTACTTAGGTGCCCAACACTCCCAACCTGAAAGCTTATTGAAAGCAACAAGTCTATCAAAGGCATCTTGCCGATGATAGAACCATTGACAGGCATTAGCCATACTTAAACCTACAGGGATGCCTGACGAGGGGACGCACTGCCAGTCATACGCTGTAGTTCCAATCTGCATGACTCCTTTATTTCCTAGTAATTTACAGAAATTATTCATATTTTCTGGGGTTGCGATGTTGCCAAGTTCCTTTTCATGGACATAACATTGCCAGCTTGAAGGATCATAGTAATCCGCGAGACGAGCCAGAACATCGGTTGTCTGAGCTTTCCATTCACATGCTTGCAGAGGGGTAAAGAACATGGCTGACCTTGCCGGAGCTATACAGCTCAAAGTATAGGGGTCGTAAGGAGCATGCGACTGAAACTCCCGGTATCCCTCAGATTGGCAAAACGTATTTAAATCAACCGCTCCACGATACTGAGGACTCTGCTCAGGAGGGAACGAAGAAGGCGCTGGACTTCCAGTGATACCGCTCGAAACACTTATGATCAGCGGCCTGCTGCTATCGGTGCGCAGTATTCCCAAGATATCTGGATTATGTGGCGCTATGTTCTTTCCAAGAAAGGGCGCGGTTTGCGGAACATTTGTGATTTCCAGGTCTGTTAATATCCCGAAGCCCACTTTGTCATTCTCGGTATCTTTTTCTACAGCAATTCCGCCTCCGCTCAAGCCAGCACGATTGCCTGTAATAGTAGAGTTTGTTATGGTTGCTAGACTCCCCAGGAGAGCAATCCCTCCCCCCGATCCCTGAGTGGAGTTGTTCTGAATGGTACTTCTTGTAGGCCCAATTCCACTTGTACTCAGGGTGAGCAGACTATTGACAAGGGCAATCCCTCCTCCTGCAGAATTGCTGCTCTTCTGACTAGTTGTTTCATTGTTTCCTACCGTGCTGTTAATGATAGTGACTGATCCTAAGAGGCTGAAGATGCCACCGCCGTTGTAGGTGGCACGATTACGAGAGACCACACTGTTGCTCAGCGTTAGTGGTCCGTTCCAGTTGTAGATCCCACCACCCTCATCGCCAGCAGCATTGTCAGAGACGACCGCAGAGTTCAGCGTCAATGATCCTCCCAGATTCGCCAATCCTCACCCCCTATCGTAGGAAATGTTGTGGGAGACGATACAATTGTTGAGCGTCAGATGTCCCTGATTGCGGATAAAGGCACCACTGCGAATGGTGCTGCTTGTAAAGGTGAGGTTCTCGAATGTGACTGTTGCGACTGGATCGATAGAGATGGTGTAGCCACGCAACCCACTGCTGATAGAGATATTCCCCAAGTTAGAATCCTGTAATATCATATTTTTGCTCAGATCCAGATCTCCGCTCGTCAAATAAATTGTTCCCTGGAGACCAGCATCAAACGTAATCGTACTTCCAGCTTTGGCTTCACCAATAGCTTGACGCAGCGACCCCGATCCATTATCGTTGAGTGTGGTGACGCGGGTTGGATCAGGATGGGAATAGGAATAGTACCACCAGCCTCCACTTCCCAGGAGGCCGATGAGCACAAGCAGTGCCATTAACCCCAGCAGCACTCTGGTGAGCCTGGTAGACGCTCTTTGCCGCTGAAGGTTAGCTTGTGTTTCCTTCAACTCAGCTTGTGTTTCCTTCAACTCAGCTTGTGTTTCCTTCAACTCAGCCTCTTGCGGGTCTGGAGGACGGCGGATGATGACCTTGAACAGCTTACTCGGACTAAGCTGAAACTCAGGAGGGGGCAATTGAGCCTTCTGCAGAAGGACCTGCATGCGTTCTATGCCTGATCCAATTTGTTCCACATTTCCATTGAAATAAAAGATATCCATGATCAAAGAGTTTCTTGGATGGCTTTCATGAGTTACGCCTAACTGAGCAATTGGAAGGAGAGGCTCGCCTGGATTGGAAATTTCAACACGATCATCATAGATTTCAATATACACAGGATTGTTGGAAGGATGATAATCCCTCCCTACGTTTGCATACTCTCTATGGATGAGGGCATTTGCTACAGCTTCTTCCAGAACACGAAGAGGGATTTCCCATTCCTCTCTACTTCCATTGTCATCTATTACTCTTTGCAAACGAAGAGATCGTTTTAAGAAACTACAGCCTTCCTCATATTGTTCTAGTAAACTTCCTTTATACTTCAGGTCTTCTCTCCAACCCTCTACACGTGTCTCACCTCTCCAAGAGGTGCAACGTGTAGAGGCTCCTGGCACCACTCTTGATGGATTCTTGCCAAAACAAAGAAGTGTCGCGTAGGTTGGTGGTGACTCCTGCAGAAAGGCTACTTGTCGTGGCCAACCAAAGGCATCCAGATTGGAGTTATCATCTCGCAGCTGCTGAACCTTCTTTTGTGTGAGGAACCTCTTCACACATTCCTCGTTCAAGGCATCCCTTGATACTTCTTGACAAGGGGCGGAATCGAAATTGTTATTCGTTCCCGCCGTCTCTGGCGGTGAGAAGGCGTGTGCTGATGGTGGCATCGTCTCTTGCGTCACATATTTCTGGATGAAGTGCAGCAGATAGGCTGCGGAGGCGTGGGCAGCGTAGTCACGATACCGATCCGTTTTGCTGCTATCGCCGTAATCGCTCACGCCTTTCACGACCAGCCCATGCATCAGGGGAAAATTGCGCAAAGCAGTATAGAACGTCGCTGCTTCCATATCGATCCCAAGGGTTTTGCGGTTGTGCTGTGAGGCCCATTCTGGGAAAGGATTATCGGCATGAACCGCCATGCTAGAGGCCATCACCCCAACGTAGCATTGTGGTTCATCTGCGGATTTCCACACACGCTTGAGCTGCTGGCGTTTCATTTCGCGCACCGGATCTTTCCAGCCATCGAAGCCCTGAACGTATTGGGCAACCCGCGGCGTCGTACCTACCGTCCTCGTTTCGGGCGCGTGAATGGACTGGCCATCTGATCCCGTAGTGATCTTGCCTTCTTCTAGGTAATAGGCTTCGGTGGCAACAATCAGATCGCCGAGTTTGGCTTTGCGTTGGTCTCCGGCGCATACGCCCGTCATGGCGATAAAGCGTGGGCGAATCTCGCGCAACAGGGGAACGAGATCAAGGCCGATGCGTGTTGGTCCTGTGTGGGACAGCCAGGTGACAAAGATGGTGAGGAACTCGCCGCGCTGATTCTGGATCGTCGCGTGGCGATATTCAAGCTGATTCAGACTGTGGAAAGCCTCGATGAACGGCACGCCGCAGCAGGTTGAGAACTCGTCGAGGACTGCGTAGGCTTCTTCGTACAGCGCACAGACGACACAGATATCGAAGGATTGGTGCTGTTCTTTCATCGCTCTTCCCTATTTTTTACTAAAAACGTGTAAAAATAGAATGACATTTAATGTAACGAATATCTCCATGATAAGTCTATCAAAAATAGGAAAATAAGGCAACGGAGGAAACGATCTGCTCTCTAGCTGTGCTGGGAAACAATCCCTGCCATACCCCTGTGTTATCCTTTGCTTACTTTTGCATCGGGTACGTCTAAGATTCTCACAAGCAGAGAGCATAGAGGAGAAACCACCTCCTCTATGTGTACCGAAAACGACCCGGGAAAAGAGAGGATTAATAAAGCTCTTCCTTCGTAAATGGTAGATGATCCCCAGTGGAAGGTACCGGTGGATCCTATGGTGTTTTTAGCTGGCTTATTGGTAAATAGGCTCAAGGTTCGGACAAGAGGCCCTCAGCCCAGCATTTGCGTCCGAACCTTGAGCCTATTTACCATATCCTTGTTATAGGCGAAAAGTGAGACCACTCGTTGTGGTTTTAAAAGTCAGGGAACGCGGGCTATCAGGAAACGGTGTTCTGAAACAGTTCTCATGGCAAGTTTTGTGCTTATAAAAATAACTTTATAACTGACGGCAGACAAAAGAGCAGCGGCACCTTCGAGTGTACCCGCTGCTCCATTCTTACTCTCCTGGCCACACGTTCTCCACCCGATCAGCTTGCTTCTTTGCTGCCAGATGGAGCCACCGCGATCGGGCGCGCCAGGAAGCAATCCAGGCAAAGCACCTCAAAAGCGTACCTGGAGGCTGCATTATGTCGCAAACAGACCGGCTTACGACAACGTGAGCAGGTCGTCTCACAATGTTCCGCACACTGCTTACACCGCAGTACCAGAGTCTGTGCCAGGTGTCGCTCCAACTTGTGCTTAAATCGTCGTGGCATGCTGCACCTCCTTTGCTCCTTCCCCCAGTTCCTTCCAGAAATCACCCTGACCGAAGATCTCTGGACGCCGCACGCATTTGACCGTCGCGCCAAAGCGAGAAAACACTTCGATAAATCGCGGCTCATCTGGGCCCAGGTACACGAACGCCGTTCCAAACTGGTGCTTTTGCGGTGGACCATCTGGTCGGAGAAAGTACACCCGATCGACTGCAAAGCAGATCGGATACTCCCAGAGCAAGAAGAACCAATGCTGCTTCGGATCGGCCTTGACTAAGGTGATCGCCTCCGTCACCTTCCCACATTCATACTCTGCAATCAGACGTTCAAGAAACAGCTTGAGCCTGCTGCTCCCATCAGCAAGCCGCCCAAAGGGAGCGTTTAACCAAACCCGACCGTACCAGGGCTGCAGGAGCCCGTCTTCTGCTTCGGTGTAGTAGCGTGTTGCCTGCACGATCCGATTGGCCATCTCGCAGGAGGCGGGATCGAGGTCAATGCCGCCAAGCACCTGCCGCGCCGCATCGATACACCACTTTGGGGTGTACCATTCGTTACTCCCCATCCATCCCCCTCACAACGGCCTCATGGCAAGGCCCGGAGTGTTTGCGCAAATGGTCCCTGCTCATGAAGAAGCGCGCTTCTGCATTCATCAGTCACCTGCCTTTCGGTGTCGAGAGACCATCATGCCACGTTTGCATCTGCGTACCTGCGTCGCCTGGTATTTGTGGAGGTCGTCGCCATCGCGGCCTGTGAGCACAACCCGTCGCCCAGGAAGGGCAGGATCGGTCCAGACTTCGTGACTGCCCTTGCCTGGCCGACACTCAAAGCCCAACTCGCGCAACGTTGCGCGGATTTCCCGCATCTTCTGTACCATAGAACTTCTCCTTGACTCCATCCAGATCCTGCAAGGCTTGCGCGTAAAGCGCGATTTCCCGGCGATAGTACCCTCGGTAGCCCTCACGCCGGTTCCAGTTGCGTTGATCATTCTCGATGATGGCGTCCTGTGCCGACGCGATCTTGAGGAGTAATCCCTGCTTGGGATCAGATTTCGTGAGCACCTCGACGATATTCCAATAAGCAACATAATCAGGGCTCCCTTTCCCAAAGCACTGCTCTGCCCTATCGCGCAGCCGTGTGTATTGCTCCACCAGTCTTGTATCGTCATCGCATTTCCCTCGACTCCTCATCGGTCCAGATCGCGCAGCTGATTGTGCAGCTGCCGACGAGCCGTTTCACGTTGTTGTGCCCGCTTGAGCTCTTTCCTGTAGGGATGCAAGATGATAGCCATGGTGATCATGCCAAGAATGAAGCTGGTAGGCACAGGCAGATGATCAGAGTAATCGTCGTAATCTCCATAGACACCTCCTTTTAGCGATAGCGGCTGCCACCACCGCGACTGAACAGCAATCCGCCAATGATGAAGCACATCAGGCACAGAGATACCAAAAACCAGAGGTTGACCTGTAGGGTTACGTTCATGTATATCTTCCTTTCGCGTGATGAGAAACTGCATTTCCTGCTGCAAGTATGCGCGAAAGAAGCACGCGAGAACATGGCGAGCGTTCGCCGATCCTCTGGCGTTGCTTCGCCGTTTGTTGTGAACTTGAAGCGGGCAACAAGAGCAGGTACAATGAGAAGTAGTCGTTTCTTAGTCGCTTTGCTTATAGATGAGCTTAAACTATTGATTCTCAGCGCATCTGCGCGTACGCTCAGGGAAGACGGATGAACAAACAAGAGTCAGCTCCTAACCAGATGCTCAAAACAGCACGGTTGGAAAAATGTTGGACACTGGCGATAGCCGCCGAAAAGGCGAACGTCAGTATCGAGGCGTACTCACGCTGGGAGCTAGGAAAACAGGAGCCCAGACTCAGTTCACTTCTCTTGCTCAGTGAAGCCTTTGGAAAATCGCCTGAAGAGTTAGGCTTTGGACGTCTCACCAAGC
>WNGD01007737.1_pt1 | contig 10094 bp, 8 predicted proteins | sample 5400671 | NCBI WGS metagenome assembly WNGD01 (sample SAMN13153369, study PRJNA577476) | soil metagenome | isolation source: 40 cm soil or saprolite under grassland replicate 2 | place: USA:California | collected 2016-06-15
CCTATGGCGCGCGACCGAGCGCAGGCAAGCTCAGTTCGTCCTCGTCACCGGTGAGCCCGGCGTCGGCAAGACGCGGCTGATCGAGGAGTTCAGGTCCTGGTGTGCCTCTCGCGGGGCCCTGACCAGCGCAGCCCACTCCTACGCCGCGGAAGGCGCGCTCGCCTACGGTCCGGTCGTCACATGGTTACGCTCGGAGGCGCTCAGGCCCCGCCTGGATCGGCTCGACCGCGTGCGCTTGAGCGAGCTGTCACGCCTGCTGCCGGAGCTGCTCACAGAGGTGCCTGGACTGGTTCGGCCGGAGCCGCTGCTCGACCCCGACGAACGGCAGCGGCTGTTTGACGCGGCCGCCCGGGCTGTGCTCGCGTCCGGCGCGCCGCACCTGCTCGTCGCCGACGACCTGCACTGGTCCGACCGCGAGACGCTGCAGTTCCTCCACTTCCTGATGCGGGGCGCGCCGGAGGCGCCGCTGCTCATCGCGGCGACCGCCCGACGTGAGGAGATCGACGACCGGCATCCACTCACCGACCTGCTGGCCGGGCTGCACCGGCTTTCGCGACTCACCGAGATCGAGCTGGGTCGGCTCACGCGTGACGAGACGGCTGTCCTCGCCCAGCGTCTCACCGGGCGCCCGTTCGAGGAGCTGGATGCAGACGAACTCTATCGTGAGACCGAGGGCAACCCGCTCTTCGTGGTCGAGGCGCTGCGCGCCGGATGGCAGAGCAGACATGCCGGGCGGGGGTGGACAAGCCCGAAGGTGCAGGCGGTGATCGCGTCTCGTCTCCAGCAGTTGTCCGAGCCAGCCCGGGAGCTGGTCGGCATCGCCGCCACGATCGGACGGGAATTCACGTCGGAGCTGCTCCTGTCCGCCAGCGAGGCCAGCGAGGAGACGCTCGTTCGTGGTTTGGATGAGCTGTGGCGACGCCGCATCATTCGCGAGCAGAGTGCTGACGCCTACGACTTCAGTCACGACAAGGTGCGCGAGGTCGCCTACTTCGCCCTGAGCCCGGCGCGGCGCCGCCACCACCATCTGCGCGTAGCGCGCGCGCTCGAGCAGCTCTACGCCCACGATGCCGGACCGGTGAGCGGCCAGATCGCCGGCCACTACGAGCGCGCAGGCGCGGCCCGCCAGGCTGTCAGGTGGTACGAGCGCGCGGTGGAGGCGGCGCAGCAGGTGTACGCGCACAGCGAGGCGATCCGCCTGGTGGAGCGTGCCCTCGATCTCCTCCGCACGCTGCCGAAGAACCCCGAGCGTGACGCCCGCGAGCTGGAGATTCTCACCGCCTTCCTGGGATTCCTTGCGGCCGTCGATGCATTCACGTCGAGCCGCATCGCCGACCTGCAGCGGCACGCGCTGGAGCTCGCACGCGCGCTCGGGGTCGAACCGGCGCCCCCGCTCCTCCGCTCACTGGCACTCGCCAGCCTCGCCAACGATGACTTTGAGACGGCTCGCGCCGTCGGACTGCAACTGCATGCCCGCGGTGAGCGCGAAGCAGATGACATGCTGCTCGTGGAGGCCGAGTACGTGCTCGGGATCGCCGCCTTCTGGAGCGTCGAGCTCGACGCCGCCCGGCGCCACTTCGAAGCCGCTGTGGACCGCTCCCGTCCTGAGCACCGCCACGCCCATCTCCTCAGGTACGCACAGGACACCAAAGTGATCTGCTTGAGCCGCCTGGGGAATACACTGTGGTTCCTCGGCCATCCCGAGGCGGCGGCGCGGGCGCGCGCCGCCGCGCTCGCGCTGGCCGAGGAGCTTGGACACCGCTACAGCCGCGTGAACGCGCTATTGTTTTCTGCGCTGCTGGCGCTCGAGATGCGCGACCGGGAGCAGCTGCGGGAGAACCTGGCGGCCCTCTGGGCCGGGCGCTTAGCGGATGAGGCGAAGCAAAGTCAGCTCGCCAGCGAGGCCGCTGCTGGCTACCTCGACGTCCTTGACGGCCGCAAGGAGATCGGCATCGCCCGTATCGAGCGCGCCCTCACTGATGCTGAGCAGACCCAACACGCGCCAGGAGGGCGTGCAACTGTCATGCGCGTACTTCTCGAGGCCTACGCGGTGACGGGCGACGTGCAGGCGGGGCTTGCAGCGGCTGATCGCGCGCTCGCAATGGGCGGTACCCGTCTGTATGAGGCGGAGGTGCGCAGGCTGCGCGCGGAGTTCCTGGCGGCGCTTGGCGCCTCATCGCAGGACATCGAGGCGGAGCTGGGACGCGCCCTGGAGGTCGCGTGCCGCCAGGGAGCGAAGATGTTCGAGCTCAGGACCCTGGTCAGCCTCCTCCGCCATCGGATCGAGCGCGGCGACAGTCGTGGAGCAAGTGAGGCGCGCGCCCGCCTGGCCGCCCTCGTCGAGGCGCTCCATGAGGGACGGGACACCCCGGATGTACGCGAGGCCACTACGCTCCTCACCCAAACGTGAGGCGCGGAACTCCACAAGGATTCTTTCAGGAACGCTTCACGGAACGCTTAAGGAACGGTGCCTCGGCTATCCTTAGATCGGAAACTAGTCGCTGGACGCGAGGAGGCAAGGACAGATGGAGAGCAACGAACGGACAGCCGGTGATGGAGCGCACGAGGCGGCGAGACCGAGCTCCTACCTTTTCACCGTCCGCCTTTGGAAGCAGCCAGTAGCTGGTGGGTCGGAATACCGCGGGAACGTGCGGGAAGTCATCAGCGGAGCGAACCGCAACTTCCGGGAGTGGTCGGAGTTGGCTTCCTTCATGATGGCGCAGATGGAGGAGGACGAGAGCCCTCTGACGGGGTGGACGGAAGAAGGAACGTAATGGCGCTATCAGGCGCGAACGTCGATGGGAGGCGTTCGGGGAGCTGAGCGCGCTTCCGGGATGTGCTGCTGCGTCCGATGGAGGAAGGCTCCAATGAGGCCCGCCAGATTCAGGTACACCATCTCAAGGCTATCCCGATCTCCGCGCATGTTGTCGTTTTCCTGGCAGCGTTCATCTCTCTGGTAAGAGCAAGCTGCCCCAACCTACAACTGAGAAAGAAGGTACAAGCATGTCCATGTTGGAAAAAAAGAGTTTCAGCGCTCCCGATGAAACGCGCTCCCTCCCCAAAACCAAACTCGAAGTCGTCACCTTTGGCGATATGAGCGCCGCGAAAGGGACGTTTGAACCAGGCTGGAGGTGGTCGGAACATGTGAAGCCGAAAGCTGGCACTGAAAGCTGCCAGGTATTCCACTTTGGGTACGTCCTTTCTGGACGCCAGCATGTCGTGATGGATGATGGGACGGAAGCAGAATTCGGCCCAGGCGATGTCGTGGTGGTCTCACCAGGCCACGATGCCTGGGTCGTCGGAGATGAACCGTATGTTGCGCTTGACTTTCAAGGGGGAAAAACCTACGCCCAGTAAGGGAACGGGTGACCATCTCCAAGGCGAGCCTTCGCATCCAGAGTTCGGAAAGGAGTCTACGATGTACGACGCGATTGTGGTTGGCGCCCGCTGCGCCGGGGCGCCGACAGCCATGTTACTTGCACGCCTGGGCTACCGGGTCTTGCTGCTGGACAAGGCCGGTTTTCCCAGCGACACGCTCTCAAGTCATTACATTCAGCAGCCTGGCGTGGCCCGGCTCAAGCAGTGGGGCCTCCTGGACAAGGTGGTGGCGTCGAATTGTCCACCGACCTGCCAGATCGTCTTCGATGTGGGCCCTTTCGCCCTTACTGGGACGCCCCCACCTGCCGACGGGGTCGCCTGCGGCTATGGCCCACGCCGCCGCGTGCTCGATACTATCCTGGTCGAGGCGGCGGCGGAAGCTGGCGCGCAGGTGCGCGAACACTTCACCGTGACCGAGCTGCTCATGGACAGCGACCGCGTCAGGGGCATCCGCGGCCACACCACTGGCGGCGCACCGGTCACCGAGGAAGCCCGCATGGTCATCGGTGCCGATGGGCTGCGCTCGTTGGTGGCCAGAGCCGTCCAGGCCCCGACCTACCATGAGCGGTCGGCCCTCACCTGCGCGTATTACACCTACTGGAGCAATGTGCCGATTGTGGGCGCGGAGCTGTATCCACGGCCAGAGCGGATGATCATCGCTTTGCCCACCAACGATGGGCAAACCCTGACGATTGGCATGTGGCCCCACGCCGCGTTTCACGAGGTGCGCGCCGACATCGAAGGCCACTTCATGCAGACTCTGGACCTCGCACCGCAGCTTGCCGAGCGGATACGCAACGGCAAACGCAGCGAGCGTTTCTACGGCACGGCGGACCTGCCGTTCTTCTTCCGCAAGCCGTATGGCCCCGGCTGGGCACTGGTGGGCGATGCGGGCTATCATAAAGACCCGATCACGGCGCAGGGCATCAGCGACGCCTTCCGCGATGCCGAGCTGGTGGCCGAGGCGCTTGACGCCGGACTCAGTGGAAAGCGACCACTCGAAGAGGCGCTGGCCGATTACGAGCGGCAGCGCAACGAGGCGGTGATGCCGATGTACGAGTTCACACACCAACTCGCCGCCCTGGAGCCGCCTCCGCCTGAGATGCAGCAGCTCTTCGCTGCCCTGCGCCACAATCAGGAGCAAACCAACCGCTTCATCGGCACTGTCGTCTGGACCGTCCCCATCCCGGAGTTCTTCGCACCGGAGAATATCGGGCAGATCATGGGTGCCGCAGCAGAAACCAAAGCCTGAAAGTGGCTCCCCTGGTCGCCTGCGATGCGGGAGACGTGGGGCGCATGGGCTGCGCATAGCAAGAAGGAGAGAGAGCACCCGGCCGCCCTCGCGGGTGCTCTCAGGTGGGAAGACGTGCCCGTGCCAGGCGCTGGATGATGGTTCGCTTGACGGAAAACCCTCCCCGCCCAGAGCCACGTTCTTGTCTTAACATCGACTGGTAACCTTTTCAGAAAACGACAATGTGACTCGAGAAACCTCGATGAAGGAGGATAATATGGCAATTTTTACAAGTCTCGCACCAACCACACGAACCACTCTGCTCGCCGACCTCGAAGGACTGTGGCAGCGCTTTGATGAATTGGTGAGAACTCTTGGCCCTGATGACTGGTCGGGCAAGCATGGCCAGCACTGGACCTTTACCGACGTGCCCTATCACCTGGCGTACTTCGACATGGATGTGATTGTCACCGCCATCAGGCGTGGGCTCAACGTGCCTGATAGCGAACAGATTCTGCGCACGGAAGCTGAGCAGGATGCCTGGAATGAGATCAAGTTCACCCAGCGCCCGGCCGGTACAACTCCGAAGCAGTGCATGGAGCAGATGTGGGCCAGCCGCCAGGCCATCCGTGATGTGATCGCCGAACTGAGGGAGGCCGACCTGGAACGTCCTGTGTTTATACCACTGGTAGGCCTGGGCTGGGTGGGTATCCGTGTAGCGCTGGAAGCCTGCTACAGTCATACCTGGAACCACTTGATGCAACTGCGGTTCTGGATGCGATGTCGTACTCTGATGCCCAGTGCCGAGCAAACGCACCGCGCCCTGTCGTACTTTATGGCCTCATTTGCAGAGAACATGGATCGCCAACAGGCAGCACAGACACGCTTTACTGCCGTGATGGAATTCTCTGGTCCAGGAGGAGGTGCCTGGGCGCTGCATGTTGCTGGTGGTACCTGTCGTATCAGTGAAGGGAGTGCTGCACATGCAGACCTGGTGATGATCCAGAGCCCTGAGACGTTTGTCAAAACCAGGACCGGCATTGAGCATCCTAAGCTGGCTATGCTGACGGGAAAGATCAAACTGCGGGGGTTGCAGAAGCTGGAGGTGTTCGAGAACTTGTTCCCGATCAAGAGTCTTGATTTTGCTCCACTGCCCGTGGATATACCGAAGATAAGGCGGGCTACCGAAGCTGTGGAAGATGACCTGCTCATGCAGGCAAGCGCTGCGTGAGGAGCAACTATCCGGAAATATCGCTGCTCCAAAATGAGCATGAGCACATCCCACATCAGCCCCCAGAAAGAGGCACACATGGCCTCCGTTGGGAACGGACGTCGTCCCCAGCCCCGCTTTTTGAGCAAGCGTTTAAGATTTTGCCCAGCAGCAATCACCAGGACTTCACAGTTGACCCGCCAGAGCCGTCGTAAACGGAAGCGGCGCATCCCATGCCAGTCTTTGGCTTCTGCAAACAGTGGCTCCACCCACACTTTCCGTTTCCGCATGGCCTTCTGATAGGCCTCAGTTTGGTAATAGGTCCTCACGCGTTCGAGGTAGCTGGCATGGAAGGACCGATGCACCTGCCGCCCCTGATCACTCGGAGTGCATTGCGCTTTGAGAGGACAAGCGTTACAGGTGGCTGCCTCAGCCCGGTACGCTCCAGATGCCGATAAAAATGGTCCTGTGGGACCAGTTCTTCCAGGGATAAGCAGACCTTCGGGGTAAATGTAAACGCCCGCTCTTTGAAACCCATCATTTTCATTGCCCCTCCTCCTGCATTGCACTTCAACTTCCTCTCTCTTGTCAAGCTCGGCAAGGACTTTTTCAACAGGCTTGACCGTTTGTTGCGATAGCGAGACGCCAATCAGCACCGGGCTCTGGCGTCTCATTTCGTGTTCACGATAACCTGATGCATTTGTGCCAAAACTCATCTCAAAATCAACGTTTCATCATTTGAGGTTTAGGATGAGTAAGTGAGACAAATTGCAGAGTTTCTTTGATGCCACAATTGACAGGTGTTGGCGGAAGAAATCAGATGGGAAGCGGTTTTCCCAGGCGATGAATGGCCGATTCCTATGATTGACGCCGATTTCCTACATTTCACCTTAAAATCCGTGCAGATTTGACCCAATTTACCACGTTGTGGCGCCTATGATCCGTCGCATGGTCTCCAGAAATATGATGGCCGGATGTACAACACCATGCGCGATGGCGAGATGCATCGTTACTGCATCTCCTGCCGCATCTATTTCCGCTGGATCGATGCGAGGCTTCAGATAGAAGCGCAACTGCAGGCGCTCTTTGAACAACGGACGCCTTTCTTGCTGCTGGATACGGAAACGACAGGGAAGCTGGAGCACCGAGGCTTCCAGGTCGTCGAAGTCGCTGTAGTGAACCAGGACGGCCAGGTGCTCTATCAATCGCTCTGCAAGCCGGATATCGCCATGCCCGGCGAGGCCTCCGAAGTTTCTGGCATTACGGATGCTCTGCTCACCGGCGCGCCATCGTTCGCGCAGATCTGGCCGAGCCTGGTGCAGACGCTCACCTCGACGGATGTGCCTGTGTACACCTGGAACGCCGACTTTGACCGCCAGGCGCTCCTGCTGACAGCGAAGCGTTTCCAACTTCCTGTCCCGGCGGCGGTAAGCTCCGAAACCCGCTGGCGCTGCGCCATGAAACTCCACGCTCGCTGGTACGGAGAGTGGAGCAACGGCAAGAACGACTATCGCTATCAGCCCCTCGAATGGGCCTGCACCGAATTGGAGATTGAAGGCAGTGAGCACCACCGCGCAGTGAGCGACGCGCAGAATACCCTCCGCGTCCTGCAAGCCATCGGCTCGCGCGCAGGGAAGTACCCGCCGCCAGGCGATATGCCCTACCACCAGCGCTACTATGGCGACTGACGTTGTGACCGCAGCACTGGCGTCACTGAGATTGGCCGCGGCGCAGTGCGTGACAGCAGATCCGCCGTCACAGACCCAGCTGCCGGCACAACCTGTGACGACTAGCCAGCAATCACAGAAGCACCCGGAATTCCATGGTTACAGCTCTGGTCGCGCTTGCAGCGTGTAAGTAAACGAGCTTGCGATGTGGGTTGAGCATCACATGTGCCCAATGGTGTTTACTATATGGTCGTTCCAATACATCTGTAGCTCTTGCCAGCGCTGCCCGATGCCAATGCGGTCCGTCGGGCTGGCAGTCATGAGCGCCGTCTCGATGGCGGCGCGGAGCTGCTGGTACTCCGGCTCGGATAACTCCTTAGATGTTAGCTAGGATGATGTTCTGGATAATCGTGAAGTACCTTTAGGATGCTCTAGACACTCCTAGCTCCTCGTTCTTAAAACACGAGAACAGTGATACCGTAGGCTCTCCAAGAGGGCCTACGAGAAGAAACATCTAGGAGGAGATATGGATATTCAAAACGTCAAGTGGGAACATTACCCCTATGTTGCCGCCCAATCCGCCGCTCGATCATTCATTGAACGATTGACCCTTAAAGGGAAGCGCCCCAAAACCATTGATGCGTACGCACGAGCCATTGAAGATCTTCTTGCATACTTTTCAGGCGTGAACGCTGAACGTGTCCTTGAAGCTGACGAGGCTGATCTGGACAGATATATCGCCAGTCTTAAGCAGCGCGGACCAAAGAAACGAGGGCGAGGAGGGATGATCGAGGATGAGGTAAAGATTCGCTCTCTCACAGGGCACAAACTTTCAGACAATACGATTGCCCTGCGCGTGGTGGCCTGCCGCCTTTTTTACGATTTTCTTCTCCGTAAACACCTGCGTACCGATCCAGTGAACCCGATTGCGCGCGGAAACGATGGACGAGATGGACAACGCCCAGCACGAGGACCAGTGAGCAAACAGCAGCGCTTACCCTGGGTGCCTGACGATATGGTTTGGGAACAGTTTGTCCATCACATCCTTCTGCATGAAGATATGCGAACCCAAGCCATGATCCTGCTCTGCTACGATGCCGCCCTACGGCGAGAGGAACTCATGTCTTTGCGGGTAGATGACATCGATTGGGCACGAGGGATCATCACCATTCGTCCAGAGACCACCAAGAATGGACGTATGAGATATATTCCTGTCTCCTCTGCGGTCTTGCACCTGGTCCGTCGATATATTGAAAGTAATCGTCGAGTGCTCATTGCAGCTTACGGTGGTGAAGACCGCGGCCAGATTTTTGTGTCTGAATCGACACGCAACCCTGGCTGTCCCTTGGCTGTTGGTGCCTTTGATGAAATCGTCGAGCGTGTTCGAGAGAAGGTGGGTTTGCCCTTCCTCACCCCCCACACCCTACGCCACCAGCGCTGTACCATCCTCAAACGAGCAGGGATCAGCCTCGATGAGATCGCTCTGATAGCTGGACATAAAAGCACAGAAACAACGCGTCTGTACATTCATCTTGCTCCAAGTGAACTGAGTCAACGCATTCGCGCAAAGGTTGAACCATTTGATGCCAAAATTCGCGTTCTGGTTGAGCAAGTCCTTCTGAAAGAGGGGAAAAGTAAATGATGAGTCTGCTTTCCCCAGCCAGAGCATTGTCACCCTCGACCTGGCAAATGCCTATCACGCCAGATGATTACGACCAGCGCCCTTTCAGTTCCGAGGAATGTCAGGCAATTGAGCACATGAAGAACGTGAGCAGTTATGCTCATGGGGTTTTCAACCCAAGCAGTCGAGAATCCCGTGCTGCGAAATTCGTTCTCACTCGTCTTGCCCAGCCATTTACTGATATTTTCCATTTACGCTATCAGGGTCGAAGGGAAGAAAGGTGTACAGGGGTTCATTTGATGATGTACCGGGAAATGGCAAGACACGGGAAAATTTTTTGGGACTGGTCCCCCAATGAATGGATGGAGACGTTGTGCCCACAAGCAAGGGTGTTTGCTACCAAATACGGACTTGGGGCGTCTGGTCGTAATATCATCATGGATGCAGCTTATCTGCTCGCCGGTATCAGCGATCTTCGTCCCGTTGGGCATGAGTGGTTTATCATAGAAGCAGCAAACACCTACTTTGGAACAGAACTCATCGCACAGCAATGCAAAAAAGTCGTCGATGCTCTGTCGGGGAAGGGGTATCAAGAGAGTCCTGAAAATGTTCACCTGTTACGGCAGTCTCTCTGTCTGCTTTTTGTCCTCAATCGTTCTCCGTATCTCGAAGATCTTTCCGAAGCATTCCTGGCATCCATTAGGTCAGGAGGAATAACAAAGCGTCGGACGAAAGGGAAAATCACACTTGGTCTCCAACATCTCGGAATCCTTCCACCAGCATCAAAGCAGCAGCTTTCTGCGACGATTCCATTGGAGCATGAGGGGATGGATCGGGAATGGTACCTCTGGTGTCTCGCATGGTTTCAACAAGCCGTCGATCTTACTCCGGCTATTCGGACACAGTACATGTATCACCTTTTTGCCGTGGGTCGTTGGTTGTCCACACACTTTCCAGACATTCGTACTCCTGAACAATGGACCGAAG
>WNGD01007740.1_pt1 | contig 10091 bp, 13 predicted proteins | sample 5400671 | NCBI WGS metagenome assembly WNGD01 (sample SAMN13153369, study PRJNA577476) | soil metagenome | isolation source: 40 cm soil or saprolite under grassland replicate 2 | place: USA:California | collected 2016-06-15
GAGCACTACCGGCAGATCGCGAAGCCGTTCCAGTGGACCTTCACCCGCAGCGACCTCGACCGCCTCCTCGCCAGGATCGAGTCCCACCAGCCCGACCTCAAGCTCGCGGCATGACCGAACTTCCGGACGCGTGTACTAGACACTGAGGATGCGGGGGGTTCAGAATCGGCGGCCGCAGGCGTGTCGATTCCCGAAGGGGGTCAACTATGGCTTTTGTCGTGATCGCCCATCCGCCGTCGCGGGATGCATACGAGAAGGTGATGGAGAAGCTCGGAAGTGCCGATGACCCGCCGGCCGGGTTGATCATTCACACAGCGAGCGAGCTTGACGGCCGCGTGCGCGTCGTCGATGTCTGGGAATCGCGGGAGGCGTCCGAGGCGTTCGAGCGTGACAGGCTGATGCCGGCGTTCGCCGCTGCCGGAATCACGCCTGAGATGCAGGCCCAGGCGCAGCCGGAGCGCTCCGAGACCTTCGACGTGCTTCGCGGGCGAGACACCGCAGCAAGCACGTAGCGCTTTCAGCTACGACCGCCTCCCTGGGCCTCCGCGCGACTCCCGTATGACGGCCGGGGAGCTCGAGGGGGCCCCGCGGCCCAGACGCTTGGTAGGCCAGGCTCGACTTCAACCTGTTGGCAGAAGAGTCCGCTGGCGCTCACCGGTCGGCCGCCGTTGAAGGGCGCGCCAGTTGCGCGCCAGTCATCACCCCCGCCGAGCGCTTCTGAGCCCTCCTGAGCGGTAGAAGGTCAGGCCGTCTCCTTGTCGGCCTGACCTTCGGGAACCGTTTTGTTCAAGCCGGATTTGGCTTGGATTCAACGGCGGGGATGGGATTTGAACCCATGAGGGGCGTGAACCCCTTGCGGTTTTCAAGACCGCCCCGTTCGACCGCTCCGGCACCCCGCCGGATTCGCATGGTACGGCGGCGCGGCCCGGTTGCGGACGGCCCTTATGGGAAGATTCCCGCCGTCGTCAGCGTGGCAACGCTCGAAGTCAGTCGTCTCACCCGCACGTTCCGGACCGGGCGTGAGGTCATCCGCGCGCTCGAAGACATCGACCTCGAGGTCGACGCCGGCGAGATCGTCGGCGTGCTCGGCCTGAACGGCGCCGGCAAGACGACGATGCTGAAGGTGGTCTCTACGCTGCTGCTGCCGTCGGGCGGCACCGTCCGCGTCGGCGGGCACGACGTCGTCCGCGAGACGGGTGCGGCCCGCCGCCTGCTGTCCGTCATCTTCGGCGGCGACCGCGGCCTCTATCTGCGGCTGAGCGGGCGCGACAACGTGCGTTTCTTCGGAACCCTCAGCGGCCTGTCGCGGCGCGAGGTCGCGGCTCGCGTCGACCCGGCGCTCGAGCAGGTCGGCCTCGCCCAGGCGGCGAGCCGGCCGGTCGAGACGTACTCGCGGGGCATGAGGCAGCGGCTCCACCTGGCGATCGGGCTGCTGTCGACGCCCCGGCTGCTGATGCTCGACGAGCCGACGATCGGGCTCGACCCGCTGGAGGCGGAGCGGCTGCGCGGCTCGATCGCAGCGCTGCGCGGCTCGGGGACGGCCGTCCTGCTGACCAGCCACTACCTGGGCGACATCGAGCGGCTCGCCGGCCGCATCGTCGTGCTCGAGCGGGGCCGCGTCACGCACGACCTGCCGCTCGCCCGGTTGCTCGAGCGGGCCGGGGCCGCAGCAGAGGTCGCGCTGACCGGCCGCGGCCCGGCGCCGCCGCTCGACGGCGAGGCGCGGGAAGGGATCCGTCTCCTGCGGCTCACGATGGGGACGCCGACGCCCGAGACGTGGACGATCACCTTCGAGGTGAAGGAATGGGCGCCTGCGTCGCTGCGCGAGCTGGCCTCGCTCTGGCCGGAGGCGGAGGTCACGGACGTCCGCGTCCTCCCGGTCAGCCTCGAGCAGGTCTTCTCCGAGCTCGCGCGCCGCGCGACGTGAGCGCTGCCGCCACCGACGTTCGTCCGCCCTCGCGTCGCCTCGCGCGCGTCACGACCCCGCTCTGGGTCCTCTGCCTCTCCGCCGTGGTACAGCTGCGGTCGGGCTGGTCGCCCGTGCTGTACGTGCTCGGGCTCGTCCAGCCGGCGACGTTCATCTGCGTCACGCTGCTCGCGCGGCGCAGCGCGTCGGACATCGAGCCGTCCTCTGTCGCGCTCGGCGGCGGCCTCGTCTCTCTCTGGGGCGCGACGATCTGGAGCTCGGGCGGCATCCTGCGGAACGAGCGCTGGCAGGGCACGCTACCGGGCATCGTGGCGCGGCCGACAAGCCTCGCGACGGTCCTCGTCGGGAAGAGCTTGGGCTCGACGCTTCAATCGGCGTCCCTCATCGCCGTTACGATCTGGATCGTCTCGGCGGCGTTCGGCGATCCGATCGCCGTCGAGCGGCCGCTTCCGTTCCTTGCCGCGCTTGGCGCCGTCTTCGTCAGCGCGTCCCTGCTCGGGTTCTTGCTCGGTTGCCTGTTCGTGCTGACGCGCGCCGGGGCCCGCATCTCGGAGGCGCTGATGTATCCGATCTTCATCCTGGGCGGGCTGATCATTCCGATCTCCCTACTGCCCGGGTGGGTGCGCCCGCTCTCGTGGATCGTCTCGCTGCGGTGGGGAGGAGAGCTGCTTCGCGCGGCGAACGCGGGAGCGCCGCAGTCGGTCCGAGCCTGGCTCCTGCTCGGCGCGACGACGCTCGGATATGCACTGCTCGCCCGCGTCGCCTTCCGCTTCGTCCTCACTCGTGTGCGCCGCGATGGAACGCTCGATCTCTACTGACCGCATGTACGCGCTCGCCCTCGCGGCGCGCCTCTCGTGGAGCGACTACGTCGCCGTCTATCCGCCGCGCGTCTACCTGGCGACGACGTTGCCGCGCGCGGTTCTGCAGGTCGCGTTCCTCACGTACCTCGGCTACTACGCAGGCGGTGTCGCCGGTCGCGAGTTCGCCTTCATCGGGGCCTGCGCGCAGGTGATCGTGATCGCCACCGTCGTCCGGGGCGCGGACGTGCTCCTGGACGACCGGTTTCAGGACACGATCCATCGCCTGCGGCTCGGCGTGCTGTCGCTGCCGGCGGTGATCGCCGCCCGGTGGTGGGTGTACATCGCGGAGGGAACGGCGGAGGCGCTTGTCGCGGCGGCCGTGGTCGGGCCCTTGCTCGGCGAGGCGGACGAGCTCGGGAGGCTGTTCGCTGCGGCGCCGCTCTTCCTTCTCGTCGCGGTGACGACAAGTGCGCTCGGGTTGACAGCCGCGGCGCTGTCGCTGACGCAGCGCGCGGACGTTCTGATCACGAACCTGCTCGGCTATCTGACGGTCGTCGCCTGCGGCGTCGTCGCCCCGCTCTCGTCGCTCGGCCCCGTCGGCTCGGAGGTTGCGCGCGCGCTGCCGCTGACGAACGGGCTGCTCGCAATCCGTGACGTCGTCGGCGGAGGAGCGTGGCTCGGCGACGCCGCCCTCGAGGCGGGGGTCGGCGCCGCCTGGCTCGCTGTGGGCGTTCTGCTGCTCGAGCTCCAGACGCGCCGTTCACGCAGGCTCGGGACCGACGAGCAGCTGTAGCTCAGCGCTCGACGCGGGCGGGGGCGCCGTATTGCCGCAGCACGTCGGGGACGTCGCCCTGGAAGTTCTCGAGGATCGCGAGCACAGCACGGTCGGTCACAGCGGTGCCGTTGAGCGTGTGCACCGGCTCGAGGCTCTTCCCCGTCCGGTAGCGGATCCCGAGGCGCCGCGCCTGGAAGTCGGTCGTGTTCGAGGTCGAGGTGAGCTCGCGGTAGCGCTCCTGCGTCGGGAACCAGCCCTCGCAGTCGTATTTCTTCGCGGCGGGGGCGCCGAGGTCGCCGGCGGCGACGTTGACGACCCGGTACGGCAGCTCGAGCCCTTGCAGGATCCGCTCCTCCAGCGCGAGCAGTCGCTCGTGCTCGTCCGCCGAGGCCTCCGGCTCGCAGAAGACGAACATCTCGACCTTGTTGAACTGGTGGACGCGGAACATGCCGCGCGTGTCCTTGCCGGCGGCGCCCGCCTCGCGGCGGAAGTTCGTCGAGAACCCGGTGTAGCGGAGCGGGAGCTCGTCGAGGATCTCGCCCATGTGCAGCCCGGCGAGCGAGACCTCCGAGGTGCCCGTCAGATAGAGGTCGTCCGACTCGATCGCGTAGATGTTCGACCGCTCGGTCGGGAAGAAGCCGGTGCCGTACATCGCTTCTTCGCGGACGAGCACGGGCGGGAGGACGGGCGAGAATCCCTCGGCGGCGACGACCTCGATCGCGTAGCGATAGACGGCGAGCGCGAGTAACGCCGTGTCGCCGATCATGTAGCCGAAGCGGGAGCCCGAGAGCCGTGCGGCGCGCTCCATATCGAAGCGGCCGATCTCGGTGTGCTCCTTCGGATCGCTGAGCTGGCGCGGCTCGCCCCACCGCCGGATCTCGACCGCGTCCTCCTCGGTGAAGCCGTCGGGTGCCGACGGATCGGGCGGGTTCGGCAGCTGCGCGAGCGCCTCGTCGCGGGCCGCCTCCGCGGCGGCGAGCTCCTCCTCGAGCTGCTGTAGCTCCTCCTTCACCGAGCGCAGCTCTTCCAGCTGCTCCGGCGTCGGCGTGCCTTTCGGCTTCGTCCGCGCGCGCAGCTCGTCGACCCGCGGAACGAGCGCGCGCCAGCGCTCGTCGGCCGCGAGCCACGCGTCGAAAGCCTCGGCTGCGCCCTTGCGCGCGAGCGCCGCGCGGAAGCCGTCCGGGTCGTGGCGCGCTGCGCGGGCGTCGATCACGGACGGCAGTCTAGGTACGCCTCGAGCAGCTGGGCGATGCCCTCCTCGTCGACGGAGGGGCAGACGAGGTCGGCGCGCCGCAGCACCTCCTCGTGCGCGTTCGCGACGGCAACCTTGTAGCCGCACCAGTCGAGCAGCTCGATGTCGTTTTCGCCGTCGCCGCAGCCGACGGTCGCCTCCGGGGCGAAGCCGAGCCGACGGGCGACGAAGTCGAGACCGGAGCCCTTCGTGACGACCGGGTTCGCGAACTCGAGGAAGTACGGGAGCGACTTCGAGATGAAGAGGCGCTCGTGGAAGCGCGCCTTCAGCTCGGGCTTCAACGCGTCGAGGGCGTCGGGGTCGCCGACGGCAACGAGCTTCGTCGGGTCGGCCTCGAGCCAGGTGCGCAGGTCGCCGACCGCATGGATCTCGAGCTCCTGGAAGTCGGCATACGCCCGGGCCTCCGGCGTGACCGAGCGCACGTAGAGCAGATCATCGACGTAGCAGTTGACGTGGAAGCCGGCGGTCTCGACCGCCTCGATCGCCTCGAGCGCGACGTCGCGCGGAATGGGCACGTGACGGAGAAACTCGCCCGTGACCGGATCTGCGATGACGGCGCCCTGGTAGCAGACGACGGGATCGATCAGCCCTGCCTGGTCGAGGTAGGGGCGCACGGCGCGGAACATCCGGCCGGTGACGACGATCACGTGCGGGCCCGCATCGCGCACTGCCTCGAGGGCGGCCTGCGTTCGCGGATGCAGGATCGCGTCCTCCCCGATCAGGGTCCGGTCGAGGTCGCAGGCGAATGCCCGGACATCGCGAGGGAAGCCGGCGGGAAGCGTCAGCTCTTCTGCGTCAGGAACGCGACGAGGTCGGCGATCTTCTTGTCGCCGAGGCTGGCGAACGGCGGCATCACGCCGGGCTTGTACCCCGGTACGACGTAGGCGTTCGGATTCTTGATCGAGTCGAACGCGTACTTCTCGAGTGAGCCCTGGTTGGCCTTCTGCGCGTCTGCGGCGAGATGGTCGAGGTCGGGCCCGACCTTTCCGTTGCTCCCGGCGGGCGCGAAGGTGTGGCAACCGCCGCAGCCGTTCTGCGCGAAGAGCTGCTTGCCGACGGCCGGATCGCCCTTCGGGATGACGGCCGCCTTCGGCAGCGGCCCTTCGACCTTCTGCGGCAGCGGCCTGACCACGCCTTCTGCACCGCAGCCTGCGAGGGCGGCGACGGTCCCGAGGGCGGCGAGAGCGGTCAGGACCCGGCGCATCGGTGCGCGAGTCTACACGGGCCGCTCGAGCGTCTACTGTTGTAACCGTGAGCCAGCAGAACATCGACCTCGTCCTGGCCGGGTACCAGGCGTTCCTGGCCGGAGACTTCGAGACGATCGCCGAGCTGCTCGACGAGGAGGTCGAGTGGATCGGGGCCGAGGTCGAGAGCGTCGAGGTCGCCCAGCGCGGCTCGGTGCTGGCCCTCCTCGCCGACCGCCACGACGATCTTCCCAGGGTCGCGCTCGAGCGTTGCGTCGGCGTCGGCGACCAGGTCGTCGTGTACTTCCGGGCATCGCAGGTCGAGCCCGACCCGACCGACGACCGGCCGCTCCAGACGCGCCGCTCGTACACGATCGGCCGATATGCGGGGGTGATCACGATCCGCGACGGCCGCGTCGTGCGGATCCACGACTACCCGCACGTCCACGCCGCGCTCGACGCGGTTGGGCTCGCCGGTGAGTTCAGGTAGCGATCTACACTGTCGGTATGAAACGGAAGGCATACGGAAGGGACTTCGGACTGTCGGTGAGGATGCTGCTCACGGGCGGTCTGCTCGGGCTCCTCTACGTCATCTTCGCGGTCGTTCTGTTCCAGGTGCTGAACGTCGGGCTCGCGCCGATGCTCGTGATCGTGCTCGGCCTCGCGGCGCTGCAGTACTGGACGTCCGACAAGCTGGCGCTCGCCGCGGCGGGCGCGAAGATCGTCTCGCGGGAGGAGGCGCCGGAGCTGCATGCAATGGTCGAGCGCCTGTGTGCGATGGCCGATTTGCCCAAGCCGCGGATCGCGGTCGTCGACACCGACGTCCCGAACGCGTTCGCCACCGGGCGGAACCCAAAGCACGCCGTCGTCGCCGTCACCCGCGGCCTCTGGGAGCGCCTCGAACCGCGCGAGATCGAGGGCGTGCTCGCCCACGAGCTCTCGCACGTCGCCAACCGCGACGTCCTGATCATGACGGTCGCGAGCTTCTTCGCGATGCTCGCCGCGCTACTCACGCGCTTCGGCCTCTACGCCGGGATGTTCGGGGGCGGCTACGGCGGCAACCGCGACAACAACAACAACCAGGTGCCGGTCTGGCTGATCGTCTTCCTCGTCTCGGTGGTCACGTACGTCCTCAGCTACATCCTCATCCGCACGATCTCGCGCTACCGCGAGTACACGGCGGATCGCGGCTCGGCGCTGATCACGGGCGCGCCCGAATACCTGATGAGCGCGCTCCAGAAGATCTCGAGCGACATGCTGCGGATCCCGCAGCGCGACCTGCGCGAGGTCGCGGGGATGAACGCCTTCTTCATCGTCCCGACGAACTGGCGGCAGCAGGTGGGCGAGCTGTTCATGGATCACCCCCCGCTCGAGAAGCGGCTCGCGGCGCTCGAGAAGATCGCCCGCGAGATGGGCCGGCCGGTCTAGACACGCTTGGGTCTCGCGGACGTCCTCTTCGGACGCAGGAAGCTGAAGGCACCGGCACGCGACCGGTTGTTCGCGCTGACGACCGCCGCGGTGACGTTGCAGACGGAGTGCAACCTGCGCCCGAGCGGCGCCGGGGCGGTCGTGTTCAAGTCGCTCTCCGCGGGTGAGTTCGTCCGGGCCGAGAACGAGATCCAAGAGCTGCTCGAGGCCGTCGCGACGGGATCCGGCGCGAAGCTCGACCGCAAGGAGGACACGTTCGGCTACGAGTGGATCATCGTGCGCGACCCCGACCTCGAGGACCAGGTGACGGCGGTGCACGCCGTCGCGTCGGAGCTCGAGGCGCGCGGGTTCGGGCCGCAGCTGCTCGCCGCGGTGTTCCGCTTCGAGGGCGGCAAGCACCCGGTGTACTGGATCTACGGCTACAAGCGCGGCGCGTTCTGGCCGTTCGTTCCGACGGGGCACGACCAGGAGCGGGACAACGCCGAGGAGCTCCAGCTGAAGGCGAAGCTCGACCCGGAGCTGCCGATCGACCCGGATCTCAGCCGCTGGTTCGGCGTCTTCGACGCGCCGATCTGACTTAACAGGTACACGCGTCTAATCTCGGGTCCCGACCCGCCCCCCTGCTCACGCACGAGCGTAACGCGCGGGGATCCCCTGCGACCAGTGTCCGCGTGTGACGAAAGTGTGCCTTTTCGTCAGTCGCCGGCGGGCAGGTCCGGGATCAGGCCCTCGTCGCTGAAGAGCTCGCGCGCCTCGTCGAGGCTGAGGTCGGGCGGCGGGATGATCAGGTCGGACGAGGAGAGATCCGCCGGGTCGAGCGCCTCGCCGCGCTCCCGCACCGCGCGGGCCATCTGCTCCAGCAGCTCCCGCAACCGCTCCTCGTCGCCCGACGTGACCGCGTCGACCGCCTTGTTGTCGAGCTCGTTCAGCTCGCCTGCCAGCTCGTCCGGCGCCTGGAACTGCCCTTCGCCCATCAGCCGCACGATCACTTCTCGATCTCCTTCTGCGGCTCGCCCGGCCCGAGCTCGGCCTTCATCTTCGCGAGCTCCTGATCGACCTGCGACGACGACGACATCTCCGCCAGCTCGCGGTCGAGCTGCGTGTCGCTCGACGTGAAGTCCTCCAGCGATCCGGCCGCCGTCAGCTCCTCGATCGCCGAGGCACGCGCCTGCATCTGCTCCGTCTTGTCCTTTGCGCGCTGGATCGCGAGGCCCGTGTCGGACATCTGCTCGCCGATCCCCGTCGCCGCCTCGCCGATCCTCACCTGGGCCTCCGCGGCCGAGTACTGCGCCTTGATCACTTCCTTCTGCGAGCGGAACGCCTCGATCTTCGCCTGCAGCTGCTTCTCGGAGGCGACGAGCTTCTCCTGCTGCCCCTCGAGTCCCTTCACCTGCTGGTCGAGCCCCTGCAGCTGCTGCTGCACCGCGGCCTTGCGCTCGAGCGCCTGCCGCGCGAGATCCTCGCGGCCCGCGGCGAGCGCCTGGCGGGCCTGCGTGTCGAGCTTGACCACGCTCTGCTCGAGCTGGGTCGTCTGGAGCTCGAGCCGCTTCTTCGCCGTGACGACGTCTGCGACGCCGCGCTTCACGTTCTGGAGCAGCTCCAGCTGCTTCTCGTAGGAGTAGTCGAGCGTCTCCGTCGGGTTCTCCGCCCGGTCGAGCAGCTTCGAGAACTTCGCCTTGACGATCGTCGAGGTTCGTGACATCAAGCCGGCCATCCGTCCTCCTGGTCGCGGTCCCGGTTAGCGTACCGCCCATGTTGATCGAACGAAGCATGCATCCGGACTGGCTCTCGAACGCCTACGTCGTGGCGGACGAGGCCGGTGGGACCGCGGTGTTCGTCGATTCCGGCGCACCGCTGAAGCCGCTCCTCGCCAAGGTCGAGGAGTGGAACGTCACGCCGACGCACCTGCTCGTCACGCACGGCCACCACGACCACGTCGCCGGCAACGACGGGCTCCGCCGCCGCTTCGGGCTGGAGGTCGTCCGCGACTCGACCGAGGCCGGGATGCTGCGCGCCCGCGCGCTGCCGACCCCCGGCCACTCCGACGACATGGTCGCCTTCTGGGTCAACGACACCGTGGTCTTCACCGGCGACACGCTCTTCAAAGACGCGGTCGGCGGCGGTGACCTCGAGCAGATCCGCCGCTCGGTGATGGACGTGCTGATGACGCTGCCGCCGGAGACGCGCGTTCTGCCCGGGCACACCGACGAGACCACGATCGGCCGGGAGTGGGAGGAGAATCCGTTCGTCCGGGTCTGGCGCGGAATCGAGCCCGAGGGGACCGAGCCCGTGCGCGTCGGCGGGGAGGAGGCGACGCTCATCGTCTGGTCGCCGGACTACGACGGCAAGGGCAAGGCGTGGGTGCGCTTCGCCGACGGGCGCGACGCGATCGTCGGCGGCTCGCGCGTCGAGCGGCGCTGACGTCCGGCAGCGCGGCTTGAATCCGCCCGCGTGGGCGGAGTCGCGTACCGGCCGAACGACGAGTGGCGGCTGCTGGTCGAGCCGGGGCTGCTCGTCGCGACCGCCGGGGCCGACCGCATCCTCGCGCTCGAGACCGCCGACCGCGCTGCCGCCGACGAGCTCGTGGCTGCGTGGGAGACCGACCGCATCGAAGCCGATGAGCTCTCGGCCGAGGCCCGCGAGCTGCTGGACCGGCTCGGAGCAGCGGGGATCACGTCGCCTCGGCTCGCAGGCGCCGCGCCCTACGGCAGCCGTCGAGTGAATA
>WNGD01013626.1_pt1 | contig 10085 bp, 10 predicted proteins | sample 5400671 | NCBI WGS metagenome assembly WNGD01 (sample SAMN13153369, study PRJNA577476) | soil metagenome | isolation source: 40 cm soil or saprolite under grassland replicate 2 | place: USA:California | collected 2016-06-15
GACCCTGACCAGGCGCGTGCAGTGCTTCATGGCGCCGATCGCGAACGCGGTGGGCCAGGTGAAGGAGGGCAAGCTCGTGGGCCTGGGCGTGTCGTCGGCGGAGCGCGATCCGCTCTTGCCCGAAGTGCCGACCGTCGCGGAGGCCGGCGTGCCGGGCTACGAGGCTATCCTCTGGTTCGGGCTGCTCACCTCTTCCGCCGTGCCGCGCCCCATCATCGCGAAACTCAACCGCAAGATCGTGCGCATCCTCTCCGAGCCCGACGCGAGAGAGCGCTGGACCCCGATCGGCCTGCAGCCGCAGCCGACCACGCCGGAAGGGTTCGACAAGCTGATCCGCGACGATGTCGCGATATTTACGAAGATTGCGAGAGGGGCGAATATCAAGGCGGAGTAACTGCGCAGGCGAAGGAAATTCACGCGTGGAAGGGAGCTATTAGTGCATTCATTCAGACTCACCCTGAAAAATTATCGCTGCTTTACGGATGAGAAGCCCCTTAACATCGAATTTGGGCCAGGTTTTAGCGCTTTTATAGGCTGCAACAATGCTGGCAAGTCATCTGCGCTACGGTTTTTTTACGAACTCCGCCATGTATGGCCGCACTTTGGGAGTGGGTCTATCGCAAGTAATTTGCGGGCAGCTGCCATTGGCGTCGGTGCTGGAGTGATTCAGGATCCGGATGAGGTGTTCACAAATCTTAACAAGAGAGATCTAGAAATTGAACTGCACTTCACGAATCCGGATTCAAGTCGGTACATTCGTCAACTCAAGATCACCTTTGGGCGGAACAATTGGGGTACCGCGAACTGCGAATTTCGCTCAAGCGATGGCGCACTCTTTCGGCCCACCTCGAATGACGGATGGTCACAGAACGGATCTATTGTGAATTACAGTAACGCCGGACAAATTGATGTGTCGTCGATTTCCGGTGTTATGGACACCCTCAGCCGGACGTTATACGTTGGTGCTTACCGAAACGCCATAAATCAAGGGGCCGGCACCTACTACGATTTGCAAGTAGGTACTGGACTTGTGGGTTTATGGAATGCATGGAAGGTCGGGGGCACGCGCGCGCAAATGGATAAGATTATCGAGATCACCGAGACGATCCGAGAAATGTTCGACTATAGAAGCTTGGAAATCAATGCGCACGCAAATGACCAAAGCTTGGTCGTTGTGGTAAATCGAAAATCGTACATGCTGAACGAATTGGGCGCAGGGCTCGCGCAGTTCATAATCGTTTTGGCGAACGTAGCAGTAAGAGCGCCGGCGTTGCTACTAATTGACGAGCCTGAGCTAAATCTTCATCCTGCCTTACAGCAAAGGTTCTTACTTCAACTCGCATCGTACGCAAACGAGGGCGTGTTTTTTGCCACGCACTCCGTGGGGTTGGCGAGAGCAACGGCAACACGTATTTTTTCGTTTCGAAAAGTAGGAGATGCAGCGGAAGTCGGCCCCTTCGCCGACACGCCTCACTTCGCAGAGTTCATGGGAGAACTTAGTTTCTCCGCATTTCAGGAGCTTGGCTACGATAGAGTTCTCTTGGTAGAGGGTGTTACCGACGCCCCTGTATTTAGGCATTTCTTGAGACTATTAGGCTACGATCAAAAAACAATAGTTATGCCTTTGGGCGGGAATCAACTAGCGCGTGGGGACGCTGATATTGAGCTAGCTGAATTGAAACGTTTAACTCCCAATATCTATGCAGTGGTCGACAGCGAACGCAGTGCCGCCGGTGCCCCTGCGGTCCCGGAGCGAGTTCGATTTAAAGAAGCTTGTGAGCGTTCGAAGATACCGGTTCTCATCACCGAAAGACGGGCGACAGACAACTATCTCACCGAGCGTGCAATCAAGCTTCGCTTTGGTGACAGCCAAAGAGGCTTTCAGCCATTTGAGTCTCGAAAAGATGTCAACCCATCTTGGTCCAAGGACGCCAATTGGCGGATTGCCTCGTTGATGACTTGGGATGAAATCAAGGATACCGATTTGGGTCGGTTCTTAATCAAGTACTTTCCCCTACGGGTTAAAGACTTTCAAGAATAGAAGAATGCCGATAACCTTAAATAGGAAAATTGAAACCATTGCAATCAGGTATTCAATCCAAAAAAATGATGGATATCTTTAATATCTCCGTCAAGGCTGTTAGGCCTAACACCGCGTCTCAGAACTAGTCTTTAACCCCACTTGCCACACCCTCGCGTTTACCGTTTCATGCCCTGAATACCGCGAAGGGCTCCATTGAAACGGCGTGACGCCGGATGAGAGGGGTTGAACAATGATGCTTCATCGACGGACGAGTATTGGAACCGCGCTGGTCGCGATGTCAATCGGCTGCGGCACGGCCACTGCGCAGGACACCTCCCGCATCACCGCCGTGACGCTCTATCCCGGCAGCGCGACGGTCGAGCGCAGCGCGCGGGTCACCCCGGGCATGACGCGGCTCGAGATCTCCGGGTTGCCCGCGAATTTCGATCCGCAGACGGTGCGCGTGGAAGCGGGTCCCGGTGTCTATCTAGGCGAAGTCTCCACGAAGGACCAGAGCCGCACGGCCGCGTCGAACGCGCGCGAGTCCGCGATCGAGGAGAAGATCCAGGCGCTCAAGGACCGGCAGGCGGTTCTCGAGGTCGATGCCAGGTCTGCCCAGATGACCGCCGAATTCATTTCGCGCCTGGGCGCGCCGGCCGGGGAGAAGCCCGCGCCCATTCCCAATGCACGGTCGCTCGCCGAAACGATCGAAGCGGTCCGGCGCGGCGGCAGCGACGCCTTCGGCAGGATCCAGAAGGTGCAGGTGCAAAAGCGCGAGATCGACAAGCAGATCCGCGCGCTCGAGCGCGATCTCGCGCGGCTGAAAAGCGGCGCGAAGGACGTGCGCACGATCGCGGTCGGCGTTTCCGCCGAGCGGCCGGGCGAGCTGAGAGTGTCCTACCAGGTAAACGGCGCCGGATGGCGGCCGGCGTACCGCGCCGGCCTGGATTCGGCGGGATCGAAAGTGCTGCTCGAGCGCCAGGGCGCCATCTCCCAGACGACGGGTGAGGACTGGACGAACGTCAAGCTGAAACTTTCCACCGGCCCAGTCCGAGCGCGGATCGCCTGTCGGAGATTTCATCTGGAGTCGTTGCAGCTAAAGCGCCCGCTGCGCTGATGCGCGCGAAGGCCGACGAGCCGCGCCAGGAAACGCCTCTCGAAGTGCAGACTACGTTCGCCACCGAGTTCGAAGTGCCGGGCGCGGTGAGCCTGCCCTCGGACGGCCGCAGGCTGACCGTATCGCTCGCGAAGCTTGCGCTCCCGGTAAAAATGCGCCTGCGCGTCGTGCCGAGGCAGGACGCTCAAGCGATCGTCACCGCGGAGGCCGAGCGCCCCGAAGGCGTGTGGCTCGCGGGAGACATCCAGCTCTACCGCGACGGCAACTACGTCGGCGCGACGAGCTGGAACCCGCAAACCTCCGCGGCGCTGGTGCTCCCGTTCGGCCGCGACAGCCTGGTGCGCGTGAAGGTCGATCGCGCGAAGGACAGGAACGGCTCGGGCGGAATCATCGGCCAGCGCAGCGAGCGCGAGGTGAGCGATCTCTACACGCTCACGAGCCATCACAAGACGCCGGTCGAGCTCCTGGTGCTGGAATCCTCGCCCGTCTCGACCAACGACCAGATCAAGGTGGAGGCGAAGTTCGAGCCGAAACCCACCGACGAGAACTGGGAAGAGCGGCAGGGCGTGGTCGCCTGGGCGCGTTCGATCGCGCCGAACCAGACCCTGAAATTCAGCGTGGGCTACGCGATCAGCTATCCGAAGGACAGCGCTGTGGTCGGACTGCCTTAGCAACAAACCCGAGCTCGTCGGCCGCGGCCCAACGCTTGACGCTGCGCGCTCGGCGAGCGCATGATTTTCGCGACGCCTGCTGCATGGCGCACGGGAAGCACGGGATCGAACGGTCGAGCGCGCCGGCAAAGGGTTGTCCTTTCACTTCACCAGGGAGAAGATCATGAACCGACGCACCGCACTTGCTTTGACTGCAACGGCTTTGTTTTGCATGGGAGCCGCCCTGCCTGCAGCGGCGCAGCAGAAAACGCTCAAGGATCAAATTACCGGGACTTGGTCGTTCGCCTCGACGGTCAACACCCGTCCTGATGGCACCAAGGTCGATCTCTGGGGTCCCGGCGCAACGGGCAGCCTCATCTATTACCCCAACGGCCGCTTCGCATTCATGATCATTCGCGGCGATATTCCCAAGTTCGAGCGGGACAAGGGTACTCCGGAGCAATTCAAGGCTGTTGCGCAGGGCTTGATTGCGTATCACGGCACTTACTCCGTGAACGAGGCCGAGAAGACCATCGTTCACCGCGTCGTAGGAAGTTCGTTCGCCGCGTTCAACGGCACGGAAGTACAGCGGACTATTACGTCTGTCACGGCGGACGAACTCAAATACACCAACTCCACTTCGTCGTTCGGAACGAAAATCGATTCGACCTGGAAGAGGGCGAAATAGGCCGCGCGCGGGCCGGCTTGCGATCGTGGCGACCGTGGAAGCGCCGCTCGGCGCGACGCTGCCGCATGCCGTTTCCCCGCCGGCGCGTTTGCCTACTCTCGATGGCCTTCGGGCGATCGCGATTCTTCTCGTTGTTCCGCACAATCTCAATTTGATGGTCGCATCCGGGGGCGTCGCCTACCTGTTCGTTGCGGCTCTGGATCGAGGCTGGATCGGCGTTCAGCTTTTCTTCGTTCTCAGCGGGTTTCTCATCACCGGTATCCTGCTCGATGCACGCGATGCACCCCACTATTACCGCTCGTTCTTCGTGCGCCGCGTGCTGCGGATTTTTCCCCTCTATTACGCGACGCTGCTCGTCGTGTTCGTTCTTCTGCCGGCCTTGGGCCTGGTGCCGTCTTCCTTCAAGCGCGATCCGATGGTCGAGCTGTCTCACTGGGCCTATTTTTCGAACTGGTACGGGGCATTCCATCCAGGTGAAGCCGCGGTGTCCCACTTTTGGTCCCTGGCGTTGGAGGAGCAGTTCTATCTCCTGTGGCCGTTTGTGATACACCGGCGCAGCGCCGAATGGGTCATGCGCCTGTGCTTCGCCGTCGCCGCGGCGGCCCTGGCGCTTCGGGTTGCCATGCTCCTGACGGGAACCCCGGGGATCTACACGTTCTTGGTGACCCGCATGGATGCCCTGGCTCTCGGCGGCGCCGCTGCCGCTGCGTTTCGCGTTCCATCTGCGGCCTCGTGGACGCTGGATCACCGCCGGTTCCTGATCGCCGCGAGCGTCCTCTCCCTCCTCTCCGGGGCGGTGATCTCGCGCGGCTACTACCTCGCCGATCCGATGACTCTCACCTTGGGGCTCAGTTTTCTTGCGATCGCGTTTGCGTTGCTGGTTGCGGCGGGAGTTGCGGCGGATCGGCTCGGTGCGGCGGGCTGGCTCGGAGCGCTGCGCTGGAGTTTCCTGCGGAGAGTCGCGAAGTACAGCTACGCGATGTACGTTCTCTGCGTTCCCCTCCACTTCCTGGTGGGTAAGCCCGTGCTGTCGGCCCTCGGATTGGAACCAGGCAGCTCGGTCCTCGTCGGTTTTACGTACATCATCGTTGGCACGGCGCTCAGCTTTCTTGCCGCCGCCGCATCGTTCCACCTCCTCGAAGTTCATTTTCTGAATCTCAAGGACCGCTTTGCGCCGGCCTTGTGAGCGAGGATTGCCGTTGATACACTCGGAGCGCCGATCCAATCAGGAGGGACACGATGCTTCCGAGAATCCGCTGTGCGCATTTGCTGCTGCTCCTCGTTCCCTTCTCAGCCCGCGCAGGGGTGACTTGCGCCGACGTTCTCAAGTCTCTCGGCAATCAGCTCGTGGACCCGACCTGCTTCCAGAGCGCTGACCTCACCACCGCCAATCCTTCGACGACGCCGGCCAACAATTCGCTGACCGGGCTGCCGGCGGGCGCCTTCACTCCCGTCACCGATCGCGGCGTGATCGCGCCCAGCGCGGGCAAGCGCACTCCGATCACCAAAACGGTCCCCGGCGTGCAGCTCAACGCGCGCATCGCTTCCGACCCGGCCGGGCAGGCGCGTTTTCTCCTGCGGCTGCCGAACGACTGGAACGGCCGGCTGGTGGTCGCGGGAGCCTCGGGAACGCGCAGCGAGTTCAATGGCGATTTCGCCTGGAGCGATTACGTGCTGCAGCAGGGCTACGCCTACGCCTCGCAGAACAAGGGCGTGCTGAACCTGTCGATCGTCACGCTTGTGCCGCCGCCGCCCGCGGATCCGCTCGCCTGCCGGCTCAACCCGGCGTCCCCGGTCTTCGTGCACTTCTTCGACAACGATCCCGGCCAGCCTTTCACCCGCTGGGCGGAATTCATGATCAAGGGGGCGCAGCTCGCGCGGGACGGCGTCAAGGCGGGCTACGGCCGCTCGCCGCGCTTCAGCTACGCGGTCGGCACCTCGAACGGCGGCTACCAGGTACGCCGCGCGGTCGAACTGGCGCCGGACCTCTTCGACGGCGGCGTCGATTGGGAAGGCACTTTCGTCGACGAGCACGCGCCCAATATCCTGACCGACTTGCCTCCGGCCATTCTGAACTTCCCGGATTACGTCGCCTCCGGATTCAACGGCGCAGGGACCGCGGCGAACAACATCCGCGGCGCCGGCTATCCGCCCGATATCGTCTCGGGGGCGGTTTCGTTCTGGGGGCTCTACAACGCCCAGTTCTGGGAAGTGACGCAGTGCCAGTGGCAGAAGCGCCTCGATCCCACCTACGATACCTATGGGAGCGGCACGGGAACCTACAACTACGTGAGCCGACTTTCTTTCTCGGACGTCGGCGCGCAGTTCGCCGCCTTCGCCACGACGGGGAAGATCCGGCGCCCCCTCGTCACCGTCGCCGGCACGATGGACGCGTTGCTGCCGATCGACCACCACGCCCGCGCGTACGCGCGCAAGGTCGCGGCCGCGTCAAAGCACGGGCGAGATAACGACGGCGACCGGCCCGCGTATCGCCTGTACGAGATCCAGAACGGCAACCATATCGAGACGTTCCAGGACGTGTTTCCGCAGCTCGAGCTGATCGAGCCGCACGCGCAGCGCGCCTTCGATCTCCTGGTGCGCCAAGTGGAGAACAACGTGCCGCTGCCGCCCGACCAGTGCGTTCCGCGCGGAAGGAGCATCGCCGACTCGCCGGCGCAGGCGGGACATTGCGCGAGCCTCTTCGTGCCCTGAAGCGGCGCTAGTCGGCGCGGCCGCCGGGGAGCCTGGCGCGCAGGTGGCGCAGCTCCTCTTCGAGATCGCGGACGCGCTCGAGCAGCGCGACCACCAGCGCCACCGCGTGCGGGTCCAGGTCGAAGTCCTGGCGCAGGCGGCGCGCGCTGCGCGCGACGACCAGCCGGTCCGCGCCGAATGCCCAACGCTGTGCGTCCGGATCGATCGGCGCGAGCACTCCGTAGTCCACGAGCTCGCGCAGCTCTGTTTCTGACAGGCCCGACAGCTCGCACAGTTCCTCGAGCGCGAGCTCGAGGCGTTCGTGCAGCCACATCGCTTGCCCGGTCTTCACTTCGCAGCCTCCTCCTCGAAATGTCCGCGCGGGTTGAAGGTCGAGGCTTCGGCGAGCTCCTTGAAGAGCGCGCGCTCGCGCTCGCTCGCCACGGTCGGCACCGCGATCTGGACGATCGCGAAGAGGTCGCCCTCTCCCCCATGCGGCTTGGGGAGGCCGCGCCCGGCGAGCCGCAGTTGGCGGCCGGCATGCGTCCCCAGCGGGACCTTGAGGCGCACCGATCCGCCCAGCGTGGGCACCTGCACGCTCGCGCCGAGCACCGCCTCCCACGGGGCGAGCGGAAGATCGAGGAAGAGGTCGTGGCCGCTCGCGCGAAACAGCCGGTGCGGATGCAGTGCGATATTGAGATACAGATCGCCGTCGCGTCCGCCGTTCAACCCCTTGCCTCCCTTGCCGGGCAGGCGCAGGCGCTGGCCGTCCGTGGCGCCCTTGGGGATGCGCGCCTTGAAGGCGCGCCGCACGCGGTGCGCGAAACCGCTCTCGTCGTACTCGGGTACGGTCAGCTCGAGGTCCACCTCGGTGCCGCGGTAGGCTTCCTCGAGCGTGATGTGTGCGGTGACCTCGTAGTCTTCCCCGGGAACGGGAACCTTGCCGCCGCGCCGTCCGGCGCGGTGCGTGCCGCCCATCATGCCGGCGAAAAGATCCGCCAGATCGATATCGTCGAACGAGAATTGACCGCCGCCGAATTGCTGCTCCCACCCCGGGGGCGGTTTGAACTCCTGTCCGGGACGATGGCTGCCCAGCTGATCGTAGGCGGCGCGCTTTTCCGGGTCCCTCAGGGTTTCATAGGCTTCGCCGAGCTCCTTGAACTTCTCCTCGGCGTCGCGCTCCTTGGAAACGTCCGGATGATATTTTCGCGCGAGCTTCCGGTACGCGTTCTTGATCTCCTCGGCGCTCGCCTTGCGGTCGACGCCCATCACGGCGTAGTAGTCTTTGTATTTCATCCGTGGCCCGGAAAGACGGCAAGCTCATCCGGCAGGGCACGAGAATAATGCTTCCGCCGGGCAGGCCTCGGCGAGATCGGCGCTTCCGCCGGCCGGAACTGCCCTAGCGCAGGCGCCCCTTGTTCGACTTGGGTTGCGGCGCCTGAAAAACGTAACCCTTTTCCCTGGCATCGGCCAGGCACCCCTCGTAGTTCTTGTAGGCCCGATGCGATTCCGAGACGACCGTACGGTCCGCGGAAATCTGCTGCCATCTCCAGGCGTGAGCGGGGTCGCTGTAGAAGCGCCAGATGATGTTCATCTGCAGGAATTCTCCCTGGGGCGGGCGGTCACATCGCCTTCAGGTTCTCGGCCGAGGTCTTGCCGTTCTTGCCCGTGACCAGCTCGTATCCCACCTTCTGGCCTTCGTTCAAGGTGGACAGGCCGGCCTTCTCCACCGCCGAGACATGCACGAACACGTCCTTCGAACCGTCGTCTGCCTGGATGAAACCAAAACCCTTCGATGCGTTGAACCACTTCACTTTTCCGGTTGGCACAAGAACTCTCCTGACGAAAGAAATTGGATTGAAGGCTCGCCCGGACCGGTGCTTCGGCCCGGAGCGACGGAAGCTAGTTTAGTCCAATTCGCCGCCGCTGCGCGGGTGTCTGCCGTTATACTCGCCCGTTGCAGGAGAAGTCCCCGGCGCACTGCGCCGCAACACCCGCTCAAGGAGGATGTCATGAAACGCCTGCTTTTTGGCCTGATGCTGCTTGCCTCGCCCGTATTGGCACAGGACGCGGTGCCGCAGATTCCGTTCGACGGGACCGACCCGCTCAAGCTGCCGAAGGACCTGTATCTGGGCGAAGTCACCGGCGTCGCGCTGAATTCGAAGGGGCACGTCTTCGTCCTGTCGCGCGGAAACACCACGGGCCCGGCCTACTCCGCCGCCGCGGCGCAGCTGCTCGAGTTCGATCCCGAAGGAAATTTCGTGCGCGAGATCGGCAAGAACCTGTACGCCTGGTCGTTCGGCCATACCGTCCGTGTGGACCCGAACGACAACGTCTGGGTCACGGACAAGGGATCGGACATGGTCGTGAAATTCAATCCCCGGGGCCGCGTTGCGATGGTGTTCGGGCGCAAGCAGGAAGCATCGGACAGGGAAACGGCGCCGCTCGAGCGCCCCAACCCGCCTCTGCCTCACGAAGACGGACGCTTCAGACAGGTGACCGACGTCGCCTTCGACGCGGCCGGCAACGCCTACATCAGCGACGGATACATCAATTCGCGCGTCGCCAAGGTGGACAGGAACGGCAAGTGGGTGAAGTCGTGGGGGAGCAAGGGCGCGAAGCCCGGCGAGTTCAACACGCCGCACTCGATCGCCGCCGACGCGAAGGGCAACATCTACGTCGCAGACCGCGGCAACCGGCGCATCCAGGTGTTCGACGGCGAGGGGACGTTCCAGCGTGAGTTCACGATCGACGCGCCCTACGATGCGCAGGCGCGCCCCGCGATCGGCAACCTGCCGGATCTGGCGAAGATCGAGGCGGGGGGCGGGCCGAAGACGATGATGCCCGGCGCGCCGTGGGCGGTGTGCATCACGCCCGGGCCGAAGCAGGTGCTCTACGCTTCCGACGCGTTCCCAG
>WNGD01007750.1_pt1 | contig 10084 bp, 8 predicted proteins | sample 5400671 | NCBI WGS metagenome assembly WNGD01 (sample SAMN13153369, study PRJNA577476) | soil metagenome | isolation source: 40 cm soil or saprolite under grassland replicate 2 | place: USA:California | collected 2016-06-15
CGTTCTGGAAGCGGACAGTCTTCGCCTGGCTCGGGTCAACGAGGCCGTGGCTCGCCACCACCTCGCCTGCCTCTTTCAGCTCCCCGTCCAGCTTCAGCATGAACTGGTGCATGCTCGTGATCCACTCAGGCGTCCGAGTCTCCAACGTGGCGCCCAGACCCCCGAACATCATGATCATGTACTTCATTTCGTTCTCCTTTCGGTCTCCTTTTCTGACGGCGCCCAGGGCGGGCGCTCACCCCTTGGTCGGAGCGAGCGCCCGATTCTCGACATCCCGGCCGGGACTTTTCTCGACCAAGAAACAACCCAGCCCGGTGCTCGGGTAGCTGATCCAGCCTGCCAATCTTTGATCCTACTCGGACCCCACGTCCTTTGCGGCTCCTGACACCTTCCGTAGCGATCCCCCAAATTGTGGCATCTTTGCGCGGAAATATCGCGTTACCCGCCAACCACTTCCCAGGCCGTTTCGCGCTTGACCCATCGTGGCGAGGTCACAAGAGTGCGAGTTTTGCGCCTGTCGTGAGATTTGAACCGCAGCACCCCACCACGCGGTTCGAGGGTGCGCGTGCTTGCACAGTCGGGGCATTCCACGAGCGCAATGCCACTCTCCAGAAAACGCGAGAGATCAATGGGAACCACCCCAGAAAACGTGCATGTGGTGGGTTTGGTGGGCTGCGACTTCGCCGACTGGACTCCGCTCCTGGTTGCAGGCTCGGATCGCCGAGATCGAGCCTGATCCACCTGCTCTGTGGGTGCCGAAGTCGGTTTCTCAGGCTGAGCATTCGGAGAGGAGACCTGTTCTGCCCCGCTCGCCTGTTCTTGCCCTGTGGACTCCGATTGAGGGGCGTCTAGGCTTGGTCCTGCTCCATCAATAATCCGAAGCGTATCACGACGTAGCACGAGGAGTGAAGCGGCGGACTCTAGCGTCTCGGCCCGCACATCGGTTTCCCCGGCCTGATAGGTCCATTCCAGGGCCGTGGTGACGAGCTTCATCAGGTAATCCATCGTCACCCGGCCACTGTTGGTGGGATCAAGGACCGGCTGCGTGAGCCAGGTGTAGATGGAGCCTCCCCACTGGCGTAAGTTGAGCTGCGGAAAGGGTTCACGATACACCTTTTCCAATGCCGCCAGGATCTCGCGCACTTCTTCCGAGGTGTGTCCTGTGATCCGGCAGAACGGTTCCAGTTTGTCGAGACGGCGGCGGAATTGCAGCCACATGACATCGGGCTGATCGAGGATTTCCTTCAAGGGAATCGTGTTGCCGCGCCCGGCAGTGACTAGGCACAACCCAAGCGGATACCCGTAGTGCAAACGCCCCTGGTCTGTTAGTTCTTTGATGAACATGAGGTGCTCCAGAGAAAGATCCTGAGCATCATCCACAATCAGGCACTTGACCCCAAACTGGACCATCGACCCCATGAGTTTGGGCTTGCGGTCGCTCCACCGTCCTCGCAGCGGCAGCCCCAATGCCGTGAACAGTTGGTTGCCCAGAGCCAGTTCCTCTTCATTGTTTTTCGGAGCCGTGACCGCCAGGATCGCTGGGGAGCCAGTCGTTCGGATCAGGTCTCGAATGCCCATCGTCTTGCCAGCACCCGGAGAAGCTCCGATGACATGCCAGCTCCGCTTATGCAGGGCGGAACGCAGCATGGCCTGGAAACGCTTGGCAAAGGGGTCTCGCTGTTATGTGGACACGTGTAACTCTGTAGATCATTTGTTCGTGACAAGAACAGATGTTTCCTAGTCAGAAAAGGAGCAAGTGAACCATGCGAGTCCACCATATCCGCAGGGACAATGTCCATGACGAAACCTTTGAACTGCTTGATGATGACGGCCAGGCCATTCCCGTTGTCGCTGGCTTTCTGCGGCACCTGCGTGCTCGGGGGTGTTCTCCCAACACGCTGTCGGCCTACGCCTATGATTTGCTGCATTTCATGACCTTTCTCAAGAAGCAGCAGCTCACCTATCTTGACTTTTCTCCACGGCATGCCTTCCTCTTTTTAGAATACCTCAGCATACTCCCTAGCCGCAAGCGAGCACAGCGCTTGAGTTTGGTGCTCTCGACAACGACTGAGGAGGGAACTTCCGCGACCCGCCTTGCGGGAGCCTCGATCAATCGGACCTTTGCTGCCGTTTCCTCCTTCTACGAATATCTGATTCTCTCTGGAGCGTTCGCGAGCCGCGAGAATCCCATTCAACAGGTCGATGACCCGGCCCTCGCCAGGGTGGCTGAACGTCACCGTCCGTTCATGGGGCGTGCAAGTCATCAGCGCCCCATCCGACGGTCGGTCCACGTCAAAACGATCCGGCGTGTTCCTCGTCCGATGGGCGACGAGCAAATCGGCAAGCTGCTGGCCTCGCTCTCGAAGAAACGAGACCAGGCCATGCTTCTGCTGATGCTCCACGGCGGGCTGCGCCCAGGCGAAGTGCTCAACCTTCAGCTCGAAGATATCTCTTACGCGCGCAGGCGAGTGATCATCCGCTATTGCACAGAACACCCAAAGGGGGCCAGGACCAAATCGCGAACAGAGCGGGTGGTGGATCTCCTTGAAGGAGAGACCTTGCAAGCTGTCAGTGACTACGTGATGCACGAGCGCCCATCGGACACCGCCTCTCCCTACGTGTTTCTTGTTGGGGGCCGAGGAAAACGACGCGATGAACCTCTGAGCTATGCTGCTCTCGTGAAACTCTTTGAGCGGCACTGCGAGCGTCTCGATATTCGTACTCCCTGGATCACCCCTCACGCCCTCCGGCACACGCACGCGACGCGCATGTTCGAGGGCGGCATGCGGGATCTTACGCTCCAAAAGCGCCTGGGCCATGCCTTGCCGGAATCCACCCGGATCTACACGGATATCTCAGATGCCACAGTCGTTGCCGAATATCATCAGGCTCTGCAGGCCGGGGAGGAGAGGAAGTGAGAAGGACTACTAATCTCTCTCCTGTTCCGTCCTTTCCCTTTCATCACGCGAGTGTACAGGAATGGGAAACATTCGTCCAACAATTCGCAACGAGCAAAAAGTACCAGGGAGCACTCCTCTTGTCTCGTCGCCAGTTCGTCGAGCGCTATCCGCATCTTGAGACGTGGTTTGCAGCTCCTCTAGTTGAGCGTGTTGGACGATCAGATGAAGAGTGCCGACAGAACGTGGGACACAACGATGTCCTGTACAAAGTCTGCTACCATGCGCGTCACTATCTGGCTTTCCTTGCTTTACGCGGCTATGCCCGCTTTGATTGGGAATGGCTCATTGCTGTGCGCCAATTTCGGCCATCCTCCCTCTTTACCTGTGCAGCCGGAGATATGGGGATGACCTCTCTGCTCGATGACGCCTTTCACTTGGGCTTCGCCAAGCCACACACGACGAGTGCCTTTCACTGGCTCGTCCATCGCATCCTGATGCATATCGGCGTGCCAGATATTGAACAGATTACCGATGCCGAACTTCAGGAGTTCGAGCAGGCCCTTGACCGTTTTGCCGAACGGCCAGATGTGGATGCGCTTTATGGTTCAGTTGACGAGTATCGCAAGCGGCTCAAATCTCGCAAGATCTCTCTGCACCAACTTCAGGTGGTCCTGTATCATCGAGGGCAAGTGAACCGCGAGCCACAACGAGTGGTGAATGCCCCCTCTCGACGCGTGTTTGTGATCCACAAACCACGCATGCAGGAGATTCTTGCTCGTTACCTGACTGCGCGGAGTTTGACTGATCAACCCGCAACCGTCAAGAAGTTGGATCTGGCCATGCGCCAGTTCGTTGACTGGATCGAGCAAACCTATCCTGAGATTGAGACCTTTGCAGAAGTGACGCGAGAGCATGTCCTGGAATATGCCGAGATGCTCAACACCCGACTGGGCTTGCTCACGTCACAGCCACTGGCTTCATCGAGCAAATGTCAGATTCTGACAAAAGTGGCTCAGTTCTTTCGTGAGGTCTCAGGCTTCGGATGGGAGGATGTTCCCATACGACCACTTCTTCTCCCTGGAGATCTTCCCAAGCGCCCACTGCGGATTCCTCGCTATATTCCTGAGCCTGAGCTGGAACGGCTCATGGGCGCGGTTCGGGCGCTTGACTGTCCGTATCAGCAAGCGGCCCTGCTCGTTGCTCGCTGGAGCGGAGCACGACGAGGAGAAATCCGTCGGCTCAAAGTTGACTGCCTCGACAACTATCCAGATGGCACACCACGACTTCGCATCCCTGCGGGAAAAACGTACCAGGAGAGGGTGATCCCCATCCATGGGGAGGCCGCTGCGGCTATCAGGACCCTTCAAGCTCTCCACAAAGGAGAACGCGGATTGGTTGACCGCAAAACCGGCATCATCACCCGCTACCTCTTTATGCATCGAGGCAGGCTCTTTGGAGCACGCTACCTGTTCGAGAGTGCAATTGAGAAAGCTTGCCAGGCTGCCGGGCTCGTCACACCAGATGGCAAGCCGACAGTGACCCCCCATCGTTTTCGGCACACGGTCGGAACGCAGCTTGCACAACGTGGAGCACGCTTGCGGACCATCCAGAAGATTTTAGGGCATGAGAGTGCAGCCATGTCGCTGGCATATCTTGGCATCTCGGACGAGGATGTGCGGCAAGATTACCAGGCCGTGCTGGGCGAGCAAGCCACCATTGCAGGACCAGGAGCACAGATGCTACGCGATGGTCACTTCGTGCAATCAGAGGTCACCTGGTTAAAAGAACATTACTTCCAGACGGAGCTAGAACTGGGCAGGTGTCTGCGCCTGCCTCAAGAAGGCCCCTGTGAGTGTGATTTGTACCTCACCTGTGCGAAGTTTGTAACCACACCTGCGTATGCCCCCCGATTACGCCGTCGCCGGAGACGGGAGCTAGAACTGATTGAGGATGCCGTCACTCATGGGTGGGAGCGAGAGGTTGAGCGACACAAGTGTACCGTGAAAAGAATCGAGCAATTACTCACCGATTTGGGGGAGTCGCTCGATGGGCCAGAGGCTACAGATTGACCTCGTTTGATTGCTGTTGATTGCTGTGTTGCAGCAACTTCAGTCATCATCTATTTCTGTCTAGACAGTGGGAAAGCAAGGAGGGAAGATGCGAGCATGGAACATGTCAATATTCTGGAAGCAGCTCGGCTTTGCGGTGTGAGTGACAAAACGATCCGGCGCGCTATTCACAAGGGGTCCCTGCCAGCTTCCTTCCCAAAGCCGAATCGCTGTGAGATAGCCGTCTCTGATCTGGAGCGTTGTTTCCCTGGACAGCAACCCGGACATGTCCAGGTTGCTGCCGAGCAGCGCCTTGCTGCATTAGAACGCCGCATTGAAGTGTTAGAACAGCAAGTTCAGGAGTGGCGTAGCAAGCTGGAAGCAGGAATGCCACGTCGTTCTCCTCGGAAAGGAGAACGAAGCATCGGTCCACTGCCGAAGCGTCTTGTCTCGTTGCTGGCGTTTGCAGCACTTCACCACGTGCCTGAGCAGAAGGTGTTGACGCATGTAAATATGGATATTCCACTGCTGAAAGCTGTGCGCGGGGAATGGACCGATCAAGATGGCACGATGGTCAAACTGGCACTCGATTCATCAGGAAGGCGCGTATTCTATCAGCTCTATCGTGAACTCCCATATTTTCTGCGTTGCTCTCAGTGTCCTCATGACTACCTGGACACTGTCTAGACAGCGAACAGGCCAGACAGTTGCGCTTGTCTTGATCAGACGTGTACAATGTGGGAGTAATCCTCAAGTGTCTACATAATCGACGAAGATTTCCGATCCTATGAGGGGATGGGTCATGGCAAAGGCTCCTCTCGTAACAGGCGAACAGGTAAGGCACGGACCGGACGATCAGGGTCGGCATCCGGGACGGCAGGCGGCAGTTTCGGACTGGCAGTTTTTTTGGCGGAGACAGCCGCTAACCGTTCGACTACTTCTGCCGGGTGGATGTCCTCTCGTTGGCGATCCCATTGACGCGCTTGCTCACTTGCGCGAATCTCTGCACTTCGGCGTTTGCGCGCGTGCCCCGCTTCGTCCTGGATGTGGGCGCGTGCTTCACTTCCTTGCGTGCGTGCGGCTTTCGCCTCGATCACGTCATGTTTACGCATGGCTCTGGCTTCCCATTCACTGACGCGGTCTCCCATCAATTGGGGACAGTAGGCTTCCCCAACGTAGACCCCATCCACGAAGAGGTAGAGCACACCCACATCGCGACGGTCAAAATACACCTCAAATTCTCGGCCAGCGAGCCGGGAGAGCAGGCCAGGACAGACGTACCAGCGACCTTGAAACGAGAGCCTGTTTCCATCAGAGACATGATACCCCTGAGTGGGAGACTTGCGATTAATGGCCTTCATTAACAGGAGCTTGAGATCATCGGGAGATCCCAGATACTGAGGCACCCCGCTCTGGGCCACCGCGTGTTCCCAGAGCACGGCGCGCCGCTGTCGTCGAAGCTGGTCCCAGCCTTGCTGGTAATCATCCACCACCGCTTGAATGAAACAGCGCTCCAGTTCTTCGAGTGTTATCCCCCCTGCTTCCGCTGATGCTTTCGCATCATGGACCCCATAGCTGGTGTTGGGCAAGCGTCGTTCAAAGCGCTGGGTCATCCACCGAAAGATGGCCTCCACGGTACCCTTCGCTGATGGTGCGTAAGGAGGAGCTTGCTCGGTGATGATGCCAAGCCGATCCACCAAGACCTGGCGCGCGCGCTCAGAAGTGAAGATCTTCCCTCTGTCATGGAAGATGATCGCGGGCTTTCCAATACACGGCCAGGGATGCTCGCATCCTGCTTGCAGGACCAAACGATCTTTCCCCTCCAGGCTTTGCTTGACCAGGCGCATGTAGTCCTCCTCCTTGAGTGGACCGAGAGAGAGGACCGCTCCGAGAATTGCTGCCGTTTTGACGCACACGAGGACCGCCGCATGCACACGTTGGGTGACAGCAATACCATCGGGGGTCACGACATACAATTCGAGGGAGTGCTCATCGACCTGGGTAAGCAGTGCGGGAGCAGGAATGGAGAGCGCAAAAGATTCGGGAGAGGAACGCGGGCGGGGGAGCGATTTTGCCCGTTCGCGTACGGCGACCAGATCCGGCTCACCCTTGAGTCGATGGATCTCTCGGCGCACCTGGTCGTAGGAGGGAAGTTTGACAGATGTGCCTGTTTCCGCCGACAAGCGCGCCGCCACCTGCCGCATCTCGGTATGCTCATGGATCGCCGTCATGCTCATCTGCGTAGGGAGCAAATACAGCCGACAGATGCACTCCTGGAAGGCTGGGTGCATGTTCGTCTGGCGGTGGTAGCTCCCATGAGGCACACAGGCAATCTGACCGATCTTTCGGGTCCGCTGGACCAGACGAGAGAGCGTTGAAGGCGAAACACCGGACTCTGTCGCGACTCTTGTTTGAGATGCTCCGGCCAGCACCTGCTCCACGGCTCGCAGATTCCGGTGAAACTGCTCCCGTTGCTTCTCCGACAAGGTGGAAGCATCAAAGGTTGGACCTGGAACGGGCGCACCCAACTCAGGCGGGGCTGTTGCCACCTCAACCACAGAGGCACTCGCCAGGAGCGTGTCTGGAAGGGGATCGGGGACAAGAGGTGCAGCATCTGGTGGGAGCAAGGCCAGGGGAAGCTTGCGATCAAGGGTGAGCCGCTCCAGGTCCACCAACAGATGTCCCTGTGCCGCAGCATCGGCCACGATCTTCCAGATCGCCGCTTCTACCAGATTTGCAGGCCATCGTTGCGCGAGACGGCTCTCGATCTCTTCGCAGCTTTCGACTTCTCCCCAGGGCCAGATCTCTTGCAACGTCAGGGCAATCTCGGCAAAGGTGGGAAACGTCTGACGCCTGGCATGCAAGAAGACCAAATTGTAGTGGCGCTGGCGGGTGAGCGTGCGCTCGGTTCCAATCCAGAAGGTACCCCGTTGGAGGCGAGCCAAGCGACGTGCGGCCTCCGCTTTGGCAAGGTTGCGATCCCCCGTTTGTCATCCTCCATGCCCGCCTCGGCGATGAACGGCTGCCCGTTTGTCAACATTCCTACCACATCGGGCAGATAATGATGAGGTTTATTCTCGAACGTGTAGCCAATCGCGAATGGCGCGTGTTGCGGGATCGGCAGCCGATAGGTGCTCGCAAACTCTGGGCCTATGTCGCCACGTGCATAGCTTTTCACCTGGGGATGATATTCAAGCCACAGAAGGAGACGTTCTTCGAGCTGGCTACAGAACGGCTGCCTGACAACCGTGCCCGTTTTGAGGCTGGGAACCCATCCTGAAATGGAACGGCCCGCTATTTTGAACAGATCAATGCCTTGCACTTCCGGTGCGACCATGAGCATCCTCGCCTGATATGTGCGTCCATCTTCCGCATACGAACGGTCGTCAATCCCTCAATGAGGAATGCAATTTACAGGTTTGGAAAACAGTATACCTGATGGGGAGCGGCTTTTCCAGGAAATTTTGTCCTAGTGCTCAAGATTGAGGGCAATTTTTCATGTTTGAGGGTCAGATCTGCTCACTTCGTAGGGCATTTACCAACAATACTCATGAGGCCTCGCCTTGGGCGTGCTGCAACACCTGCTGGATCTGCGGCCCAGCCAAAAAGCGCGAACGCAGCGTCTCATCCTTGATGTCCTCTGCCAACCCCTGGATGATCCTCGCCGCCTCCCCAAACGCTGTGTGCGCTTGGGGAGACTCGCCCCTTGCCTCATACACTCTTCCCAGCGCCGCCTGGATCTGCCACTGTTCTCCCGGCAACCCGAGGTCTACTGCCAGCCGGGCGGCCTCGCGCAAATGGCCGATGGCCTGCTCGCGGTGCCCCTCCCAGGCGGAAAGCCGCGCCCTCGACCGCAGGTAGGGCAGGCGGAAACGCCGATTGGCTCCCACACGTTCTCCCAGTCGGTGCACTTCTGCTCGCGCCTGGTGCTCATCCCCCCCACGCAGCAAGGCCTCCGTTTCATAATGAGAGGAGAAATCCAGCGCGATCAATGCCACCTCAGTGCTCTTGCGGAGGACGATGGCCTTCACGGCATAGCGGTAAGCTGCTTCCCACTCTCCGGCCTCGGCATAGTGCAAGCACAACTGCGAAAAGAGGGGCACGCGAAATGGTCCGAGGCCTAACGTCTCTGCCCTGGCTTCTGCCTCTTCGAGGGCCCCCTGCGCCTCTTCCCACTGCTGCACGGCATGATAGACACTCCCTAAAACAGTGAGAAGGCCCTGGAAGTTTATCGTCAGCGGAAGGGTCCGCGCCAGCGTGACGGCGTGTTGCGTGAGCACGAGCGCCTCTTCATAGGTCCCCGCGTCCAGCAATGCATACGTGAGGCTGAGCGTACTGTTGATTTGTGCCCAGACGTTCTTGATTTCTTGGGAGAGCGCGAGCGCCCTGCGGCTGCTGCGAAGGCAGTGCTGCACCTGCCCACCATGCAGTTGTGCGAAAGCCAGCAGCCCCCAGCACAAGGCTTCTGAGGCGCGATGCGTCAAGGGTTGGGTGGGCGGAGCGCCAAGCAGAAAGTGGGGAAGTGACAGCTCTGGCGAAGCGGTCGGCTCGCTGTGAAGTCGCGCATACAGCGCCAGGGACGCTTCCTCACAGTGTACGGCTTGCTCAAAGTCTCCTCCACGAATATGGATCGATCCAAGCGAGGAGAGACTTCTGGCTTCCAGTTCCGTGTCCTGGATGCCTCGTGCCAGGGAGAGCGCACGCTCTCCATGCACCAAGGCACTCTTTGGGTCATCCCACGCAAGGGATGTGATCTGTGCCAGGTTCCACTCCGTTTCCGCCAGCGCTCGCGATCGTGACTGGTCTGCGCCATCTGCCAGGCTTCGTCGAGGAGCGCTTGCACCTTTGGCTTGTCGAAGGTCTGTTGGACCGCCAGGATCGCCAGACGGTTGAGGGTCATACTGACCAGCGCGGGCAGCGGCTTTTGCTGCGCATAGGCTAAGAGCTCTTCATAGGCGTCCTGGGCCTGCTCCCAGTTGTTCTGGAAGACATAGGCCTGCCCCAGATGGACATAGAGGCGTTCGACCTCCGAGGTCGCAAGCCTGCTCTGTATCCATTGGTGCTCCTGCAGCAAAGCGCGCGCCTGTTCATAGTGCCCGATGGCGTCTGCGACGGCGAAGACGGCCACCGCCTCCA
>WNGD01007754.1_pt1 | contig 10083 bp, 5 predicted proteins | sample 5400671 | NCBI WGS metagenome assembly WNGD01 (sample SAMN13153369, study PRJNA577476) | soil metagenome | isolation source: 40 cm soil or saprolite under grassland replicate 2 | place: USA:California | collected 2016-06-15
CTGGTCCAGGGCGTGCTCGGCACCTTCGACAGCCTCAACCCCTTAATCGTCAAAGGAATCGCCCCGCCGTCGATTCGCGGCTACGTGGTCGAAAGCCTCATGGCGCGCGGCTATGACGAGCCGTTCACCCTTTACGGATTGATCGCACGCAAGGTCGAGACCGACGCGCAGCGCAGCTACGTCACCTTCCACCTCGACCCGGCTGCAAAGTTTTCCGACGGCAAACCTGTCACCGCCGAAGACGTGATCTTCTCGTGGCAGCTTCTGCGCGACAAGGGACGGCCGAACCATCGTACCTATTACGCCAAGGTCGCCAAGGCCGAAGCGCTCGGCGAGCAGGCCGTGCGCTTCGACCTCTCCGGCAGCAACGACCGCGAGCTTGCGCTGATCCTTGGATTGATGCCGGTGCTGGCAAAGCACGCGGTCAAACCCGAGCTCTTCGAGGAGACGTCGTTCCAGGCGCCGCTCGGAAGTGGCCCCTACACCGTCAGCGAGGTCGATCCCGGCAAGAGCGTCACTCTCAAACGCAATCCCAATTACTGGGGCCGCGATCTTCCCATCAGCCGCGGCCTTTGGAACTTCGACGAGGTTCGCTTCGACTACTACCGCGAGGCCAATTCGCATCTGGAGGCGTTCAAGCGCGGTCTCTACGACATGCGCAACGAGCACGATCCGGGACGCTGGCAGACCGCGTACGATTTTGCCGCCGTGCGCGAGGGCCGTGTAGTCAAGGAGGCGCTACCCACCGGGGTGCCGAAGGCGAGCAGCTATTACGTGTTCAACACCCGGCGTGCAGTCTTCTCCGATATCCGCGTGCGCGAGGCGATCTCGTTGTTGTTCGACTTCGAGTGGATCAATCACGGGTATTTCTTCGATCTCTATCGACGCAGCGCGAGCTTTTTCGACGACTCGGAATTGTCGTCGCATGGGCGACCGGCCGATCACCGGGAGAGAGCACTGCTTGCGCCGTTTACTGACGCGGTTCGCACCGGCGTGCTCGATGGCACCTGGTCGCCGCCGGTCAGCGACCGCTCCGGCCGCGACCGCGCTACGCTCAAACGCGCGCTCGACCTGCTGGCCGCCGCCGGCTACGAACTCCGCGGCACGGAACTCGTCGAGCGCAAGAGTGGCCGACAGCTGATGTTCGAGATTCTGGTCACCGCGCGAGACGAGGAGCGGCTCGCGCTGTTGTTTTCGCAAAGTCTGAAGCGGGCCGGCATTGCGGCACGCGTGCGCGTCGTAGATGCGGTTCAATACGAGGGGCGGCGTCTCACCTATGATTTCGATATGATCGAAAACCGCTGGGACCAATCGTTGTCGCCCGGCAACGAGCAGGCCTTCTATTGGGGATCAGCTGCTGCCGACCAGCCGGGCACCCGCAATTACATGGGCGTCAAGAGCGCCGCCGTCGATGCGATGATCGCCGCGCTGCTCAAGGCGGAGGACCATGGCGATTTCGTCGCCGCAGTGCGCGCGCTCGACCGAGTGCTCATCTCGGGGTTTTACGTCATTCCGCTGTTTTATCCTCCGGCACAATGGATCGCGCGTTGGACCACAGTCGGACGACCGGCGACCACCTCGCTCTATGGTTATCTTCCCGAAACCTGGTGGCGCGAGCCGAAGTCGCCCTGACACGGTACGCTCGCTACGGGCCGCGCAGCCTCCATTTCGTTGACGAGCCGTTAACAGCCCTCGCCTAGGATGACGGACCCGTCCTGCGAACGGCTCCTCTCATGGCGTTACTGGGTCCGATGGTGGTGGTGGCCGAGAGTCCGGCAACCGATTTCATCGACGTGCTCGGCAAGGCTGGCGCCTTCCCGATTGCGCAAACACGCTGGGGCGATGTGCCCGCCGCCATTGCCGAAACCCAGCCGGTCGCACTCGCCGTCGCCGAACCACAAGCTAAGCCCTCGCCCCGACACGTGGACGCAGCGATCGACTGCATCGAAACGCGTGGCGGCCCGATCATGCCGGTCATCGCGCGAGTGGACACGAGCAGCACCCCCGCCATTCCGGGCGCGCTGCCGATCGCGATCAACGAGTCCAACGAGCGCTTGATTGCACAGCTGCGCTGGGCGCTACGGATTCGCACCCTGCACGCAACCGTGCTACGGCGCTCACGCGCGGCGGGCGCAACGAAGAAAGTACCCACGTTTGTCCCGCCTGACCTGCTCGAAGACGCGGCGGTACTCTGCGTCGCGCGGGGCGGCTCGTATCTCGCACTTTCCGCTGCAATCAGCGAGCGTGCCGGCCTGATCGGTGCGCTGAGCGTCGAAACCGCCGCACGCTATCTCAACGCACGCGATGTGGAGGGCGTCCTCATCGGCGACGGCTTGGGACCGCGCGTTGCCGAGACGCTCTTGACCATGCTCGCCGAGAACGCGCGCTTTCGCGACCTGCCGATTGGCGTGCTGAACAAAGTAACAGCTGACGACGAACGCTTGCCCAATCTGGTGCGCGTCGAAGCCGATGCAGTACGTCTCGTCGAGCGTATCTTGCCGTTCGTGCGCCTTCAGGCCTTCGCAGGTCAGCTTACGCGGGCCTTGCAATCGCTCGAGAGCGAGCAAGCCATCGATCCGGATACCGGGCTACTGGCCGCGCAAGCATTCTGGCGCAACCTCGAGCGCGCCGTGCAAGAAAGCGAGGAGAGCGGCGCGGCGCTGGCTGTTGCGCGCTTTACCCTCGACGGCGTTGTCGACCGTCGCGCCTATGTCGATGCCGCGAGACTTTTCAGCCGGCTCGTGCGCAACATCGATTTCGCGTACCGCGAACAGGACGGATCGATCGTTGCAGCCTTCACCAAGACCGACCTGCGCAGCGCGCATCTCCTTGCGCGACAGATCGCGAGCGTGCTGAGGCACACCATGCTCTCGCCCGGTCGCGATCGCCGCGCCATCAAGCCGACGATCACGCTCGCCGCTCTCAAGCCCACCGACGATCTCAGCACATTGGTGGCGCGTCTCGGCGCCCATCCCCAGGTTGCCGCCGAGTGATGGCGGGCATAGTCTGGCGGCCCCGCATGAGGAGAGCGCCATGACTTCAGCCTTGCCGATCGACATGGTTTCGGACGTCGTGTGCCCCTGGTGCTTCATCGGCAAGCGCCGGTTGGAAAAAGCGATCGCGTTGCGGCCCGACATTGCGGTCGAGGTGCGGTTTCGGCCCTACTTCCTCAATCCCTGGGTGCCGCGCGAAGGCATGAACCGGGAAGATTATCTCACCACCAAGTTCGGCTCACCCGAACGCTATCGGGCGATCGCGCAGCGCGTCGCGCAGGCAGCAGCCGCGGAGGGACTGACCTACAACCTCGATAAGATCAAACGCCAGCCCAACACGCTCGACTGCCACCGCCTGATTCTGTGGGCCGGCGAAGAGGCTGCGGGCATGAAGCAGCGGCTGATGCAACTCTATTTCGCCGAAGGCGGCGATCTCACGGATCGCGAGGTGCTGGTTACGGCCGCGGCTGAATGTGGCCTCGATGCCGAGCAAGTGCGCGAGCTCCTGGCGGGGACTGACGATGTGGAGCGCGTCACGCGGGACGCTGATTCCGCCAAGGAGGCGGGAATCGACGGCGTGCCCTGTTTCATCCTCGGCGGGCGCATCGCCGTCCAAGGCGCGCAGGCACCCGAATATCTCGCGCAAGCGATCGCGCGCGCCGCGAACGAACGAGCCGAGCAGCGGGCGGCCAGTTAGCACCTTTGGGCGAAAACGCCCCGGTCCGGACCTTTATTCCTTCTCAGAGCCGCAAGGCGGAACTTCATGCCGTGCATGATGGGGCACGGGGAAGCTTTCAACCGTAGGGATCAATTGGGCCCAGTTCGGACCAGGGCGCCCGCGGGAGATAGTGCCACCAAGCGCTATCCAGCTCCGACCGCGGCCGCAGCGCTTGGAGCGCTGGCGCAAGAGCCGTGCTCGCTCGCGAGCAAGCGCGTTTCATCGCCAAGCTGGCGCCACGCATTCGGTCCCGAGGCGCGACGTGCAATCATGCGGCCTTGGCGGGCTGCGCTAAGGTCACCAGGTTGCGGAGAATGGCCGCGGTTCCGCGCACGCGCGCCTTGGGATCTTCCCAATCGTCGAAGAAGACCACTTTCATATCGGGCCGTACCCGCGCGGCCGGACCGAGATCGCGAATGAACGCCACGAGCCGGTCGGGATTGGCGAAGGTGTTGTCGCGGAACGACACCAGCGCCCCCTTGGGCCCGGTCTCGATCTTTTCCACATTAGCCTGCCGGCACAACGATTTGATCGCAACCACCTGGAGGAGATGCTCGACCTCCTCGGGCAATGGCCCGAACCGGTCGACAAGCTCGGCGCCGAAGGCCTCGATCTCGCGCTCGTCCTCAATTTCCGCAAGACGTCGATAGAGCGCAAGCCGCACCGGCAGATCGGCGACATAGTTCTCCGGAATCATCACCGGTGTTCCGATCGTAATCTGCGGCGACCACCTGTCGGCGACCGGAGCGCTGATGCCGGCTTTGAGACCGGTGACCGCCTCTTCCAGCATCTGCTGATAAAGCTCGAAGCCGACCTCCTTGATGTGCCCGGACTGTTCCTCGCCCAGGAGATTGCCGGCGCCGCGAATGTCGAGGTCGTGCGAAGCAAGCTGAAACCCGGCGCCCAGCGTATCAAGCGACTGCAGCACTTTCAGCCGCCGTTCGGCCTGCGGCGTGATCTTGCCCACGGCCGGCAGCGTGAACAGCGAATAGGCGCGCCGCTTGGAACGTCCCACGCGTCCGCGCAGCTGGTAAAGTTGGGAAAGCCCGAAGCGCTCGGCACGATGCACGATCAGCGTGTTGGCGGTTGGAATATCGAGCCCGGATTCGATGATCGTGGTCGACAGCAGCAGGTCGTACTTGCCGTCGTAGAAGGCGGACATGATGTCGTCGAGCACGGTCGCCGGCATTTGCCCGTGGGCAACCGCAACCCGCACTTCCGGCACATGCTTATCGAGAAACTCTTTTGCACCGGCGATGTCTTCGATGCGCGGACAGACGTAGAAGGATTGGCCGCCGCGGTATCGCTCGCGCAACAGCGCCTCGCGCACGATCACGGGATCGAAGGGCGAAACGAAGGTGCGCACGGCGAGCCGATCGACCGGCGGCGAGGCAATGATCGACAGGTCGCGTACCCCGGACAGCGCGAGTTGCAAGGTGCGCGGGATCGGTGTTGCGGTGAGCGTGATCACATGCACTTCGGCGCGCAGCTGCTTGAGCCTTTCCTTGTGCGCGACGCCGAAATGCTGCTCCTCGTCGACGATCAGAAGGCCGAGATCCCGGAACTTGATCGTCTTGCCAAGCAGTGCATGCGTGCCAATGACGATGTCGACGCTGCCGTCGGCAATCCCTTTCTTCACGCGCGCCAGCTCCGAGGCCAAGACCAAGCGTGAGGCTTGCGCGATGTGCACCGGAAATCCGCGGAACCGTTCGGTGAACGTGTGGGCGTGCTGACGCGCAAGCAACGTCGTGGGCACCACCAGCGCGACCTGCCTGCCGTTCATGGCCGCGACGAAGGCCGCGCGTAGCGCCACCTCGGTCTTGCCGAAACCCACGTCGCCACAGATCAGCCGATCCATGGGCCGTCCAGAGGCGAGTTCATCCAGTACCACGTCGATTGAAGCCTGCTGGTCCTCCGTCTCCTCATAAGGAAAGCCGGCGCTGAACTCCTCATAAGGGCCAGGCTCGACGGTCAAACGTGGCGCCTCGCGCAACTGCCGCTCGGCCGCGATCTTGATCAGCGTGTCGGCAATGTCGCGGATGCGGCGCTTCATGCGCGCCTTGCGCGCTTGCCAAGCGCCGCTACCGAGGCGGTCGAGCTCGACTCGAGTCTCTTCCGCGCCGTAGCGGGACAAGAGCTCGACGTTTTCGACCGGCAGGAACAGCTTGTCGCCGCCGGCGTAATGAATCTCTAGACAATCGTGCGGCGCGCCAGCGGCTTCGATCGCCCGCAGCCCGGTGAAGCGCCCGACGCCATGGTCGACATGAACGACGAGATCGCCGGCGGCGAGGCTCGTCACTTCGGCGATGAAGTTCTCCGCCCGGCGAGCGGCGCGTCGCGGACGCACGAGGCGATCACCCAGGATGTCCTGCTCGCCAATCACCGCCGCTTCGGCGGTCTCGAAGCCGCTTTCGAGCCCAAGTACGGCGAGCGCGACCTGTGCGCGGGGTAGTGCGAGGGCCTGCGGCCACGACTCGACCGTCGCAAGCTCGGCAAGCGCGTGGTCGGCGAGCACATGGCGCATGCGCTCGCGCGCGCCTTCGCTCCAGAGGGCGATGGCGACACGCTTGCCGTCCGCCTTGAGCGCGGTGACGTGCTGCGTCACCGCTTCGAACACGTTGCGGCCGGGCTCGGCGCGCTCGGCGGCGAAATTGCGCCCCTGCTTGGTGTCGGCATTAATGGCCGGCCCCTGCCCTTCCGGCACGGCGAACGGGGTCAGCCGCGCCAGCGCGACAGCCTCGAGCCGCGCGCGCCACTCGGCTTCACTCAGATACAGGCGCTCAGGCGGCAGCGGCTTGTAGGGCGGGCCTGATCCGCGCTGGGTGAGCGCTTGCTGGCGCGTCTCGTAGTAATCCTCGGTCTGATCTAGCCGCTCGCGCGCTGCGTCCTCCACCAAGGGCTCGAGCACCACCGGGCAACCTGCCAGATAGTCGAATAGCGTCTCGAGCTGCTCGTGGAACAGCGGCAGCCAATGCTCGATGCCGGCATGGCGCCTGCCTTCGCTGACCGCGTGGTAGAGCACGTCGTCGGGGCCGGGTGCCCCGAATGCCGCCACATAGCCCAGGCGGAAGCGCCTGATCGTTTCGCTGGTAAGCTGGAATTCAGCGACCGGCACGAGATCGAGCGCGTGCAACTGATCGGTCGTGCGCTGGCTTTCGGGATCGAAGCTGCGGATCGTCTCCAGCGTATTGCCGAAAAAATCGAGCCTTACAGGCTCCGCCATGCCCGGGGCGAAGAGATCGATGATGCCGCCGCGCACCGCGTAATCGCCGGGCTCACGTACCGTCGATGCGCGTACGTACCCATTGAGTTCGAGCCATTGGGTGATGTCGTCCATCGCGAGCACATGACCGGGCGCAACCGACAGCGACTGCCGCGCAACGAAGTCCCGCGCCGGCACCCGCTGAAGCGCGGCATTGACCGTCGTGAGCACCACGGAGGGACGGTCATGTCCCTGTGCGCGCACCAGGCGGGACAGCGTCGTCATGCGCTGTGCGACGAATCCTGCGTGCGGTGAGACCCGGTCGTAGGGCAGACAGTCCCAGGCCGGAAACTCCTGCACGGTGAGATCGGGTGCAAAGAAATGCAGCGCACGGGCGAGCGCGGCCATGCGCGGCCCGTCACGGCAGACAACGGCGAGGCTGGTTGCCGACCCGTCGCCGCGCCCGGCCACGGCGCGAGCGAGATCAGCAACGACGAGAGCTTCAGCGCCGTCGGCGACGCCTGCCAATGTGAGGGGCCGGCCCGGGACGAGAAGTTCCGCAGGATTGCGCGCCGCGCTCATCGTGCACCCTCACCCCTGCGGTTGAAATCGCGCAGCCGCCGGAACAACGCGGTATCGTAGTTTGGCGGCACATCGAACTCCCCGGTAATCCAGGCCAAGAGTTCGCGGTCCGGCACCTCCAGCAAAAGCTCGAAGTCCGCAAGCTCGTCGGCTGCCAATTGCTCGATGGTCGCGTCGGCGAAGCGCCCCATGATCAAGTCCATTTCCCGCATGCCACGATGCCAGGCGCGAAACAAAAGTTTGCGCCGACGCGCATCCAGTCCATCGCTCGAACGTGACGTGCCGGTCATTTGTCGCCAACGCCAAAAGCCCGGACGGGCCGGGCGAAGGTCATATAGCGACGTTCATGGGCCGTGTCAGCGCCCAGCCGCATTGCCTATCCGGTGCGTCCGCGCCAGCATCGGCGTCGAGAAAAGCTGGAATCCGAATGCGGCCGAGCCTGCTCAATCCGTTATTCGCTGCGATCACGACCCTTCCCGGCATTGGGCCGCGGCTGGAGAAGCTCTATCGACACCTGTTCGGCCGCGAACAGCCGGCGCGCGTCATCGACCTGCTGTTTCACCTGCCCACCGGCGCGATCGACCGCCGAGCACGGCCGAAGCTTCGCGACGTCGTGCCTGATACCGTTGTCACGGTCGCAGTCACCGTGGATCGCCATCGGCCGCCGCCCCCGCATCGGTCGCGCGCGCCGTATCAGGTTTACACGAGCGATGAGACCGGCGACCTCACTCTGACCTATTTCAACGCGCGCAAGGATTACTTGCAGAAGCTGCTCCCGGTCGGCGAGCGGCGCTACGTGTCGGGCACGGTCGAACTCTACGATCATATGCTGCAGATGGTGCATCCAGACCGTGTCGTCGCGGAAGCCGACCTGGCGAAACTGCCGCTGGTCGAGCCGGTCTATCCGTTGACGGAAGGACTGACGCTTAACCAGATATGCAAAGCCGCCGATGCCGCGCTGGCACGCCTGCCGGCCTTGCCGGAATGGCAGGAAGCGAGTTGGGTCGCACGCGAGCGCTTTCCGACCTTCGCCGACGCGCTCCGCGTAGTCCACCGGCCGGCCGAGCCTGCCGACCTGCTGCCGGAAGGCTTGGCATGGACGCGCCTTGCGTATGACGAGTTTCTGGCCGGTCAGTTGGCGCTTGCGCTGGTGCGTGCGCATCTGCGCCGGCCTGCGGGGCGCGCGACGCCTGGGACCGGGCAGATCAGGAAACGGCTGATCGAGGCCTTGCCCTATTCGCTCACGCCCTCGCAGGGGCGTGCCGTCGCCGACATCGTCGCCGATCTTGCCAGGCCCGAGCGCATGCTGCGGCTCCTGCAAGGTGACGTGGGTTCTGGCAAGACGGTGGTGGCGTTGCTCGCCGCGGCGGCCGTCATCGAAGGTGGCCGACAGGCTGCGCTGATGGCTCCAACCGAAATTTTGGCGCGGCAGCATTTCAACACGATTGCGCCGCTCGCCGCCGCGGCCGGGATCAATGTCGCCATCCTGACCAATCGCGAGCGAGGACGCGAGCGCAATGAGATCCTCGAGAAGCTCGCTTTCGGGGACATTCACATGCTGATCGGCACCCATGCCCTATTCCAGGAGCAAGTCGGGTTTCGCGATCTCGCGCTCGCCGTGGTCGACGAACAGCACCGCTTCGGCGTGCATCAGCGCCTGGCGCTCGCCAAGAAGGGAGAGGCGGTCGACGTGCTGGTGATGACCGCAACGCCGATCCCGCGCACGCTCGTACTCACCTATTTCGGCGACATGGACGTGTCGGAACTTCGGGAAAAACCCGCCGGCCGTCAGCCCATCGACACGCGGGCGGTTCCGCTCAGTCGGCTCGGCGAGGTGGTCGGCGCGGTCGGCCGCGCGCTCACGGACGGACGGCGCGTCTATTGGGTCTGTCCGTTGGTCGAGACCACCGAGCATACCGATATGGCCGCGGCGGAAGAGCGCTTCGGCGCGCTCAAGGAGCGCTTCGGCGCCATGGTCGATCTCGTCCATGGGCGCATGAAGGGCGACGAGAAGGACCGCGCCATGGAACGCTTCGCGGCGGGCGAGACGCGCCTCCTGGTCGCCACCACGGTGATCGAGGTCGGCGTCGACGTGCCGGAGGCGACCGTCATGGTGATCGAGCACGCCGAACGCTTTGGACTCGCGCAGCTACATCAGCTGCGCGGCCGCATTGGGCGCGGCGCCGAGCACTCGACTTGCCTCCTCCTCTATAAGGCGCCGTTGGGCGAAACTGCCAAGGCCAGGCTGCATATCCTGCGCGAGACCGAAGACGGCTTTCGCATTGCCGAGGAAGATCTCAGGTTGCGCGGAGAAGGCGACGTTCTCGGCACGCGGCAATCGGGTATGCCGGGCTTCCGCGTGGCCCGCATTGAAAGCCATGGCAAGCTGATCGGCGCCGCACGCGATGACGCGACGCTAGTGCTCTCGCGCGACCCGAAGCTCGAGTCCCCGCGCGGGCAGGCGCTACGCCACCTGCTCTATCTATTCGAACGTGATGAGGCGATCCGCCTCATCCGGGCGGGCTGACGACCAGAACGGATTTATTTCGCCGGCGCCGCGGTACGGTTGGCCGGTGTCGCGCGCGCCG
>WNGD01010415.1_pt1 | contig 10083 bp, 9 predicted proteins | sample 5400671 | NCBI WGS metagenome assembly WNGD01 (sample SAMN13153369, study PRJNA577476) | soil metagenome | isolation source: 40 cm soil or saprolite under grassland replicate 2 | place: USA:California | collected 2016-06-15
CCGGGCCGATGGAGCTCATCCCCGAGTTCGTCGAGCGCAAGAACGGCAAGCGGGTCGAATACCTCGATCCGCGCCTGGAGCCGATCCTGAAACCCACTTACGGGATCATGGTGTACCAGGAGCAGGTGATGCAGATCGCCCAGGTGATGGGCGGCTACTCGCTCGGCAGCGCTGACCTCCTGCGCCGCGCAATGGGGAAGAAGGACGCCAAGGAGATGGCGCAGCAGCGCGACGTGTTCGTCGCGGGCGCCGAGAAGAACCGGCTGCCGCGCGCCAAGGCCATCCTGCTCTTCGACCTGATGGAGAAGTTCGCGGGCTACGGGTTCAACAAGTCGCACGCGGCCGCGTACGCGCTCATCGCCTACCAGACCGCGTATCTCAAGGCACACGCTCCGTCCGCGTTCATGGCGGCCAACCTCTCCGCAGTGATGGACGACACCGACAAGGTGCACCAGTTCTACGAGGACTCCGTCGCCAATGGCCTGAAGGTGCTCGCGCCCGACATCAACTCGGGCGAATACCGCTTCGTCCCGGTGGACGCGAGCACGATCCGCTACGGGTTGGGCGCAGTGAAGGGCACCGGCGAATCGGCGATCGCCGCGATCCTCGCGGCGAGGAAGGACGTTCCGTTCCGGGACTTGTTCGATTTTTGCGAGCGCGTGGACAAGCGCAACGTCAACCGGCGCGTGGTCGAGGCCCTGGTGCGAGCCGGCGCCTTCGATGGCGTCAACGCGGGCGACCATTCCGGGCGCGCCAGCCTGCTCGCCTCGGTGGGGATCGCGCTGGAGGCGGCCGAGCAGACCGAGCGCAACGCAAGACAGGTGAGCCTCTTCGGCGCGGGCGAGGGCGGTTCGCAGCACAAGCCGGCGCTGGTCCCTGCGCCGCGTTGGGAAGAGGCGCAGCGCCTGCGCGAGGAAAGGGCAGCCCTCGGGTTCTATCTCTCGGGGCACCCATTCACGGCGTACCGCGCCGAGATCGGACGCTTCGTCCGCACGAACCTGCGCAGCCTCGCGGCCTCGGCGGAGGGCGAGGGCGGGACGCGCACGCAATTGATCGCGGGGGTGGTCGAATCGCTAAGAGTTCAAAGGACCCAGGGCGGCCGCATGGTGGTCCTCAGCCTCTCGGACGGCACCGCGACCCAGGAGGTCACTGTATACAACGAGGTGTTCGATCAGGTCCGCGACCTCGTCAAGGAAGACGTGGTCGTGGTGATCGAAGCCAAGGTGAGGAACGTGCGCCGCTCGGTGGGCGAGGAGGGCGAGGCCCAGTTCATGCGCGTCGCCGCCGAGCGGATCTACGATGTCGCCGGCGCGCGCAGCCGGTTTGCGCGCGCGGTGCGCCTGTCGATGAACGGGGAGGCCTCGCAATCGGGTCCGGCCGCCTCGGCGACCTTGAAAAGACTGCTCGAGCCTTACAGGAACGGCCCGTGTCCCGTCGCAGTGTGCTACCGCAACGGCGGCGCGAGCGTGGAGATGCAGCTCGGCGACACCTGGCGCGTCAACCTGGACGATGCGCTTATGAAGTCGCTGAACGAGTGGCTGACGCCGGGGAGCGTGGAGGTGTTGTATCCGTAGGAGTGGAGTCGGGTCGGCTAGAGGAACGCGAGATAGCGCGAGGTACCGAAGTTCACCACGTTCGGAACGACGAGCGGCACGTCGGTGTCGCTCACGCCCAGCCAGCGCGCGAACGTCGCGGCGTACTGGTCGACCGCGATGCCCGGCACCGTGTTTCCCTGCCCGACGTCGACGACGTCGACGCTGGTGCCGAAGGTGGTCGGAGCGAAAGTTCCGTATATTTCGTGGCCGAGGACCGAGCCGCCGAGCACGAAGTGATGCGAGCCCCAGCCGTGATCGGACCCGTCGCCGTTCGAGGTGAGCGTGCGTCCGAAATCGGAGGCGGTGAAGATCGTGACGTTGTTCTGCATGCCCATCTGCCCGAGCCAGCCGTAGAACGCGTCCACCGCTGCGTTCGCGATCGTGAGCTGCTGGCTGTGCTGGGTGAGAAGGAAGTCGTGGTTGTCGAAGCCGCCCAGGGTGACCAGGAACACCTGCCGGTTCGTCCCGATTGCGCTGCGCGCGGAGATGATGCGGGCGACGACGTTGAGCTGCGAGGCGAGGTTGCTCGTGGGGTTGGGCAGGGCGAATGTCGATGCCGGCGGCAAACTGGCGCTCAGCAGCTGGTTCGACGTGATCGACCGGTTCGTGATCACGCCGAGCTCGTTCTCGAACAGGTTTGCGCTCGTACCGGTGATGAGGTTGCGGTAGGCGGCCGACGCGCTCGCGGAGCTGTAAAGGGTGCCGGAAATCCCCGAGATCGCCACCGGGCCGCTCGAGCCCACCTGATACTGGATGACGTTCTGCCCTGAGAGGAACACGGCGTTGCCGCCCGCCGAAATGCAGGTGAACTGGACGTTCGAGTTCTGGCCGGCAAGCAAGTCGCCGATTCGGCCGCCCCAGCCGAGCTTCGCGCCCTCCCCGATCGGCGCCTGCGCCTGCCACACGGACTGCTGGTCGTTGTGCGAGAAGAGCTTGGGCGGCAGCGGCACCGAGCGGGCGTTGTATTGCGCGACGGTCGTCGGCACTATGAGCGGCCCGACGTTGGCGACGACCGCGAGCTTGCTCTCGTCCCAGCGGGTCTTGAATGAGGTCAGCGCAGGATGGAAGGCGAACTCGCGCCCTCCCTGCGACGCGACCGCGCCGGTGGCGGTGGCGGTGAGCTGATCGCGTGCGATCGCGATCGTGTCCCGCGCCGCAAGGTACTGGTCGTAGGAAGGCTGGTCGTACGGAATGAGCGTATTGGTTTGGTCGTTTCCACCGTAGAGGAAAAGGCACACGATCGCCCGGTAGCCCGGGGCGGTCTGCGCCGCGGCGGCGCCGATCGCGGCGAGATTGAGCGCGAAAGGACCGGCCACCCCGGCCATGGACATGAGCGAAGCGGTCTTGAGGAAATGGCGTCGGGACGCACGCATGGCTTGCTCCCTTATTTCTGCACCAGATAATCTGGCGACGACAGCGTGAAAAGCACCGCGAGCCGTACGCGGTTCTGGCGCGCGGTCGTTTGGTTGGTGGTGGGCATCGCGATCGAGTTGACCGCGTCACGGATTATCGTCCTCGTCGCCGCGCTCATGGAACCGGCCGTGAGGAGCAGGCTGACGCGGTCGATCAGGAGATCGGCGTTGTCGGCGAGCGCCAGCTCGGCGGTGTAATCCGGCTGGATGTCCCGCGGGCTCCCCGACCCGAGGCCGTTCTGGACCGCCGAGCGCATGAAGTTCGAATAGCCGACCACCGAGACCTCGTTGACGATCTGCATCTCCGGGGCGACGAGCCCTGCCGTCGCGATGGAGGTGTTCGGCGGCACGTATCCCGGCCGGTAGAAATTGAACACCGTCGGCGAGCGCATCGCCGATTGGGCAAGCGAGCTGGTGGGGTCGTCGGTGACGCCGAGCAGGAAATTCCCCGAGGCAGAACGCGCGTTGAAGGCGCGCATCCAGTGCGCCACCCGGAGAATGGGCTCGCGCACCTTGCCGAAGCCTGGGTCGCCGAGTTGTGCGGCCGTGCGCGCCTCCGGGTCAAGCAGGATCGCTGCGACGGTGGCGCGCAGGTCGCCCCGCTGGCCGGTGCCTGTTCTCCACTGTCCCGAGGTGAAGCGCCCCGCGTCGAACGCCTGGGCGACGCGCGCTACGTAAGCCGGCGATGGGTTGCTCGTCACCAGACGCTGGATGAGCTGCCGCGATATGAATGGGCCGACGTTCGGATGGTTCGCAATCGTGTCGAGCGCGATGCCCAGGTCCCCGTCGGGATCGGCGGTCGTGCCTGCAGGGATCACCGCCGTGAGGAAGCTCTTCTCCGAAATCGAGTGGAAGCGCGGGTAGCTCTGCATGAAGAGCACTTCGCGGTCCGGATCCTGCGTGCCGCCGCCGTTGAAGCGCGTGTCGGACTTGTCCGGGCCCGCCCAGCTGAATCCCGTGAACACGCGCGACAGGCCGACGATGTCGCCGCTGTCGTAAGTCTCCACCGGCTGCCCGTTGACGAGCTTCGGCGTGCCGTCCGGGTTCAGTTCGTAGAGACCGATGGAGAAGAGCTGCATCACCTCGCGCGCGTAGTTCTGGTCGGGCACGCGATTGCGCGCCGGGTCCTCCTTGCGGTTGCGCAGGTGCGACAGGTAGAGGCCCATCATCGGATGGAGCGTGACCTCATTGAGGAGCTGGCGGTAGTTGCCGAAGGCGTTCCGGCCGAGCATGTCGAGATAGGAAGCGACGCCGCGCTTGAACTCGGAGACGGTCGAGTCCTGGAGCGAGACCACGAAGATCTGCGACAGCGCGAACGCGACACGCCGGCGCAACTGATCCTGGCCCGTCGCGGCTTCCCTCCAGAACGTATTCATCACGTGGCTGTCGTCGAGGCTCTGACCGGCGGGGAGGCTCGCGCTCACGGCGTTGATGTATGCCTCGTGCGAGCGGCCCGGCATGAAGAACTGATCCTCGAGCCAGGCGCTGTAGCCGTACGTTTTGACTTTGTTGACCTCGGCTTCGGTCGCGCCGAAAGAGGCTTGATTGAGGAAGCGCGCCGCGTCCGTGGCGGTCGGCAGGGGATATGCGGACGGAGGCACGCTCGAGAGATCGACCCCGCTCCCCTGCTGGCCGGCTTCCGGGCCGCCCGACTTGGAGCAGCCGCCGGCCAGACAGGCCAGCGCCAGGGCAAAAAGCGCGGCGCAGATAGGCTGGAAGCCGAGCCCTGTCCGCGGTCCGCGGGAATCAGGGTCCAGGAGCTGCGTGGCATCCGGCGCGGTTGCGTGTCGTAGTAACATCGCTGCACCCTCGATGTAGTGGCCTCCCCTTTTGGTCACGCTATCTTAGGCGGGAACGTCGCAGGTATTGTCGCCCCGCGGAAGCGCGCGCGGCGTAGCAATACGACGATCCCTGTGACGTATTTCCGTTTATTCCCGTGGACTCTGCAGTTCTCCCTTGGGGAATGGGTGGCTTACGAGCTTCTCATGCCGCCTTCTTCCGATTTCTCTCCAGCCAGCCGTCGACCAGAGCGACTGTCTGATCGACCGCAGCCAAGCGCATGCCTTTCTGCGCAGCGATGATCTGCACCAGGCGGTCCGTGCGCTCGATGTTGGGAGCGCCGTTCGCCAGAGCCCGCGCGGCCGAGGATGGGGTCAGGAGCGAGAGCGCCGCGCTGGCGTACTTTTCGAAGGGCACCAGGTCCTTCTCGTTCGCACCCAGGCTCACGCACAGCTTCACCACCCAGTTGTATACAGCGCGCGACGCTTCGAGGTCGCTGTGCACGGCCTCCTTGATGGGGCGCACGCTGTCCTTCAGCACGCAGCGGTAGTTGCCCGCGAGCAGCATGGCCCACTTCGCCAGGGGCACGAAGACCGAGTCGTGCACCTTGAGCTTGACGGGCAGCTCGATCCCGTCGAAGCGGGCCGCTTCGATGTCCGATTCGAGTCGGCGGAGGATGGCGGTGTGGGCCTGCGAATCGAAGCGTGCTGACTTGAAGTTGGTCGGGAGCCTCACTTGCAGTACGTTCACCTTTTCCTCCGGCGGGCGGAACGCCTGCGGATCCGGGCTGCACAGAGTGACGAGCTTCGGATCGAAGGCGTCCCACACGCTTGCGTCGGTGTAACAGCTCCGCAAGGCATCGGCATCGATGCCCGCAATACGCTTGAGATACGGCAGCGGCGGCATGTTCATGATCGACATGCAGGGCACCTTGGCTTTGGCCACCGCGGCGAGGAGGTCGCGAACGCCGGGCAAACGGTACTGCGGCTCCTGCATAGCGAGCGCGACCAGATGGTAATCGGAGGGATTGACCCCGCCAGTGCCGCCCGCTGACATCTTGCCCGGAAGCCTCTTCGAGTTGATCTCGACGAGCCCATCACGACCCTTGACGGGCATGCGCACGATCGCGCCTTCCTTGTTGATCAGGTCGGCCTCCGCGGGCAGGCAGACCAAGTGCACAGCGTGTCCCGCGAGAGCGAGCTTGGTCCCCAACAGCGAACCGTACGAGGCGCCCATGATCAGAATCTTGTATTTGCTGCCCATGAATCCATTTCTCCTTTTACGAAGTGTGGGATGGTAGTCAGTTCGCTGCCGTTGAGCAATCATGACGGGAGCATTTCGGATTGCGGCGCTGCGTCATGGGAGAAGCCGTTCGATCTCCTTCTTGTCGGCGCGCCGCAGCCTGTTCCTCGCCGCGCGCACGCGCTGTTCGCTCCGATGGCCGCGCCGGTCCTCGCGGCCAAAGCGCCTTTTCTTTGAGGCCGAGGCGAAGATCTGGCTCCACTTTCCGTTCTTGAAGATGATCTGATACCCGCCGGAAAGGATCTGAAACGGCTTGCTGACCTTCTTCATCTGATCGAACCGCACCGAACCGGCCTTGTGAAAAACCTCGAAATAGGCCGGATAGACGAAGTCCGTCATCGGAATGCCGTCGACTTTGAAGTTGAGCTGCTCGACCGGATCGGCGCTTTCGTAGGCGTACATGACCTTCGGATCGGGGCCCGTCGTCATGATGTTGATCGCCGGATCGACGAGCATCTCGACCAGTTCGTGTGACGCCGACACGCTTACCAGGTCATGGTTATCCAGGGTCGTTTTGACGAAAACCTTGGACTGCGGCATCCCGTCGGGGGTGAGATCGTGATACGCGAGGGCGCCGGGTTGATCGGCATTGTCGAGGAAAACCATCGCCCACGCGCCTTTCACGTATCCCTTGGATTTGACCAGCTTCGCCGGCGTGCCCCACACCGGCATCACGCAGCGATCCACGAACGCCTGCATCGCGGCGATCAGGGCGTCGAAGTCGACCCCGAGAGGCGTCGACGCCCGATTGAAGCACGCGATGGTGGGAACTCCCCCCTGGTTGAATGCGCCGAACGTCGGTCTTGCGGCCCTCATAAGGTCCTCCTTGGGAAATGTCGGGAGAAAGCGCATCCTGCCACATCCGGGTTGGACAAGGCGCTTGCGCTGGAGTACGGTGAGCGCCGTTTCGCGCGAGCGGAGAGGAGGCGACATGCAGCGCAAGAACGTCAGGGTCCGCAAGGCCGGGTGATGCGAGCTTCGCAGCGCGGCTTGAGCTCGTTCGGCCTGCTTGTCGTCCTCGCGATCGCAGTAGCGGCGGGCTATTACGCCTACAAGGCGGTCTCGGGCGAGGACGAAGCGCCCGGCTGCAAGGGCGCCTTCACCGCCTGCATGCAGAAATGCCGGCGCACGACGACCGAGGCCCCCGCCGCTCAGGCCTGCCAGGAAGGTTGCCGGCGAGACTTCGCGGCGTGCGAACGACCGGGCAGGTAAGACCGGCGGTCCGGGTTTTCCCGCTCCGCTCCTATTCGGTCGGTCGCAACTCGAATCGCTCGAAGCTTTCCGGAATTTCCGTTACCTCGACTTCGGTTACGCGCGCACCGCGCGGCCCGCGGCGTGCCCAGGCGAGAATCCCTTCCACCGCATCGGGCGCTCCATCGATGACTGCCTCGACCGTCCCGTCGCGGCGGTTCCTCACCCAGCCGGTGACGCCGAGCCGCTCGGCTGCCTCGCTCATCGAGTAGCGGAATCCCACGCCCTGGACGCGGCCCGAGATCACCAGGTGTTTCGCCATCCGCTGATTTTCTAATCCCGGTGCCTTCGCGTAAAGTGAGCGGGGTCGACGATTGTCAAAGGAGCATGCCGTGAGATTCGCAGCGAAACTGTTCGCCATCCTCGCGCTGTCCCTTGCGGGGTCCGCCGCCTGGGCGCAGGAGAAGGTCGTTTACCACTTCGACGGTGGCTTGGAGCAGGCGACCAAGGGCCTGCGCAACATCAACAACCATCTCGAAGTCGATCCCAAGGCGCGGCTCGTTGCGGTGACCCACGCCGACGGCGTCGATTTCCTGATGGAGGGCGCCAAGGATCGCTTCGGCCCCTTCGACGCGCGCGTGCAGGATCTGATGGGCAAGGGCGTGAAGTTCCAGGTGTGCGAGATCACGCTGCGCAACCGCAAGCTGAGGAAGGACCAGTTCATCCTCGGGGTGGAGTTCGTGCCCTCGGGCGTGGTGCAGATCACGCATCTGCAGCAAAAAGAAGGCTACGCATATCTGAAACCCTGAGTCGTTCAGGAAAACGCTTTCATCGCCTCGGGACTGCGCAGGGTCACGATGGTCGCGGCGCAGATCGCGAGGACCGGGATCAGGATCAGCGTGATGCCTCCGATCGCGCCTAGCCAATTGACCGGGGGCTGCCGCGGGTCGGGCTGCCTGAGGGCGTAAAGCCGGGAAGCCGCGGAGAGCGGCAGCAGCACGATCAGCGCCCAGCAAAATAGCTCCAGCAGGTATCTTCCCCACGGTTGCAGGCGGACCACGCCGATTCCTCCGGCGAGCCCCAGCGCCCAGATCGCCGCGAGCACCAGATCGTTCCAGATGCTGTAGCTCAGGTAGCGCCGCTGGAGATCTCCCGCAGTTGCGAGCATCACGATCAGCGCAGCGCCCAACACAATCGCGCCGGCCGAAGTGAGCGTGAAGAACCAGCCGATGAACGCGAGAGAGAGTTCCATCGCTTCAGCATCCCGGGGTTATCGCGGTGAGAATCCCCTGCAGGATCGCGACCGGGGTCGGCGGGCAGCCGGGAACGGCGATATCCACAGGGATCACGTTCGAGACACGGCCGCAGCTCGCGTAGCTCTCACCGAAGATTCCGCCCGTGCAGCCGCAGTCGCCGATCGCGACCACCAGCTTAGGGTCGGGAGTGGCCTCCCAGGTGCGCCTGAGCGCGGTCTCCATGTTGCGCGACACCGGACCGGTCACCAGGAGCATGTCGGCGTGGCGCGGGCTCGCTACGAACTTGATGCCGAGCTGTTCGAGATTGTAATAGGGGCTGTTCATCGCGTGGATCTCGAGCTCGCAGCCGTTGCACGAGCCCGCGTCCACGTGCCGAATCGCGAGCGCGCGGCCGAAGTGCTTGAGGATCACCTGCCCGAGCCGCTGCTCGAGTTGACGCAGCGCGGCGTCCGGAAGCGGAGCGGGCTCGCTGACGATACCGGTCTTCGCGATCTGTTTCAGCAGCTGGTACATTTCACAAATCCACTCCGCTGTAACTCAAGTTGAACGACTTGTTGATGAGCGGGAAGTCCGGAACGATGTTGCCCTGCACCGCGTGCTCGAGTAGCGGCCAGTTTTGCCAGGAGGGATCGTGCGGATGCAGGCGGTGGATGCGGTTCGCCCCCGCGGTCTCCAGCGCGATCAGTACCTCTCCGCGCCAGCCTTCGATCCAGCCCAGGCCGCGCGCGCCCGCAGCGGCGGCGGCGACCGGCGCGCGGAATCCCCCAGGAGGCAGCTGCTGCACGAGCGCCTGCACGAGGCGCATCGATTCGAAAACCTCGTCGAAGCGCACCGTAACTCGCGCGGCGACATCGCCGCGCGTGTGCGAAGCCGCGCGCGGATCGAACTGCTGATAGGGCGGGATCGGGTAATCGACGCGCAGATCGCGCGCGATGCCGCTCGCTCGTGCCGCGAGCCCGGTGAGGCCCATCCGCTCTGCGAGCTCGGGCGTCACCTGCCCCGTCATGATGAAGCGGTCCTGCGCGCCCGCGTGCTCGTCGTAGATCGATTTCAGGTTCGCGACCTCGCGTTCGATTTTCGCCAGGCGCTCGGCGAGGGATTCGCCCGCGGACAGCGGCAGATCCCTCGCGACGCCACCGGGGACGACAGCGTCCATCAGGTAGCGGTGGCCGAAGAGTTGCGCGTGGGTCCGCAGCAGGTCTTCCTTCAGCCGCCAGAACTGGAAAAAGCCGAACGAAAGCGAGACGTCGTTGCCGAGGTAACCGAGGTCACCGAGGTGGTTGGCGATGCGCTCGAGCTCGAGCAGGATGCCGCGCAGCGCAAGCGCCCGGGACGGCGGCTCGGTCCCGGTGGCGCCTTCGACCGCCATCGCGTACGCCCAGGCGTAGGCGACCGTGGAGTCGCCGGACACGCGGCCGGCGAGCTTCGCCCCCTCCTCCAGCGTCATCTGCTCGAAGCGTTTCTCGATGCCTTTGTGCTTGTAGCCGAGCCGCTCCTCAAGCCGCAGGATCTTTTCGCCGACGATCGAGAAGCGGAAGTGCCCTGGCT
>WNGD01007756.1_pt1 | contig 10082 bp, 13 predicted proteins | sample 5400671 | NCBI WGS metagenome assembly WNGD01 (sample SAMN13153369, study PRJNA577476) | soil metagenome | isolation source: 40 cm soil or saprolite under grassland replicate 2 | place: USA:California | collected 2016-06-15
AACAAGAAGAGAGCGGCGAGGCCTTCAGGGCGGCGCGAATTCGCTGGGTCCCAAGCTCGCTAGCGACTCGGCTTCGACGACGCCATCGAAGGGTCCGTGACCGGTCTGGATGGCCAGTACCCGATAGGACTCGCCGTCCTGTACTGTCGCCGACAGAGAGCGGGGCCTCCCGCTCGGTCGTAAACCGTTTCTGGCCGCCGCCATCGAGACGACTAGTACGTCGTAGAGCATCGCGTTTCTACGGTAGCGCCCAAGGCCTTCGGGCTCGCCGCCCACCACCCCTCTCTGGTACCAAGCGAGTCGGCCGAATTCAGTTCGCTCAGGCAGTGCCTACAAAGTGGCGGCCCTGCAAGTCGAACTCTGTTTGCCTAGGCTCATCGCCTCGCGCGTCGAAGCGCGTCGGTGCCTTCGGGCTTTCGGCCGGGGTTCTGGCCGCAGGGCCAGTCCAACCAGTCTACTTCTCGGAGCCGCCTCTCCGCGTTTTCGCCCGATCGGTTGGCTAGGACTTCTTACCGAGCCCGAGCCACTTACGGATCTTCGCCATGAGGCTGGCCATCGACAGAACTCTACGCCTCCGATTGGCCAGCCGGTGCCTTGCTGAACAAGGAGATCTGATTCTTGTCGGGCCTCTTCGCGCCGAGCATCCGCAGCACCCCACTCAGCTGCTCCTCTTCGTTTCCAGCCTCGGCATCAATCGCATGCCGCAGTCGGCCTAGGACCGCTTCATCGACAGCTCGAACAGAAGTCTCCACAAATTTCCGCAGGGTCATCCAGGAAAGTCCATCCACCGTATAGCCGAGGGAGACGACGCGCCTTGTTGCCGACCGGGACTTGTCGGAGTTTGCGGAACTCGCTTCGACTCTGCGGGCGAGCCCGAGTCGCCGGGCTGCGGCGTCCAACGTGGCGGCGCCGCGTCGCGCGCGCGGCCCCTCGTACTATGCAGACGAGGCATGACCGACAGTGAGGACGTATCGAGCGTCGCACGCCAGTTGGCGGAATTCACTCGCACCGTGGAGGAGCAGTCGTTCTCCCAACGCGATTTCGGTGCTTTGCGTGTGGGCTAGCGTTGAAGACCTTTACGCAGCTGCACTTCGCAGGGCTCGGGGATCAATTCACGGTCGATGACTATGAGGACCCGGCCGACTACTACGGCCTGTACCAGCCTCAAGCGGAAGATTGGGACGACTATTCAACGAGTGAGTCCCTGACAACTCAGCAGACCGCGACGCCGACCCGCTTCGAACCGCGGTCTTCGGCCGAGGGCGTCGCTATACCGGCCATTCTCGTCGCTTGGAAAACCGGAAGGCCCGCAAACGCGGGCCTTTCCCTTGTGGAGCTAGCCGGACTCGAACCGGCGACCTCCTGGGTGCGATGAGTCCCTTCGCGGCTACTTGACCAAAACTTGACCACGGCGCGTTTTCGGAACTTTTCGTCGCCAAGCCAGAGAACAAAAAGGCCCGCTTTGCGGGCCTTTTCTTTGTGGAGCTAGCCGGACTCGAACCGGCGACCTCCTGGGTGCGATCCAGGCGCTCTCCCAACTGAGCTATAGCCCCGCGCGCGAGACAGTGTAGCGCCGCCTGTTCTCAGTCCTGCCACGCGTTCGCGGCCCGGAATGAACGTCTTCGACCTGGCTGGACCGAGTTGCCTGACTACCCGGGCGGAGTCGCCGTGGCCTGGCCGGAGCGCTTCTCGTTGAGGCGGCCGGCGCGGATCGTCTCGGCCATGTCCTTCGACTCCTCGCGATAGACAGAGCCGTCTTCGAACTCGATCCACGGGAACTTCTTCTGGCCGGTGTGCTCGACCGTGTTCGCGCGGTCGCCGGTCCACGCTTCCTCGACGATCTCGTAGTCGACACCTCGCTCGTCGAGAGCCTTCTGGACCTTCCAGCAGGGGTGGGTCGGCAGCTTCACCCAGATGTTCTTGCAGCGATGCAGCTTGATCGCCATCAGCTTCCTCCCTTCGGTCGGATCAGCGTCACGCCGTCGCGGACCGAAAGAATTACCGAGATCACGCGTGAATCTGCGTTGACGTGCTCGTTGAAGGCTTTGATCGCGCGGGTGCCTTCGTCGTCGTCTCCGTCGTCGAGGACGCGGCCGCTCCAGAGCGTGTTGTCTGCGGCGATGAAGCCGCGCTCGGTCAGGCGGGGCAACACCGCCTCGTAGTAGTTGACGTAATTCGGTTTGTCGGCGTCGATGAAGACGAAATCGAACTCGCCCTCGAGTCTCCTGATCGTCTCGAGGGCGGGGCCGAGGTGGATCTGGATTCGGTCGGCATACGGACTTCGCTCGACGTAGCGCCGTGCGACGGAAGCGCGCGTCTCGTCCAGCTCGCACGTGTCGATCCGGCCGTCCGGCGGCAGGCCGGCCGCCATCGACAGGGCCGAGTAGCCGCTGTACGTCCCGAGCTCGAGGACCCGCCTGGCGCCGCTCGCGTAGACGACCAGCTCGAGGAAGCGGCCCTCAACCGTGCCCGTGAGCATCTGCGGCGACTCCATCGTCTCGCGCGTCTCCTGTGCGAGCTCGGCGAGGAGCGGCTCCGGACGCGTCGTGTGCTCCTCGGCGTATCGCTCGATCGGCTCCGGGACGATGTCCACCGGCGGACTGTAACTGCGGCCGAATCGAGCGCGAGGCCTGCCGCGGCACGTCGAGGCTACGAGCTGGCCGTGGCTGCTTACCCGCGCTGGACGCGGGAGCCGCCCACGATTGCGTTCGCGCCGTCGTCGAAGCGGACCCAGGCCTTGCCCTTACCGTCGTAGTCGGGCGACCAGACGACGAGTGTCCCGGGCCGGCCGCCGACGCTCACTTTTTCCGTTCCCTCCGGAGCCTCCCCGCGCCAGACGCGGACGAACGGATTTTGCTCCCACTCGCGGCCGATCGTCGTCTCCTCGGTGTGACCGGGGAGGACGCGTGTCTCCGCCGGCAGCCTCATCAGCACGTTCATGACCGAGGCGCGGATCTGTTCGAAGTCGCCGCCGCCGACCGCGTCCTTGAACAAGACATCACCGGTGAAGGCCAGCTCGCCGTTGCAGACGAAGGTCAGGTGGTCGTCCTTGTGGCCCGGTGTCTCGAGTGCCTCGAAGCGGAGACCCCCAGTTTCGAGCGGGCCCTTGACGATCTCGAGGCGGTAGCGCTCCCGCAGCTCGCCGTCGCCGGCGATGTGATCTGCGTCGGCGTGCGTCGTCAGCAGGTGCGTGACCGTCAGGCCGTGCCGTTCGACAGCGTCGTGGAGCGGCTCGAGCGGCGCACCCGAGTCGACGAAGACCGCCGTGCCGCCCTCTTCGTCGGCGACGAGGTAGGCGTTCGAGAGCCAGCTTGGATGCATGCTTCGCTCGACGAGCACCGGCGGTAGGCTAATCGCGGAATCGACGAGGAGGGCAGATGGCCGGGCTGATGGAACGAACGATGACGCTGATCAAGGCGAAGTGGTCGAAACTCCTCGACCGCGCGGAAAAGCCGACCGAGACCCTCGACTACTCCTACGAGCGACAGCTCGAGCTGCTGCAGAACGTCAAGCGCGGCGTCGCCGACGTGGTCACGGCCAAGAAGCGTCTGCAGCTGCAGACGCAGACCCTCGAACAGAATGTCGTCAAGCTCGACACCCAGGCGCGCCAGGCGGTCTCGCAGGGTCGCGAGGATCTCGCACGGCAGGCACTGGAGCGAAAGTCCGCCGTCCAGCAGCAGCTCCAAGGGCTCGACGGGCAGATCAAGCAGCTCGAGGCGCAGCAAGAGAAGCTCGTCGCGAGCGAGCAGCAGCTCTCGGCGCGGGTGGAAGCCTTCCGCTCCGAGAAGGAAGTGATGAAGGCGCAGTACTCCGCCGCCGAGGCGCAGGTGCGGATCGGCGAAGCGGCGACCGGAATCGGCGATCAGATGGCCGACACGGGCGCCGCGATTCAGCGCGCGCGGGAGAAGACGCAGGAGATGCAGTCGCGCGCGGACGCAATCGACGAGCTAACCGCGTCGGGCGCGCTCGAGGACTTCACCTCCGACCAGACCCCGCTCGACCGCGAGCTGGCGCAGATGGCCTCGCAGTCGCAGGTCGACCAGGAGCTGGAGCAGCTGAAGAAGGACGTCGGCACCGGCGCCGGCCAGAAGGAGCTCGAGAAGTAGCGATTTAGGCGCGGTCCCCTGCGCCTCGTGTGCGAATTCCGGCGTTAGGCTCGAAACGGGGTGAGCGGGGGAAGCCCCGCGTCTCGCGTGCGCGCCCGTGAACCTTGGAGAGCTGCTGCGCCCAACATCTACAACGGAGCGTTGAACAACCCGAACCAGCGGGAGAGATCCTGCTCGATCGGCAGCTCGTTTTCGAGCTTCGCCTTGAGCTCGAGCTCCTCGGCGTTGTCGCGATCCTTTTCGCCCTTGGGCACGAACGGCCAGAAGGCGCCGCGCTTGAAGCCGTAGATCCAGTAGACAGGCTCGCCGTCGCCGAACTTCGGCTCGAACTTGAACGCCGCCGCGAGCAGTTGCTCGCCGAAACCGCCCTCCTCCAGTCCCTGCGCGACCGCGTGCACGGTGGTCACCTGGTCCTCGAGGTCCGGGTCGTGGACGACGATCCACTCGTACCCGAAGTCGTCGGATTTGCGCTCGAGCCGGGAGCCGTAATCGCCTGCGACCGCGTCGAGCACTTGCTGCAGGTCGTTCTCGGCTCGGACGAACTCGCCTGCCGACAGCGGCTTGAACACGACCCCGCCCGTCCCCGCCGACTTCAACCCGAGCTCGGCCTCGAGCGTCACGCGTGCCGTCGAGAGCGCGAACATCCGCTCCTGGGCGGGGCTCTTCAGCTTCTTGCGCCCGAAGAGGACGTTCCCGAGGCCCACGCGCCGCTAGGCGACCGGCCGGCCCATCTCGCGGGCGATCTCCTCCAGCGCGGCGAGCCGCTTCTCGAGCGGCGGGTGATCCATGAACAACTCAGCCGTCCTCTGCTTGACGCTCGTCGGGATGATGAAGAAGGCGTTCATCCCGGCCACCTCGCGGAGGTCGCGGTCGGGGATCATGGTCATTTGGCTCGAGATCTTCTGCAGCGCGCTCATCAGATTCTCCGGCGCGCCGGTGATCAACGCCGAGCCGCGGTCGGCCGCGTACTCCCGATAGCGCGAGATCGTGCGGATCAGGATGAAGCTGATCACGTAGGTCAGCATCGAAGCCACGAAAATGATCAGCCAGACGGGCGTCGAGTTGTTGTTGTTGCGATTCCCGCCGCCGAACATGCCGGCGTAAAGACCGAAGCGCGTCAGGAGCGCCGCAAGCATCGCGAAGAAGCTGGCGAGCGTCATCACGAGAACGTCGCGATTGGCGACATGTGAGAGCTCGTGGGCGAGGACGCCTTCGATCTCTTCCTTGTCGAGGCGCCGCCACAGGCCGGAAGTGACTGCGACCGCGGCGTGCTTCGGGCTGCGCCCGGTCGCGAAAGCATTCGGAACGTCAGTGTCGACGATGGCCACCTTCGGCTTCGGAAGGTCGGCCATTGCACACAACCGCTCGACGATCTCGTGCAACTCGGGCGCCTGGTCGCGGTCCACGATCTTGGCCCCCGCGGCTCTCAGGGCCAACTTGTCGGAGGTGTAGTACTGGAAGAACGCCAGCCCGATCACGATCACGAGCATCAGCACTAGCCCGACGCTCAGGTACTGCAACAGGACGATCGCGAACACGACGTAGAGCAGCCCGAGTAGGAAGCTCGTGAAAAGCATCCGTAGCGAGAGGCCCGCGTCGCGACCGTAAGACTTGCGCTTCATTGAGAATCGGCCTTTCTTGAGGGCAAAGGTTTTCACCGGAATCGTAGCCGCGGGACTGCTGCTGATGGCGGTCGACGCGGCGGCGGCGCCGCGGGTGGCCGTCCGCGTCGTTCCCCTCTTCGCGCCCGAGCGCTACGCGGGCCGGGGCGCGGTCGGCTCGATGGTGCCGGCCTCAGGCTCCACGGTCAGCCGCGAGACCGCGCTGCTCTCACTCACGCACGGCAAGCTCGAGAACTCGCTACTCGGCGGCAAGCCGAAAGGCAAGTCCGTGATCTCCCTCGGCGGCCCACCGGCGCCGGTGACGATCTACGTCGCGCTCCCGCCGCCGGGCAACCACCACAACCTCGATCGGTACCCGATCGCGATCGTCGGCGGCGACTATCGCGGCCTGCTCCTCTCGAGCTCGACGCACGTACCCGGCCTCGTCTCGATCGCGGACGTAGCACCGACGGTGCGCTCGCTCGAGCAGGGAGAGAAACCGATCCTGACCTCGCGGTCGGCGCGAGACGCCCCGGCGCAGCTGGCGACGCTGAGCGCGCGGCTGAACGCCGCCCACTTCGCCCGCCGCGAGAGCACACGCGTCCTGATCGGTCTCGTCTTCGGATTCGCGGCGCTCGCCTGGCTGCTGCGCTCGGCGCTCTTCGCCCGCGCGAGCCTGCTCGCGATCCCGGCGATGGTGCTCGCGTCGACGATCGCCTCGGGGCTCCACGTCGAGCACGCGGTCGCCTTGTGGAGCGGCGGGATCGCGCTCGCCTTGACCGCGCCGCTCGCGGTCGCCGCCCGGACACGCGGCCTCGTAGCCCTGGCGCTCGCCGCGCTGCTCGGCACCTACGCGGTCTTCCTCGGCGCCTGGTCGGCGACGGTCTCGCTCGCCGCCCTCGGCCCGCATCCCGAAGGCGGCGGGCGCTTCTTCGGGCTCACCAACCAAGTCGAAACGCTGCTCCTCGCACCCGCGCTCGCACTGGGCGCCCTCGTCCAGTTGCCGCTTCTTCCCGGTGTCGCGCTCGCCTCGCTGGTCGTCGTCGGCTGGAGCCGCCTGGGCGCGGACGGCGGCGGCCTCCTCGTCTACGCGTCGGGATTCGCGACGCTCGCGTTGTTCCGGGTGCGCGGCCGGGTCACCGTCAGGCGCGCCGCGGTGGCCGCGGCCGGCGTCATCGGGATCGGACTCGCGCTCGTCGGGATCGACGCCCTCACGGGCGGCTCGAGCCACGTCACGCACGCGGTCGGCGGCGGCCCCGGAAGTCTCCTCTCCGACCTCGGCCACCGGCTGCGCCTCTCCTGGCACGGGATCGTGGACAAGACCGACCACCTCGAGATCGCCGCCGTCTCGGCGATCACGCTCGTCGTCCTCGCCGGGCTTCGGCCGCGCTCGCCAACGCTCGACGCGTTCCTGATCGGACTTGGCGTCTCGCTGCTCGTCAACGATTCGGGCTTCGACATTCTGCGCTTCGGCGCGCTCGCCGCCGTCGCCGTGTTCACGTGGAGCAGAATTAGTTCGGTCAGTAGACTCCGCGCCCATGCGCCGCGCAGCCGCCGCTCTCGCGATCGGAGCTTCGGGCCTGTTGCTCGCGGCGTGCGGCTACCAGGGCACGGTTCAGCCCACCGCGGCCGGGGTTAGCGGCAAGCCGGTCAAGCAAGCAACGACGCCGGCCCTACCGAAGGGCGATCCGGCGTCCGGCAAGAAGCTCTTTGCGTCGAACGGCTGCACCGGCTGCCACACCTACGCGCCCGCCGGCTCTAACGCGAAGATCGGGCCCGACCTCGACAAGCTGCCGCAGTACGCCAAGCAGGCGAACGAGGGGCCGCTCGCGCAGTTTGTGCAGACCTCGATCACCAGCCCCGGCAGCTACGTTCAGCCCAACTACCCCAACGTGATGCCGACGACGTACAACAAGCTGCCGCCGAAGCAGATCGCGGACCTGGTCGCGTTCCTGACCCAGAAGTAACAGCGGCTTGATCGACGCGAAGTCCGCGCGCAACGATCCCGACGTCTATCGGGTCGCCCTCGCGCGCAAGGGAGCGGCCGAGGCGTTCGACGCCTGGCTCGCCGCGGACGAGCGCTGGCGCGAGCTCGTGCCGAGGGTCGACGACCTCCGCTCTCGGCAGAAGTTGCAGGGGAAGCCGACGCCGGAGCAGGTCGAGGAGCTGAAACGGATCAAGGAGGAGTTGCGCGAGAACGAGCAGCAGCTCGCCGCGGCCGAGGCCGATCGCGACGCCGCGCTGGAAGCGCTGCCCAACCCGCCGCATCCAGACGTCCCCGACGGCGCCACCGAGGACGACGCCGTCGAGATCCGCCGCTGGGGCGAGCCGCCGGCGCTCGAGCACCCGCGCGACCACCTCGAGCTCGGCCGCTTCGAGATGGAGCGGGCCGCGCGTCTTTCGGGCTCACGCTTCGGCTACATCGTCGGCGACTCCGCGCTGCTCGAGCAGGCGATCTTCCGTTTAGCCGTTTCCCGGCTGGTCGACGACGGCTTCACGCTCATGCGCCCGCCCGTGCTCGTACGCGAGCAGGCGATGTACGGAACCGGCTTCTTCCCGACCGAGAGGTCGAACATCTACGAGATTCCGAGCGACGGCCTCTATCTGACGGGCACCTCGGAGGTCGGCTTGGCCGGCTTTCACATGGACGAGATCCTCGACGCCGAGGCGCTGCCGCTCCGCTATGCCGCCTATTCGACGTGCTTTCGCCGCGAGGCCGGCGCCGCGGGGAAGGACACGCGCGGCATGCTCCGCGTCCATCAGTTCGACAAAGTCGAGATGTTCGTCCACTGCCGGCCGGAGGAGTCCTGGGACGAGCACGAGCGGCTGCTCGCGATTGAGGAAGAGCTCGCCCAGGCCGTGGGCCTCCCGTATCGCGTCGTCGACGTCGCCGCGGGCGATCTCGGCGCACCCGCGGCGAGGAAGTACGACGTCGAGGCGTGGTTTCCGAGCCAGGAGCGCTACCGCGAAATCACCTCCTGCTCCAACACCACCGACTTCCAGGCGCGGCGGCTCCAGATCCGCTACCGCGCGAACGGTGGGCCACAGCCCGTGCACACGCTCAACGGCACCGCCGCGACTGACCGCTGGCTGCTCGCCGTCCTCGAGAACTTCCAGCGCGAGGACGGGTCGGTCGACGTCCCCGAGGTCCTACGGGAGCACGGGGCACCGGCGGAGATCAGCCGGTAGCTTCGACTTCGGGCGCAGCCACCTCGACGAAGAGGCGGCGGCGCTGCTCGAGATCGCCCTCGGCCGAGTCGAGCGCCTGCTCGCGGGCGTTCAGGCTCTGCTCGAAGCGCTCGAGCTCGCTTTCGCGAGCGTCGAGCGCACGTTGCCGTCGCAGGACCGATTGCTCCAGATCCGCCGCCTGCGCCTCGCGCGAGCCGAGCCCTTGCTCCGCGACGGAGAGCCAAGCACCGCGCTCGGTCAGCTCCCCGGCCTGGTGCTTCAGCTTCGCCTCACGCTCGTCAAGCTCGGCGAGTCGCGCCTGGGCCTGCTCGACCCGCCGCTGCTCCTCGCGCAGGTCGCGCAATCCGATCGCAACCCTGGTCTCGGCGGCGGCGAGCTGGCCGGCGCGGCTCTCGAGCTTTTCCCCGAGCCGCTGGATGCGCGGCTCGCGTTCGTCCACCTCCGCGCCGCGTCGCCGTGCGGCTTCCTCGCGCGGTTCGACCTCCGCCAGCCGCCGGTCCGCCTCTACGAGCAGTTTTGTCGCGCGCTCTTGATCGGCCACGAGACCGGCACGGAGCCGGGAGAGCTCGGCTTCGCGAGGCGCAAGCTCGGCGACCGCAGCTTCGCGCGCTTCGAGCTCGGCAAGCCGGCGCGGGATCTCCTGCTCGCGCTCGATCAATGCCTGCTCGCGTTCTACGAGCTGCAGTTCGGCCGCAGCAACCCACTCACCGCGCTCGTCGACCTCGATCAGGCGACCCCTGACCTCGGTTTCGAGGCTGTCGAGCTCCGCGAGCTGGCGCCGGCTTGCCTCGACGGCCGCCTCCGCGTCACGGACGAGCCGCTCCTTCCGCTCGAGCTCCTCGGCCAGGGCGGCAAGCGACTGCTCCCGCTCCCGCAGGTCGACCTCCTGCGCGGCCAGCTCCGTGGAGCGCTCGCTCAGCTCCTCCCACAGCGCGGCCACGCGGGCGCTTCGCTCTTGGAGCTCGGCGGCCCGTTGGCGCGTCGCCTCCTCGGCACGCCGCTCCCGCTCTGCGAGCGCCTGCCAGGCAGCCTCCAGTTCCCGCTGGGTTTCGGGCACGGTTGTCAGTTCGCTGCCAGTCCCCGGCTACCCTTCTCGCCGCGAAGATGCGTTGCCGTGGTGAGCGGAGGCGAGCAAAGCCCGCCTCCGCGACAATGGGAGTCGGCGGGGTGCCGGAGCGGTCGAACG